>Ga0105106_10000425_pt1 | contig 30029 bp, 29 predicted proteins | sample PPLLaktember2015_5_FD_79109 | JGI IMG/M metagenome (GOLD analysis project Ga0105106, IMG submission 79109) | Freshwater sediment microbial communities from Prairie Pothole Lake near Jamestown, North Dakota, USA - PPLs Lake P8 Core (1) Depth... | ecosystem: Environmental > Aquatic > Freshwater >...
CGTACAAGATCGACGGCGAGCAGCTCTTCTTCCCGAACGCGGAATGACGAGGTACCGGGGCCTGACGCTGCGCGTCCTGGGCAAGGGCGCGCCGGCCATCGGCCCCGGGAAGGCGGAGCTGATCGAGCGCATCGGCGCGACCGGCTCGATCTCGGCGGCGGCGCGCGCGATGGGCATGTCCTATCGCCGCGCCTGGCAGCTCGTCGAGGCGCTCAACCGCGATTTCCGCCAGCCGGTGGTGACCACGGCGGTCGGCGGCACGCGGGGCGGCGGCGCGCAGGTGACCCCGTTCGGCTGGCGCGTGGTCGCGGCTTTCCGCGCCATGGAAGGCAAGGCCTCGTCGGCGATCGCAGCGGACCTGCGGCGCTTCACGCGCTATATATCATGATATATAGCGAGGGTGGAGCACGTCGTCATTGCAGCCCTCGCGGCCGGCATGCTGGTCGCGGCCTTCGGCTATGCCGCGGTCGGCCATGGCGGCGCTTCCGCCTACCTTGCCGCCATGGCGCTGGCGGGCGTCGCGCCCGCGGAGATGCGGCCGGTCGCGCTGGTGCTCAACGTCCTGGTGTCTTCGCTCGCCACCTGGAAGTTCTACCGCGCCGGGCATTTCCGCTGGAGGCTCTTCTGGCCCTTCGCGGCGGCGGCAATCCCGCTCGCCTACGTCGGCGGCGCGATCACGCTGCCGGGGCAGGCGTACAAGGTTCTGGTGGGGGTCGTGCTGATCTACGCGGCGTGGCAGCTCTGGCGCAGCGCCCGCGCCGGCGCGGAGATGCGCGAGCTGCGGCAGCCTCCGCTCGCCGCCGCGATCGCCATCGGCGGCGCGATGGGGCTGCTCGCCGGGCTGACCGGCGTGGGCGGGGGCATCTTCCTTAGCCCGCTGCTCATCATGCTGGGCTGGGCGGGCACGAAGCAGACCTCCGCGGTCGCGGCGCCCTTCATCCTGGTGAACTCGGTCGCCGGCCTCGCCGCCATTTTCGTCACGCAGGGAGTGGCGCTCCCCGCCTATGTCTGGTTCCTCGCGCCCGCGGTGCTCGCCGGCGGCTGGCTCGGGGCCGAGTACGGCAGCCGGCGCTTCGCCAATCCGGTCGTGCGGCGCGTGCTCGCCGCAGTGCTGGCGCTCGCCGGTGCGAAAATGCTCTTCACATGAAAATCTTCGGCTTCGCGGGATGGTCGGGCAGCGGCAAGACGACGCTGATCGAGCAGCTCATCCCGCGCTTCGTGAAGCGAGGCCTGAACGTCTCGCTCATCAAGCACGCGCACCACACGTTCGATATCGACCAGCCGGGCAAGGACTCGTATCGCCACCGGCACGCCGGCGCGTCCGAGGTGCTGGTCACCTCGTCGCGGCGCTGGGTGCTGATGCACGAGCTGCGCGGCGCGCACGAGCCCTCCTTCGACGAGCAGATCCGCCACCTCGCGCCCTGCGACCTGCTCCTGGTGGAGGGCTTCAAGCACGCGCCCATCCCGAAGCTCGAAGTCTGGCGCGCCGAGACCGGCGAGGGCCTGCTGCATCCGAACGATCCGCACATCGTCGCCGTCGCGAGCGACGCGAAGCTCGACACGAAGCTGCCGCTCCTCGACCTGAACGACGTGGATGGCATCGCGGCGTTCATCGTGAAGAAGCTGGAGCTGAAGTGAGCAACGGGCTGCTTTCCGTCGACGCCGCGCTCGAGCAGCTCCTCGCGGGCGCGAAGCCGGTGCAGGAGATCGAGGAGGTGCCCACGCTCGAGGCGACGAACCGCGTGCTCGCCCGCTCGCAGCGCTCCACCATGGACGTGCCGCCCATGGACAACAGCGCGATGGATGGCTATGCCGTTCGAATTTCCGACGGTCAAACGTTGAAAGTAGCCCAGAAGATCATGGCCGGCTCGGTCGGCAAGGCGCTCGAGCCCGGCACCGCGGCGCGCATCTTCACCGGCGCGCCGATCCCCCCGGGTGCCGACGCGGTGGTGATGCAGGAGCACACGAGCGCCGAAGGGGACGTCGTTTCACTCAAGAGAATTCCAAAACCGGGTGAATGGATCCGCCTGACGGGCAGCGATGTGAAGAAGGGCGGCGAGATCCTGCCGGCGGGCAAGCGCCTGCTGCCGCAGGACACGGGCCTCGCGGCATCCGTCGGGATCGGGACGCTTCCCGTGTTCCGCAGGGTGCGGCTCGGGCTTTTCTTCACCGGCGACGAGCTGGTGATGCCCGGCGAGCCGCTGCCGCCGGGGCGCATCTACAACTCCAACCGCTTCACGCTGCGCGGGCTCGCCGAGGTGTTCGGCTGCGAGCTCAAGGACTACGGCATCGTTCCCGACACGCTGGAGGCGACGCGCGAGGTGCTGCGCCGCGCCGCGGCGGAATGCGACGTGATCGTGACGTCCGGCGGCGTGTCCGTGGGCGACGCGGATTTCGTGAAGCCGGCGGTCGAGGCCGAGGGGAAGCTCCTGATGTGGAAGATCGCCATGAAGCCGGGGCGTCCGCTTGCATTCGGTGTCGTCCAGAAAGCATCGTTCATCGGCCTGCCCGGCAACCCGGTATCGAGCTTCGTCACCTTCCTCATCTTCGTCCGGCCGTTCCTGCTGCGCACGCAGGGCATGGCGGCCGTGGAACCGAGGGCCGTCCAGGCGCGCGCGGACTTCGACTGGCCCGAGCCCGACGCGCGGCGCGAGTTCCTGCGCGTAAAATGGAACGCGCAGGGCGGGCTCGATCTTTTCCCGACGCAGGACTCGGCGGTGCTGACCTCGACCGCCTGGGCCGACGGCCTGGTCGACAACCCGCCGGGCCAGGCCATCCGCAGGGGCGACCTGGTGCGCTTCCTGCCCTACTCGGAGCTCTACTGGTGAAAGTGAAAGTGCTTTTCTTCGCCGGGCTGCGCGAGCAGCTCGGCACCTCGGCCGAGGAGATCGAGCTGCCCGCGGGCGTGAGCACCGTGGCGGGCCTGCGCTCGCACCTCAGGTCGAGAGGCGGCCCCTACGAGAAGGCCCTCGCCGACAAGGCGCTGGTGCGCATCGCGGTCAACCAGGACATGGTCGCGCCGACGGCCGGCATCAAGGGCGGCGACGAAGTGGCGTTCTTCCCCCCGGTGACCGGCGGATGAAGGTCTCGGTGCAGGAGAAGGATTTCGATGCCGGGGCCGAAATGCGCGCCCTGGTGGGCAGTACCCAGGTAGGAGCAATTGCGAGCTTCGTCGGCGTCGTCCGCGAGGTGGCGATGACGCTCGAGCACTATCCGGCGATGACGGAAGCGGCGATACGCAGGATCGTCGAGGAGGCGCAATCCCGCTGGCAGGTGATGGACTGCACGGTCATCCACCGCACCGGCGAGCTGAAGGCGGGCGAGCAGATCGTGCTGGTGGCGGTGGCGAGCGCGCATCGCGGCGACGCCTTCGCCGCCTGCGAGTTCGTCATGGACTACCTGAAGACGCGCGCGCCGTTCTGGAAGAAGGAGCACCGGCCCGAAGGCGCGCGCTGGGTGGAGGCGCGCGCCTCCGACGACGACGCGGCGCAGCGCTGGCAGGGCGCGGCGAAGAAAGCCGTTTGAGCGCATTCCTCGCCGTGGGCGTCGGCGCCATGCTGGGCGCCTGGCTGCGCTGGGGGCTGACGACCTGGCTCAATCCCCTCGGGCCCAGCCTGCCGCTGGGGACGCTGGCCGCCAACATCGGCGGCGGCTACGCGGTCGGCATCGCCGTCGCCTTCTTTTCTTCCTCGGAAATCAACCCCGAGTGGCGCCTCGCCGTCATCACCGGCTTCCTCGGCGCGCTCACCACCTTCTCGACCTTCTCGGCCGAGTCGGTGCAGCTTCTTCAGGCCGCCCGCTACGGCGCCGCGATCGTGCATTCTGCGGCGCACCTCTTCGGCGCGATCGCCGCCACGGCGCTCGGCTTCGCGACGTGGCGCGCGTTCACCTGAGGCCGTCCTTAATCTTCGCTTAACCCGGGATTGCTAGCCTGCAGCGCCCTTATGCGCTGCAGCCGATTCGCGCCCGCCTGGCTCGTCGCCGCCGTGTTCGTCGCCGTCTCCGGCGCGACGCGCGTGCTGCTGCTGCTGCGCGAGGACGTGGTCGTGGGCGCGGCGGACTGGGTGCGCATCTTCGGCGTCGGCCTGGGCTTCGACCTGGTCGCCGCCTGCTACGTCACGGCGCCGATGGTGCTCTGGCTCTCGCTGGTGCCCGACCGCGTGGCGCGTACGCGGGCGCACCGCGCCGCGGCGCTCGCGCTGTTCGCCGCGGCGACCTTCGCCGCGCTCCTGCTGGCGGTCTCCGAATGGCTGTTCTGGGACGAGTTCGGCGGCCGCTTCAACTTCATCGCCGTCGACTACCTCCTCTATACCCACGAGGTGCTCGGCAACATCTGGCAGAGCTATCCGGTGGGGCAGGTGCTGCTCGCGCTGGCCGCGCTGGCCGCGCTCATCGCGGTCGCCCTGAGAAACCCGCTCATGCGGGGCGCGGCGGCGCCGCTGCCGTGGCGTCCGGCCCTCATGGCGACCGCCGCCTGCGCGTTCGCCGTTGCCGGCACGCTGCGCTGGATCGACAGCGACGCGCACAATGTCTCCCCGCGCGAAGCGGCTAACGAGCTGGCGGCAAACGGCCTGTATGAGTTCTTTGCCGCGAACTACCGCAACGAGCTGAGCTACGAGCGGCACTACGCGACGGTGCCGGCCGCCGAGGCGCTGTCGTCCGTGCGCGCCTCGCTGGGCGCGGACGGCGCCGGCGTGGAGCGGCGCATCCGGCCGGCGCGCGCGGAGCGCCGGCTGAACGTGGTGCTGGTGAGCGTCGAGAGCCTGGGCGCCGAGTTCCTCGGCCGCTACGGCAATGCCGCCGGAATGACCCCCAACCTGGACCGTCTTGCCGCCGAGAGCCTGTGGTTCTCGCGCGTCTATGCCACCGGCAACCGCACGGTGCGCGGCCTGGAAGCGCTGTCGCTCGCGCTGCCGCCGACGCCCGGGCAGTCGATCGTGCGCCGGCCCAACAACGACACGCTCTTCTCTCTCGGCAGCGTCTTCGAGGACAAGGGCTACGACGTGCTCTTCGCCTACGGCGGCTACGGCTATTTCGACAACATGAACGCCTTCTTCGACGCCAACGACTACCGCTCGATCGACCGGCGCAGCATTCCCGCGTCGCGCATCGAGTTCGAGAACGTCTGGGGCGTGGCCGACGAGCACCTGTTCGACCAGGTGCTGGCCGAGGTCGACGCGGCGAAGGCGGCTCGCCCCGGGCGGCCGGTGTTCGCGCACGTCATGACCACCAGCAACCATCGCCCCTATACCTACCCGCCCGGGCGCATCGACATCCCTTCGGGCACCGGGCGCGAGGGCGCGGTCAAGTACAGCGACCATGCGATCGGCAGGTTCCTCGCCCAGGCGCGCGAGCGGCCGTGGTTCGACGACACCGTCTTCGTCATCACCGCCGACCACGGCGCCAACGCGCGCGGCACGACGCGCATCCCGGTCGACAAGTACCGCATCCCGCTCTTCGTCTACGCGCCGAAGCACGTGGCGCCGCGCCGCATCGACCGCCTCATGTCGCAGATCGACATCGCGCCGACGCTGCTCGGCCTGCTCGACTTCGACTACTACAGCAAGTTCTTCGGCCGCGACGTGCTCAACGCGCCGCCGGAGTCCGACCGCGCCTTCGTCGCCAACTACCAGACGCTCGGCTACCTGAAGGGCGAGCGCCTGGCCCTGCTGCACCCGAAGCGCAAGTCGGAAGTGTTCCGGGTCGATGCGGCCGGCAACGTCGTGGCCTCGGTCCGGGACCCGGCGATGGTGCGCGAGGCGATCTCGTTCTATTCGGTCGCCTCCTACGTGTTCCGCCGCGGGCTGTATCGCGACGAGGAGCAGACGCCGCCGGAGCAGCGCGCCGGCCTGGTGAAGGTGCGCCACGGCGGCTAGCGTGCAGTGGCGGCTGGCCGCGCTGGCCGGCGCCGCGGCGCTGGTCCTGCTCGCCTCGCTCGCCGATCGCGCGCTGAGCGCGCCCTTCTACGACCCGACGCTGCGCGCCTTTCCGCTCAAGGATGCGTGGCTCCTTGCCGTGCCCGGCCATACCGGGCTGAAATGGGCGATGGCCGCGTTCTGGGCAGGCTGCCTCGCCCGCGGCGGCGCCTGGCGCCGCGGCGCGCTCTACATGGCGGCGATCGCCATCGTCGTGTCGCTGCTCAAGCACTTCAGCCCGTATTCCTGCCCCTGGGACCTGCCTGACTACGGCGGCGCCAAGCCCGACGCGGGCGCCTGCCTGCCTGCCGCGCATCCGATCAGCGGGTTTGCCCTGTTCGGCCTCGCCCTCGCCCTCGGGAGCGACAGGCGCGCGGTGCGCGCCGTGCTCCTTGCGGCGTGGATCGTCGGGCTGGGGGCGGGCGCCGTGCAGGTCGCGCGCGGCGCGCATTTCGCCTCGCACGTGCTCTGGACCGCGTGGGTGGCGTGGGCCGTTACGCTGGCGCTGGCTGCGGCGCGGCGCCCAGCGAGCGGCTGAGCTCGGCGAGCTCGGCCTCGACGAGCGTTTCCTTCTCGAGCAGCTTGCGGGCCCAGCGTTCCAGCACTTCTTTCTCTTTTGTCAAAATTCCAAGAGCTTTGTCATAAGCGACCTTGACGATGTCGCGCACCGCGACGTCGATCTCGCGCGCCGTCTCTTCGCTGTACTCGCGGCTTTTCTGAAACATGTTGCTCGGGAGAAAAGGCGACCTTTCCTCCTCGTAGGCGACATTGCCGAGCGCCTTCACCATGCCGTAGCGCATCACCATGCTGCGCGCGATGTCGGTCACCTTGGCGAGGTCGTCGGCCGCCCCGGTCGAGAGGTGGCCGAAGACGACTTCCTCGGCGGCGCGGCCGCCGAGCAGCACCGCCATCTTGTTCTCGAGCTCCTCGCGCGTCATCAGGAAGCGGTCCTCGGTCGGACGCTGGATGGTGTAGCCGAGCGCGCCGACGCCGCGCGGGATGATGGAGACCTTGTGCACCGGGTCGACCCCGGGCAGCGCCATCGCCACCATGGCGTGGCCGAGCTCGTGGTGCGCGACGACGCGCCGCTCGCGCGGGTTGAGCAGGCGGTTCTTCTTCTCCAGGCCGGCGACGATGCGCTCGATCGCCTGCGTGAAGTCTTCGAGGGTGACGCTCTCGCCGCTGCGGCGCGTGGCGAGCAGCGCCGCCTCGTTGACGAGGTTGGCGAGGTCGGCGCCGGTGAAGCCCGGCGTCAGCGCCGCGACCTGCTCGAGCGCGACGCCGGGCGCGAGGCGCACCTTTTTCACGTGCACCTGCAGGATCTGGATGCGCCCGTGCTTGTCGGGCCGGTCGACCAGCACCTGGCGGTCGAAGCGGCCGGCGCGCAGCAGCGCCGGGTCGAGGATCTCGGGCCGGTTGGTGGCCGAGAGCAGCACCAGCCCGGTCGAGGGGTCGAAGCCGTCGAGCTCGACGAGGAGCTGGTTCAGCGTCTGCTCCTTCTCGTCGTGGCCGCCGCCGAAGGGGCCGCCCGCGCCGCGCGCGCGGCCGAGCGCGTCGAGCTCGTCGATGAAGATGATCGCCGGCGCCTTCTGGCGCGCCTGCTCGAAGAGGTCGCGCACGCGCGCCGCGCCCACGCCGACGAACATCTCGACGAACTCCGAGCCCGAGATGGAGAAGAAGGCGACGCCGGCCTCGCCGGCCACGGCGCGCGCGAGCAGCGTCTTGCCGGTGCCGGGCGGGCCGACGAGCAGCACGCCCTTCGGGATGCGCGCGCCCAGGCGCCCGTACTTCTTCGGGTCCTTGAGGAACTCGACCACCTCCTGCAGCTCCGCCTTGGCCTCGTCCACGCCGGCGACGTCGGCGAACGTCACCCCGGTCTGCTTCTCGACATACACCTTGGCCCGGCTCTTGCCGATGCTCATGAAGCCGCCGCCCAGCCCGCCCTGCGCGCCCATGCGCCGGATCAGCCAGAACCAGATGCCGAAGAACACCAGCGCCGGCACGATCCAGGAGAGGAGGTCGCGCAGGAAGGTGCTCTCGTGCACCTTGGTGTACTTGACGCCGTACTTGGAGAGCCTCTCGGCGAGGTCGGGCTCGACGAGGTTCGCCACGGCGACGGTCTTGCCGTTCTTCTCCGGGTTCCTGAGCTTGCCGGTGATGCGCTGGTCCGAGACCGTCACCTCGCTGATGCGGTCCTCCGCCAGGAGCTTCTCGAACTCGCTGTAGGGCACCACCTCCACGGTCTGCGCCGTCTGCCACCATTGCTGGAGCAGCAGCATCGCGAAGAGAGCGAAGATGAGATAGCCGAGGTTGATCTGCGTGCGGCGTTCCATCGGCTCAAAATGGGGCCAGTTTGCTGTTTAAGCAAGCTTTCCCTTGAATCCGGGCGGCCCAGCCCCCATCTCCTCGGCAAGGGAAACCCATAGGGATCAAGGCCATGCGATTCGAGAAGTTCACCACCAAGCTCCAGGAGGCGCTCGCCGAGGCGCAGAGCGCCGCGCTCGGCCGCGACCACCAGTACATCGAGCCGCAGCACCTGCTCTCGGCGCTGCTCGACCAGGAGGACGGCGGCATCGCCGGCCTGGTGAGCAAGGCGGGGGGCAACCCCCAGGCACTGAAGAAGGCTCTTGCCCAGTCGATCGAAAAGCTTCCCAAGGTGGAGGGCACCCCGGGCGAGGTGCACCTCTCGCGAGAGCTCGCGCAGCTCCTCAACGTCGCCGACAAGGAAGCGCAGAAGCGCGGCGACCAGTACATCGCTTCCGAGCTGTTCCTGCTCGCCGCGGCCGGCGACAAGGGCGAGACGGGGAGGATCCTCAAGCAGGCGGGAATCTCCAAAGCCTCGCTGGAAAAGGCGATCGAAGAGGTGAGGGGAGGCGAAAACATCGCTTCCCAAAGTGATGAATCGCAACGGCAGGCCCTTGCAAAGTACACCCTCGACCTGACCGAACGGGCCAGGCAGGGAAAGCTCGACCCGGTCATCGGCCGCGACGACGAGATCCGCCGCTGCATCCAGATCCTGCAGCGGCGCACCAAGAACAACCCGGTGCTGATCGGCGAGCCCGGGGTGGGCAAGACCGCCATCGCCGAGGGCCTCGCGCAGCGCATCGTCAACGGCGAGGTGCCCGAGTCCCTCAAGAACAAGCGCCTGCTGGTGCTCGACATGGCTTCACTCCTCGCGGGCGCCAAATACCGGGGTGAATTTGAAGAAAGATTAAAAACCGTTCTGAAGGAGCTGGCTCGCGACGAGGGCAACACCATCATCTTCATCGACGAGCTGCACACCATGGTCGGCGCCGGCAAGGCCGAGGGCGCGATCGACGCCGGCAACATGCTGAAGCCCGCGCTCGCCAGGGGCGAGCTGCACTGCATCGGCGCCACCACCCTCAACGAGTACCGCAAGCACGTCGAGAAGGACGCGGCGCTCGAGCGGCGCTTCCAGAAGGTGCTGGTCGGCGAGCCGAGCGTGGAAGCGACCATCGCCATCCTGCGCGGCCTGCAGGAGCGCTACGAGGTGCACCACGGCGTGGACATCACCGACCCGGCGATCGTCGCCGCGGCGGAGCTGTCGCAGCGCTACATCACCGACCGCTTCCTCCCGGACAAGGCGATCGACCTGATCGACGAGGCCGCCGCGCGCATCAAGATGGAGATCGACTCCAAGCCCGAGTCGATGGACCGTCTGGAGCGCCGTCTCATTCAATTGAGAATCGAGAGAGAGGCTGTCCGCAAGGAGAAGGACGAAGCCTCGCAGAAGCGCTTCGCGCTGATCGAGCAGGAGATCGCCCGGCTCGAGAAGGAGTACTCCGACCTCGAGGAGGAATGGAAGGCCGAGAAGGCGCAGGTGCAGGGCAGCCAGCACGTCAAGGAGGAGCTGGAGAAGCTGAAGCTCGCGATGGAGGAGGCGCGGCGCAAGGGCGACTGGCAGCGGATGTCGGAGATCCAGTACGGGAAGATCCCGCAACTGGAGTCACAACAAAAAAATACTCCTGTAAAAGCGAGGCTGTTGCGCACCCAGGTCGGCGCCGAGGAGATCGCCGAGGTGGTGTCGCGCGCCACCGGCATCCCGGTGTCGAAGATGATGCAGGGCGAGCGCGAGAAGCTGATCAGGATGGAGAAGCGCCTGCACGAGCGCGTGGTCGGCCAGGACGAGGCGGTGCGCCTCGTCTCCGACGCGATCCGCCGCTCGCGCTCCGGGCTGTCCGACCCCAACCGGCCTTACGGAAGCTTCCTGTTCCTGGGACCCACGGGCGTGGGCAAGACGGAGCTGTGCAAGGCGCTGGCGGCGTTCCTCTTCGACTCGGAGGAGCACCTCATCCGCATCGACATGTCGGAGTACATGGAGAAGCACGCGGTGTCGCGCCTGATCGGCGCGCCCCCGGGCTACGTCGGCTACGACGAGGGCGGCCAGCTCACCGAGCAGGTGCGCCGCAAGCCCTACTCGGTGATCCTCTTCGACGAGGTGGAGAAGGCGCACCCCGACGTCTTCAACACGCTGCTGCAGGTGCTCGACGACGGGCGCCTCACCGACGGGCAGGGGCGCACGGTGGACTTCAAGAACACCGTCATCGTCATGACCTCCAACCTCGGCTCGCAGATGATCCAGAGCATGGCGGGCAGCGACTACGGGGTCATCAAGCTCGCGGTGATGGCCGAGGTGAAGACGCATTTCCGGCCGGAGTTCGTGAACCGCATCGACGAGGTGGTGGTGTTCCACGCCCTGGGCGAGGAGCACATCAAGTCGATCGCGAAGATCCAGCTCGGCATCCTGGAAAAGCGCCTGGCGAGAATGGACTACGCGCTGGAAGTCACCGATGCCGCGCTAAGCGAGCTGGCCAAGGCGGGGTTCGACCCGGTCTACGGCGCGCGGCCGCTCAAGCGCGCCATCCAGTCCGAGATCGAGAACCCGCTCGCGAAGGCGATCCTCGAAGGGCGTTTCGCGCCCAAGGACCGCATCCGCGTCGATTGCCGCGGCGGCAGGATGACGTTCGAGAAGGCGAAGTCGCCGGCGCGCGCGGCGGCCTAGCGAGAAAAGGGGTCAGGACCCTTTTTCGGAAAACGACCGCTGGGAAGCGAAAAAGGGTCCTGACCCCTTTTCCTGCGGCGCCGCGGCGCGGATGCGCTTGGTGGACTGCAGGAGCTCCTCCCACAGGCCTTCGGTGTCCTTGCGGAAGATGGTGTCGACGTCGGCGTTGTGCACCGACCACAGCCCGCGGTCGATCTCGCTCCTGAGCTCGCCCGGCTTCCAGCCGACGTAGCCGACGAAGTAGCGCGCCTCGTTGGGCGTGTTCTCGATCACCTGGTCGATGGTATTGGCGCGGAAGGCGAGGTACAGGTTCTTCATCAGCAGCACGGTGCCGGCGCCGGGCGCGTGGTCGGCCTTGACGAGTGCCACCAGGGCGCCGCGCGAGAACGGCCCGCCGTAGTACACCGGCTCCGCCACCTTCTTGGAGGGCTCGTGGTCGGGGAAGAGGCTGCCGAGCGAGCGGCGCGTCGGCCGGTTGATGATCACGCCCACATGGCCGCCGGTGGGCACCGGGGCGGCGAGCAGCACGGTCTGGCGGTACTCGAGGTCGCGAAACGCCGGGTGGGCGATGAGCAGCACTGCCTCGTCCTGCGATTGCCCGAAGGCAGCCCCGGAAAGCGCGAGGAAAAGGCAGGCGGCGATAGCGCGGTGCATCGGGAAAGTATATCGCCGGAAAACGCTCATGCGGGTTTTTTCCTTCCCCGGTTTCGTGCCTCTTCAAGCAGTTCCCGCCACAGGCCCTCGGTGGACTTGCGAAATATCACAGCCTCGCGCGCCGGCAGCACGTACCAGCCGTCGCGGGCGAGCTCGCTCTCCAGCTGTCCGGGCGCCCAGCCCGCGAACCCGGCATAAAGCCGCATCCGCGCCGGCGGCCGGGCAAGGAGCGCCGCAAGATTGTCCGGGTGCATGCTGAGGTAGACGCGCTCGAGCACGTGGAATGCGCTCGCCGCCGGCGGCTCGGCCGCCTCGAAGAGCGCCACGACCACCCGGCCCATGACCGGGCCGCCGGCGTAGAGCGGCTCGGGGTGGCCTTCCATGCGCCGCTCGGTGGGGCGGTTGAGGACCACGCCCACGGTGTGCGCGTCCCCGGTCTGCGTGACCAGCACCACGGTCTCGCGGAAGTTGGGGTCGACGAGCTCGGGCTTCGCCACCAGCAGCACCGCGTTCGCCGGCTCTTGCTGCTGCGCCGCGGCGCAGGGGGCGAAGAGAAACACAGCGAGGAAAACGGCAAGCTTCATGGCGCGAGCAGCGTGCGGAAAGTAATCGAGTAGCGCAGCGCGCGGGTGGGGGCGATGCTGTGCTGCCACTGCCAGCGCACGTCGTTGCGCATCACGTAGGCCGAGCGCGGCTCGAGCTCGATGCCGAGCTGCCCGCGCGCGGGGCGCAGATACTCTGCTATTTCGCTGTCGTAGACGACGATGCGGCGCTTCGCTGTGTATTCCTTGTAGTGCGCGTTGGTGAAGGCAAGCGTGGCGATGGTGGCAAGCAAGGCGTGCTCCTCGGCCGGGGTGATGAACTCCGGCTCGTAGGCGAAGCCGCTAGCGGAGTAGCCCAATGACCGCCACGCCCAGCGCGAACAGCGACAGGGCCACCGCCACGGCGCAGAAGAGCACCGCGCGCCGCAGCCGCGACTCGGCGATCTCGGCGCCCTTCTCGATGGCGGTCACGGTGCTCTGCAGCTGCGCGGCGAGCTCGCGCACGTGCTCGGCGTTCTGCGAGACCGCGGCCTGGAGCTCGGCGATCTGCTGCGCTTCGCCGCCCGGCGCGCCGGCCTCGGGCTTCTTCTTCGTGAACACCGGCTTGGCGGCGGCGACGATGTCGCCCACGTGCGGCAGCACGGCCTTGAGCGCGGGAATGAGCCAGCCCGCCATCAGCTGAATGCCTGAATGCCGGTGATCGCCCGGCCGAGGATGAGCGCGTGGATGTCGTGCGTGCCTTCGTAAGTGTTGACCACCTCGAGGTTCACCACGTGGCGGATGACGCCGAACTCGTCCGAGATGCCGTTGCCGCCCAGCATGTCGCGCGCGACGCGCGCGATCTCGAGCGCCTTTCCGCAGGAATTTCTTTTCAAAACCGAAGTCACCTCGGGGGCTGCAGTGCCTTCGTCCTTCATGCGCCCCAGGCGCAGGCAGCCCTGCAGCCCCAGCGCGATCTCGGTCTGCATGTCGGCGAGCTTCTTCTGCACGAGCTGGTTCGCCGCCAGCGGGCGGCCGAACTGCTTGCGATCCAGCACGTAGGTCCTGGCGCGGAAAAAGCAGTCTTCCGCGGCGCCGAGCGCGCCCCAGGCGATGCCGTAGCGCGCCGAGTTCAGGCAGGTGAAGGGCCCCTTGAGGCCGCGCACGCCGGGGAAGGCGTTCTCCTCCGGGCAGAAGACGTTGTCCATGACGATCTCGCCGGTGATCGAGGCGCGCAAGCCGACCTTGCCGTGGATGGCCGGCGCTGACAGTCCTTTCATGCCTTTATCGAGAACGAATCCCCGGATTTCATCGGATTCCTTTGCCCATACCACGAACACGTCCGCGATCGGCGAGTTGGAGATCCACATCTTGGTGCCGGTGAGGCTGTAGCCGCCGGGCACCTTCTTCGCGCGCGCCTGCATCGAGCCGGGATCGGAGCCGTGGTTGGGCTCGGTGAGCCCGAAGCAGCCGATCCACTCGCCGCTCGCCAGCCGGGGCAGGTATTTCTTCTTCGTTTCCGGATTGCCGAATTCATGGATGGGCAGCATCACGAGCGAGGACTGCACGCTCATCATCGAGCGGTAGCCCGAGTCGACGCGCTCGACCTCGCGCGCGATGAGGCCGTAGGCGACGTAGCTCAGCCCCGGGCCGCCGTACTCGGCGGGGATGGTCGGCCCGAGCAGGCCGAGCTCGCCCATCTCGCGGAAGATCTTCGCGTCGGTCTTCTCGTGGCGGAAGGCCTCCAGGATGCGCGGCGCGAGCTTGCCCTGGCAGTACGCCTGCGCGGCATCGCGCACCATGCGCTCCTCCTCGGTGAGCTGCTGCTCGAGGAGGAAAGGGTCCTGCCAGCTGAACTCGGCCTTCGTCTTCTTGATCGGCGCGTTCATCATTGCACCCGTTCGAGGATCACGGCGAGGCCCTGGCCGACGCCGATGCAGAGCGACACCGCCGCGTAGCGCCCGCCCGACTGCTGCAGCTCGCGCGCCACGGTGAGCGCGAGGCGCGCGCCCGAGGCGCCGAGCGGATGGCCGATGGCGATGGCGCCGCCGTTGGGATTGACGCGCGGGTCCTTGAAGTCCACCTCCATCAGCCTGAGGCACCCCAGCACCTGGCTCGCGAACGCCTCGTTGATCTCGATGATGTCCATGTCGCTCAATTTGAGCTTTGCTCTTTCAAGAGCCCTCGGTATCGCATAGGCCGGCCCCACGCCCATGATGCGCGGCTCGACGCCGGCGCTCGCCGCGGCAAGGATGCGCGCGATCGGCTTCTTGCTTTTCTTTTCCCCCCACGCCTTGCTTCCGATCACCAGGGCCGCCGCGCCATCATTGACCCCCGAGGCGTTGCCGGCAGTCACCACGCCGCCTTCGAAGAGCGGCTTCAGCTTCGCCAGGACATCCATGGAGGAATCGCGGCGTGGATGCTCATCCGCACTGAAAGATTCTCCAGGGACATCTTTCTTCTTGGACGGCAAGGTGACGGGCTTGATCTCGCCTGCATAGAAGCCTTCCTTCTCCGCTTTCGCGTACTTCTGCTGCGAGGCGAGGGCGAACTCGTCGGCCTGCAGGCGCGTGACGCCGAAGTCCTTCGCCACGTTGTCGCCGGTCTCGGGCATCGAGTGGTTGCCGAACTGCTTGATGACGCGCGGATTGGGAAAGCGCGCGCCGATGGTGGTGTCGAACATCTTCACCTCGCGGCTGTAGGGCGAGTCGGCCTTGCTGAAGACGTAGGGCGCGCGGCTCATGCTCTCGACGCCGCCGGCGAGGTAGAGCTCGCCCTCGCCGCAGGTCACGGCGCGCGCCGCATCGACCACGGCCTGCAGGCCGCTCGCGCAGAGGCGGTTCACCGTCACGCCGGGGGTGGTCGCCGGCAGCCCGGAAAGCAGCGCCGCGAAGCGCGCCACGTTGCGCGAGTCCTCGCCCGCCTGGTTGACGCAGCCCAGCACCACGTCGCTGATCTCGGCCGGCTCGATCCTGTTCCGCGCCACCACCTCACGGATCACCTCGGCGGCGAGGTCGTCGGGGCGCACCGGCGCGAGCTTGCCGGCGTGCCGGCCGATCGGGGTGCGCAGTCCGTCGTAGAGGTAGGCGTCGAGCATTGGCGAAGTTTCCTTTCTATTCTTGAGTAAGGAGCGAAACTCCAAGCTGCGCCCTGCGGCGCAGCCAAGGGCTCGCGCGGTAGCGCGGCTCCTGGTAGAGCGAATGCATGGCATCGAGGATGGCGAGGATCTTCCCGGCGCCGATGGCGTCGCCCATCGCCAGCGGGCCTTTCGGATAGCCCAGGCCGAGCATCACGGCGCGGTCGAGGTCTTCGGGCGCGGCGATGCGCATCTGCGCGATGTCGCAGCCGACGTTGACGATGTGCGCGACGACTCTCTGGGCGACGAACCCGGCCGAGTCGTTGATCACCGAGACCGGCACGCCGTCGGCGGCGAGCAGGGCGTGCGCGGCGGCGACCGTTTCCTTCCTGGTGACAGGGGTCTTCATCAGGGTGCGGCGTTTGGCGAAGCCGAAGAGCGGATCGACCGCGACGGTGCGCGCGGGGTCGAGGCCGAGCTCGAGCGCGGCGGTCGTGGCGTCCTTGCCGAGCGGGGCGACCATGCAAAGGGATGCGTCTTTCGAATTTCCGCTTTTGACCAAGCCGTTCAATTCTGGCACTGCCCAGACGGATCCCGCACTCGTTTTGGGCGCCGGCGCCTCGGGGACCGGCACCGCGGCGCCGTCGCTTCCGTAGCTGTACCAGCCGCGGCCGGTCTTGCGGCCGAGGAGCCCCGCGGCGACGCGCGGCTCGGCGAGGAACGAAGGGCGGTACTTGGGCTCCTCGAAGTACTGCGCGTACATCGACTTCATCACCGCGTGCGCGACGTCGAGGCCGACCAGGTCCATGAGGCCGAACGGGCCGATGCGGAAGCCCGCGGCCTCGACGAGGATGCGGTCGATGGTGGCGAAATCGGCGATGCCCTCGGAAAGCACGCGCAGCGCTTCGGGCACGAAGGCGCGGCCGGCGTGGTTGACGACGAAGCCCGGCGTGTCCTTGCAGCGCACCGGGTCGTGGCCGAAGCGCCGCGCCAGCCCGGCGAGCGCCTCGGTGACCGCGGGCTCGGTGAGCACGCCGTCGACCACCTCGACGATCTTCATCACCGGCACCGGGTTGAAGAAGTGGTAGCCGGCGACGCGCTGCGGCCGCTTGCAGGCCGCGGCCATCGCCGTCACCGAGAGCGACGAGGTATTGGAGGCGAGGATGCAGCCTTCCGAAACGACCCCTTCCAGGGCGCAGAAGAGCTTCTTCTTTTCCTGCAGGTCCTCGACGATGGCCTCGACCACGACCTGGCAGGGGGCGAAGCTTTGCAGCGAATCCGCGAGCTCGAGCTTGCCCAGCGTGGCTTCCACCTGGGCGGGGCTGAGGCGGCCTTTCTCGACGAGCTTGGCGAGGGACCCCGCGATGGCGTCCTTCGCCTTGCGCGCCGCACCCGGCTGCGCATCGTAGAGCAGCGTGCGCGCGCCGCACTGGGCGAGCACCTGCGCGATGCCGCGGCCCATGGTGCCGGCGCCGGCGACGCCGGCGACGAGGTCGCTGCGGGTGGGATCGAGCATGGAAAAGGCTTATTCTAGCGGCGGGAGGCGTGGCTATAATCGTCCGCAAAACCTATAAAACGGTAGTGGCGCGGAGGAGGAGGAGGACATGAAATACAGCAAGATCCTTCTGGCCTATAACGGCTCTCTGGAAGGAAAGCGCGCGCTGTTCGAGACTGCGGACCTCGCGGGCTTCCTCGGGGCCGACACGCATCTCCTGGCGGTGGCGAGCATGCCGCCGAGCCTGTTCCTCACCGAGGGCTTCGTGCCCGAGGAGCTGCTCGAGGAGGAGAAGAAGCGCACGCAGTCGGTGCTCGACGAGGGCATCCGCTCGCTCCGCGACCGCGGCTTCAGCGCCACCGGGCACCTCGCGGTGGGCGAGCCGGTCGAGGAAATCTGCCGGCTGGCGAAGAGCCTCGGCGTCAACCTGATCGTGCTCGGCCACAACCAGAACACCTCGTTCGCCACGCGCTGGTGGAAGGGCTCGGTGGGGGCGTCGCTCCTCGACTACGCGCCCTGCAGCATCCTGATCGCGCTGTCCAAGGTCTAGGGCGCCGCTGCGAACGGGCCCGCTTCGGCGGGCCTTTTTGTTTCTAGAATCCTCTTATGCAGGCATTCGGACACAAGGGCAGGCTGGAAGACGCGCGCATGCTCACCGGGCGGGGGCGCTACGTCTCAGACTGGCAGCTTCCCGGGCAGGTGCATGGCCATTTCGTGCGCTCGGACCGGGCCCATGCAGAAATACTGGGAATAGAAAAAGAAACGGCATTGAAAATGCCGGGCGTCATCACCGTCCTCACCGGGGATGACATCGAGAAAGCGGGCCTGAAGCCGCTGCCGGCGGCGGCGCCGATGAAGGGGCGCGGCGGCGCCGACCAGCTCGCGACGCGCCGCCCGGCGCTCGCGCAGGGGCGCGTGCGCTACGTCGGCGATCCGGTGGCGCTGGTGGTCGCCCAGACCGCCGCGCAGGCGCAGGACGCGGCCGAGGCGGTGTCGGTGGAGTACCGCGAGCTGCCGGCGGTGATCGACGCGCGCGCGGCGCTCGCGCCAGGCGCGCCGCAGCTCCACGAGAACATCCCCGGCAACCTGCTGCTCGATTTCGCCGGCGGCGACGAGGCGGCGACCAAGGCCGCTTTCGAGCGCGCCGCGCGCGTGGTGAAGCTCACCTCGTATCACACGCGCGTCGTCGGCAACCCGATGGAGCCGCGCGCCGCGACCGGCGTCTACGACGCGGCGAACGAGACCTACCTTCTCTACGCCACCACGCAGGGCGCGACCGCCATGCGCGGCCAGATGGCCACCGTGCTCGGCGTGCCGCCGGAGAAAGTGCGGGTCGTCGCCGAGGACGTGGGCGGCGGCTTCGGCGTGCGCTTCAACATCTACCCCGAGTACGCGGCGCTCCTCGTCGCGGCGAAGCAGCTCGGCCGCCCGGTGAAGTGGGTCGGCACGCGCTCGGAGGTGTTCCTCGCCGACGAGCAGGCGCGCGACATCGTGCACACCGGCGAGATGGCGCTCGACGCGAGCGGCCGCATCCTCGGCATGCGCTTCGACTTCGTCTCCAACCTCGGCGCCTACCTCGCCTTCACCGGCAGCTTCGTCAACACCGTGAACCTGGTCAACGTCGCGAGCGGCGTCTACGACGTCCAGGCGGTGCACGTGCAGGCGAAGCTCGTCGTCACCAACACCGTGCCCACCGCGGCCTACCGCGGCGCCGGCAGGCCGGTGAGCTCCTACGCCATCGAGCGCCTGGTGGACCAGGCCGCCTACGAGCTCGGCATGGACCCCGCCGAGTTCCGCCGCCGCAACCTCGTGCCGAAGGAAAAATTCCCCTACAAGATCTGCACCGGCTTCGAGTACGACGTCGGCGACTTCCAGGGCGTGCTCGACAAGGCGCTCAAGATTGCGGACTGGGGTGGGTTTCCGAAGCGCAGAGAAGAATCCTCCCGTCGTGGAAGACTTCGCGGCCGCGGCATCTCGACCTACATCGAGTCGAGCGCGGCCGGCGGCTTCGCGCCCTACGACGAGGCGCGGATCGACTGGGACGCCGACGGCGGCATCACGCTGCGCGCGGCCTCGCACTCCCACGGGCAGGGCCACCACACCACCTACGCGCAGATCGTCTCCGGCGTGCTCGGCGTGCCGATGGAGTCGATCCGCCTGCGCACCGCGGATCCGGACATGCACATGGTCGGCAATCCGACCGGCGGCTCGCGCTCGCTGCTCGGCATTGGCAGCGTCATGCTGATGGCGTCGCAGGAGATCGTGAAGAAGGGCCTCGCGCTCGCCGCGGAGGCGCTGGAAGCGGCAGTGCCCGACATCGAGTTCTTGGACGGGAAGTACCGCATCAAGGGAACCGACAGGAGCATCGATATCAGGGTTTTGGCCCAGAAAAACCCAGGTGCGCTGGACATCGACCTTAAGGACCAGAAGGTCGGCGCCACCTTCCCCAACGGCTGCCACATCTCGGAAGTCGAGATCGACCCGGAGACGGGCGAGGCGGAGATCGTGCGCTACGTCGCCTGCGACGACGCCGGCACCATCGTCAACCACCAGATCGTCGAAGGGCAGATGCAGGGCGGCATCACCCAGGGCGCCGGGCATATCTTCGGCGAGCAGGCGATCTACGACAGTAGCGGCCAGCTCCTCACCGGCAGCTTCATGGACTACCCGATGCCGCGCGCCGTGCTGGTGAACAACCTCACGGTGACGGACTACCCGGTGCCGACCAAGACCAATCCGCTCGGCGCCAAGGGCGTGGGCGAGGCGGGCGTCACCGGCTCGATGCCCTGCCTCATGAACGCGGTGATGGACGCGCTGCGCCAGGGCGGCGTGCAGCACTTCGACATGCCGGCGAGCGCGCCGCGGCTGTGGAAGGCCCTGAAGTCGGCGCGCGGGCGCGCCTGAACGGCGGCCGCCCGTGGATCCGCTTGACCGGCTCTTCGAGCGCGCGCGGGCGCGCCGGCCGCGCATCGTCCTGCCGGAGACCGGCGACGAGCGCATCGTCGAGGCCGCGCGCCGGCTGAAGAACCAGGGCATCGCCGAGCCGCTCCTGCCGGATCCTGAAAAAGAACAAGAAAAACTCAAGAGATATTCGGAGCTCTACCCCGGTAACCCCAAGCTTGCCGAGCGCGCGGTGCGCCGGCCGCTCTTCTTCGCCGGCATGATGGTGAAGGCCGGCGACGCCGATGCCGTGCTCGCCGGCGTCGCCCATCCCACCGCGCGCGTGATCGAGGCGGGCATGATGACCATCGGCCTCGCCGAGGGCATCCGCACGCCTTCCAGTTTCTTCCTGATGATTCTCGGCGACAAGCTGCTGCTTTACTCCGACTGCGCCGTGAACGCCGACCCCACCGCCGAGCAGCTCGCCGACATCGCCCTCGCCTCGGCGGCGAGCTACCGGGCGCTGCTGGGCGAGGAGCCACGCGTCGCGCTCCTCTCGTTCTCGACCAAAGGAAGTGCGAAGCATGCCCGCGTCGATAAGGTCATCCAGGCAGTTTCCTTGGTAAGGGGGAAAAACCAGGACCTTGCGGTCGACGGCGAGCTGCAGGCCGATGCCGCCCTGGTCCCTTCGATTGCGGCTGCAAAAGTGAAAGGCGAAAGCGCAGTCGCGGGCCGGGCCAACGTGCTGGTGTTCCCGGATCTCGATTCCGGGAATATCGCTTACAAGCTCACCCAGCACCTCGCCGGCGCACGGGCGATCGGGCCGATCCTGCAGGGCTTCGCCAGGCCGATCAGCGACCTCTCGCGCGGCGCGAGCATCGAGGACATCGTCGCCACCGCGGCCATCCTGGCAGCCCAGTGCTGAGCCCTTTGTACCCCGATCGGGGTACAAGCCCTAGCGCTTCTCGAGGGGGACGTAGTCCCGGGGCTCCGGGCCGTTGTAGAGGGTGAGGGGGCGGATGAGGATGTTGTTCTCCATCTGCTCCAGCACCTGCACCGTCCAGCCCGGCACGCGCCCGACCGCGAAGATCGGCACGAAGAGGTCCGCCGGGATGCCGTTCAGGTAGTAGACGACGCCGGCGTAGAAATCCACGTTCACGTTCACGCCGTGGCGCGCGTAGGGCTTCATCGCCTCGACCAGCGCCTCGAGGATCTGGTACCACTTCGGCTGCCCCATCTCGCGCGAGAGCTTCTCCACGCCGGCACGCATGTGGCGCGCGCGCGGGTCCTCGGCGCGGTAGACGCGGTGGCCGAAGCCCATCACCGGCTCCTTGTTGGCGCGCTTCCTCTTCACGTACTCGGCGGCGTTCGCGGCCTCGCCGACTTCCTGCGCCATCAGCATCACGTTCTCCGCCGCGCCGCCGTGCGCCGGCCCCGAGAGCGCGGCCACCGCGGCGGTGATCGCCGCGTGCAGGTTCGCTTCGGTGCCGGCGACCACGCGCGCGGTGAAGGACGACGCGTTGGCGCCGTGCTCGGCGTGCAGGATCATGTCCATGTCCATCAGCCGCGCCGTGTCGGCGCTCGGCCGCGAGCCCTTCAGCATGTGCAGGAAGTTCGCCGCGTGGCCGAGCGACGGGTCGGGCGCCACCGGCGCGCGGCCGTTGCGGATGTGCTCGTGCGCGGCGACGATCATCGGCACCTGCGAGCTGAGCCGGATGCCCTTGCGCAGGATCGCCTCGGGCGAGCTGTCGGCGACCTCGGGGTCGAACGCGCCGAGCGCCGAGACCGCCGTGCGCAGCACCTCCATGGGATGGCTTGCTTTGACAAGACGAATCAATTCGATAACTTCTACGGGAAGTTTGCGCGCGGCCTTCAGCTCGGCATCGAACGCCTGCAGCTGCTCCCGGGAGGGCAGCTCGCCCTTGAAGAGCAGGTAGCAGGTCTCCTCGAAGGTGGACTTCTCGGCGAGGTCGTGGATGGAGTAGCCGCGATAGCGCAGCTCGCCGGCGCGGCCGTCGATGTAGCACACGCGCGAGCGGTCGAAGACGACGCCCTTCAGCCCGCGATGGATCTCTTCGCTCACAGGTCGAACTTCTCCTTGGGGAAGTAGCGCGCCAGGCGCTCGTCGGCAGTGCGCGCGTGCGCCTCCATGCCCTCGAGGCGCGAGATGCGCGCGGTCACCGGCGCGACGTCGCGGTTCGCCTCGCGCGTCATGCGCTGCCAGGTCACGGTCTTGATGAACTTGTGCACCGACAATCCGCCCGAGTAGCGCGCCGCGCCCTTGGTGGGGAGGATGTGGTTGGGGCCCGAGGCCTTGTCGCCGAAGGCGACGGTGGTCTCCTCGCCGAGGAAGAGCGAGCCGTAGCAGGTCAGGTTGGCGAGCCACCAGTCGAGGTCGCGGGCGTGCACCTCCAGGTGCTCGGCGGCGTAGCGATCGGAGACCTGGACCGCCTCCTCGCGCGTCCCGCAGACCACGATCTCGCCGTAGTCGCGCCAGGCCGCGCCTGCGGCTGACCGTGCGGGATCGGGAAGCTTTTCAATGAGTCGAATGACCCGGCTTGAAACGCCTTCGCCGAACTCCCGCGAAAAGCAGATGAGCCAGGTCGGAGAATCGCTGCCGTGCTCGGCCTGTCCGACGAGGTCGGTCGCCACGAGGTGCGGATCGGCGCTGTCGTCGGCGATGACGGCGATCTCGGTGGGGCCGGCGAGGACATCGATGCCGACCGCGCCGAAGAGGGCGCGCTTCGCCTCGGCGACGAACTTGTTGCCCGGCCCGACCACGATGTCGGCGGGCTTGCCGGTGAACAGACCGAAGGCGAGGGTGGCGATCGCCTGCACGCCGCCCAGGGTCATGATGATGTCGGCGCCGGCCACCTTCATCGCGTAGAGCACCTGCGGATGGATGCCCTGTCCCTGGTAGGGCGTGGAGCAGGCGATGACGCTCGGCACCCCGGCAGCCTTGGCGGTGCCGATGCTCATGTAGGCCGAGGCGATGTGCGCGTAGCGGCCGGTGGGGACGTAGCAGCCCGCCACATTGACCGGGATCAGCCGCTGGCCTGCGGTCAGGCCTTTGGAGACCTCGACCGAAAATTCCTGCATCGAGTCGCGTTGCGCCTCGGCGAAGCGCCTTACCTGGGCTGCGGCGAATTCAATATCTCTTTTGACGTGAGGCGAAATGGCGGCTGTTCGCCGCTCGATCTCCTCGGGCGAGACAAGGATCTCTCTCTCCCACTTGTCCAGCCTGCGCGCGTAGTCGCGCACCGCCTGCTCGCCGCCGGCGCGGATCGCGGCGAGCATCTCGTCGACGACCTTGCGCGCCTCGGCGCTGTCGGTCTCGGGAGTCTTCGCCGCCTTCTTGAGATAGTGAATGGTCATTTGCCGTAGATCAGCGTGGGCAGCCACAGCGCGATCTGCGGGAAGATCGCGATCAGGGCGAGGCCGAGGAGCTGCAGCCCCATGAACTGGATCATGCCGCGGTAGATGTCGCCGAGCTGCCATTCCGGCACCACGCCCTTGAGGAAGTACGCCGACATGGCGACGGGCGGGGAGAGCCACGCCGTCTGCAGGCATACCGCCACCATGATGCCGAACCAGGCGAGGTCGAAGCCGAGCTTCTGCACGAGCGGCAGCAGGAAGGGCACCACGATCAGCACGATCGGCACCCACTCGAGCGGCCAGCCGAGCAGGAAGATCAGCCCCATGACGATGGCGAGGATGACCCAGCGGTTGAGGTCCAGCCCGAGCAGCGCCTCGGTGAGCAGCGTCGGCGTGCCCAGCCGCGCGAATACCGCGCCGAAGAAGTTGGACGCCGCGACGAGGAAGAGGATGAGGACCGAGATCTCGAGGGTCTTGATGAGCGCGTCGGTGAACCGCGTCCAGGTGAGGCGCCGGTAGGCGGCGGCGAGGACGAGCGCGCCGGCGGCGCCGCAGGCCGAGCCCTCGGTGGGGGTGGCGAGGCCGAAGACGATGCTGCCGAGCGCCGCGAAGACGAGCAGGGCGGGCGGCACGAGGCCGCGGAAGAACTGGATCCAGAGCTCGCCCATGCTGCCGGCCCGGCGGTCCATGGCGAGCGCCGGGGCGAGGCTGGGATCGAGCAGGCAGCGGACCATCGCGTAGACGGTGAACAGCAGCGCCAGCATGACGCCGGGCAGGAGCGCCGCGGCGAAGAGCGTCGTCACCGGCACTTCCAGCACCGGCCCCATGACGACCAGCATGATCGAGGGCGGGATCAGGATGCCGAGCGTGCCGCCGGCGGCGATGAGGCCGGCGGAAAGCTTCACGTCGTAGCCGGAGCGGATCATCGGCTTGCCGGCCATGATGCCGAGGATGGTGACCGAGGCGCCGACGATGCCGGTCGCCGCGGCGAAGATGGTGGCGACGAACATCACCGCCAGGTAGAGCGAGCCGCGCACGCGGGCGAGGATCTTCTGCACCGCGTCGAACAGCTCCTCCATCAGGTTCGACTGCTCCATCATGATGCCCATGAAGACGAAGAGGGGCACCGCGGCGAGCGTCTGCTCCATCATCGTCGAGTAGAACTGCAGCGTCAGCAGGTAGAAGACGAGCTGGCCGAAGCCCCAGTAGCCGAACACCAGGCCGAGGAAAACGAGCGTGAAGGAGATCGGGAAGCCGATGAAGATGCCGGCGAGCATCGCGCCGATCATCAGGATGCCGATCATCTCCGGGCTCATTGCTGCGGCCAGACGCCCTTGCGGGCGGCGTAGAGCGCCTTGAGCAGCTCCGAGACGCCCTGGATGACGAGGAACAGCACGCCGACGGGCAGGGCGCTCTTGATCGGCCCCAGCAGGGGCATGAAAGAGGTGTCGGTGCCGCGCTCGCCCTGCGAGAGCGAGCCCCAGGCCCACTGGGTGGCCACCCAGAGGAAGATCACCATGCTCGGGAAGTAGAAGACGATGTAGAGGGCCGCGTCGACGCGCGCCTGCGTCGTCACCTTCCAGTTGCGGTAGAGGAAGTCCGAGCGGATGTGCACGCCCTTGGAGAGCGCGTAGCCCGCGCCGATCACGAACATCGCGCCGTAGATCATGCGGCTGATGTCGTAGGCCCACAGCGTCGGCGCGTGGAAGAGATAGCGCGCCGTGATCTCGTACATCATGGCGCCCATCAGCGGCAGCGTGGCCCAGGCGGCGACCCAGCCGATCCACTTGCTGAAGCGGTCGACGGCGCGGATGGTGCCGGCCATCCAGCGCGGCATGTCCGGCGGCAGGCGATCGATGGCGGCGTCGCTGCGCCGGCCGGCGATCATTTCATCGGCGATGGTCATGGTCTCGGCACAAAAAGCAAGCGGGCCCTGCGGCCCGCCTGCCTTGCCTTGCTTGCGCTATTTCTTCTTGCGCTTCTTCGCGAGCTCCGCCGCATAGGCGGCGCCCAGGCCGGCGTTCGACTTCTGCGCGTCGGCCCAGAACGGGATCGCCGTCTCGGCGAACGCCTTCTGGCTGTCCCACACCTTCTTGAAGAACGGGTTCTCGGCGGCGTTCTTCTCGAAGTTCTTCAGCGCCGCAGCGCCGTACTCGGTGAAGTACTCCGGCGGCGTGTCGTGCAGGATGACGCCATGCTTCTCGACCAGCTCCTGGAGCGCCTTGCCGTTCTCGTGGATGCGGTAGGCCACGGTCTTCATGAGCGAGGCGTTCGCCGCAACCTCGAGCGACTTCTGCTGGTGCGGGGTGAGCTTCCTCCATACGTCGCCGTTCAGGTACATGTCGGCGTTCACCACCACCTGGTGCAGTCCCTGCTGGTAGTAGTGCTTCATGACGCGGTGGAAGCCGTAGGTCATGTCGGGCTTCGGGCAGCACCACTCGGCGCCGTCGAGCAGGCCCTTCTCGAGCGCCGGCAGGATGTCGCCGCCGCCCATGGCCACCGCGGCGATGCCGATGTCCTTGTAGATCTGCCCCGGGATTCCCGGCGGGGTGCGGAAGCGGAGCTTCCGGAAGTCGGCCATCGAGTTGATCGGCTTCTTGAACCAGCCGAGCGCCTCGGGCCCGACGGGCTGCAGGATGAAGCCCTTGACGTTGACCTTCATCTCCTTCCACAGCTGGTCGTAGAGGGCCTGGCCGCCGCCGTAGAGGTACCAGGAGACCCAGGCGAAGTTGTCCATGCCCAGGCCGGCGCCCGCGGCGGGCGAGCCGAACAGCGTCGCCGCCGGGTGCTTGCCCGACCAGTAGTGCGTCCAGGCGAAGCCCGCCTCGATCAGGCCCTTGTCGACCGCGTCGAGCGTGTCGTTGATGCCGACGATGGCGCCGGCGGGCAGCACCTCGAAGGTGACGCTCTTGTTGGTGAGGTCCTCGACATCCTTCGCGAACTCCTTGAGCATCGTCACTTCGTCCGCGGAAGTCGGGATCACCGACTGGATGCGGATCTTCACGGGCTTGCCCTGCGACCAGGCCGCCATCGGCGCGGCGAGCAGCGCCGCGGCCGCGATGCTCGCGGCCAGTACGGATAGGCGTTTCATCTCTCCTCCTCGGGATCGGGTTACGCGCCGGTAGCATAGCGCTTCGAGCGAACGAAACGAAGGATTCCGTTTTCTGAGAAATTCGCAGTACGACTGCATCATCGTCGGCGCCGGCTCCGCGGGCTGCGTGCTGGCGCACCGGCTGTCGGCCGACCCGCGCCGGCGCGTGCTCCTGCTGGAAGCGGGGCCGCGCGACCGCTCGCTGTGGATCCACCTGCCGATCGGCTACGGCAAGACCATGTTCCACCCGGTCTACAACTGGGGCTTCCGCACCGAGCCCGAGCCGCACATGAACGAGCGGCGCATCTACTGGCCGCGCGGGCGCGGCCTGGGCGGCTCCTCCTCCATCAACGGCCTCATCGTGGTGCACGGCCAGCCGCAGGACTACGACGCCTGGGCGGCGGCGGGCAACGCCGGCTGGGGCTGGCAGGATGTTCTCCCGTACTTCAGGAAATCGCGAATGGAAACATCGGCGATCGGCGAGCCGCACGAGCTGATCGAGGCGATCATCGCCGGCGCCAACGAGCTCGGCATCCCGCGCATCGACGACTTCAACGGTACGAACCAGGAAGGCGTCGGCTACTACCGCCTGTTCACGAAGAACGGCTGGCGCTCGAGCAGCGCCACCGCCTACCTGCGCGAGGCCGAGCGCCGCCCGAACCTCGAAGTGCGGACCGGGGCGCACGTATCGAGGGTCCTTTTCGAGGGGAAGCGGGCCATCGGCGTCCAATGCGCGGAGGAAAATCTCCTTGGCTCGGAAGTCATCCTGAGCGCCGGCGCGATCCAGAGCCCGCAATTGCTGCAGCTGTCGGGCGTCGGTCCCTCGCAATTGCTTTCTTCACTGGGCATCCCCGTGGTGGCAGATGTCCCCGGTGTCGGCGAGAACCTGCAGGACCACCTGCAGCTGCGCGTCATGTACAAGTGCACGAAGCCGATCACCACCAACGATGATTTGCGCACGTTGTGGGGCAAGGCGCGCATCGGCGCGAAATGGCTTTTCACGAAAAAAGGCCCCCTGGCGATCGGCATCAACCAGGGCGGGCTCTTCACGCGCGTGCTGCCGGAGTCGAGGACGCCGGACGTGCAGTTCCACTTCGCCACGCTCTCCGCGGAGCTCGCCGGCGCCGAGCCCCATCCGTGGCCGGGCTTCACCATGTCGGTGTGCCAGCTGCGCCCGCAATCGCGCGGCACGGTGCGCATCCGCTCCAGGGACCCCCGGGAAGCCCCGGCGATGCAGCCGAACTACCTTTCGACCGCGCTCGACCGGCGCTGCGCGATCGAGGGCATCAAGCTGGCGAGAACGCTGGCTTCGACCGCTTCGCTGAAGCCCTACGTGGCCGAGGAATATCGTCCCGGCAGGGAAGCGCTTTCCGAGGAGCAGCTTCTCGAGTTCGCGCGCAACTACGGCGCGACGATCTTCCACCCCTCGGGCACCTGCAAGATGGGGAGCGATGCGATGGCCGTCGTGGACGCCGAGCTGAAGGTCCATGGAATAGAGGGGCTCCGTGTCGTCGACTGCTCGATCATGCCGACGCTCGTCTCGGGCAACACCCACGCGCCGGTGGTCATGATCGCGGAAAAGGCCGCGGACCTCGTCCTCGGCTCGCGCTGATTTCGACGGGCGGCCTCAGGCTGAAGCGTCTTTGAAGGCCTTCAGGACTGCATTGATTCGCGTCTGGTATCCAGGACCTTGAGCCTTGAACCACTCAAGAACGTCGGCATCGACTCGCAGCGATATCGACGTCTTTCCGGAGGTCGGCTTGAGCCCTTGGCGCGCGATGCCGCGGACGATGTGCTTGACGTCGGCTTCGGGATGCTCCCTTGAGCGCCTGATGTCCTTATCTTTCATGCCTCTTACACGTGCCCAGTCGGTCTTAGAGGTTTTCGACGAGGATAGCCGTTTCACGCTTTGTCGCCTTTCGAAAGGAGATGATGTGGATGCGGTCCTGCGTCTCGGTATGCACGATCGACACCGGCATCCCATCGAGCAGACCCAACGTCACGAACCGTTGTTCGTCCGTATCGCAGACGGTCGTCCTCGTAGGTGAAGGTGGCGCCGTCGAAGACCTGCGTGGCATCGACGAAATCGAGCCCATGGACCTTCAGGTTGCGCTTGCGCTTAACCTCGTCCCAGGTAAACCGCACGGGGCCACTGTATATTCATACCGTATATACGTCAACACTCTGATCAAGCGAGATCTCGCCTCATAGCGCCGGCGTGCGCCGGTGCCAGGGCGTGGCCTGCTCGAAGGCGTGGCCGATGCGCAGCGCCATCGCCTCGCCGTAGCCGCGGCAGGCGATCTGCAGCGAGGTCGGCAGGCCGCCGGGCGTGAAGCCGTTCGGAGCCGCGAGGGCGCACCAGTCGACGAGGTTGATGGCGCGCGTGTAGATCGCGGCGGAGCCTTTCTGGTCGATGTCCTGCACGCGCGGCGCCGGCGTCGCCGTCCCGGGCGTGAGCAGGGCATCGACGTGGGCGAGGGCGGCGTTCCACCGCGCCTTCAGGGTCTCGCGCTCCCGCAGGAGCAGCAGGTAGTCCCTCGCCGACAGGCCGCGCCCGAGCTGGATGCGCGGGCGCACGTCGTCGTCGACCGGCTGCTGCGGATCGTCGACCAGCTCGCCGACGTAGGAATAGCCCTCGGCGCCGATGATGCGGCCCACCATCGCGCCAAGTTCAATGAAGGGTTTGGGAAGGTCAACATCGACGATGCGCGCGCCGAGCTTTTCCAGCACGCGCAAGGACTCGTCGTACGCCTCGAGCACCTCGGCGCTCGCCGGCTCCCGGTCGCGCTGCGGCATGCGGCCGAGCGTGAGGCCGGCGACGCCGCGGCGCAGCTCGGCCATCGGATCGTCGCGGGAGGGCTCCTTCAGCACGTTGAAGAGCAGCGCCGCGTCCTCCACGTCGCGGCACATCGGGCCGGGCGTGTCGAGCGTGTGCGCGAGGGGCAGCACGCCCTCCACACTGACGCGCCCGATGGTGGTCTTCAGCCCGACGATGCCGCACCACGCCGCGGGGATGCGCACCGAGCCGCCCGTATCGGTGCCGATGCCGCAGGGGGCGAGCGCCGCAGAGACCGCTACGCCGGTGCCGGAGCTCGAGCCGCCGGGCGCGCGCAGCGTGCCGGGGTCCCAGGGATTCCAGGGCGTGCCCATGTGCTGGTTGGTGCCGAAGCTGCCCATGGCGAACTCGACCGAGTGCGTCTTGCCGATCACGATCATGCCGGCCTGGACCAGGCGCTTCACCAGCGTCGCCGTGCGCGGCGACACGCGCTTCTCCCACACCTTCGAGCCGCCGGTGGTGACGCGGCCTTCGATGTCGACGATGTCCTTCACCGCGACCGGCATGCCGTGCAGCGGCCCGAGCCGGTAGCCGGCGGCGATCGCCTCGTCCGCCGCGTGCGCGGCGCGCAAGGCATCGTCGGCGTACACGCTGACGAAGGCGTGCAGCTTCTCGCCGTACTTCTCGATGCGCGAAAGGTATAGCCTTACCAGCTCTTGCGAGGAAAGCTTTTGTTCGTGGACCGGCCGAAAAGCCGGTTCCATCAGGCGGCTGCGCGAAGGCCCAGGATCCGGCGCGCCTCGGCGGGCGTGGCGACCTTTCTGCCGTACTTGTTGCAGTTGTCCGCGATCTTCTTCACCAGCTCGGCGTTGCTCGCGGCGAGCCGGTCGGGCGCGATCTTCAGGTTGTCCTCCAGCCCGGTGCGGCAGTGGCCGCCGGTCTCGAGGCACCACTGGTTCACTTCCCACTGGGCGCGGCCGACCCCGGCAGCCACCCAGGTGGCTTGCGGCAGGATTTCCGCAATTTCTTTTCTGAGAAAGTCGAAGATCGAGCGCCGCGCCGGCATGGCGTTCGGCACGCCCATGACGAACTGCACGTGCGGCGGGTCCTTGAGCAGGCCCTTCTTCACCAGGTTGGCGGCGTTGTAGAGCATCGCCAGGTCGAACACCTCGACCTCGGGCTTGATGTCGTACTCGAGCATGGTCTTCGCCAGGCCCTCGACG
>Ga0105106_10000426_pt1 | contig 29976 bp, 24 predicted proteins | sample PPLLaktember2015_5_FD_79109 | JGI IMG/M metagenome (GOLD analysis project Ga0105106, IMG submission 79109) | Freshwater sediment microbial communities from Prairie Pothole Lake near Jamestown, North Dakota, USA - PPLs Lake P8 Core (1) Depth... | ecosystem: Environmental > Aquatic > Freshwater >...
AGGAGAAAACCTGCAAACGAGGCATGAAGGGCAAGCGCCTTCTGGCTGGTTGGAACCAGGATTATCTTCTCAAGGTCCTGGCCGGTTTCGCTCAGATGGAGAATTAAGATGCGTTTGCCCTGGGATGTAAGTTTACGCAGATTCAGGCGATCATTAACCGTGAATTCAGCCAGGTCTCACCTGATTCTAAAAAATCTGCGCTATACTGAGGGCTTATTGCAGCTTTCGATTCTACTGGATCATCCTGCGATGTCGCCAGGGAATCTCCAATTTCAAGAGCTGCAGGAGATCAAGGAAATGAATTCTCAATATTCTAAGAATAAACGCATCATTCTATCCCTGGGCCTGCTGTTAGCTTTGCTGGCGATGGCATGCCAGTCCGTGATACCGGGCAGGGCCCCAGCTACAGTTGAATCGAGTGAACCGTTGGTGGAGGCAACCGTCGAGCCGGCGGTGCAGGTGGTTGCGCCGGTGATATCGAGCGATGATCAGTCCCTGGTGAACCTGTATGAAAGGGTAAACCCGGCGGTGGTGAATATCACCATCTATAGCCAGCAGGGGGAGCTGCTGCTTCCGCAGAGCCAGGGCTCCGGGTTCGTCTACGATAACCAGGGGCATATCGTAACCAATGCGCATGTGGTCCATGGAGCGGAGCAGATCGAGGTCACGTTTTCCGAAGGGCTGGTGCGCTCGGCTTCGGTCATTGGAGAAGACCTGAACAGCGACCTGGCAGTGGTCAAAGTGGAAAATTTGCCGTCAGGGATCAATCCGCTGCCCCTGGGCGATATGCAGTCTCTGGCGGTTGGACAATCGGTAGTAGCGATTGGCAATCCCTTCGGTTTGGAAGGCACCCTGACGCGCGGCATCATCAGCGCCCTGGGGCGATCGATCCCCGCGCTGACTCCTTTCACTATTCCGGAGTCGATCCAGACAGACGCAGCCATCAATCCGGGCAATTCCGGCGGACCACTGCTCAACCTGAGCGGCGAGGTGGTTGGGGTCAATGCGCAAATCGAGACGGATGGCACGAACGCCAGTAACCTGGGCATCGGGTTCGCTATCCCGGTCAGCATTGTCAAGCTGGTGGTGCCCGACCTGATCGCCAAGGGCGAACATGAGTGGGCCTGGTTGGGCGTGAGCGGTTTGAGCGTGACACCTGCGCTGGTTCAAGCGATGGACCTGCCGATCGACAGCGGCGCTTACATGGCGAGCGTGATTTCTGACGGTCCATCTGCCAAGGCGGGCTTGCGCGGCGCGAATGAGACGGTCACCGTGGACGGGCGCCAGATCGATATCGGCGGAGATGTGATCACCGCCGTGGATGGGCAGCCGGTGAATACGTTTGACGACTTATTGATTTACATCGCTTTGAATACGCGCCCTGGGCAAGAGGTGACCCTGACCATCCTGCGCGAGGGTGAAAGCCAGGAGATTACCGTGACCCTGGAGAAACGTCCAGCCACCCTGGACCAGCAGCAACTGATACCGTAAAGGCAGGGGATAGGGGGAGGAGCAGGGGATAAGGGTAAAGAACAAGGGATAAGGGAGAGGGGCTGTCCTCAGAGATGCGGCGGCCCCTTTTATTTTTCGGATAGACTTAGTAGCCGAGACTCAGGTCGACACGGTTAAAGAGAGGCAAACCGGCGAGGTAGCGCTGCAAATTGGCGCTGAACAGTTCTATGGCGCGCTCGTCATAATGAGGGGTGTTGCCCGAGATGTGCGGGGTGAGGATGACATTGGGTAACTTCCAAAGGGGGCTATCGGTGGGCAGGGGTTCCTCGGGGAAGACATCCAGGGCGGCGCCGGCGATCTTACGATCTTTCAGGGCGGTAATCAAGGCGGTGTGGTCGATGATACCCCCACGAGATACATCCACCAGGTAAGCCGTGGGTTTCATGGCAGCCAGCTCTTCGGCACGGATCAGGTTGAGCGTGGCAGGGGTCTTGGGAACGGTAACGACAACATAATCGCACTCGCGCAGCATGCTGCGCAGGGCGGCAGAGGGGTACAGGCGGTGAGCAAGATCACCCGCCGGATCGCCCAGATCCATGGAGGTGTAATCGTGATCTTCCGTGTGCATGGCATCGCGCTTGGCAGCCAGCACCGTAGCTCCAAAAGGCTGGAGCACGCGCGCAAGCTGCCTGCCGATGCTGCCGTAACCAACAATACCCACGATGCTGCCGCGCAGTTCCAGCGGGCTGAAGCGCTCCCAACGATCCTTGGCCCACTCCTGGCGTTTCTGGTGGGCAAGCACATCCGGCAAATGGTGACCTAGGGCGAGCAGCATGGTCATGATGTATTCTGCCATCTGGCTGGCAGCAGCGCCGCTCAAGGAGGTGGCAACCAGATCGGGTTTGCTCAGCAAGGGATGGTTGATGATGTGGTCGACGCCGGCCCAATGGAACTGCACCCATTTCAAGCGCGGGGCTTGATCCGGCTGGGGGACGACCCGGTTGGTGTAAAGCACTTCCACGCGCGCCCAAAACTCGGGGGAAATCTCATCCGGTTTAGAGGCTTTCACCACGCTGATCTTGAGGCGCGGCGAAATTTCTTGCAGGCGGGCGATCAACTGCTCGTGTAAAGGCATGGTCAACAGGACTTCGATTGGCTCATTCATAGTCATCGTGTGGGATAATGTGGGATAAGGGTGGGATATTGTGGGTAACCACTCTATTTTACCAATCTTCGAGCAACATCTCCCCCAAATATCCCATTTCTGCCAGGATTAGTAGCACTTTCTCCCAGGCGCCTGGGTTGACGATCACCGCGGTAGGGCCTAACACATCTCCCAGAAACCGCCTGGCGCGAGAATTGAGCAGAGCCTGTAAGAGCTCGGGTGTTCGCAAGCGTAAGACCAGGGCTTGTTCGATGTGCGCTTCGCTGCCCTGTTCCTCCCAGCGTTCCAAGGCGCGCACCAGGCTGGGGGGCACCGAAAGGGCGCTCTTGCGCAGCAGGAGCAGCAGATGGCTGACGCGCAAACCTTGCTTGCGGGCGCGCTCCAGCGAAGCGGGAGTCAGACGGTAGGCGAAGGTGTCCTGGTTGGCGTTTTCCCAGGCGCTAAAGCGCGCCAACTGATAGCGGGCGATGCGCGGCACCAGCCGCGGGGCGCGCAGGCGGGCATCGGAGCTGACCAGGATTGAGTCGTCTTCAGCATCCAGGCCTTCCGGGGGTTCGCCATTCAGCAGAGCCCCCCCCCAGGCGGTAAAGCGAAAGGCTGCCGGAGGCTGGTTGGCAGCCGGCGCAGCCAGATCCAGGATACCCAGCCAGTGCAGCGGTCCGCAAAGGATGTAGCGGATCAGTGCGCCTTCCACTTCTGACCAATGCTGGTAGCCACGCAAGAACTCAGAGCTGGCAGTATCTCGAATGTACCAGGAGTCGTAATCCCCAGCCGGGCGTTGGAAATCTGGCTGCGCCTGCTGGATGGCAGAACAGAAAGAGCCCAGGCTCCACCAACTGGTGAGGGGGACGGTTTGCAGGAAAGCCAGGATCGCCTGGCGCGCACGCAGCGGATCGTTGGCCCAGTTACCCTCAAAGCTCAATCCCGGCAGCAGGCGCAGGTCATTGAAAACTGAACTGCTCTGCCACTGGGTGAACAGAAAAGCGAGCGCCTGGGCACGCGGCTGCTCCAGGAACTTGCGCAAATTCTCGGCGTGCGGCAACCCGCTGGCTGGGTCTAACAACCCGGCAGCCGAGAGCAGATGGCGCAATTCGCGCGGCTGGGCAGCGCCGATGGCAGCGAGGTCCCAACTGGCGGCGCGAAACTCGGCTGAATCAGAAGAAAGACCCAGGCGTTGGGCAGCCAACAAGGTGCAGGCGTGGTCAAGGATATGGTCGTCTGCGGGGATCACAAAGGCGCGCTCAACGGATGAGGCGGGCTTGCCAGCCGGCGCAGGCGCGCCAGCCAGAGGCGCAGGCAGCAAGGCGAGCAGGTCATTGGGGATGAAGGCGAATTCCTGAGGGCCGGTAGATGTGTCTAGAAAAGCGCGACCAACCAGTGCCCGGTACCAGAGCGCCTCAGCCGGAGAAGCAGGATGGCGGTGGGGCTGCTCGCGATCGCGGCGGGCAGCGCCCATCTCGCGCACCTCGCCGTAACGACGGGTGAATAATGCCCAGGCAAGCGAGCCGTCATTTTGAGCCAAGTCGTTGAGGGCGTCCAGCGCGTTGGCAGGCAAGATTTCAACGATCTCGGCAATCAGGTCGGGCTCGAGCATGGCGAGGCCAAGGCGCTGCCAGACTTCGCGAGGCGAACCCGGGGTTTCGGGAAGCTCGCCGAGGTCGATGCCCCACAGGTCAGCAACGATGCGGATGAAACCGGGATCCTTATTTTGCAGGATTTGGGAAAGATCGGGCATGGGGCCTGCCTACCCAGGGACCTGCACCTGCAGCGCGCCGGGCAGTATTTCTGCGGTGAGGTGGTGCATATCCACGCCAAAATTGGCATAAATTTCGCCATCGATATGCACCAGCATAGGGCGGTCGGAGTGGATTTCCATACGCCGGAACTGGCCCATCCGCACCTGCGGAAAACGAGCGTGGGTGCCGCGCATCACCTCAGGCAAGAGGCGTAGCATCATCAAGCGGGAAACGCGCTGCACCTGGGCGTAGTGAAAGATGCCATCATAATTGCGCGCCTGGGGAGCAACCATGAAACCGCCGCCTTCCCGCCCGCCATTGCAGAGCACCAGCATGAGGGCGTCTTGCTCCCAACTCTCCATATCGCTGGTGACGGTCAGATGCGGAGCATCGTGATTGAGAATGATGGTCTGCATCACCGCTACCAGGTAAATCAGGAAGCCGCGCAGGTAGGTCATGCGGTGCGAACGGATGGTGACCGTGGCATCGAAGCCGATGCCGATGGCATTATCCCAGTATACGCTGCGCCCCAGGTTGTCCTGCATCCCGCCGATATCGGTGGGGCGCACCGTTCCGGTAAAAATCTGGCGCAAGGCGGAGGCAGGATTTTTGTGCATGCCGGCCGCGTAGGCGAAATCATTACCCGAGCCCAAGGGGATCACACCAAAGCGGGGGCGGCGGTCCTGGGGCGCCTGCATGAGACCATTGATGACCTCGTGCACGGTGCCATCCCCACCGGCTGCGATGACCAGTTCGTAGCCTTGTTCGGCTGCCTGTTGGGCCAGCTCCGCGCCGTGGGCGGGATAAACTGTTCCAGACCAATCGGCGCCACCGTAGGCATCCACAATCGGGCGCAAATCTGCCGCTGAACGCCAGGCGCGTCCCAGGTCGGCGTTGGGATTCAGGATGATTTTCACTTTGTGGTTGGGCATCTTCAATAACGGGTTTTCATTTCACGGCAGGGAAGGATGATTTCGCCTTCTTGCGGGTCGCCCATTCGGGTGACTTGCCCTGGGTGGGTGGTCGCTAACCAGGCAGTATAGGCGGCAACGAGGGCATCCAATTCGAAAGGTGAATAGATATGTTCATCGGGCAATATGCCGCGCAGCATGCGATGGCGGGTGATCTCTTCAAAGAAGCGCATGGGCTCAGGCACATTGATTTCCAATTCCGAAAGCACCAGCTGGCGCTGCAGGCGCCCCTCCAGGCTGTGCTTGGAAAACGGCGCCTGGCCCAGCAAGACCGTATAGCTGGCGTGCGGGTACACTTCTAAGACCTGGCGGTTGCTATCGGTGGAGGGGAAGGAACTGTATCCAAGGCCCTCCAGCCGGCGGAAGAGGGTGAAACCCATCTGCATCCAATTCGGGCAGTCTTCTTCCCTGGATGAAGTCTGGTGGCTGATGATGTTGTGCTGGCGCAGCAGATATTCCGCTACCCTGAAATTGGTCCATCGCCCGGGGCGAGGCGTGGGATTGAGTTGGTTGCGCACCTCCGGCTGGTCCATCAATCCCTGGTTTGGGCGGCGCGGGGCGCTCACAGCGACGACTGCCTGGCGCTGTCCGGCAACAAAAGCCAGGACCTCCTCCATCTCAGCCTGGCCCAAAGCCAACAAGCGCAAGTCACTATCCAGGGAGGCGTAGGCAAAAGGGCGCAATCCAGCGGTGGGATCGATGCCGATGAAGGTGGAGTGCGTGAAAAACATCATCCCTCATGTACTGCGTACATTTGGTCCGGTCCCAGGATGTGCGGGAAAAGGCCTCGCAGCGCCTGGCGTGTTTCAAAACACAACTGGCACGCGTCGGCATAGGTTGGTTTGTGCGTTTGATGGTATTGCTGCACCAGGGCGCGTGGTCCGCCAGCCAAAAGCGGACCCGTGATGGGGTGAGCGACGGGGTCGTAAGCCCGGCAGATATCGACCAGGCGCTGCTGAAAGAGGTTCCCCAGGATAATGCCCTGGCAGATGTGCACATTCCCCAATGGGTCCAGGTGAACACGCCCGGGCTCCCGCAGGTCTTCATCGGAGCAGGTGTTCAGCGTATCCCAGGGAACCTGCGGGGCGAGATGGGCTAGTTTCTCGGCAGCCCGCCCGCGATACATGACACCCGATTCACCCGGCGGCAGCTGACCGGAGCCAGCCTGTGCACCGGTACCATCAGGCCCGGCGATGCTGATCACGCCCAAGGGGATACCCAGCTCGGCAGCCGCCTGGCTGGCATTGTTGGATTGTTGGCTAATTTTTTCACTATAATGGAATAAGTCGCTGCTGACCGAGATGTCCTGGAGCAGACCCTTGAAAGGGCGCAGCCATTCCAGGGCATCTTCAGGGTCTGTGGCCCAATAGGCATTGCTGACCAGACCGACCTTGAAGCCCATCTGGGATGCCATCTGTACGCCTTTCAACAGGTTAGCATAGTAAAGGAAAGGCTCGCCGCCTTCGAAATAAATCCACGTGACGGTGCCTGTTTCTTGAGCCTGCTGAAGGTATAAGCGGATATCAGGCAAAGTCATGCTGCCGCTCTGCCAGGGACTTCCCCACACAAAGCAGTGGTCGCACTCAAACGTGCACTGGTAGGTTAGCAGCATGTGCAGCCCGGTGACTTTCATCGCACTTTGAGTTTAGCGCAAATTGCGTGGAAAAGCAACAGAAATTGGCAGATTTTGGTAGAGGGTGGGTATTTTCTCGAAAACATTTAAAAAGCAACCGAAATATGGATGTCTGTCATGTCGATTTGTATACACCTGACTTTTGACGAGAGCGGCTGCCTGGGCTATACTATAGCAAATTGAAAAGGAGAAAAATATGGCCGAAAAATTCAAACTAACCTACGCAACCATGTTCAACCCTCCCGAGGAAATGCACACACGCTTCGATGAGGCCTTGGCGTCGCTGAAGGCAGGATTGGGCAAAGAATATGGCATGATCATCAACGGTCAAGACCGCTTTGCCTCCGAAAAATTTGAGGATCGGTCACCGGTAAATACGGACACTGTGTTGGGGGTTTTTCAGAAAGGCGATGAGCGAGATGCCCGGGACGCGCTGGCAGCCGCCCGCAAAGCATTTCCGGCGTGGAGCGGGATGAAGTGGCAGCAGCGCGTGGAGCTGCTGCGCAAAGCAGCGGATCTTATCGACCAGCGGATTTTTGAGATCGGCGCGGCCATGGCGATGGAAGTGGGCAAGAACCGCATGGAATCGCTGGGGGATGTCGCCGAAACCGCGGATTTGATCCGCTATTCATGCTACCAAATGGAAAAGAACGAAGGCTACCGGGTGGAAATGGGCCGCGACCCGCTGGTGGGATATACGGCGACCAATTTCTCTGTGCTGCGACCTTACGGGGTGTGGCTGGTGATCAGCCCCTTTAATTTCCCCACGGCACTCACCGGCGGGCCTGCGGGCGCAGCCTTGGTGACCGGGAACACGCTGGTGATGAAGCCGGCGACCGATACCCCCTGGGTGGTGCGCCTGCTGGCTGAATGCTTCCGTGATGCGGGTCTGCCCGATGGTGTGGCGAATTTCGTCACCGGACCCGGGCGCACGCTTGGACAGGCGCTCATCGAGAGCCCTGAAGTGTATGGGGTAACCTTCACGGGCTCGTTTGACGTGGGTATGAAGATCTTCCGCGATTTTGCGGGTGGGAAGTATGTACGCCCCACCGTCCTGGAGCTGGGAGGAAAGAATCCGGCGATCGTCTCGCGGAACGCCGATTTAGAACGGGCTGCTATCGGGATTGTGCGCTCGGCATTCGGTTTGCAGGGCCAAAAGTGCTCGGCTTGCTCGCGGGTGTACATCGAGGAACCGGTGTACGATAAGCTGGTTGACCGGCTGGTAGACCTGACCAATAAGCTGGTGGTCGGCGACCCGACCGACCGGGCAGTGTACGCTGGCCCGGTGATCAATCAATCGTCTTACCAGGATTTTAAGAATTTCACCGAAGAGCTCTCCCAGGCGGGCAAATTCCTGACCGGCGGCAAAGTGCTCACCGATGGAAATTTAGCCAAGGGATATTTCTGCGCACCGACCCTGGCGGCTGATGTTCCATTGGATCACCGACTTTGGAAGCACGAAATGTTCCTGCCAATCACCACGGTGGCGCGAGTAGGCAGCCTGGATGAAGCCATGCGGCACGCCAACGATGTGAATTACGGCCTGACAGCAGGCTTCTACGGCAGCAAGGACGAGGCTAAATGGTTCTTCGAGAACATCCAGGCGGGCGTGACCTACGCCAACCGTCCCCAAGGCGCTACCACGGGAGCGTGGCCTGGCTTCCAGCCGTTTGGCGGATGGAAAGGCTCCGGCTCGAGCGGTAAGAACGCGGGTGGTCATTATTATCTGCCGCTCTACATGCATGAGCAAATCCAGACCCTGATCGATTAGGGACCAACCTAGCACCCTCACCCCTCCCCCGGTTTCGGGGGAGGGGAGAATTATCGGAATTGGGTGAGCACCCTTGAAGTGGCAAATTGGGCAATTCCTGTTGGTAATTGGCTTCATCGCCCTGATAATTTTTTATGTTGGCATTGTGAGCCAGTCTTCCAACTATCTGTACTTCTGTTCAGGGGCGTTGGGGGTTATTGCCGGAGGATACTTGATGTGGTTGGGGAGGAGACCTCCGGAAGCGAGCGATCGATTCCACAGCTGGCGCAAGCTACGACAGAAACAGGATAAGAAGAAATAGCGATGACTAAATTGATCTCTCTATCTGAAGCAATCTCACAACATGTCCATCCTGGGGACAGTATTTACGCAGCTGGTTTCACCCATCTGATTCCGTTTGCCGCAGGACACGAAATTATCCGTCAGGGGTTGAAGGACCTGGTTCTGGCGCGGGCTACCCCGGATTTGATCTACGATCAGATGGTGGCGGCAGGCTGCGCACGCAAGGTGGTCTTTTCTTACATGGGCAACCCAGGCGTTGGGTCACTTCGTTTCGTGCGCGCCGAGGTGGAAGCCGGCAACCTGGAATGGGAGGAATACTCGCATTTTGGCATGATCTCGCGCTTGCAAGCTGGCGCTACCGGGCTGCCTTTCATGCCGATGATGCCGACGGCAGCCGGCGACCTGGAGCACGCCAATCCCTATTACCGCAGGGTGGTGGATCCATATTCGGGCCGGGAGGTGGTGGTGGTGCCGGCGCTACGTCCGGATGTGGCGATCGTGCACGTGCAGCGCGCGGATGCGGATGGCAATGCGCACATCTGGGGCATCATTGGGGAGCAAAAGGAGGCCGCATTTGCCGCAGAGCGCGTCATTCTGACCGCGGAGGAGATCGTCGATGAGAGTATTATCCGTTCAGATCCCAACCGCACGTTGATCCCTGGCTTCGTGGTGGATGCGGTTTGCCACGTGCCGCACTGCGCGCATCCGTCTTACACCCAGGGGTATTACGACCGGGACAACGATTTTTACCTGGAATGGGATAAGATCAGCCAATCCAGGGAAGCGCTGCAAAGCTACCTGGATGAGTGGGTATACGGTGTGAAGGACCGGGATGAGTATTGGGAAAAGCTGGGCCCCGAAGTGCAGGCGCGCCTTAAAATCGGCTCAAGTCCCAGCACAGTCGTTGACTACGGCAAATATTAAGAGACAGGGGAAAAGGGATAGGGGAAAGGGAGGCATCATTGGACTATAAGGACCTAGTTTTTTATCAGAAGGCGAGGCAGGTCGTCAAGGCGATTAATAAAGAAGTTCAATTCTGGATGAAATCTGACCATGAGAGAGAGATATCCAGACAATTGTTCCGTTCCGCAACCTCAGTTGGAGCTAATATAGCCGAAGGCCACGGACGCCATGCCGGCCTGGAGTACATCCATTATCTGCTCATTGCTCAAGGTTCAGCCAATGAGGTGGATCATTGGCTCAATACTGCTTTGGATTGCGAAATCGGCAATTCTCAGCATCTTCAAGAAATCATTCACTTGAACAACGAAACCAGAAAGATGTTGGCTGCAACTATTAGTACACTCAAGAATCAGCGGAGAAAAGAAAGCATTCGAGAGGATGTTCCCCCTATTCCCTTCACCCTTATCCCCCTAAAATTGAAGATGACTTATGACTAATTATTCCTCTTCTGAACTTCTAACGATCAATGCGGCGCGGTTGCTGCGCGATGGCGATGTGGTTTTTGTGGGGGTGGGATTGCCCAACCTGGCGTGCAACCTGGCGCGGCGCACACATGCTCCCAACCTGGTGATGATCTATGAAGCCGGGGTGATTGGAGCGCAACCGGCGCGCCTGCCGCTTTCGATCGGCGATCCGACGCTGGTGAGCGGTGCGCTGGGGGTATGCAGCATGTATGACATTTTTGCGTTCTACTTGCAGCGCGGCAATGTGGATGTGGGCTTCCTGGGCGGGGCGCAGATCGACCGCTACGGGAATATCAACGCCACGGTGATCGGCAGCTACGATCATCCTAAAGTTCGCCTGCCCGGCTCGGGCGGGTCTATGGAAATTTCGGCCTGGGCGAATCGCTGCTATATCCTCACGCCGCACCAGAAACGCCGCTTTCCTGAGAAAGTGGATTTCCGCACCTCTGCCGGCTTTATGGGAGGGCGCGCCGAGCGCGACGCCGCCCAGCTGCGCGGCGCAGGCCCACAAGCAGTGGTCTCAGATTTGGGCATTCTGGAGCCCGACGCCAACGGTGAACTAGTGCTGAGCGCTTTGCACCCAGGGTGCAGCCTGGAACAGGCGCGCGCCAACACCGGCTGGGATTTGAAGGCCGCGGTTCAATTGGAAATCACTCAACCTCCATCCGAAGAAGAGCTGCGCATCTTACGCGATGAGCTGGACCCGCAAGGGATCTACCTGAAAGGCAGCGCCTGAGTTTTCGCAGGCGTGTGAGTAGGTGCTATGAGCTTCATTCTTGCCCTCAGTCCAATATTGCTCATCTTGTTCCTGATGGTCGGCCTGCGTTGGGGAGCGGCGCGGGCAGGCGGCGCCGGCTACCTGCTGGCGCTACTGGTTGCGGTGGCATTTTTCGGATCGGGCGCCCAGCTGTTAGCCACCGCGCACGCCAAGGCGCTGCTGCTGAGCCTAGACGTGCTGCTCATTATTTGGGCGGCATTTTTGCTCTACCGGGTAGCAGACGAGGCTGGCGCGATCCGCACCATTGGACAGGCCCTACCGCACCTGACCGGCGATAAGGGCATGCAGGCGCTGGTGATCGGCTGGGTGTTTGCATCGTTCTTGCAAGGCGTGGGCGGTTTTGGCGTGCCTGTGGCAGTGATCGCTCCGATCCTGGTGGGCCTGGGGTTCTCGCCCCTGGCAGCCGTGATCATTCCCTCCCTGGGCCACGGTTGGGCAGTGACTTTTGGCTCGCTTGGCTCATCCTATCAGGCTTTAATGGCTGCCAGCGGGCTACCTGGCGAACAGCTGGCGCCCCATTCTGCGCTGTTCCTTGGGGTAGCCTGCCTGGCGACGGGTGGGATGGTGGCGCACGCGGCGGGGGGGTGGAAAGCGTTGGCGCACTTGATCATCCCGGTGGCGGTGCTGGGCGTGGTTATGGGGGTGGCACAATATGGGGTGGCAGTTGCCGGATTTTGGAACATTGCGTCTTTTGGCGGCGGGCTGGCGGGCTTTCTGGTTGCAATTCCGCTGGCGCGCAAATATTCGGGCGATCACCCTGAAGGCGCTCGATTGGGTTTTGGAAAGGTGCTGTTGGCCTTGTCCGGGTATATCATCCTAATCGGCGTCATCCTGGCAGTGCAATTAATCCCAGCCTTGAGCGACTTGCTGGGCGGGGTGGTTTTGCGAGTTGAATTCCCCCAGGTGAGCACCAGTCTGGGATACGTCACGCCGGCGGGAACCGGACGCACGATCAATCTGTTCCGGCATACCGGCCTGGTACTGGGATACGCTTCCCTCGCAGCCTACCTGGTATTCCGGAAAGCCGGCCTTTACAAGCCGGGCGCAGCAGGAAGGATTGCCCTGGGAACCTTGCGCAGCGTGATGTCCTCCAGCGTCAGCATCACTTCCATGGTGGCACTAGCGGTGATCATGGAGCATGCTGGGATGACCTCGACCCTGGCGGTGGGCCTGGCACAAGGGATGGGGATGGCGTTTCCGCTGGCAGCACCCTGGATTGGCGCTTTGGGGGCCTTTATGACCGGCAGTAACACCAATTCCAACGTGGTATTTGGCGCGCTGCAGCTGCGCACCGCAGAACTTTTGGGACTTCCTGCGGTGGTCATCCTGGCAGCGCAGACTTCCGGGGCGGGGCTGGCTTCTGTCATGGCCCCAACCAAGGTGGTGGTGGGCGCCAGCACGGCGGGCATGGCGGGCAAAGAAGGCGACGTGATGCGCAGGCTGGTGGTATACACCGGGTTGATGGTGGTGTTGATCAGCCTGCTGACCGCAGCCTGGATCTGGTTCTAGGCGCAGAGAGGCGCGAGCAAGGGCGATGAAAAGCTGGATGGCATGGTTAAAGAAACATACATTTGAGATGCACAGCCTGGCATTTGTATTGATGGTGCTGTCTTCGGCTGGTTTATACCTGGCCTCGCGCAGCGGGGCGGATGCCCTGGTGATCGGATGGCTGGGGATCTTTATCGCTGCCAATGTATTGTTGGTTTTTATGAAGTGAGAGCATGGATTTACTCAAGGCTTTTCAAGAACGCTTCTCTCAAAAACCGCAACTGGCAGCACGCGCCCCAGGGCGCGTTAACTTGCTAGGTGAGCACGTCGATTATAACGAAGGATTGGTTCTGCCAGCTGCAATTGACCGGGCAGTGCGTGTTGCGGCAGGGCCGCAGTCTGGCGGGCAGGTCACCCTCGTGGCTCTGGATCTGGGAAAAGAAGTTACCCTCGACCTGGCGCAGATCGATCAGAAGTTGGATGGGCGTGGCCATCCTCTACCCGGCTGGGCGCTCTACCCGGCTGGGGTCGCCTGGGCGCTGGGCGGAGCTGGATTTGAGGTAACGGGCCTTCAGGCGGTTTTCACCTCCGATGTGCCGATAGGCGCTGGATTGAGCTCTTCGGCAGCGGTAGAAGTGGCGTTTGCGGTTGCCTGGCAGGCGCTTAGCGGAGGTCCCCAGGACAAGATGGAGCTGGCCCGACTTTGCCAGCGAGCTGAAAACGCTTACGTGGGTGTCAACTGCGGCTTGATGGACCAGTTTGCCAGCGCCTGTGGGGTGCAGGAGCATGCGCTGTATCTGGATGTGCGCAGCCTGGAATGGCAACCCTACCCGCTGCCGCCCAATACGGTGATCGTAATCGCCAATTCCGGCGTGCGGCGCAGCCTGGCGAGTTCGGCCTATAATGAACGGCGTGCTGCTTGTGAGCAGGCCGTAGAACTCTTGCGGCAGTATTTGCCCAACATCCACTCTTTGCGGGATGTCTCGACGCAGGAGTTTGCCGCTTTTGGCTATTATCTGCCGCAGCCTATTCGAAGGCGGGCCGAGCACGTGGTGAAGGAAATCGCGCGGGTGCAATCGGCGGTGCATGCCCTGGAGCGCGGCGATGCCCAGGTATTTGGGGCTTTGATGTATGCCGGACACAACAGCCTGCGCGACCTGTACGAGGTAAGCGTCCCCGAGCTGGATTTGCTGGTGCGCATCGCCCGAGGGCTGCCCGGATGTTTTGGGGCGCGCCTGACCGGTGCGGGTTTTGGCGGGTGCACGGTGAACCTGGTGGATGAAGCGGCTGCCCCGGCGTTTGTCGACGCCCTGTCGGGCGTATACCTGGAGCAAAGCGGGCAGCAGGCCCAGGTTTATCTTTGCAGGGCCAGCCCCGGCGCTGAGCTGATCGAGCTCGAATAAGTGACTATCCAAGAAATAGAAGGGGTCGAGGTGTGTGGCGGCGCATAGCGCCGCCACACACCTCACTCTCCCGAATCTCCGGATAGGTTCTAAGCGATAAGAATTCAGGGGATCCGGCAGGATAGGATTGCGAAGTGGATTACTCGGAAATTACCCCTGATCTGTTGATCGGGCGCACGCCAAAAGTGGCAGATTATACCCTGCTGCGACAGTTGGGCGTGGGCCTGGTGATCAATATGCGCTTCGAGCGCCCACCCTACCCAGACATCCATAACCCGCCCTTGCATTTTTTGTGGCTGCCGGCGTTCGATTCGCCGTTTTTTCCCATACCCATGCGCTTCTTGCGGAGCGGAGTGAAAGCCGCTCTGGCAACCATCGATAAGGGAAGGCGAGTGTATACGCACTGCGCGGCTGGAGCCCATCGCGGGGTGGCAATGGGCGCAGCCATCCTGATTGCCCAGGGATATCCTGTTGAAGAGGCGATTGGGATCATCCGGCAGCGGCGAAGAGGGGCCGACCCGAATATCTGGTACATCCGCAACCGCATCCTTAAATTTGCCCAGGAGTGGGAGCGAGGGGGGCGGACTACCCTGGCAGGTTGACAGGACTCAGGGCCGCGCCTGCCAGAGGCGCACGACGCCATCCAGACCGCCGCTGGCTAACCAGCGCCCATCCGGGCTGAAAGCCAGGCTGCTGGTTGCAGGGCTGTGAGCGGACAAGGAAGCCAGGCGGGCGCCATCCGAAACCCGCCAGAGCTGTACCGTGCCATCTCCACCCGCAGAGGCGAGCAGCGCGCCATCGGGGCTAAAAATGACCTTCCACACCAGTGCAGCAGGGCCAACCGTCTCAGAGCTATGCGGAAGTGAGAACAGCGGCTCTCCCTTCGAGATATCCCAGATTTGTACCTGCCCGGAGCTGTCGCCGGTGGCGAGGCGGTCGCCGGCGGGGTTGAATGCCAGGGTGTAGATGGATGCCTGGGCGCGCAAGGTGCGAAGGATGCGCTGAGAGGCTGTATCCCGCCAGCGGATGAGATTGCCATTCACAATCGCCAGGCTGGCCTCCCCGGGCTGGAAAGCCAGAGCCGGGACCGCATGCGTGCCGCCGATCATCTGACCGAGCGGCTCCCCGGTGGCGGCATCCCACAGACGGGCGATGGCGTCGCTGCCGCCCGAGGCCAGCAGGCGCCCATCCGGGCTGAAGGCAACTGCGTAAGCGCCTTTCTTGTGCGCTACCCGGGAGTGCAGCAGCTCGCCGGTGAGGGTGCGCCAGACCGAGATGGAGCCATCCCGACCGGCTGAAGCCAGCAAAGATCCATCTGGATGGAACGCCAGGGCAGTGCTCCACACTCCGGCGGGGATCAGCGAAGTTTCATGGAAAGACGGAGATCGGTACAGACCGATCTGATCCCCGGCTGAGACTGCCAGGGAGCTGCCGTCTGGAGACCAGGCCAGGGCGTGCACCAGCTGCCAAGGACTGAAGCGGATTTCCAGGGTGGAGGTCAGGGCGGCGGCATTCAGCGGCGAGATGGCCGCCGCGGGGCTTTCAGTGGCTGGAGGGAGAGTAGAAGGGGAATCGGCGGGGGTTTGAGCCGGTAGAGAGGCAGGGGACGGGGAGGTTGTGGTTGTAGAAGGCGAAGAGGCTGGAGGTGCATTCGGGGCTGGCGTTGAGGTAGTACTCGCCTGGATGGGTTCCACGAGCGGGGATTTGGCCGGAGGTTGTTCAGTTACGCCAGCCTGGCAGGCAGTCAGGAGCAAGAGACCAGATAGGAGCCACGCGCGCACCAAAGCAGCATACATGCCTCACGGCCTCACACCCCACAGGCGCAGGCTGCCATCGTAGGAGCCGGAAGCCAGCATACTGCCATCGGGGGAGAAGGCCAGGATATCCACGGCGTGTTCGTGCCCCTCCAGGGTGCGCAGCAGTTGACCGGTGCCAGCCTCCCACAACAACACGGCATTATCCGTATAGGACTGCCCGGAAGCCAGAATGGTCCCATCGGGACTGAAAGCTAGGCTTTCCACAACCCCCTCGGCCGGGAATTTCTGGATCACCTGCCCTTTGCTCACATCCCAAATCTGGATAATCCCGTCATAGTGCCCAGTGGCGAGTGTGGCGCCGTTGGGGCTGAAAGCTAGACTGTTGACCGAGCCCGAGAAAGAGGTGAACAGGCGGTGGAGTAGCTTGGCATCCCTGAGCTGCCAGATACGAACCGCATAGCGGTCGGGTGTGGCAGCCACCAGGCGGGCGTCGGGTGAGAAAGCGATATCCAGCACCGTACCCGTGATCAGCGTGCGGGTGATGCCCCAGGTAGTGGTATCCCATACCACTACGGTGTTCTCCAGGTAGGTCTGGCTGGTAAAAGCGGCGGCGAAAGCACTGCCCTGGGGGGAGAAGGCAACCTTGCTGACCGCTCGGGTATCCTGGTAAAACACGCCCAGGGGAGTCCACTCGGACACGCGCCACAGGTCCACGCTGCCCGCGTAGCCCTCTTCTTCCGAGCCAAAGCGATTGCCGGTTGCCAGGAAGTCGTTGCGCGGGCTGTAAGCCAGGCTGATCACCCCTTCCAGGGTATCCAGGGTGCGCAACTGAGCGCGAGTATGGGCGTCATACAGGCTCACCCCGGCATAGTACGCCACCGCCAACGTCTGGCTATCGGGGGCCCAGGCCAGGTCGGTCACGGTTTCTTCCTGCCAGGCAGCTAAAGCGGAGACGCTCTCGGCGTTTTCCAGCGAAATGCTTTCCAGCTCTGCGGGCAAGGGGGTGAGGGCTTCGACTAGCAAAGGAGGGGTAGGGAGTAAGGTTTCAAAGGGGGTAGGCGTTGAAGCTGGCGGGCTGGTAGGACTGGCAGGCAGCGGGACGGCGGCGGGCTCGGAGACCGGGCTGGGGGTGGGCGGGTGAACAGTGGCAGTGGGTAGCAGTGTGAGGGTGGGGGTTTGCGTGATTTGAGAAGCGCCAAACGGGAGCGAACAACCCGTCAGAAATACGAGCAGGAACGTAAACCAAATGGGGCGCTGCCAGGTAATTTTGCGCATAGGTGGCTGAGAAGATGACAGCTAATGCTTCAATTTGGCGACGGTGACGCCATCGCTGCCTTCTTTGTCGCTGCCTGATTCAAAAGAGCGCACCTGCGGGTGCCCTTCCAGGGCCTGGCGCACGACCTCGCGCAGCTTCCCGGTGCCTTTGCCGTGGATAATCCGCACGAACGGCAGACCCGCCAAATAGGCTGAATCCAGGTATTGGTCCAGGGCGTTGATGGCCTCGTCGGCGCGCTGACCGCGTAAATCCAGCTCGATGCCTGGCGAAGCGGGCAGGCTGAAGGCGGCTGCCTGAGCCGCGCCCGGTTCGGCAGGTGGTGAGGCGGCGCGGGTTGCTTTCCTGGAGCCAGCGGCAGGAACAGCCGGCTGGGCAGCCTCAGCGCTCTGGAGCACCAAATCTGCCAGGCGGGAGCGTACGCGCAGCACACCGACCTGCACCTCCGCCTCCTCTTCGCCCAGCGAAGTCACCACACCCTGGGCGTTGAGACTGCGCAGGCGTACTCGATCCCCCAGGCGCAGGGGGCGCTTCACCGGCTTGCCCGGCATATCTGGCAGGCGGCGCTCGATGGGCGCAGCGCTGATCTCTTGCAGGGCCTCCACTTTCTCCTCAATCGTCTCCAGTGCTTCCAACGGCTGGCGGGCACGCGCCATAGCCTTGCGTACCACCCGCAGCTCCTCTTCGAGGGATTGCACCTGCTGCTCGGCTTCGGAGCGCGCTGATTCCAGCACCTGGCGGCGCTCATCTTCGATTTTTTCCAGGCGCTGAAGCAGCTCGGCGCGCATCGCCTCGGCCTCCTGGCGGGCCTTGTCGGCTGCGGCGCGCGCCTGGCGGGAAAGGTCGCGCTGGTGGTGGATTTCATCCAGCAAATCTTCGGCGCGCAGATCCGAGGGGTTGAGCTCGGCGCGGGCGGTTTGGATGATGGGCGCGGGCATCCCCAGGCGTTCGGCAATTGCCAGAGCGTTAGAGCGCCCCGGGAGGCCAATGGTCAGGCGGAAGGTAGGCTGGAGGGTCTCTAGATCGAATTCGACGCTGGCATTGACCACACCCGGGGTAGCATGGGCGTAGGCTTTCAATTCTGGGTGGTGGGTGGTCACCAGGGTGGTGATGCCGCGCTCGAGCAAAGTGGAAAGCAGGGCGCGCGCCAGGGCCGCGCCTTCCTGCGGATCGGTTCCGGCGCCCAGCTCATCCAAAATAATGAGCGACTGCGGGGTGGCGTGCTCCAGGATGTGAATGATGTTGGTGACGTGCCCGGAAAAGGTGGACAAAGATTGCTCGATGGACTGCTCATCGCCAATATCGGCGTAGATTTCCTTGAAGACGCTGATGGAGGAGCCCGAATGGACGGGTATATGCAAGCCCGACTGGGCCATGAGCGCCAGCAATCCAACCGTCTTGAGGGTCACAGTCTTACCACCAGTGTTGGGGCCGGTGATAATCAGGGCGTAAGTTTGCTCATCCAGCTCTACATCCACAGGCACCACGCTTTGGGGATCCAACAAGGGATGGCGCGCCTGATACAGGCGGATGACACTGCCGGGGTGGCGGCTTTTGCCGCGCGGTTGGATAGGGAGCAGATCGGGCGCTTGGGCAGCCAGGTCATCGGAGTATTTGGCGCGGGCAAAGGCCAGATCCAATTCAGCGATGGTATCGATAGTCTGCAGAATGTCCGCCGAGTGCGTACCTACCTGGTGTGAAAGCTCTGCCAGGATGCGGCGCTCCTCGTCGCGCTCGGCAAGCTGCAGCTCGCGATATTTGTTGTTGAGCTCCACGACCGCCAGAGGCTCCACGAATAAGGTAGCCCCGGAGGAAGATTGGTCGTGCACGATGGATTTGATGCGGCCTTTGAATTCGGAGCGCAGGGGCAGCACGTAACGTCCATCACGCTGGGTGATGAGGGCTTCCTGCAAGTAGGGTCCGTTCTTGGGGTCGCTGACCATGCGCTGCAGCTTACTCAACAGGCGTTCGTGAGCGATGCGAATCTCGCGGCGGATCACGCCCAGCTTATCCGAGGCGGAATCCAGGATTTCGCTGCGGTCGGAGATGGCGCGAGAGATAGCGTCGATCAGGCCATAAGGGGCAGACATCTGCGCGGCGATCAGGAACAGCTGCGGAAACTGCCCCTCCAGGCGCTCGAAGGTGCGCGCCAGGGCGCGCGCCGCGACCAGGGTCGATTTAACATCCAACAGCTCGTTTGGGGGCAAGACGCCGCCGTGGTTTGCCAGGTCCACGGCGGCGCGCACATCGCGTGCGCCGCCGATGGTCAGGTCGGGCCGGGTGGTTAACATCTGGACGGCTTCGGTAGTTTCCGCCAGGCGCAGGCGCGCCTCTTCGATATCGGCGGCAGGGCGCAGAGCCCGGGCTTTCTCAGCCGAAGCAGCAAAGGCGCAATAGCCAGCCAGGCGATCCAGGATTTTATGAAATTCGAGCGTTCTTAGCGTTTTAGCGTCCATAAATGGATTTGAATTTCTGTGGTATCGAAGCTAGCTGGTTTGTTCAGCAATTCCATCCGCTGGAGGGATCGTGCGCCTAATTGGCGAGCTCCAGAATAAGATGATGATTGTCTTGAAGCGGAGTGTACCATAATTCATAAAAGAGGAAGAAATTCCTATTTATTATTTTGGGAAATCCATCTATAATGAAGTTACAATTTTTAGGGCGCCGCAGACAGGATTTTCTGCCTGCGAAATCATTCTATGTAGAAGTTATGCAGTTCCTCCCGCCAACTGCGTAAGTCATACTATCATGGACGCTGCGCGGGTTATTATCCGATTATCCGAAAGAGGAGGGTTATTATGGTTCTGAGAATTGACAGAGCGGCGCAGGGCCTGGTCGAATACGCTTTGATTATCATGTTGGTCGCGATGATCGTGATATTGGTCCTATGGTTGTTGGGTGCGCCGATTGCAAATGCCTACAGCAACGTGGTATCGAATATCTAGGATCCTCTGCGCCCAGGGGGAAAAGAGGCTCGAGGGAACGCGTCGATCGGTTTGATCTTTGAAATCTCAGGTTACCCAGAATTGAATATTTTTCAAGACACTCGCCCAGGGTGAAAACACTCGATTCTCACCTGGGCTGGGAAATCACGATCCATACCAAAGTCACAGGAGTCCCGTATTGAACTTCGGGACTCCTGTGTTGGCAGGGGGTCATTATATAGGATGATAGGTCGGCTAAGGAACTACCTCGTCCCTTCATTGATTGTGGTAATGATGGGCGAATTCGCTGGTTCGACGGTGGGTGTGGCGCTCGGCAGCAATGTAGGTGTAAGGCTTGTTTCGACGCTTGGGCTAGGCAATACCCATGGTATCGGGGTCGGTTCTGGGATTGGGGTTGTAATCGCGGGTGCCTGCGAAAGCACTTTATTTGCAACGGCCGGGGTGGGCGAGGGGATAATCCAGCTATCAGTTGTGTGGCACTTGGAGCATTGACCTGAGGGATGTCCGTCAGGGTGCGTATGGCAAGCTTTGCAGTTGGTATAGGAAGTGTGGTCGAAATCTACATCCTCCCAGGTTGTGGTGTGATGGCAGCTCAGGCATTCGCCGGGCCAGTGACCGGAGGGCGCAGCGTGGCAGGAAGTGCAATCCAGGTAACCGGTGTGGTCAAAGCTGATTTCCATCCAACTGGCGGTGGTGTGGCAATTGGTGCATTGGCCTAAATAGTGGTCGTCGGGCGTAACATGACAGGCCAGGCACTCTACCAGGCCGGTGTGATCGATATAGGTATTCGCCCAGCGGTCGGTGGTGTGGCAGTTAGAGCACTGGCTGGTGAAGTGGCCGACGGGGGGGGTGTGGCAGGCGAGGCAATCGGTATAACCGGTGTGGTCGAAGGACAGGCTCACCCAACTGTTGGTGTTATGGCAGCTTGAACAGGTCCCTAAGTAGTGTTCGGCGGGGGCCGTATGACAGTCGATGCATTCACCGCTGCCAGTATGGTTGAAGCTGGCGCCGGTCCATTCACCAACCACGTGGCAGTTCGCGCATTCCATCAGATAATGGTCGACAGGCGCTTCCTGATTGTGGCAGTTGGCGCAATCGGACACCTCCTGGTGATCGAAATCCGTGGGGTTCCAATTATGGGTGTTGTGGCAATTGGTGCACTGCCCGGAAAAGTGATCTCTGGGACCGGTGTGGCAGCTCTTGCAGTCGTTTTGACCCAGGTGATGGTAGGTGGTCACGCTCCAATCTTGAAGATCGTGGCAGCTGACGCATTCTCCTTCACTGTGATCGATGGGTTTGTTATGGCAGCCCTGACATTCGGCGGCAGCGGTGTGATCGAACTTAACTGCGCCCCAGTCATTGTTGAAGTGGCAGCCTGAGCATTGGCTGGAATAATGACCAGCGGGGCTTTCTAGTTGGTGGCAAGAACGGCAGTCGGTGAGGGATTCGTGATTGACGCTGGCAATTCCCCAATCTTCAACATCACTATGACAGGTAGCGCAGCGACCCGGGTAGTGGCTTTCAGGGGTCTCGGAAGTGTGGCAGGTCTCACACTTGGCTGTTTGGCTGTGGTCGTATGCGGCTTGTTGCCAGCTGATGGGGTCTGTATGGCACAGGATGCAATCACCCGGGTAATGTTCAGGGGCGGCAACGAAGGTGATATCGGTCAGCGGGCGGAAAGCCACAGCGGCAAAGAAGGAGTTCAGTGGGTCTGAGCGCTCGACGATCAGGGTCGGCACATCACCAGAATGGCAAGAAATGCATTCAACCACTCCTACATGATCGAATTGTGTAGGCGTCCAGCTTTGAGCATCGTGGCAATCGGAGCACTCGCCTGCGAAATGATTCGGGTAGACGATGGTTTGAGAGGGCGCTTCAGGGTCCAGGTAAGCCAGACCCAGTTCTATAGGCGCCAGGCGGTGACAGGCGCTGCACTGCGACGGGGTATCGACGTATTTGCCATCCTGGTGGCAGCTCTTACACTTCAGGTCGGCGTGTCCATCAGCAAGCGGGAATTTTTCGTGTTCAACCTCCTTTCCAAGGAACGAAATAATCTCTGCAGTGATCTCGGTGATGACTTTATTCTTCTCGGGCAAAGCCTGTTCATAGCGATCTTGATTGGTGGTATCCATCAAGGCGTAGATCTTTTCGTGCAAGTCCGGCACGCTGATCCATCCAGCGGTGGAATCCAGGGCGGTCACCACGAGATCTGCCTGGGTGATCAAGATCTGCAGTTGATCGTAGAGAGCTTTTTGCTCCATTTTGGGAGCGGCTTGAATGCTCTGGATGGCGGCATTCAAAGCTTTGTAAAAAGCGGCTGCGCTTGCTTCGATTTTCTTCGGGGCGCCAGCCAGGGCCAGGTCTGCCAGGCGCCTTTCAACCAGTTTCATGGCGATTTGCGCTTTGCGCACGGTGTGTGAAGTGAGTCGCAGACGAGCCTGTTCGGCAGTATGTTGAAAGATATAGGCGCCATCCCCGGGATGCAGGGGATATGTCTCTGCCAGTAGAAACATACTGCTGCAAATGCTCAGGAAACACAGGTTGAAGGCGACCAGGAATGCTACGATCTTCTTCATAATCAACCGTCCTTTCGATCAGGACCCTTGGTGGCGATTTCGCTTTCACGCCCGGTGGGGTGACAAGCGATGCAATCTTCCAGAGGGGCAGAATTCTCGCCGACGTGCAAGGGCCGCATCTCCTCGAAATCGTGACAGGTGTAACACGGATATTCGGTATAGGAACCGGCATGGCAGGTTTCACACTCGGTGATGTCATCGGTGCCATGATCTATAAGAAAAGTATGCTGGGTGAGCTGGGCCGGCGCCCAGGCTGCAGCCGTGTGGCAGCGGGCGCAGTCCTCGCCGAACACACCGGCGTGCATCTCAGGCTCTGCATGGCAACCTTTGCAATCTGCGGGCGCGTCAATGAAGACATACTCAGCATGGCAATCGATGCAGCCGGTGGAGTCGTGCCCGCCTTCCAGGGGATAGTATTGGTCGTGATCAAATGCCAGCATGCGGTCGCTGCCATCATGACAATCGATGCAACGCGTGCCGTAGGCCTCGATATGATCTGCCATGTATTGGTGGTCTTCCTGCGTGTGACAGGTGATGCAATCCAGGGCGGATATGCCATAACTACCCTGGGAATGGCAGGTTTCACAATCCAAGGCGTTGCCCTGGTAATCCTGGTGGTGCTTGTCCAGGCTGAAGTTGGCGAGCTTGGTGTGGTCCACATTGAGGAAAGCCAGGGTTGTGATGGAGGCTTCGCGCCCCTGGTGTTCGACGTGACAGGTCTGGCAGCGGCTGGTGCCAGGCAGCATGCCGTGCAGACCGGCGGCTGTGGCGCGCTCCCGGGCTATATCCATGTGGCAATCCTGGCAGCGCGTATCCGTAACACAGTGCACGGGCGCGTGGCAGTGGATGCACTCTTTCTCAAATTCTGCATGGGAAACGTAACCGCCCAAAGCCTGGTTATTGACATGCGCCGCAGATACCGGTCCGGGCATGATGTACTTTTTGCCTGCAAACAGGAAGATGCCCGCGCCGAATGCGCTCAGCAGCATGAGCAGCAAGGCCAGACGGCCTGGGGTATTTATTCGCCTGAACAGTTTTTTCATCATCGTCGGATTGCTCCTGGCGTTCTCTATTGCCGGTTTGCTCATCAATGTGTTCGGGCTTCCTGGCCTATTTTCCAGCCAGGTCTTGGGCGAGTGGGCGGAAATTTACGAAACTGGATTTCTGTTCCACCTGGCCATCGAGCAGTTTTTCCGCTTCTCCTTTCAGGCCAGTTGGGTGACAGTCTGCACAGGATTCGTAATCGATAATGGCGAGATCGAAATGCACCTGGCGCATTTCGTCGGGTTGGTGATCGTGACATTCGTAGCAGGTGTGCTCGTAATAATTGGCCACATGGCAGGTTTCGCAGGCTACCGTGCCTTCGCCGCCATGATCGAGCAGGAAATCGTGGCGCGTGAGCTGAGCGGGAGCCCAGGCCAGGGTGCTGTGGCAGCGGGCGCAGTTGATGCCAAACTGCCCGGCATGCATACCGGGTTCTTCGTGGCACGAGACGCACTGGTGAGGCTCAGGGTCTCCCTCTGATTGCAGGTAAGCCAGGCCGGTCTCGTCTGCGGGGGCTGGGGGAGGGGTGAAACCCAGCTCTTGAGCCAACTCTCCTACCTCAGGCCATTTTGCATAGCGGATGACGGTGACCAGCTCATCGATCTGGTAATCGTTCAGGATCCCGCCTTCATCCACATGCCAGGCTTCCATGGTGGTGCCATGCGAAGCGCGGGCGATGGTTTTGAACAGAAAGGAGTGATCGGCATCTGCCAGGGCCGGATTGCTCAGCCCGGGCATGACCCCACGGCCTTCGCCGGAGGCGCCGTGGCAGCGCGCGCACAATTCCACGTACAAACGGCTGCCCTCGCTGACCATTTGCTGGCGCAGATTAGCCTGCGAACGTTGCATGCGCAGCGGCTCAAGGGCTGCGTAGGCCGGTAAGGCGATGATGAAGACGAACAAAGCGATCACACTCACCAGGTCATATTTTTTCATCGATAATCCCTCATCTATACCATTCTCCAGAGAGTGTCAAACGCTATTTGTAAACCAGCTGAGAGGGATCAAAGCGCTCGCGGCGCTGCAATTGGGCAGTATCTACCACGACTTTGTCTTCCTGGATGGACACCGGATACATATCCAGGGCGCGCGGCACGGGTTGGTTTTCAAAGTTGCCATACAAATCGAAGCTGGAGGCATGGCAGGGGCAGAAAAAGCGTTCTTTCTCCGGCACCCAATTGACCGTGCAACCCAGGTGCGGGCAGCGGCGGTTGACGGCCATAAAGCCGCCATCGTCGGCGCGCACCAGGAAATAATTGCCGTCAATAAACTCGGTCACCGAACCGGGAGGGAAATTCTCCACGCCTCCAGCGGTCATCTTCGAACCGAAGTTGCCCTCCACGCTGCGTGAGCGCAGGAAGAGCAGACCCGTGCCGAACGCTTCCAGGGCTGCGACGCCGCTCAACACCCCCAGGCCCAGGGTCAGGAAATTGCGCCGGGTCAGGTCTTGAGGGGTGTTGGATTTGTTTTCGTGCTTTTTAGTCCGTTTCATAGACTGTTTCCCTCCTATCCAAATGGCAGCACGAGCGCCATATTTTCGCCGCGGAAGAATACGCCAACGATGGTGAGCACGACCAGGCTCGTGACCAGAAAGGTGAACAAGCCCAGGAGGGCTTCGCTGTGATTGACCTTCACACCCTGATGAGAGACTGCCAGGCGCAACAGGAAATACACACCCGCCAGGCCCAGTAAGGTGAAGGCGAGTGGGATCAGGCCATTGCTGATTTCCGCAGGCCAGGCCGCCAGCCAGCCGGGAAAATCCAGCCAAAATTCGTCCAGCAAGATCAAGACGGGGATCAGGTCTATGGCGATGAGAAAGCCGATGGCTGCCGAGCGCACCCCGGCGGGAGAGCGGAAATAAACGCCGATATCGGCTTCAGCCTGGTCCCACTTGGGCAGCCAGACCAGGCCAGCCAGGACGATGCCCACCAGGGCCATGGCGGCCAGCGGGTGCATGTGCAAAAGCAGCTCTTGCAAACCCAGGAAGTACCAGGCGGCTTTGGCGGGGTTGGGCGATTGGAGCGGATCGGCGATGCTGCCCAGGGGAGCAGGTGCCAGCATGGACCAAACCAGGATGGCGACGATCACCGCCGCCGCCACTGCCAGCTCACGGCGCACCAGGTGCGGGATGGTGGTGAGACGCTCGGGGCGCTCGCTTTCTTTCTTGATGGGCTGGGAGATGCCGCCGTTCTTGCGGATCTTCCAGAAGTGATACATCATGACGCCGCCCATAATCATCGGCAGCACAACCACATGGATGGCGTAAAAATTGCTCAAGGCCCCCTGGCCTACCACCGGGCCGGCCAGCAGGAACCTGCTGAGGGCCTCTCCAAGCAGCGGCAGGTAGTTCAACAGGTTGGTGCTGACAGTGATCGCCCAGTAAGCCAGCTGGTCCCAGGGCAGCAGGTAGCCGGTGAAGTTGGAGGCCAGCACGATGAGCAGCAGGGCAATGCCGATCAGCCAGTTCATGGTGCGGCCCTGCTTGTAGCCGCCGGTAAAGAACACACGTAGCAGGTGCAGAAAGGTGGTGACCACCAGCAGGTTGGCGGACCAGTGATGCAGCCCGCGCACCAGGGACCCGAAGACCACCTGGGATTCCAGCTGTTGGATGCTGGTATAGGCGTAATCCACGCGGGCATCGTAGCGGAACATCAGCAGCAAGCCGGTCATCGCCAGGACCAGCGCCAGGATGGCGGAGATACCCCCCATCCCCCAGGTGTAGGAGAGGCGGACGGCAGGCGCTGGCAGAGTAGTAGGATGCAGGTGCAGGATGATGTTGTTCGCTACCAGCAAGATCTTGCTGCGCTCCTCGGTCGCGGGGCGCTGGGTGTATAAAAAGCGTTCTTTCAATGAAAGTAAATGATTGCGTTGCATTTCCCGATATCTCCCATCCAGCAATAAGCTAACGCCACAAGGCTGGTAAATGAAGGCTGTACCAGTATTCGCCGGAGCCAGGCAGGCCATGATAGATGAAGGCCCGGCCCAGGATCGTTTTCTCATCCAGCTTGTAAAGCGGGGCGCCTACGATCAGATCGTGGCAGCCATCCCGGTTGACATCGCCGGCAGCACCCGTGGAATAACCAAACCAAGTCTCGTTCTTATTCCCACCCGCCTTCCAGGCGGAAAATTCTGAAGGGCCGATGGGGGAGCCGCGGTAAACAAACACGGCCCCTTCAGTGGGCTGGTCGAGCGAATACAGGTGTGCGCCTACCACCACCTCGTCAAAGCCATCCTGATCGGTATCTCCCACGGAGCCCACGGATATGCCAAAGCCCTCGCCGCTCTGGTTGCCGTCATCGCTCCAGGCTGCCTTGGATCCCAGGCCGTTCGGAGAGCCCAGGTAAACGAAAGCGGCGCCTTCATCCACCTGCTCCTGGTCATACGCCCAGGCCCCGACGATCAGGTCGTCGTAACCGTCGCCATTGACGTCGCCAGCGCGATGGGCGGCGCTGCCAAACCAGGCGCTATCCTGGTCGCCTTCGGCAAACCATTCGGGGGCAGTGTTCAAGCTGAACGCCGAGCCCAGGAATACCATTACGCGGCCTTCATCCACAGCGCCGTTGTCATACCAAGGCGCGCTGGCAAAGATATCCGCGTAACCATCCCCGTTGACGTCCCCGGCGCCGCCCACTGCGTGGCCCAACATGGCGCCTGGCTGGTTGCTTTCATAGGACCACCCTATGGAAGTTTTCAGTCCGGCAGGCGAGCCATAATACACATTGACCGCGCCTTCCGTTTCTTGACCATTGGTGAGAGTCTTCGCTCCGACAACGACATCGTCGTAGCCGTCGCGGTTGATATCGCCGGCGCCCCCCACGGAGCAACCCAGCTGGGTTTCCTTGACATTGCTTTCCACCATCCAGCCGGGGGCGAGGCTCAGTCCTGCCGAGGAACCGTAATACACAAAAACGGCGCCCTCTTCGGGCTGTCCGTTGTTGTACCGGTAAGCGCCGATAATGACATCATCATAGCCGTCGCCATTGACATCGCCGGCGCTGTCCACTGCGCTGCCAAAGAGCGAACCTTTATTGCCGCTGCTGGCCATCCAGGCGTGCGTATCACTGACCCCGCCAGCGCCGCCGTAGTACACGAAAGCCGCGCCTTCGTTATCGATGCCATTATCATACTTGGAAGCGCCCACGATCACATCCGCGAAGCCATCTCCGTTCACATCCCCGGCAGTCGCTACCGCGGCGCTGAACTCGACGCCAGCCTGCACACCCTCCACCGTCCAATCCGGGAAGGTGGACAGGCTGCTCAAGCCAAGGCGCTCGGCGCCAGCCGGCGAGGCGATAGCCAGGCAAAGCAGGAGAGAAATCAGAGAGAGACGTTTCATTTCTTTATATGTTCCGGGCGCCCACCCAGGCGGTGGGCGAGGGTGGTTGCATCCCTGGGCGGGCGCCCTGATTCAGGCGGAAAGGGTATTTGGCTTCGGCGCGGTCGGCTGCCCCTTCCTGGTGATCTTAACGCGCCAACGAAGGCAGGTGGATCTGGTACAGGTTCTCCATTACCACCACAGTGATCGTCTTGTCGCTGGACCAACTCCCCTCGTCGTCCAAGACCTTGAAGGTGATGGTGTGGGAACCCAGGTTGAGGCTGGTGACGGGTACTGAGATCACTTTCTCGCTGCCCAGCACACCTTGCAGGTCGGAGCTCCACTGCACTTCGACGATACCTTCGCCTAGACTGTCGATATCCCGACCGGTGCCGGCCAAGACCAGATCGCCGCCGCGACTGTGGGCGACCACGAGATCACTGACATACAAAATTTCGGCGACGGGCGCTATTTCGACTGTGGAGTCATCCGGCAGGTAGAGCAGGCGGCGGAAGATGATATCGCTGTCGAAGACTAACTCATGACCGTCCTCCAGGATCTCCTCTTTCCACTGGTTCCACACGGCGTACATGAAGGTGCCGCCGGGGTTGGCGACCATACCGGCCTCGCCGGACAGGTCATCTTCTTTATTCTCCAGCCAGGGCCAGCGGTCCAACAGTTCATCATCATCTGGCGTCATGTAATCCATCACCTCGTAGACATCGCCATATACCGTGGCGCGGCTGTAATACAAGTCGAGCGGTACGGCTTCACCCTCGGCTACAGTAGTATTGTCGCCGGTCTCATAGACGATGAAGTACTTGGATGGATCGCGCAGCAGGTCATCATCGTAGGGCAGGCCCGCGAAGGAGATGCCGTTGGCGGTCAACCAATCGGTGTAGATGGTGGGGTAGAGCTTGAGGCCGCCGGACGGGCTGTAGCGGGGATCCAGGATGGTGATCTTGTTCCCGGTGAGCAGGGAGACATTGCGAGCCTGTTCCAGGGCGCCTGCGGCATAGTTAAATTCCACAGGCACCACTTCCCCAATCGTCGCGCCATAGTAGTTTTCGGTGACGGTGACGCCTGCGCCATCCAGTGGATCGTCTAGATAGCCTTCCATTGAGCTTGGAGTGGTAGTCCAGGTCTCGCCGCCGTCAAAGGAACGGCGCACGTACAGGTTGTAGTGGTCGTTGCCGCCGGTATTGGACTTCCAGTTGGGGGCCCAGGCGTACATCATCATGACGATATCGCCATCCAGGAAGCCGCGGTGACCCTTGGCGACGTCGTAGGGGTTCTCCCAGGACTGGTCGTCCAAGTCAGTAGTGTCATTGGTATCGACGAAAGTATCTCCGGTGGCCTCATAAGGCAGCTGCCGCCATTCATACACCTTGGGGAAGGCTGTGATCTCATCGGGGATGCTGCCGTCATCGGCGACCGGGAAGGCTGATGCGCAACTGTCGTTATCGGCGCCTCCATCGCACCTTACGATGGTGCTGCCGGAGATATTGATAGCGGGCGAGAGGCACAGCCCCTTCAGGTAGTTGGGATTGGAGCCGTCGGTGTAGACCCACTCATCGCATTCCATGTTCTCGAAGGCGTAGGGGTTGTCGACGGCGGGGTCAAAAACGGTATCATCGATGAGCAGGCGGCGCAGGAAGATATCCGCCGGGCCGCCCTGGTTGATGATGCCCTGCTTGTAGATCAGCATGGCGGAGAGTCCGCTCTGCGAGTCGATGGCAGCCTGCACCGAGTTGGTGGTGAGGGCGAAGCGGCGGGCGATCTCGGTCAGGTAGAATTCGCCCCCGTTGAGCGGGTCGATCTGCACCGGGAAAAGCTCATACTCATCGCACTCGTAATCCGCGCCCACTGTCCACGGGCTGCAGGAAGCTGGCTGGTTGAGCATGCCGCCCTGGTCAACAATGAAGTGGTCGTTGAATGGGTCGAAGGAGTAGTACCAGAT
>Ga0105106_10000427_pt1 | contig 29965 bp, 26 predicted proteins | sample PPLLaktember2015_5_FD_79109 | JGI IMG/M metagenome (GOLD analysis project Ga0105106, IMG submission 79109) | Freshwater sediment microbial communities from Prairie Pothole Lake near Jamestown, North Dakota, USA - PPLs Lake P8 Core (1) Depth... | ecosystem: Environmental > Aquatic > Freshwater >...
CATGCGCAGGAACTTGCGCGGGTCCATGCTCTCCAGCCCCGTCGCCGGGCAGCCCGAGGAGCACGCCCCGCACGTCAGGCACAGGTTGAGGTTGCCGCCCTCGGGCAGCAGTCCCTTCACCTGGTCGATGAACGACCCTTTATGGGGCTTGATTTCAATGACTTCAGGTAACATGCGATCCTCCTGTAACGGCTGCCCGCCACCCGGACTTCCGGCGCCGCGACCGGCCTGCCCGCAGCGCGCAGGCGACCGGCGGCGGCGCCGGATGATCCCCGACCGGCAACCTTATTGCTTAGAGATTCAGCAGGCTCTTGATGCTTTCGGTGATCTCCTCGGCCGATGCCGGTTTGGGAATGTAGTCGTCCGCTTCGGTGCTCATGCCGTCGGCATGCGAATAGCGGGTCGAGGAGACGTGGGAGGCCACCGCGGTCAGCAAAATCACCGGGATGTCGCATAATTTCTTGTCCCTCTTGAGCTCACGGCACACCTGGTAGCCGTCCTTTTCCGGCATCATGACGTCCAGCACCACGGCATCCGGCGGGTTGGCCTTGATTTTGGCAAGCCCCTGGACCCCGTCATAGGCCACGTCCACCTCAAACCCCTCCTTTTCCAGATTTCCCTGGACAATCGCGGCGAAATCGGGCTCATCATCCACAACCAGGATTCTTTTTTTGGCGTTCATAGATCCCTCCTTTGAAAAGTGTAGCGCAGTCCACTGTAAGCTGTGACAGGGGGACGGGTGAGCGCCGCAACCGGCGCGGATGACCGTTCCCGGCTGATACGCCGTTTTTCACACCACTTTGGGGCGGGGGTAAAGGCCGGCGCGCTCGATGATCTCCGGCACCTTTTCCTCCCACTCGATGGCCATGACGTGGAAGCCCGCGACCCCTTTCACTTCCTTCAGCCGCTGGATAGCCTCCACGCAGATCGTGATGCCCTCCTCGGCCTGTTTCTCCTTGGGGGTGTCGGCCAGCCGTTTGACAAGCTCATCCGGCACGTCCATCCCCGGCACGCGGTTTTTCATGTAGCGCGCCATGCCGGCGGATTTCATCGGGGTCATGCCGGCGAGGATGTATACCTTCTCGGTCAGCCCCCGGTCGCAGGCGAGCTTCATCCACTCCTCGAACTTGTCGAGGTTGTAGATGCACTGGGTCTGGATGAACTCCGCCCCGGCGGCGATCTTCTTGGCCAGACGCGGCACCCGGATCTCGAATGGGTCGGCAAACGGGTTGGCGGCCGCCCCCACGAACATCTCCGGTGGCCGTTTGATCTCGTCGCCGCCCAGGAATTTGCCCTCGTCGCGCATGTAACGAACCGTCTGGACCAGTTGCAGCGAGTCCAGATCGTGGACGTTCTGCCCCTTTGCGCAGTCCCCAAAGCTGTTGTGGTCGCCGGAGAGGCAGATGATATTGTGAATGTCGAAGGACGCCGCCCCCAGGATGTCGCTTTGCAGCGCCAACCGGTTGCGGTCGCGGGTCACCATCTGCAGCACCGGCTCCAGACCCATGAGCTTGAGGCGGATGCAGGCGGCCAGGCTGCACATCCGGGTCATGGAGGTCTGGTTGTCGGTGATGTTGATGGCGTCCACGTGATCTTTGATCATTTCGGCCTTGTGGGTGATGGCCTCCGGGTCGCTGCCGCGCGGCGGCCCGCACTCGGAGGTAACGGCCAGGTGCCCGGCGGCCAGAATCTTTTCCAGTTTGCTGGGTGTTTTAACGGTCATAGCTGCACATCCTCCCTGACAACTTTACGCGGTCCGCCCGCCCGATCGGTGGACCAGTCTTTGATCGGACTCAATTTTTCGTAGTCCTCCAAGGTACCCAAGGCTTTCATGCGGTCGATGATCAACTGCCAGGCGCAGTCGACCTCCTTGCTGATTTCGCACTTGCCGTTGCCCGAGCCCCCGCAGGGGCCGTTGAACAGCCGCTTGGCACAGCGCGAAACCGGGCAGATCCCGCCGGTCGTGGCCAGGATGCACTGCCCGCAGCCCTGGCAACGTTCGACCCAGAGCCCGCGTTTTTCGGTGGCGCCCATAAATTTGGTGTTGACTCCCGGCAAAACGGGCGTCGCCTGGTATTTTTCGGCGGTGAACTGGACGCCGACGCCACAGGCGATCGACAGAATGCCGTCATACTGGTCGACCACGTTCCGGATCTCCTCCAGGTACTCGTGGTCGCACTGCCGCTCCAGGGTGATCTCGTCGATTTTGACTTCGCGTCCCTGATTGAGGGCATTCATGCGCAGCGCCGAGGCCAGAATGCCGACCTCTTTTTTACCGCCTGCCTCGCAGACTGTCACGCACTCGTTGCAGCCCAGGATCAGGAGGCGTTTGAAGTTTCGGGTGGTTTCGATGATCTCTTCGATGGGTTTTTTGTCGGCGACAATCATTTCCGGACCTCTCTTTGTCGTTGATCTTTTTTATTGGGCGGTTTCACACCCGCACGCCTGCGTCCGCCGCCCCTTCAGGCGGCGGCGCGCTTGCGGGCCAGCTTGATGGGGTTAGGGCCCAGGGCGGTGACCCGCTCGGTCATTTCGACGGCATACTGTGCAAAGCGGGGGCCCTCGCCCGAAGACAGATTGAACATCTTCACCCGCTCTCCGCCGATCCCGATCTGCTCCAGGAGGTGGCTGGCCTGCTCCACCCGCTTGCGGGCCCTGAAGTTGCCACTGTTGTAATGGCAGTCACCTTCCATGCAGCCGATCACGCAGACGCCGTCAGCCCCCTTTTCAAAGGCCCGCAGGATGTGGATCGTATCCACCTTGCCGGTGCAGGGCACCCGGATGATCTTCACGTTGGTCGGGTAATTCAGTCGCATCGAACCTGCCAGGTCCGCGGCGGTGTACCCTCAATAGTTGCAGCAGAAGGCCAGGATGATGGGTTCGAATTCGGCGCTCATAAGACTCCCTCCAGCAAGGCTTCCACCTTGCACAGCAATTGGTCGTCCTCGTACCAGTTGAGTTCAATGGCCTTGGCCGGGCACTCGCCAGCGCAGATGCCGCACCCGTGGCACAGGGCCGGGTCGATTTCAGATACGCCCTCGGCGTTGATGCGCGGCACCCCGTAGGGGCACGAGCGCACACAGACCAGACAGGAGGCGCATTTGTCGGCATCCACCTGGGCCACCACCGCCGAGAGCGTCATTTCCGACTGTGACAGGAAGGTGGTGGCCCGCGATGCGGCGGCATATGCCTGGGCAATGGTCTCCGAGAGCAGTTTGGGGCTGTGGGCCGTGCCGCAGACGAAAACCCCCTCGGTCGCCATTTCCACCGGCCGCAGCTTGACGTGGGCCTCCATGAAGTAGCCTTCCGCATTGCGGGCGAGCTTCATGATGGAGCCCAGTTCCTCGGTGTCTTCGGCCACCATGCCGGCGCTGAGGGCCAGCAGATCGGCGCTTACCTGGAGACGGCGCCCCAGGATGGGGTCCTCGAAGGTCACCGCCACACCGGCTTCGCCGGCCACCACCTCCGGCGGACGCTCGGGGGAGTATCGGAAAAAGAGCACGCCCTTGGCCCGCGCCTCGGTGTAGTAGTCCTCCAGCAACCCGTAGGTGCGGATATCACGGTAGAGGACATAGACGTTGGCGTCGGGGTTTTCGGCCTTGATGTGCAGCGCGTTTTTAATGGCGCTCTGGCAGCAGATCCGCGAACAGTTGGGATTCTCCTCGTTGCGCGAGCCCACGCACTGGATCATGACGACCTCGTTCAGATCGCCGGCCCCTTTTTCCGCCAGGCGCGCCCCCAGCTCCAGCTGGGTCACCACCCGGGGGTCCTCCCCGTAGCCGTATTCCTTGGGCTGATACTCCCGGGCGCCGGTGGCCAGCACCACGGCCCCGTGCGCGATCTTGCGCTCGTACATCCCGGGGCCCACGAGCACCTCGGTGCTGAAGTTGCCCTTAAAGCCCGTGAAGCCGACGATCAGGGACTGGGTCTGGACCTGAATCTTGGGGTGATCGTTGACCTTCCGGATCAGATCGTCGACATAGGCCCCCACATCGGCGCCCTCGATGGTGTGGGTCAGGCGGTTGGCAAGCCCGCCGAGTTTCTCCTCCTTTTCCACCAGAACCGCTTCGAACCCCTGGTTGGCCAACCCCAGCGCCGCGTTCATGCCGGCCACCCCGCCGCCGACCACCAGGGCCCTGGGGATGACGCTGATCTTTTTCTCCTCGAGGGGATGCAGGGTCCCGGCACGCGCCACCGCCGCGCGCACCAGGTCTTTGGCCTTGCGGGTCGCCGCGGGGGGGTCGTTGGAGTGAATCCAGGAATTCTGGTTGCGGATATTGGCCATCTCGAAGAGATACTTGTTGATGCCGCAGGCCTGAAGGGTTTCCTGGAACATGGGTTCGTGGGTCTTGGGGGTGCAGGCGGCCACGACCACGCGGTTGAGCCGGTGCGCCTTGATCTTGTCCTTGATCTTGTCCTGGGTGTCCTGGGAACAGGTGAAGAGATTCTGGTCGGTGTAGACCACATTCGGCAGCGTCGCGGCGTAGTCCTGGACTTCCTGGACCTTGACGATCCCGCCGATATTGATGCCGCAGTTGCAGACGAAGACCCCGATGCGCGGCGTTTCGCCGCTCACGTCGATTTCATCCGGAATTTCGATGCTGCGGGTTTCGGTCCCCCGGGCGGCCGCCAGGTCCCGGCCGGCGGCGCAGGCCGCGGCGCTGGCCTCGGTGATAGAGGAGGGGATGTCCTTGGGGCCTTGGAAGACCCCGCAGGTGTAGATCCCCGGCCGGGATGTGGTCACCGGTAGGAAGGGGTCGGTGGCGACGAAGTTGTACTTGTTGAGTTCGATGCCCAGCTGGCCGGCCAGCGCCACCGAAGCGCGCGGGATCTGCAGGCCGACGGAGAGCACCACCATGCTGAAGATCTCCTCCCGGATGGCGCCGCTCTCGTCTACGTAGCGCACCGCCAGGTCCCCGGTTTCGGCGATCGGGTCCACGGTGTGGATCCGGGCCTTGACGAATTGTACCCCCTCCTTGTCACGCGCCCGCAGGTAATACTTCTCGTAGTCCTTGCCGAAGGTGCGGATGTCCATGTTGAAGATGGTACAGTCCAGATCCCCGTGGATGTGCTCCTTGGCGATCATCGCCTCCTTGATGGCGTACATGCAGCAGACCGACGAGCAGTAGCCGTTGCCGCAGCGGTTGGTGTCGCGCGAGCCCACGCACTGGATCCAGGCGATGCGCCTGGGTTCTTCACGGTCCAGGGGCCGCATCACGTGCCCGCGGTAGGGGCCCGAAGCGCTCAGGATGCGCTCGAACTCCTCGCTGGTGACCACGTTGGGGGAGCGGCCGTAGCCGAAATAATCCAGCCCGGAGGGATCGTAGCCCTCGCTGCCCGAGGAGAGAATCACGGCCCCGACCCTCAGGGCCGACTCCTTGATGCGGTCCGCGTAGCGCACCGCCTTGGCCAGGCAGATGTTTTCGCACAGCCCGCAGCCGATGCAGACCTTGGGATCGATGGCAAAGGCCAGCGGCACCGCCTGGGGGTATTCGATAAACGTCGCCCGCCGATCGTCCAGGTTTTTGTTGTAAGGGTTCACAGCGGTCACCGGACAGTGCCGGGCGCAGTCTCCGCAGCCGGTGCAGGCGGCAGAGTCGATGTAACGCGGGCGGCTGGTGATGGTGGCGGTAAAGTTGCCGGGCTCGCCCTCGATGCGCTGGACCTCACTGTTGGTGATGATATTGATGTTCAGATGCCGGCCGACCTCGACCAGTTTGGGTGAGATGACTCACATGGCGCAGTCGTTGGTCGGAAACGTCTTGTCCAGCCGCGACATCATGCCGCCGATGGTCGGCGATTTTTCCACCAGGTAGACGTTGTAGTCCGAATTGGCCAGGTCCAGAGCCGCCTGCATTCCGGCGATACCCGCCCCCACCACCATCACGGATCCGCTTGTGTTGACTTTTTCCGCTTGCATGTTGACTCCTTCGTGTTAAAGCACGCCGAATACGGGTTTGCGATCGTGCATGCCCTTGAATTCCACCCGGTTGGTCTTCTCCAGGTCCGTCAGCAGGTAGGAAACCCGCATCAGTGCCAGCCCCGTGGCGGCGCTGATTTCGCGGACCGAAACAGCCCCCTCGCCGATGGCCAGGTAGATCAGGTTTTTCTGGTATTCACGCTCCAGGACATCGTCCATGATCTTCTCCAGACGCTCGGTCTCCCAGCTGCGGCCGTAAACGTCGCCGCGCCGGGTGATCCGGACCTCCTTGCCCGCCAGCCAGCGAACCACCTCGCTGTTCAAGGTCATCTCGGCCGCCCTCAGCGCCAGGGGATAGGCCCCGGGGTCAAATGGCCCCTGCTGGACGATGGATTCGGTCACGTTTTTGACGATGTCGACGAAGCGCTGGGCCTCGGCCGACGACACCCATGCCAGGTGCAGGCGCCCCTCACCGATGCCGGAGAACTCCAGGAGCTTGCGGGCGAAGCGTATTTTTTTGTCGGCTTGAACATTACCTTCCAGGTAATGGCAGTCACCGAAATGTCACCCGGCCACCAATACCCCGTCCGCCCCGCGCTGCAGTGCTTGAACGACGAACAGCGGGTCCACCCGGCCGGAGCACATGACCCGCACGGTGCGGATCGAGGCGGGGTACTGAAAGCGCGACACCCCGGCCAGATCGGCGCCGGCATAGGCGCACCAGTTGCAAAGAAAAGCCACGATTTTCGGTTCGAAGGCTGTCATCGGTTTTCCCTTCCGTCTCTGGGGTTGGCCCCTGGCCAACCGGTTTCACGTCGCTGTCGCAAACCCTCAGCCCACCGCGGCAATCGCGGCGATGATCTGCTGGTCACGGAAATGCAGCATATCGATGGCCCGCTGGGGGCAGGAGGCCGCGCACAGACCGCAGCCCTTGCAGGAGGCCGGGATGTTGCGCGCCCGCAGGCCCTTGCCCTCCACCGGCATCATCTCGATGGCGCCGAAGGGGCAGATTTCGGCGCACAGCCCGCAGCCGATGCATTTCTCGGCATCCACCTGGGAAACCAGCGGCGAAACCTTGACGGCATCCCGCGCGAGAACCGTGGTGGCGCGGCCGGCGGCTGCCAAGGCCTGGGCGATGCTCTCCTCCAGGGGCTTGGGGTAATGGGCCAGACCGCAGACAAAGATGCCGTCGGTGGCGAAGTCCACCGGCCGCAGCTTGGCGTGGGCCTCCATGAAGAAACCCTCGGCGGTCAGGGGCAGTTTGTAGTGTTCCGCCAGGCGAGTCTGCCTGGGGGGTTCCACGGCGGTCATCAGGTTGAGATAGTCGGCGGGAATGGCGAGTGAGCGCTGCAGGACCGGATCGAAGACCTCCACCTTGAGCCGCTCGCCGTCCGCGCGCACCACCGGCTTGCGCTCCAGGCTGTAACGGATGAAGATCACCCCCATCTCGCGCGCCTGTTTGTAGAGCAGCTCGGCATCGCCGAATGTACGGATATCGCGGTAGAGGATGTAAACCGCCGTCTCCGGGAAACGGCTGCGGATCCAAAGGGCCTGCTTGACCGCCGAAGTGCAGCAGATCCGCGAGCAGTAGGGCCGCTTATCGTCGCGTGAGCCGACACACTGCACGAATACCACGCTCGCAGCCCCGTCCAGACGCTCGGGATGCTGCTCGAGGTCGTGCCAGCGGGTCACCCGCGGGTGTTTTCCGTAGAGATATTCATCCGTCTCGGTGGCCTGGGCACCGGTGGCGATGATGGTGGCCCCGTGCTTGACGGTGCGTGCGCCCTCACCCGAGACCACCGTGGTTTCGAAGTTGCCGACGAAGCCCGAGGCCGCCGTCACTTCGGCGTTGCACAGCACTGTGAGATCGGGGTGCTGCTCCACCCGCGCGACCAGTTTTTCCAGAAAAAGCGGCACATCCTGTCCCTGGCGGGTGCTGCGCACATCGCGCGCCGCGCCGCCCAGGACCGCGGCCTTCTCGACAATCACGGTCGGAAAGCCCTGATCGGCCAGGCTCAAGGCCGCCGTCATACCGGCCACGCCGCCGCCGACCACCAGGGCCGACTTCTCGATGGCTACTTCCAGATCGGGGATCGGCTCCAGCAGGGAGGCGCGCGCCACGGCCATGCGGATCAGGTCGCGGGCCTTGTCGGTGGCCTTGTCCTTGTTTCCGGAATGCACCCAGGTGCACTGGTTGCGGATGTTGGCCATCTCGAACAGGTAGGGATTGAGCCCGGCGTTGCGCAGGGTTTCCTGGAAAAGGGGCTCATGGGTCCGGGGGGTGCAGGCCGCCACGACGATGCGGTTGAGTTTCTGCTCCCGGATCACCCCGACCAGCTTCTCCTGGGTGTCCTGGCTGCAGGAAAAGAGATTATCCTCGGCGAAGACCACGTGCGGCAGCCCCTTGGCAAACGCCACCAGGGCAGGCACATCGGCGATGCCGCCGATGTTGACGCCGCAGTTGCAGACAAAAACCCCCACCCGCGGGTCGTCGCCGCTGACCTCGCGCTCTGCGGGAAAAGAGGGCGCAGTGACCCGGCTGCCCCGCGCCGGGGTAAGGTGAACGGCCGCGCTGCACGCCGCCGCACTGGCCTCGACCACGGACTGGGGAATGTCCTTGCACCCCTGGAGCACACCGGCGACGTAGATTCCGGGCCGTGAAGTGCTCACCGGGCTCAGATCGTCGGTGGCCACGAACCGGTGAGGATTGAGCGCCACACCCAGTTTCTTGGCCGTTTCAACCGCGCTCTCGGCCGGCTCCATACCCACAGAGAGCACCGCCAAATCGAAAGGCTCGTCCACCAGGGCACCTTCCTCGGTCACATACCGCAGGCTGAGGGTGCCGTCGGCGGCCGTTTCGGTGATGGTGTGCACCCGGGAACGGATAAAACGGACCCCTTGGGCTTTGGCGCGCGTGTAATACTTCTCGAACTCCTTGCCGTGGGTGCGCATGTCCATGAAAAAGATGGTCGGTTCGAATTCGGGCCCCAGGTGCTCTTTGGCGATTACCGCCTCCTTGATGGCGTACATGCAGCAAACCGAAGAGCAGTACTGGTTGCCGCAGCGGTTGAGGTCGCGGGAGCCGACGCATTGCAGCCAGGCGATGCGTTTGGGCGCACGGCCATCGGAGGGACGTGTCACGTGCCCGCCGGTGGGCCCGCCGGCGGACAGCAGGCGCTCGAACGCCAGACTGGTGACCACGTTGGACAGTTTGCCGTGCTGGTAGTTGTCCAGCCCGGAGGGGTCAAAGGCCTGTAGCCCGGCCGTCATGATCACGGCGCCCACGTCGCGGCTGATCTCTTTGGCGGTGTCGTCAAAGCGGATCGCCTGGGTGGGGCAGATCTTTTCGCAGACCCCGCACTTGCCTTTCTTGAGCCAGATGCAGCGGTTCGGATCGATGCTGTACTTCAGGGGCACCGCCTGGGGATAGGGTACGTAGATCGCTTTGCGCTTGGAAATCCTCTCGTTGAAGGCGTCCGCGGTTTTGGCGGGGCATTTTTCCGCACAGGCGCCGCAGGCGATGCACTTGTCCATGTCCACGTAACGGGGGGACTGGGTAAGACTGACGTGAAAATTACCCGCTTCGCCGGTGATGGCATTCACCGACGTCAGGGTGAGCAGTTCGATGTTCAGATGCCGGCCGACCTCGACCAGTTTTGGGGAGATAATTCACATCGCGCAGTCGTTGGTGGGAAAGGTCTTGTCCAGCTGCGCCATGGTGCCGCCGATGGCGGGGGATTGTTCCACGAGGTGGACGAAATAGCCTGATTCGGCCAGGTCCAGAGCGGCCTGCATCCCGGTGATGCCACCCCCCACGACCATTACCGAACCGGTAACCCCGCTGTTTTGCTTGAATGCGATCACCTTGTCGTTATCCATATGGTTCACCTTTTCTTTGTTGTTCCTGCCGCCGTCGGTCACCCCGGCAACGGCCGTCGCCTAAAGTTCCTGTGCTGCGGGCGCGCCTAAACCCCCATTCCGCCGAGAATCTCGGGGAGCTTGTGCTCCCAGCCGAGGGTGGAGATCAACACGCCGCTGTAACGTGCTTCGCGCAGCGCGATAACCGTTTCGGCTGCGACCCGGACGCATTCCCGGACCTTGTCCGGGGCCTTTTGCAGCCGTTGAATCAGCGCCCCGGGGACAGCGACACTGGCCATGTGCCGCTGGAGGTAGCGCGCCATGCCGAGGGATTTGAGCAGCAGCACGGTGGGGATCAGATGAACATCGAGCTCCCTGACCCGCTGGCGGAAGGCCTCCAACACGTTCAGATCGAACACCGGCGGGGTTACGAAAAAGCGGGCGCCGGCCTCGACCTTTTTGCGCATCTCCACCACTTCGCGGTCCAGCTCGTGCGCCGGCGCGCCGCTGTTGACCGCCGCGCCCACCAGAAATTGCGGTGCACCGGCCAGCTCGACCCCGGCCATGTCCCGGCCGGACTGCAGGCTGCGGATGGCTCCCAGCAATTCCAGGAGTTGAATGTCGTAGACCGGCCGGGCTTCGTGGTGGTCCCCGAAGCTCGGCTCTTCGCCGCTGACCGCCATCACCCCGCCCACCCCGCAGGCGCTCGCCCCGAGAAGATCCGCCTGCAGGGCCAGCCGGTTGCGGTCGCGGCAGTTGACCTGCATGATGGCATCCATCCCCTTGGCCTGAAGCAGCATGGCGCCGCTGAGAGAGCTCATGCGCATGACCGCATTGCTCATCTCCGGCACCAGAAAAGCATCCACCGCGCCCTTGACCTTGGTTGCGGCGCCGACCATTGCAGACGCGTCCGCCCCCTTGGGCGGCTCCATCTCGGCGAGGACCACAAACGTTCCCGCGTCCAGTTTGCGCGCTAACTCCATGGATTTACCTCCTGAGTAGTCATGAAACCCGACCGCCCCGATGCTGCCGAACCGGTGGGGCCAACGTGAACCGCCAGGCACCCCGAAACCGTAGACCGCCGACGGGGCTACCCGAAGCACACCGCCGCCGTTCCCCGTCAGACCTTCGAAGCTTAGCAAATTGCGTACCGGCTGTCGTTAATTGTGGCCACGATTTTATTTAATAAAATTTTCAATATGTTACATTCGCGACAGACAGATGGTAAGCAGCATTGTCCAGCCCGAAACTATGCCATTTCGGCACATAATGAATGATTTATTCCTTTATTTCAGTAAGTTAAAAGTTATTATGCTATTTTGGCACTATTTCCGCCCGCCCCCCGGAAGCCGGGCGCAACCGCATCCATGATATTTTCTACTTGTAATTTTAGTAAGATACACAATTTACTTGATTTGTGTTCCATTTTGGCATAGCCTGCACTCGTCGGCATCGTCCAACAACCGGCCGCCCAACCGCCGAGAGGAACGTGATGGAAAACAGGATCATCGCCGTTGACGACGACCGGGATTTTCTGGAAATCCTGGGGATGCACCTGGTGGATTTCGGCTATCGCGATTTCCGGGTGGAGGAAGATCCTGAAAAAGCGGCGGCTCTCTTCCACAAGGGCGAGTCCTTCGACCTCGCCCTGATCGACATGCACATGCCCGAATTGGACGGCATGACCCTGCTCGATCTCATCAAGACAACCAGCCCCGCCACCGAATGCATCATGATCTCCGCCGTCAACGACGCCCGGGTGGCAGTGGAATGCCTGCGCAAAGGAGCTTATGACTACATATTGAAACCGATCCCCCGTGACGAGCTGCGCATCGCCATCGACCGTGCCTTGGAGCGCAAACGACTGATAGACATCGTCGAGCTCAGCAAAAAAAGCCATCTGCCGGAGCTCAAAAACCCGGCTGTGTTCAGGGAGATCATCACCCGCTCGGCTTCGGTGCAGCGAATTCTGAAGGAGGCCGAGCTGCACGCCGCCACCACGGTGCCGGTCCTGATCACCGGCGAAAGCGGGACCGGCAAGGAACTCCTGGCGCGCGCAATCCACGAGGCCAGCCCGCGGTCGCGGTTTACCTTCACCCCCGTCAACATGGCCTCCGTGAACGCCAATCTCTTCGACGCCGAGTTTTTCGGCCACACCCGCGGGGCCTTTACCGGCGCCGCCCAGGAGCGCGCCGGCTATCTGGAGCACACCCACCGGGGCACCCTTTTTCTCGACGAAATCGGGATCCTGCCCCTGGAATTGCAAGGCAAACTGCTGCGCGTGCTGCAGGACGGGGAGTTTGTCAAGCTGGGCAGCAACCAACGGAATAAGGCCGATGTACGCTTCATCGCCGCCACCAACGAAGACCTCGACAATTTGATGGCCCGCAAGCTGTTTCGCAAGGACCTGTACTACCGCATCCGCGGCGGCTGGCTACACCTGCCGCCCTTGCGCGAACGGCGTGAGGACATTCTGCTGCTGGCCAACCATTTTATCCACCGCTTCGGCGGCGCGGCCGGGGATTCGGGCATCGAAGCGGAGGCCGCGGCGCTGCTGAGCGCCTACGGCTATCCCGGCAACATCCGTGAGCTGCAGTCCATCGTGCGCTCGGCGCTCAACCTGGCCCAGGGACGTCCCATCGCCACCCGCCACCTGCCGGCAGCCCTGCAGCAGCTAAAACGCCAGAGAGGCAACGGCGGCGGTTCTGCGCTCGACCTTGAAGCCGTCGTCAAGGGCCATATTCTCAGTGTCTACCGCCGGACCGGGGAGAACAAATCCCGCACGGCGCGCGTGTTGGGAATCGGTCTGAACACCCTGCGCCGCAAACTGACCGCATACGGCATCGGCTGACGCATCGGCCCGTCGCGACAGGCCGATGCCGAAAAAAAAGGAGGGGACCCATGTCGATCAAACAGGGCGAGCTTTTCTGCGGGGTCAATCAGGCATTCGTTCGGGATTTCATGGCCATCGCACACAACGAATATTTTAAGGCGGGAACGCTTCTTTTTCAGCGCAACCAACCGGCGGACCGGTTTTTCATCCTGATCAAAGGAGAGGTGCAGCTCAGCCTGGAGGAGAGTCAAGGGGGGATCTATGTCGGCAGCTCGGTGGGCGAAATTATCGGCTGGTGCGCCATGATCGGCCGCGATGTGTTTGACACCAACGCCCGCTGTCTGACCCCCACCTATGTGCTGACAGTGGACCGCGGCCGATTTCTGAGGCTGCTGGAGAAGGACATGGAAAACGGATTTCTCGTCTATCGCTGCCTGGCGGCCTCGCTGGGCAGCCGGCTGCTGGCCTGCTACCAGGATCTTACGGGGACGGATGCCGCCGCCCGCTTGTCCGGCCGGAGGGTGCCAGCGGCCGCAACATCTGACAACCCGGAATAATCCCGCGATGCCAAGCATGGAAAACGCAGTGGAAGAGACCCTGACGGCCGAAGAGGGCGCGATCCTGGCCGACGTTGCCCACCGACTGGCGGAATTCGGCGAGGAGCGCGCCCACCTGATTCCCATCCTCCAGATGATCCAGAACACCCACGGGTACCTCGCCCCCGCCGTGCTCCAGCTGGTGGCCCGGCATCTGGACCTGCCCACAAGCCAGGTTTACGGTGTTGCGACCTTCTACAACCAGTTCCGCTTCCACCCCCCGGGCCGCAACCCCATCCGGGTCTGCTTGGGAACCGCCTGCCACGTGCGCGGCGGCGACATCATCCTGGAAAATTTCGAGCGCAAGCTCGAGATCCAGGAGGGGCAAACCACCCCGGACCGTGAATTCAGCATCGAACGCGTGGCCTGCGTCGGCTGCTGCGCCCTGGCACCCGTGGCCTGCGTGGGGGAGACGGTCCACGGGCACATGGCCCCCAGCAAGGTGGAGGGGTTGATTCTGCAGGTCAAGATTGCCCGCGACCGCGACGAAAGGGAAAAAGAAGGGCATGTCAACAGCTGAAACGCCGATTGTCCAACAACGCTTCGAGGCCTTGCGCGAGGCTGCGGAGGCTCACGCGCATGCGCTTGGCGCAGCGCGTCAGCCCACCATCCATATCGGTCTGGCCACCTGCGGCATCGCCTCGGGCGCCTTGGAGACCAAGGCCGCCTTTGAAGAGGCGCTTCAAGAACGCGGGATTGACGCCCGCATCCACACCGTCGGCTGCGTGGGCCACTGCTACGCCGAACCGGTGGTGGTGATCGACCACCCCGATTCGGGTTTCCCGCCGATTTTCTACCCCGAGGTCACCCCGGGAAAAGCCAAAATGTTGACCCGCCTCTTTCTGGAGGAGGGTGACCCGCGTTTCGAACACTTGCTCGGGGCTACGGTTCCCAACGATCTGATTCCTTCGGTAACGGATTTCGAGCGCTTCAACCGCGAAGCCCGGGTGGTCATGGCGCATTGCGGCCGCATCGACCCCAATGACATCCGGGAGTATCTTGCCGCCGGTGGCTACGCGGCCCTCGCCCGGGCCCTGCAAACACCCCCCGCCGATATCGTCGCCGCTGTGGCGCGCGCCGGTCTGCGGGGCCGCGGAGGGGCCGGGTTTCCCACCGCGCAGAAATGGCAGCTGGCCCGCAGCGCCCCCGACCCCGTTAAGTGGGTGATCTGCAACGCGGACGAGGGGGACCCCGGCGCCTACATGGACCGCACCCTGCTGGAGAGCACGCCGCACCAGATCCTGGAAGGCCTGGCGATCTGTGCGCTGGCCGTCGGATCGCAGCGCGCGCTGGTTTACGTGCGGGCGGAATACCCGCTGGCGGTCAAAACCATCACCACCGCCATCGCCCAAGCGCGCGCAATGGGGCTTCTGGGCGCCGATATCCTCGGCAGCGGCTTCAACCTCGAGGTCGACATTTTCCAGGGGTCCGGCGCTTTCGTGTGCGGCGAGGAAACCGCCCTGATCCAGTCCGTGGAAGGGTACCGGGGCATGCCCCGCCCCCGGCCGCCCTACCCGGCCGAAAAGGGGTTAAACGGGCACCCCACCGTTATCAACAACGTCAAGACCCTGGCGGCGCTGCCGCCCATCATCGAGAACGGCGCGGACTGGTACCGGACGCTGGGGACCGCGGCCAGCCCCGGGACCGCCATTTTTTCGGTGGTCGGCGATGTGCTGCACCCCGGCCTGGTGGAAATTCCCATGGGGACCTCCCTGCGCAGCCTGATTTTCGATATCTGCGGCGGGATCCCCAACAAAAAAGAGTTCAAGGCGGTCCAGATTGGCGGCCCCTCGGGCGGCTGCCTGCCGGCGGAGTTCCTGGACACCCCGATCGATTTCGATTCCCTCCAGAGCGCCGGCGCCATGATGGGCTCCGGCGGCATGGTGGTGATGGACGAGGACACCTGCATGGTGGATGTGGCCCGCTATTTTGTGGACTTCACCCAGAAGGAATCCTGCGGCAAATGCACCTTCTGCCGCATCGGCACCTGGCACCTGCTGGAGATCCTGACCCGCATCACGCGCGGCGAAGGGCGCGAGGGGGACCTGGAAACGCTGGAAACCCTGGGTGAGGATATCAGGGCCGGCTCGCTCTGCGGTCTGGGGAAAACCGCGCCCAATCCGGTGCTCACCACCCTGCGTTACTTTCGGGACGAGTACGAGGCCCACATCCGCCAAAAGCGCTGCCCGGCCTGCGTCTGTCGGCAGCTGACGGCCTTTTACATCGACCTTGAAAAATGCGCCCGGGGCTGCAACGCCTGCGAGGGCTGCTGCCCCGTGGACGCCGTTTTCATCACCCGCCAACGCAAACGCGGCATCGACCAGGAAAAATGCGTGAAATGCGGTGAGTGTCTGGTGGCCTGCCCGCCCGAGTACGACGCGGTCAGAAAGGTTTCCCCGCCGGGGCTGGCGCCGCTGATCGCACGCCCCCCCCAAGACGACTGACAGGACCTGCACCTATGATCCGAATCGTGGTGGACGGCACTCCCCTGGAGGTGGCCGAGGGTACCAATCTTCTGACGGCATGCCTGGCGGCCGGCATCTATGTTCCCAACCTCTGCCACCTGGCCCAGAGTCCCGAACCGTTTGCGGGCTGCCGGCTGTGCTTTGTCGACATCCAGGGACAACCGGCCCCGGTTACCGCCTGCACGGTCACGGCCGTCGACGGGATGGTGGTCCAGACCGCCACCCCGCCGGTCCGCAGGCTCCAGCAGTCGGCCTTTCGCCTGATCATATCCGCCCACCGGATCGCCGCCGACTGCCCGGCCCACAAGGGCTGTGCGCTCCAGCAAGTGGCTCGGCATCTGAAGATGGGATTGAAGCCCAAACCACTGGAAAGGATCCCCCTTGAGCTTGAAATCGACACCTCGCCGCCCTTTTTCGATCTTCACCCGGCCCGCTGCGTCCTGTGCGGCAAATGTCTGCAGGCTTGCCAGGCGCGCCACGGCAGCGCGCTGCTGACCTTTGCCCGGCGCGGCATCCAGACCGTCATCAGCGCCCAGGGTCTTGCGGCCGCCGACCAGGATTTCGCCTGCGAAGGATGCCTGGCCTGTGCCGCCGTCTGCCCGGTAACCGCCATTACCCCCAAGGCCGCCAGCGCATACCCCCCCCGGGGCTGAGCGCTGGCATGAAGATCCGCAGGTTTTCGGCTGCTAAGGAAACCGGCCATGCCGGCCGATAAAATAGCGACACCCCCGGCGGCACTCGGCACGATCACCCCGCCTGTCACGGAAAGCGCCCTGCACCCGCAACGGCGGGCAAATTCCCTGGGCCGTGGCCAACGCGAAGCACAGCGCCGCCGCGCCGGGATTCAGCAACACGCGGCCACGGGCCTTTTGACGCTGTCCAGCGCGCAAGGGGCGAGGTAATTATTGGCAGATGCGCTACCCTGCGCGGCAACACCCCCACCGGAACTCAGGTTCGCGATGAAAATCCGTCACCACCGAAAAATTTCCGATACCCGCTGGCTCAACCTCTTCGAGGTGAGCTACGAAGACCACACCGGCACCTCCCGCTCCTGGCTGCTGGCCTCCCGCAAGGCGGTGCCCAAGTGCACCGGCGGCGGTTTCGACCGCCCGGACGCGGTGGTCATCGTCCCTTTTCACTCGCCGTCGCAGAAGGTCGTGATCACCCGGGAATACCGGGTGCCGCTGGCTGGCTTTGAATACGGGTTTCCGGCCGGCCTGGTGGATCCGGGCGAGAGCGTGGCAGCCGCCGTCGAGCGGGAGCTGAAGGAAGAAACCGGGCTGCAGCTGACCCGGATCGTGCGCTCCGGCCCCCCGGTATATTCTTCGGCCGGCCTGACGGATGAATCGGTGGCAATGGTATACGTCGAATGCGAGGGGACGCCCTCCACAGCCGAAAATCAGGGGACCGAGCTGATCGAGGTCCTGCTGGTGACCCCGGCAGATGCCGAGCGGCTCTGCCGTCAGCCGGGTTTGAAATTCGATGCCAAGGCGTGGCTGGTCCTGGACCAGTTTGGGCGTTTCGGCCGGCTTTAGGATTGTGCCGGATTTTGGAGGGTTTGCAAGGCGCCCGCCCCTTCAGATCAGGATAGGCGATCGAAGATGACCGCCCTGCGTGGCTGTACATATAGCTCAGAGAGGTAACCCCATGGAAATTCTGGTGGTCGGCGGCGCCGGTTATATCGGCAGCTTTGTCAGTCGCATGCTGCTGGCGGAGGGCTACCGCCCGACGGTGCTGGACAATCTGTCGCTGGGACACCGGGCGGCGCTGGATCCGCGGATTCCGCTGGTGACGGGAGACCTGGCCGATGACGGGCTCCTGCAAAGGCTTTTCAGGGACCGGCGCTTCGACGCGGTCATGCACTTTGCCGCCCTGGCAGCGGTGGGCGAATCGGTGCAGATGCCGCTGACTTACTACCGCAACAACGTCGCCAACACCCTCAACCTGCTCGCGGCCATGAAGAACGCCGGCGTTGCGCGCTTTATCTTTTCCTCCAGCGCCGCCATCTTCGGCACCCCCGAACGCATTCCGATCGATGAAACCCATCCGGCCAGGCCCATCAACCCCTACGGCCGCTCCAAACTGATGGTGGAGGAAATCCTCCGGGACGCCGCCGCAGCCGGGGACCTGCAGTCCGTTGCGCTGCGCTACTTCAATGCGGCCGGCGCCAGCCCCGACGGCCGGATGGGGGAGGACCACCGCTGCGAAACCCACCTGATCCCGCTGGTGCTCAAAGCCGTCCTGGGGGGCGCCAAAAGCGGAGCCCGTCTGAAGGTATTCGGAACCGACTACCCCACCCCGGACGGCACCTGTGTGCGGGATTACATCCATGTGTCCGACCTGGCCCGGGCGCACCTGCTGGCAGTCGACTACCTCGCTGCCGGGGGCGCCAGCGCGGCCTTCAACCTGGGCAACGGCAAGGGGTTCTCGGTCATGGAGGTCATCCGGACCGCCGAAAAGGTCACGGGGCGAAAGGTCGCGTTTGAAACCGCCGACCGTCGGGCGGGGGACCCGGCCGTCCTGGTGGCGGCGGCCGACCGCATTTCAAGGGAACTGGGTTGGCAGCCTGCCTATCCCACCCTGGAGGCCATCATTGAAACGGCCTGGAAATGGCATGCGTCCCACCCTGACGGCTATGCCGCCTCTCAGGCCGGACCGCAGGGCTGACCTCATCGGCTGGTGGCCTGTCCCACGCATTATGAAAAAAAATTCTCAATTACCCCGCTCCGCCGCCAAAAACTGGGAAACCGGCTACCCATCGTCCTCTCCGAACCAAACAACCAATTGAATTTTAATGTATTTTTGATTATTTTTAGCGCTGGCACGGTTCTGGCTTAAGCTGCAGGTAACGGTTTATCGAAGGGTGCCAATACCTGGCTGACAGTCACAGCGGATAACGAGGTGAGATCATGAACGAAAAAGTCTATATCAACAAAGACGACAGTGCGACCTTTGTCTGCCCGCACTGCCAGCGCTCCAAAACCGTGGACGTGTCGCACTACATCAAGGCCCCCCGACCGGTCCAGGTCAAGTGCCGCTGCGCCTGCGGACACGCCTATGCCGTATTGCTCGAACGGCGCCGGCACTACCGCAAACCGGCCGGTCTACCCGGGGTCTACACCTATCTGACGGGCGGCAAACAGATCGACCACGGTCCCATGAACGTCATCGATGTGTCCCGCAACGGGTTGAAGCTGCAGCTGGTTTCCGGTGCGCAGCGCAACTTTCAGGTGGGCGAAAAGCTCCTGGTGGAATTTCAACTGAATGATCAGACGAAGTCGCACCTCAAAAAAGAAGTGGTGGTAAAAACCGTCAACCGCCAGTTCATCGGAACCGAATTCGTTTCGGACAATTTTTATGAAAATGCACTCGGTTTTTACCTCCTGAACGCGTCCTGAAGCGAAACCTGGGCTGAAACCGACAACGATCCACCAGGAGTTTCACAACCCAACGGGCCCCGACGCGGTGCAGGCCATCGCGGGGGCCCGTTGGCGTTCGGCACCCGATGACGGCGCTGCGACCCGCTTACGGCAGCAGTTTGTCGAGTTCGTCGGATTTCATGCTGAAGCTGTGGCTCGCCTCGGGAAAACGGCCGGCCTGAACATCCCTTTTGTAGGACTCGATGGCCTCGGCGACGGTCTCGCTGATGCGGGCATACTGCTTGACGAATTTCGGTGTGAATCGATCGAAGAGTCCCAGCATATCATGAATCACGAGCACCTGGCCGTCACAATCGCCTCCGGCCCCGATACCGATTGTCGGAACGGCCACGGCCTCGGTGATCAAGCGCGCAATCGCTGCGGGAATGGCCTCCAGCACGATGCTGAAGCAGCCGGCGGCCGCCAGTGCCCGGGCATCGGCAATCAGGCGGCGGGCCGCCTCGGCACTCTGACCCTGCACTTTGAAACCGCCCAGGGCCGAGGCGGTCTGGGGCGTCAGACCGATGTGCCCCTGGACCGGGATGCCGGCCCTGACCAGGGCCGCCACCGTCTCGGCCATCGGGCAGCCCCCTTCCAGCTTGACGGCATCCGCCCGGCCTTCTTTCATCAGGCGGTTGGCGTTTTCAATGGCCTTTTCGATTGACACGTTGTAGGAACCAAAAGGCATATCCCCGACCACCAGGGCCCGCACGACCGCCCGGGAGACCGCCTTGAGATGGTGCACCATCTCGTCCATGCTGACCGAAACGGTGTCCGGATACCCGAGCACCACCATCCCCAGTGAATCCCCGACCAGGACCATATCAATCCCCGCCCGGTCCACCAGAAGGGCCCAGGGGTAGTCGTAGGCGGTCAGCACGGTGATCTTTTCACCGCTCTGCTTGCGCGCCTGGATCTGCGGGACGGTCACCTTGACGTCTGCCATCGTATTTCTCCTCGTGCGGTCAGCACGGTGCAAATCAACTGCAGCGGGAAGCGGCTGTCGCTTCCAGGGCCGCGATAAGGGTGGTCAGAAAGGTATTGCAGGGCGCCGCAAGCCCCAATTCGCCGGCCAGGCGGACAATTGCCCCGTTGATGACGGCCACCTCCGTGGGGGCGCCCCTGAGGACGTCCTGGAGCATGCTGGCGCGGTTTTCGGCGGTTCGCCGACACACGGCCCGCACATGGGCCAGCGGGTCCGGGTACGGCAGGTCGATGCCCCGGGCATGGGCCACCGCCACCGCCTCGGCCACGGCTTGGGCCATGAGGCGTTCACAGGCCGGTTCCGCCGCCAGCACCCCATTGGGGACCCGCAAGAGCGCCGCCAGCGCGTTGATCCCGACATTGACGATCAGCTTGCCCCACACCAGGCGATCGGGATCGTCGGCCAGTTCGGTCTGAATTCCGGCGGCGTTGAAAAGGCTGCAGACAGCCGCAGCAACCCGGTCATCGGGACCCAGGCGGGCAATCCAGGTGGGCCCGTCACCGGCATGGCGCACGCGGCCGGGTCCCACAAGGGTCGCCCCCTGGGCCGTGACCCCCACCAGCGCCCGGCCGGCGCCGAGTACCTCGGCCAGCACCTCGCGGTTGCCCAGACCGTTTTGCAGGCTCAGGGCAACCCCCGCCGGCGCCAGGAGCCGGGCGGCCGTCGCGGCAGCCGCCCGCGTCTGACCGGACTTGGTAAAGATGATCGCCAGATCAAACGGTCCGGAGAGCGTGTGGGGATCGCTGACGGCCGCCAACCGGTGGACGCGGCGCAAACCGTCCAACCCCTCCACCACCAACCCCTCGGCGTTGATGGCGTCGCTATGGGCTTTGCGGTGATTTATCAGCACCACGGGGGCGACCGCCGCCAGCCGGGATCCGAAAAGCGATCCCATGGCACCGGCGCCGATTACGGCAATTCGCATGATGGTCATGATGGCCGCGAAACCGGGCAGCAACCGCCGCCGCCGCTGGGTTGCCGACCGGTTTTGCGCGCCGGTCGGGGGTTAAATCCGGTGAAGGGTCAACGCCTGCGTTCCAAGGGTTTCATTGGCGGCCTGGAGTTTATCTTCACCTGAGATCACGGCCACCGCCGGCGGCTTGCCGGTGGCGCTGAAATACGTTTCGGCGGCCGACCGCACCTGGTCGCGGGAAATCGCCAGCAGACGGGTTTTGTAATCCTCGCGGGCCGCATCGCGCAGTCCGATGATGCCCCGGTAAAAGGCTTTGCGGGCCGCAGGACCCGGCGGATCCGGCTTGTCGATTTCCGAACAGATCTGCAGCACGGCCTCCTTGATATCCTCGTCGGTATAACTGCCGGAGCGGATGAAGCCCGCGGCGGCCTCGTAAACCCTGAGGGTGCTGACCACGTGCGGGTCGCGGTAGGAACCCAGGCAGAAGAGACCGTCTTCGGCCCCGTAGAGTGCAAAGCCGCCGTAAGCCCCGCCTTTTTCACGGATTTCGCGGTGCAGGAAAAGCGAGCGCAGCAGTTTGGCGATCACCGCCAGGGCCGGGGCGTCGGGATGGTTCATGCGCACGGTCTGGAAGGCCCGGGCGACGAAGGATACTGCCGTGGCGGTGCTCCAGCCTTCAAACGGGGGCTCGGGCGGGAGTTGCAGGACCGGCGGGCGAAAGCCTGCCGCGGCGCTTCCCGGCGGCAGGCAGTTTTCGAGACCGGCCGCCAGCGGGGCGGCCCTATCCAGGGCGGAGGATTCGCCGACCAGGGCGATCTTCAGATGGCCGCGTTTAAGCAGCAAGCGCCCCAGCGCGCTCAGTTCGCCGGCAAGTCTGTTTAAATCGTCGTCGCTCAGCCGCTGGCTGACCGCCTTGATGAATTTAAGGTGATGGACCCCGCTCCAGATCTCGCTCAGCATCGCCGCGGTGCTGAAATGGCGCGCGGCCAGGCTGATGGCGAGCCGGTGGCCGTTCTGGACCACCATCGACTCCAACCCCGCCCGGTACTCCAACAGGAGGGTGCGCAGCCGGGTCAGGTCCGAAAAGTCAAAGGCTTCAACCATCTCCCGGAGGATCTCGAACATCGGCTCGATGTTGCGCGCCAGACACTTGCCATTGAAGGTGACGAAGGCCAGGCAGTCGCCGGCGGCATCGAAGCGGGTGCGGGCGCTGGCCGAAAGGCCGATACCGCCGGTATAGCGGTCGATCCGGCGCGCCATTTCAATATAATCCCGCCGACTGCTGCCGATCCTGGAAAAGGCATGGCAGAAAAAAGGCGCCAGCGCCAGCTGGCTTTCGGGAACGCTGCCGGCATCGATGGCGGCGGCAAAATAAAAAATACCCGAGGTCGGCTGGTCGAAAAAAACCGCGCCGCAACCGGCCCGCGGCGCCGAGGGGTAGACTGACTGCACCGCAGGGGGGATATCGCTCAGGGCCAGGGTCGGCAGCACCGAGAGGTCTTCGACACCTTCCTGCAGCCGCACCAGGGCCTCGGCATCGGCGGCGATTTTTTCCACCTCCGGGGCCGACAGTTCCGCCCTGATCGCCGCCAGCTCGGCCGCCACCCGCTCCTCCGCGGCATCGGCCATCTGCTGGTCGGGCGCCAGCGTGAACAGCACCCGGTGGGGGTTGTCGATAAAATAGCGCCGGATGCGGTTTTCAAAAAATGGCTCGGCCGCGAGCGCGGCCCTGATCCTGTCCAGGTCGGCATCAAACTGAAAAGCGCGCACCGGGTCGCCACCGTGAAACCAGCCGCCGGAAAAGAACAGCATCAACTTCAAGCCGTAGGGATAGGGCGTGTTGGTGATTTCCTTGCGGTGAAATTCCAGCTGGTGGATGGCGGCTTCGACCAATTCACGGTCGACCCCGTCTTGCGCCAGGCCGCGGAGCACGCCGTCGATGATGGCGGCCACCTGGCCAGCGTCGGCCTGTTGAACGTCCTTGAGGCCCGCAGCGAACATCGTATCGCGGTGGTCCGGCACAAAACCGGCGGCGTCGCTCAACGCCGTTCCGAGGCCGGAGTCGATCAGCGCTTTGCGCAGCGGGGAGGCGCTGTTGCCCAGCAGGATCTGCTCGAGAAGCGTCAGGACCAGCACCTCGAAGGTGTCCTGAATGTCGGCCGTCAACCAGGCCAGGCAGACCTGGTACTTCTTGGCCGGGTCTTCGCCCTTGTCGAAGGGATAGGGACAGGTCACCGTTCGCGGCGCCGGCCAGCGGGGCTGGGATATCACCTCGGTTTGAGGGTCGATGCGGGCAAAGTGCGTCAGTACCTTGCGGTCGATGAACGCCAGATGCTCGGCCAGGGGCAGATCGCCGTAGGTGTAAAAATAGGCGTTGCTCGGGTGATAGTGCCGGCGATGAAAAGCGATCAGCTGGGAATGGGTCAGCTGCGGAATCGCGGCCGGGTCCCCGCCGGAATTGTGGCTGTAAGTGGTATCGGGATAGAGTGCATTGAGCAGCGAGCGGGCCATCACCTGATCCGGCGAGGACATCGCACCCTTCATTTCATTGTAAACAACGCCCTTGTATACCAACTTGGACGGCTGGCTGGAATCCGCGGCCGGCACCGGCTCCAGACGAATCCCTTCCTGCTTGAAGTTGAGCTCCCCAAGGGTGGGGTAAAAGGTGGCGTCGAGATAGACGTCCATCAAATTGTAAAAGTCCTTCCGGTTCTGGGTCGAAAAAGGGTACATGGTCCAGTCTGAGGCCGTAAAGGCGTTCATGAAGGTACTCAGGCTGCGTTTGAGCATCGAGAAAAAGGGGTCCCGCACCGGATACTTGCGCGAGCCGCAGAGCACGGTGTGCTCCAGGATATGGGCGACCCCGGTGGAATCGGTGGGTACGGTTTTGAAGGCCACGCTGAAGGTGTTTTCGTGGTCATCGTTTTGAATGTGCACGTGCCGGGCGCCGGTGCGGTCGTGTTCCAGTTCGAAGTAAACCGAACGGATCTCGGCTAAAGTCTCCACCCGCTTGAGGCTGTATCCGGATAGGCGGTCGCCGGGTTTCAGCCCCGGTTGTTTCTTTTGCTCGAAGGCTGGCATCGCAACTCCTTTATCAAGACTACCTCAACGCGGACAACAGGCCATCGCCCCGCGGCGAGGCAGGCGTCGGGTCAAAAGACGGGCCGCATGGTCGATGATTTTGGATCGCACCGCTGCGCGCGACGCGCAGGATTTTAGCCGAGCCCCTGGCCTGCGCTCAAATGGAAAAACCGACGGGCGGGCGATTCCGCAGTTTGGGGGCACCCCCGGCTCAGATGGCCACGTACACGCCGCGGCTGACGCGTTTGATTTTGTCCATCTTATTCAGGCGAAAAATGATGTTTCGCAGTTTTTTTTCTCCGAAGCCGGTCTTTTCCTGGATCTCGCCGAACCCCACACCCTCCTTATAGGGTTTGATGACCTCAAAGACCGCTTCCGAGGCCGACAGCGCCACCTTGGCGCGGCTGGCTTGGCCGGTCGGCGGGCGTCGGGTGCGACCGGAGCTGCCGGCGGTCTTGATCATTTTTTCCAGGTGATCCAGCCGCTCTATCAGCTTATCCACATCCCTCCTGGTGGGAACCTGATAGGTCTGCATAAAAAACTTTACCATTGCATCAAAACTGACCGCCTTGCTTTTCCTTTTCGCCATGCGAACCTCCCTGGATTCCGGCCAATGCCTAGCCTGCTGCTGCACGGTAGCTATCCGGCACTCGAAATGCTAGTCCAATATAATCAAGAGGAATAAAAAGGCAAGAACTATTTGATAATGCAGGACATGTAAGGGTGTTGCGATTTAAACGGCATGGATGACGAGACATTCAGCCCGGCGGTGGCCCAGGCGAAGATGAGCAATTTTTTATTTATTAGCCAAATCAGGTAGTTATTCAGCAGTCAAGCGCCGTCGGGATGCCCGCCGCGCCGCGGCCGCCGGGATGATTGCCAGGCCAAAGGTTTCGTGTTAAAAAGCGTCGCACCATCCACATCATAAAATGACCTACAGCGCGGTCTGCAAGCGCGACGTGACCGACCCATGGCTTCACCCCATATGCTGCTCAACGCCTCGCAGATGCGGGCAAAAAAACAACTGGGTCAGAACTTTCTGACCGACCCCCAAACGGCCGAAGCCATCGTCACCCGTTCACGGGTCGACCCCCGGGCAGTGGTGCTGGAAATCGGCGCAGGTCTCGGTGCGCTGACGGTCCCCTTGGCCCGCAAGGCCGCCAGGGTTTTGGCGGTGGAAAAAGACCGGGAACTAGTCCCCCTGCTGAAAACGGAGTTGCTGGCCAAGGGGATCACCAACGTCGTGGTGACGGCTGCCGACATTCTCGCCCTGGACTGGGAAACCCTCGCACCGCCGGCAGGCGAAAAACTCCTGGTCATGGGCAACCTGCCTTACAATATCTCTTCCCAGATCCTGGTGCGCCTGATCCGCCACCGCCGCTGGGTCGAACGGGCCGTTCTGATGTTTCAAAAGGAGCTCGCCCAGCGGATTGCGGCCGCACCGGGGAACCGCGACTACGGCCGCCTCTCGGTCATGCTGCAGTACTGTGCCCGCATCCGGCCGCTGCTGGACCTCAAGGCCAGCCAGTTTTACCCCCGACCCAAGGTCGATTCGATCGTCCTGGAGATCACCTTTCTGCCCGCCCCGCCGGAGCCTGCCGACGACGAGGATTTCTTTTCGCGGGTCGTCAAGGCCGCATTCAGCCAGCGCCGCAAAACCCTTCGCAATGCGCTCAGCGGCAGCCAGCTGCACCTGGAGTCAAGCGCCGCCGCAGCGGTGCTGCAGGCGGTCGCAATAGACCCCGCGCGGCGTGCCGAGACCCTCAGCATCGCTGAATTCGTGGCCCTCAGCAACGCCCTCGGCCGCCGCCGATCGGCCTAACCTGCAGTCGCGCTGGCGTCCACGGCCCCTACAACGTCTCGGCCACCGAGAGCGTCCGATCCCCCAGCATGTGGACATAGCTGCCCATTTCATTGTCGTACCAGCCGTAGACCACCGCCTGGGTGACGGGCACCCGCACCACGGGGTCCTTGACGGCCGCCAGCAGGGCGGCGTCCAAACCGGGAAGCCGCTCGAGGTCGATGGTCACCTCGGCCGTGCGGGTGTGGGTTTCGTGGCCTTCGATGATCGCTGCCGCCTTGGGAAGCCCGACAATATCCCCGGAGACGTTTTGTTCGTCGGAAAAATGCAGGTAATGCTGGGGGTCATCGGCCGCGGCCTGACGGTAGACGGCATTGATCCGCTCGCGCCGGATGGACTCCCCGGTCAACTCGTCCTGGAGGTTGAGCACCAGGATAATCAGCGAGCCGGTGGCGGTGGCGACGCGCACCGACTCGGCAATAAAACCGATCTGCTCCATTTCGGGGATCACCAGCCGCAGCGTCTTGGCGGCGCCGGTGGTGGTCAGAATGATGTTGTTCATCACGCTGCGGTTCTTGCGCAGGTCGGTTGTGCCAGCCTTGGGCAAACGGTCCAGGACCGCCTGGGAGCCGGTGGCGGCATGCACCGTGGCCATCGAAGCCGACAGGATTTTTTTGGCCCCGAAATGGTTGATCAGGGGCTTTATCATGTGGGCCAGGCAGGTGGTGGTGCAGGAGGCGTTTGAAATAATCCGGTGGCAACGGGGGTCGTAGGCCGTCTCGTTGATCCCCATCACGGTCGTCACGGCGTCCTCGGGCGCAGCCCCTCTCTTGTCGCCGATCTTGAAGGGTGCGGACACGATCACCTTCTCGGCACCGGCATCGAGATGTCCGCGGACGGACCCTTTGGCGGCGTCGGCCGGAAGGGTCGGGTCCAGAAACTGCCCGGTGGTATCCACCACCAGCCGCACCCCCTGCTCACGCCAGGGGATATCCGCCGGGTTGCGCTGCTCCCGCAGAAACCGCACCGGCATCCCGTCGATCAGCATCCGGCTGCTGTTTTCGTCCACATCGGTGATCACCGGCTCCGCGCGGTGGCCATACAGATATCCATGCAGGCAGCCGTAGTTGGAGTCGCGCCCAAGGTAGTGGGCAATATCCGCCAGCGACTTACCGCTGCCGCGCCCGATGTTGACCACCAGCTCCCGGAAATACTTGCGGCCCACCTGGTTCCAGACCGTCAGTTTGCCAATCCGCCCAAGGCCGTTGATGCCCAGGACCAGTTCGCTCCGATTCTGCTCTGCCATCTTCTGCTCCTTTCTGTCAGGCGCCGCATGCGAGTTGGGGTGGAACTTTTGCCTGCCGCAGCCGCGGCGGCCGCGTCAGGCCCGTTGCACCGCCATGTGGCCTTGATAGACCGATCCTTCCTGGCCGTCGACACTGATAAAGCCGCCGCTGGTCAGGGTCAGGTCATTGAACCGGGCCGTGCGCGCCTTTTCGTTGCACACCAGCTTGCCGCAGCCGACCACACAGGTCTTGCCCAGCCGGTGCGCCACGACCGCCGCGTGCGAGGTCAGCCCGCCCCGTGCGGTCAGCAGGCCGTCAGCGGCATAAATCTCGCGAATGTCGTCGGGCACGGTGTCGCTGCGCACCAGAATCAGGGCCGTATCCGGTTCCAGTTCCCGCCACTTGTCGATTTCCTCCAGACTGAAAACCATCCGCCCACTCATCGCGCCGCCGCTGACCCCGATGCCGTGCCCCAGAAATTTTTCTTCGGTCTTTTCGGAGGGGTCAAAGGTCATGACGGTTTTGCGCTCGCGCATGGCCATATCCCGGGTCTGGAGCAGATAGAGGTCCTGCACCATCGGGCTCTCGAAGGTAAACTCCATTTCCTGCGGGCTCCAGCCGTGTTTCTCGATCAGTTCGGTGGCCCACTGGACCAGGGCTGCGTAAATCGCCGGGTAATGGGTTTCCAGGGTGATGTCCGTTTCCCGCATCTCGATTTCCTGCTGGCTGAGGGAAATCGGAAGGGTCTGGACAAGCCCGGCCACCACGTCCTCGCCCTGGTTGCCGATCGTAAAATCTCCCCACAACTTCAGGAGGTTACCGTACCAGCGGGGGTTGTGGGTAAAGATCACCCCGGTCCCGGCGATAGGCGAAATATTGCCGTAAACCATGGACTGCACGGTAACCGCGGTGCCCCAATCATCGGAAATGCCCATGATCTTGCGGTAGGCCTTGGCCTTGGCGGAGTCCCAGGAGTTGAAGACCTTCCTGATGGTCAGGTGGAGCTGGTCCATGGGGTTTTCCAGCACCTCGATGCCCGCATCCTGAATGTTTTGCTTGTATGCCAGGGCCAGCTCCTTCATCTGCTCGCCGCTGAACTCGCGCTTGTGCGAAAAGCCGCAGCGGCTTTTAAAGGCATCCATGATGGCGTCAAAATCATCGCGTTGGATGTCAAAGGCCATGCCATAACACTGCAGGAAACGGCGGTAGTTGTCCCAGGCAAACCAGATATTGCCGGTCTTGGCGGCAATCCCGGCGGCGATCTCCTCGTTCATTCCGACGTCCAGGAAGGTGTCCATCATGCCGGGCTGCGAGATCGACGATCCGCTGCGGACCGAAAACAGCAGCGGTTTTGCCGGGTCCCCGAAACACTTGTCGGTTTCCTTTTCCAGGGCGGCGATCCGGCGGGCCACCTGCTCGCGAAAATTTTCCTCGGCGGGCCGGAACCCGTAGACGATCTCCTGGCCCCGGAAAACCTCGGTGGTGATGATGAAGCCGGGCGGCACGGGCAGCCCGAAATTTCTCAAGCGCACCATGTTGAGGCCTTTGTTGCCCAGGTAGATGATGCCGGTGGCGCGGGGGTTGCTGTCGTTGATGGCGGTCATGGCCCGCTGCGGGTCGTAGTTGAGCAGCAGGTGGAGCTTCTCTTTGGGCAGAATGTCGGCCTGATAGAACAGGGTGTTGAGAATCCGGCTCAAAAAGAGATCCAGCTGCTGAAGCCCCAAGCCCTGGGAGATTTTCTCGCGGAAAAAGACCTCGGACACCCGGTGTTTGAGCCGTTCGGCATCGGGCAGGGCGCCCACCGGAAGATAGGCGGGCAGGATCTGCTCTACGGGGAGCTGGCTCAGGATCTTGGTCAGGTTGCCCTCATGGACGTTGTTGAAATAGTCGTTGATGATGTTTTTGACGGCCTGGGCGAAACCCTTGAAGATATCGAGGTACTGGGTGAAGGTAAAGCCCTTGATTTCCAGCGAATGGGCCAGAAAATCGAGCTGCCGTTCCAGCTCGAGCGACGAAATGCCCTCCAGCTTGAGGGCCTGGTCGAAGAGCAGCAGGCGATCGTAAACCTGGTAGAAGGTCGCCTTGGTGATCAGGCTGATGTCGATGGAGGCCACCAGTTCCTCGAAGAGCACGTTCACCAGGGACTCGATCCGGAAGGTCAAGCCCAGGGCGTCAAACTTGAGTTCGTGGTAGCTGCCGTACATCGAGGGGATATCCACGGTGAAATGCCGTTTTTTGTAGATGTCCTCCTTGACTTCGAATTGCTGGTCCGAGAGGATCAGCGCCTTCAGCTTCTGCAGAAAGTTGAGCAACAGGGTCAGCTTGCGCTTGCCGGCGGGCTCGGCCAGGGCCGCCTTGAGCTCGTTGAGGTCCGGAAAGCCTTCGGTCCGCAGCTGGGCCAGATAATGGTCGATTTCGCGGAAATCGAGCTTGTATTTCTGGTGCAGCAATTTGTAAAACCCCGCGGCCAGAGCGACACGCTCGACATCCCGGGGCAAGGCGTCGTCCACAGTGGACAGCAGCCGCTGCAGGTCAGCGTCCGAGAGGGCCAGCAGGCCCTCGGGCAGATCGACCGCCTGCGCCTTGAGGTGCTGCACCACCCGGTGCAGGCCATCCAGCCAGGGACCCTGCAGCGCGATCTGCTCGAAGATGCTGGGCGGCAGATAGGCTTCCAGGGCGCTTTTATCCAGGGTTTCCCAGAACTTGAGGGTCGCCTCCATGAAACCGATGATGCGGTTGCTGCTCTCCACGTGGCTTTGCTTGCGCAGGAAATGCACCAGCACATCCCGCCGCCCGCTCAGCTCGTCA
>Ga0105106_10000428_pt1 | contig 29893 bp, 23 predicted proteins | sample PPLLaktember2015_5_FD_79109 | JGI IMG/M metagenome (GOLD analysis project Ga0105106, IMG submission 79109) | Freshwater sediment microbial communities from Prairie Pothole Lake near Jamestown, North Dakota, USA - PPLs Lake P8 Core (1) Depth... | ecosystem: Environmental > Aquatic > Freshwater >...
GATCGACCAGGCGCTGAGTCCGCTGGCCGGCTCGGAGCCGCCCGTTCGGATTCTCGCCGGGGGCACCGACCTGCTGCTCGACATCCGCTCCGGCCGCACCCCAGCTCCCTGCACGCTGATCGACGTCACGAATATCCCCGACCTGCAGGGAATCGACATCGGACCGGATGAACAGCTGCAGATTGGCGCCGCCACCACGCATTGGGAGATTGCCAAAAGCCCGCTGATCGCCGAGCATGCCCCCGCGCTTCAGCAGGCCTGTGGCTTGATCGGCGGACCGCAGGTGCGCAATGTGGCCACGCTGGGCGGCAACGTCGCCCATGCACTGCCAGCGGCCGATGGCACCATTGCCCTGTTGACGCTGGACGCGCAGGCCGAGCTGGCTTCCCATGCCGGCCGGCGCTGGGTGCCGGTCGAGACGCTGTTCAGGGCGCCCGGCGAGGCGGCATTCGACCGCCAGGCGGAAATCCTCATTCGCTTCGCATTTCCGCTGCGACGGACCGGCGAAGGCGGCGCCTTCTCGCGGGTGATGCGTCCTCAGGGACTGGCGATCGCGCTGCTCAACCTGGCGGCCTGGATTCGCCTGGATCCGAGTGGCATCATCGAAGCCGCCCGACTGGCAGCCGGTCCGTGCGGTCCGGTGCCGCGCCGGGCACGCCTGGCGGAGCGGGCGCTGCAAGGACGGCCGCTTGCGGCCGAGTCGCTGGCCGAGGCGGGGCGGGCGCTGCGCCACGAAGTCCAACTGCGCACCAGTCCCCATCGCGCCACATCCGAGTACCGCTATCACTTGCTCGATCCGCTGCTCGGGCGTGTCCTCTGGGCGGCGCACGCCGAGGCGGTGCGGACGCACGGACGCGTGTCGGAGGGGGCGCATGCCTGAGCTTGGCCTGACGCCCGAGATTCGGTTTGACGTCAACGGGCAGCTGGTGCAGCTGCGGCCGGAGCCCGGGGAGATGCTCGCCGAGACGCTGCGCCAGCGGCTTGGGCTGACCGGAACCAAGATCGGATGCGAGGAGGACGAGTGCGGCGCCTGCACCGTCCTGGTCGATGGACAGGCGATCCTCTCGTGCAACTACCCCACCGCCAGGGCCGACGGTCGGCACGTCCTGACCATCGAGGGACTCGGCACGCCGGAGGCGCTGCACCCGTTGCAGCAGGCCTTCGTCGAGCACGGGGTTGTCCAGTGTGGCTACTGCATCCCCGGCCAGATCATGGCGGCTGCCGGCTGTCTGCTCGCCCATCCGGAGCCGACCGAAGCCGATATCCGCGCCGCCCTGAAGGACACACTCTGCCGCTGTGGCGGCTACCCCTCGCTGCTGCGTGCCGTGCAGGATGCCGCACGCAGCATGCACAGCGGCGAGTCGATGGGCGGTCCCAGCGTACCGAAGGTCGCCGGCAGCCGGGCGATCGGGACTGTCGTGCCGCGGCCCGACGCGGCCGCCAAGGTCACCGGCCAGACCCGCTTCACCGATGACCTGACCTTCCCCGGCATGCTGCACGGAATGGCGCTTCGAGCGGAAATTCCGCACGCTATCCTGACCTCCCTTGACGTGTCTGAGGCGCGGACGATGCCCGGCGTGCGCGCCGTGCTGACCGCCGAGTACATTCCGGGCGCCCACGACCACGGCCTGTTCGTCAAGGACTGGCCGGTGCTCGTCGGCGTCGGGGAGCGCATCCGCACCGTTGGCGATCCACTGGCCCTGGTCGCCGCCGACACGCGCCAGCAGTGCCAGGCCGCCCTGGCCCGCATCCGCTTCACCTGCGACCCGCAGCCGGTGGTCTCCGATCCGCGCCAGGCGCTCGAAGCGGACGCGCCGCGCCTGCATCCGAACGGCAACCTGCTCAAGCGGATCCAGGTCCGTAAGGGAGAAGCAGACTCGCCGCCGGCGGTGGAGGCGCAAGTCGAGGGAGAGTTCTACACGCCGACGACCGAGCACGCCTTCCTCGAGACCGAGTGCAGCATCGCTCGACTGACCGAGGACGGCAGGATGGAGGTCTACGTCGGCTCGCAGATCCCGTACTCCGACCGGGACCAGGTGGCAGCCAGCCTGGCGGTTCCGGTCGAACAGGTTCACATCATCGGCATGCCGATCGGCGGTGGATTCGGGGGCAAGGAAGACATCGCCGGTCAGATCCACGCCGCGCTGCTGGCGCGTGCCACTGGGCGTCCGGTGAAGGTGCTGTTCGATCGTCGCGAGAGCCTGCTGGTCCATCCCAAGCGGCATGCCACGCACCTTCACGTTCGGTTGGGCGCCGATCGCGACGGCCGATTGCGCTTTGCCCAGACCGAGCTGTACGGCGACACCGGCGCCTACGCCTCGCTCGGCGAGAAGGTGATGACCCGCGCCACGACCCATTCCGCCGGGCCATACGTGATCCCGTGGGTGCGGTCGGACTGCCACGCCGTATACACCAACAATCCCCCGGCCGGCGCATTTCGCGGCTTCGGGGTGACGCAATCCGCCTTCGCCGTCGAATCGGCGCTGGACGAGTTGGCGGACAAGCTGAGAATCGATCCGATCGCCATCCGACGAATCAACGCGCTGCGCGCCGGCGAGAGCACGAGCACCGGGCAGCGCCTGACCGAGAGCGTCGGTCTGCTGGAGTGCCTGGAGCGGGTCGAGGCGGAGATGCGCCGGCTGCACGGCCCGGGAAATCTGTTCGCCGCCCGGCCGGACCCGGATCAACCGCAGTTGGTACGAGCCTGGGGGATTGCGGCGGCCTTCAAGAACACCGGCCTCGGGGGCGGCGCGCCCGACAAGGCCACCGCCCAGGTGGAGGTGGATCGACATGGGATGGCTGAGGCGCGCACCTCCTCGGCAGAGATCGGCCAGGGCCTGGTGACCGTGCTCCAGCTGATCGTCGCCGAGGAGCTGGCGCTGCCGCTCGATTGTGTGCGGGTGCTGCTGTCGGATACCGATCTCACGCCGGATGGAGGCCCGACCACCGCCTCGCGCCAGACCTTCGTCGCCGGCAATGCCGTGCGGCAGGCGTGCGAGTTGTGGAAGGCTTCCGCAACCGCATATCTGGCCGAAGAGTATGATGTAGCTCCGGCGCAGGTCGGCTTCGTGGATGGGGGGGTGTCGATTGGACAACGCCGGCTGACAATGGCCGAGCTGGTCGATCGCATGACGGCTGCGGGGAGGCCAACGAGCGTCGAGCACGAGTACCGCGCCCCGGAGACCGAGCCGGTCGGCTCGGGGACGGACATCCACGTCGCCTACTCGTTCGCCGTGCAGGCGGCGGAGGTCGAGGTCGACCGGATCACGGGTGAGACGCGCGTGCTGCGCGTGATCGCTGCCACCGACGTCGGGCGCGCGCTCAACCCGCTGGGGCTCGTGGGTCAGGTCGAAGGGGGCGTGATGATGGGCCTGGGCAACGCCCTGACCGAGGAGTTCATCCTCGAGCAGGGACGGGTGTTCACCGATCGGTTGGGGCGCTACCGCATGCCCTCCATCGTCCAGGCGCCGGAGATCGTGCCGATTCTGGTCGAGAGCCCATGCAGCCACGGGCCCTACGGCGCCAAGGGGGTGGGAGAGATTACCAGCATTCCGACCTCACCGGCGATCACCAATGCTATCTATCACGCCTGCGGCGTGCGTGTTCGCCGGCTTCCAGTCGATCAGGACTGGCTGGCGCGGGAGTTGGCCCGGCAATGAGCGACGAGCGCAGCACGCAGGAGAGCCGTTGGCTGGCCTGGGCGCGTGAGATCGAGGCGCTGGCACAGACCAGCCGCCACTACGCCCAGAACGATTTCGAGCGCGGCCGGGCGGAACGGCTGCTCGAGATCGCGGCGGAGATCGTTGCCGCCCATTCGACGCTTCCGGTCGGCGAGGCACTCGCCGCCTTCCGCGCCCAGCCGGGATACGTCACACCCAAGGTCGATGTGCGCGGCGCGGTGTTTGACGGGGACCGATTGCTGATGGTCCGCGAGTCGATGGACGGGAACTGGACGCTCCCGGGCGGGTGGGCCGATGTCGGTGAGCCGCCGGCGCTGGCCGTCGAGCGTGAGGTCTTCGAAGAGGCAGGCCTGGAAGTCCGCGCCACGCACCTGGTCGCCGCCTACGATGCGAACCGGATCGAAGGCGAGCTGCCACTGTTCCACGCCTACAAGCTGGTGTTCTTGTGCGAGCTTATCGGGGGAGAGGTCAAGCCCTCGCCCGAGACGTCCGAGGTGGCTTTCTTTCCGATCGCTGCCCTGCCGGGGCCGCTTTCACCGTACCGCACCACGCCCCGGCTGTTGGCAGATGTGCTGGCTTCTCGGCTGGACCCGGCGCGCCCGACGGTGTTCGACTAGGATCATGCTCAGAGACTGCCTTGGGCCTCACCCCCTCACCCCCGCTCTGCGGACGGCCATTGGCTCCGCCAAGCAGCGCGGCGGAAAGGGGGCAGGGAATGATCGGGGCGTGGGGAGCTCTGCTCCCCACACCCCCCAGAGACGCGATCCGCTCGCCCTGCAGGATGGCATGGCATGCGGCTCCAACTCGACGCTGGGGGAGGGGCGGCTCGCGGTAGTTCCACAACCTGCTCCGAGGTTCCGGAGGATCCTGGGGGGATGGGTGCCCGCTGGCATCCACGCGGCGGGCTCCCCTGGCGTTCATCCCCATCCCGCCTGGCGGCCGGGTTGTCGTCGCGGGGAGGGAGGGAAACGATGCTGATTACCCATGCCCGGGTCGTGACCTGGGGGCGACCGAACCAGATCCTGGAGGACTACGCGCTGCGCATCGAAGGCGATCGCATCGTCGAGGTGCTCCCGCAGCCGCAGGTCGGCAAGGCACGCCCCGGCGAAGAAGTGATCGACGCGCAAGGTCAGCTGGTGATGCCCGGCAACCTCTGTGCCCACACGCATTTCTACGGCGCCTTCGCCCGCGGCCTGGCGATCCCGGGCCGCGCTCCGCGCGATTTCCCCGACATCCTGCGCAAGCTCTGGTGGCCGCTGGACAAGTCGCTGGATATCGAGGATGTGCGCCTATCAGCGCTGGTCTGCCTGGTCGACGCGGTCAAGCATGGCACCACCACGCTGATCGATCATCATGCCTCGCCGAATGCGCTTGCAGGTTCGTTGGACGCGATTGCCGGAGCGGTGGCCGAGTCCGGCCTGCGCGCCGTGCTGTGCTATGAAGTGACCGACCGGGACGGCGCGGAAAAGGCCCATGCCGGGATTGAGGAAAACCTGCACTTCCTGAGGCGTTGCGGAGAAGGGCAGCTTGCCGACGGACGGATCGCGGCTACGTTCGGCCTGCATGCCAGCCTGACGCTCTCCGACGAAACGCTGGAGTCCTGTCGCCGCGCCGTCCCCGAAAGGACGGGCTTTCACATCCACGTGGCGGAGCATGAAGCCGACGAGTATGACAGCCTAGCGCGCAGCGGGCTGCGGATTGTCGATCGACTGCACCAGCACGGCATCCTGGGGCCGCGCACGATCGTGGCGCACGCCATCCATGTCGATGCGCGTGAGATCCAGCTGCTCGGAGAGAGCGCAACGTGGGTCACCCATCAGCCGCGCTCGAACATGAACAACGGCGTCGGTGCGGCGCCGGTCGAGTCGCTGATGCGGGCCGGTGTCAGGGTGGCGCTGGGCAATGACGGGTTCTCGAACGCCATGTGGGAGGAATGGAAGGCCGCCTACCTGCTGCACAAGGTCTGGCACCGCGACCCGCGGCGCATGCCCGGCGATCAGGTGGTCGAGATGGCGGTCTACCGCAACGCCGAACTGGCCGGCAGCTTCTTCCCCCAGGCGCCGCTGGGCGTCGTTGCGCCGGGTGCGCTGGCTGACCTGATCCTGGTCGACTACCATCCGACCACCCCGCTCACCGCTGGGAACCTGCCCTGGCACATCGTGTTCGGGTTCCACGAGTCGCGTGTGACCACAACGATTGCCGCCGGCCGGGTGCTGATGCGCGACCGGGTGTTGCTGACGCTGAATGAAGCCGAGATCACGGCGGCGGCGCGCGCCCGCGTCCCCGCTGTCTGGGAACGGTATCGATCCTTTGTGCCTGCGGATCAAGGAGGCTGACCATGGCAAGCGAGCGGATTCTGGTGACGCTGGGGATCATCGGGGGTACGGGGAAGGAAGGCCAGGGGCTGGGCTACCGCTGGGCGCGCTCCGGTTATCCAGTGATCATTGGCTCGCGCAGCGAAGACAAGGCGCTTTCCGCCGCGGCCGCGTTGAACGGGCGCCTTGGGGAAGGTGTGGTGCGCGGCATGGAGAACGCAGCCGCCGTGGGCGCCTGCGATATCGCCGTGTTGACGGTTCCCTATGCCGCTCACCGCGACACGCTGCAGGGGCTGAGGCCGCTGCTGGCTGGCAAGGTGCTGATCGATGTCACCAACCCGGCCGTCCCACCCAAGCTGAGCGAGGTCAACCTGCCCGCCGCCGGGAGCGCCGCCATGCAGGCGCAGCAGATCCTCGGCGACGAGGTCGAGGTCGTATCGGCCTTCCAGAACATCTCGCACGAGCTGCTGCTGGAAGACGCAGGCGCGACCTGCGACGTGCTGGTCAGCGGAGACAGCAAGGCGGCGAAGCAGCAGGTGCTGCAGCTGGTCGAAGCGTTGGGTTTGAGCGGCTGGGATGCCGGACCGCTGAAGAACGCGGTGGTCGCCGAAAGCCTGACCTCGGTCTTGATCGGTATCAACCGCCGCTACAAGCTGAAGGGCGCCGGCATCCGCATCGTCGGGGAGCGGGCCGAGCCGAAGGAGTCCTAGCGGATGACGGCCCGGCTTGTCTTCACCGCCCTGTCTGGGATCCCCTGCATCCGGCCTGGCGATGACCTGGCCGAGGTGATCTGGCAGGCGTTGGAGCGCGAGCAGATCCGCCTGGCGCAGGACGATGTAGTCGTCGTCACCCAGAAGATCGTCTCCAAGGCCGAGGGCCGGCACGTCAACCTGTCAACGCTCACGCCCTCGCCGCGCGCCCTCGAAGTGGCCGCTGAGACCGGCAAGGATGCCCGGCTGGTCGAGGTGATCCTTCAGGATAGCCGCAGCCTGCTGCGCGCCCGGCCGGGCTTGATCATCGTCGAGCACCGGCTCGGATTCGTGTGTGCCAACGCCGGCGTCGACCACTCGAACGTGGATAGCCCGGACGGAAGCGACGGGGAGTGGGTCCTTCGACTGCCCGCCGACCCGGATCGGTCAGCGGCTGAGCTCCGGCACTCGCTCGAAGCTCGATCCGGCGTTGCCCCTGGGGTGCTGATCACCGATTCGCATGGGCGAGCCTGGCGCCTGGGCACGGTCGGAGTCGCGCTGGGAGCAGCCGGCTTCCCGACGCTGCTTGACCTGCGCGGCCAGCCAGACCTGTTCAACTACCAGCTGCAGGCAACGGTCATTGGGTTGGCCGACGAGATCGCTGCCGGCGCCTCGGCCTTGATGGGCCAGGCGGCCGAAGGACGCCCGGTAGTTCACGTGCGCGGCTTGAGCTCTGGCGGACCGTCGGGCAGGGCGGCGGACCTGATCCGCCCCCTTGAGGAGGACCTCTTCCGTTAGGAGGAGAGACTGCTGGCGAGGAGATGGTAGATGACTGCGTCGATCCCTGAAGCGTATGCCGACTTGCTGCAGGATGAGAAGAGGGCTCTTGCCGTGCTGACCACGATCCTGCCGGACGGCAGCCCGCAGGCGACGCCAGTGTGGTTTGATTTCGCCGAGGGTCGGCTGCGCGTCAACACAGCCCGCGGTCGGACCAAGGACCGCAACATGACGGACCGGCCGGTGGTCGCGCTGTGCATCCTTGACCCACAGAACCCCTATCGCTACCTGCAGGTGCGCGGCCGGGTGGTGGGCGCAGATGAGGCAGGTGGGAGGGCGCACATCGACCGGCTGGCGCACAAGTACCAGGGCAAGGCGAAGTTCGAGGGCCCGGCAACGGACCAGCGCGTCATCTTCATCATCGAACCGATCGCCGTGCAGGCGATGGGGTAGGCATGCACGCGCAAGAGTTCCACCGCTGGCTGGCGACTCGCCGTTCGGTGCGGCGCTTTCGGCCGACGCCGATCTCCGCTGAGACGCTGCAGGCACTGCTGGACGCCGCGACCCAGGCGCCCTCGGCACACAACCGCCAGCCCTGGCGCTTCGCCGTCGTCTCAGTCGGTCCGGCAAGGCAGCGCCTGGCGCAGGCCATGGCCGACAAGCATCGCCGCGACCTACTGGCCGACCGGGCGGATCCGGCAACGGTCGAGGCCCGTCTCGAGTCGCGTCGACAGCGGCTGGTGGAGGCGCCGGCGTGCGTCGTGCTGTGCCTGTGCATGCAGGCGATGGATCGCTACCCGGACGGCGAACGGCAGGCGGCCGAGCGCATGATGACCGTTCAGAGCGTTGCCCTGGCCGGCGGGCACCTGCTGCTCGCCGCCCATGCTCACGGCCTGGGCGCTTGTTGGCTGTGCGCGCCCCTCTTCGCTCCGCAGGCTGTGCGCCAGGCGCTCGACCTCCCGCCGGACTGGGAACCGCAGGCTGCATTCATCATTGGCGAGGTCGACCAGACCCCGTCGGACCCCGGCCGCCTGCCGCTTGATCAGGTGGTGATCTGGCGATGAAGGTCGTTGCGCTCGCCGGGGGTGTGGGTGGCGCACGGCTGGCGGATGGCCTGCGCCGCACGCTTCCTGCCGACGACCTGACCCTCATCGTCAACACCGCCGATGACTTCGAGCACCTGGGTCTGAAGATCTCGCCCGACCTTGACACGGTCACCTACACCCTCGCCGGCCTCGAGAACCCGGAGACCGGCTGGGGACGCGCCGAGGAGACCTGGGCCTTCCTCGACTCACTTGCCCGACTCGGTGGCCCGACATGGTTTCGCCTGGGCGACCGGGATCTGGCCGTCCACATCCTGCGCACGTCGCTGCTTGCCTCCGGCCTGGCGCTGAGCGAGGTGACGCAGCGCATCGCCGCCTCGTTCGGCATCCGCGTGGCTGTGCTGCCGGTGAGCGATGATCCGCTGCGAACGATCGTGTGTTCGGACGACGGTGAACTGGCCTTCCAGGAGTACTTCGTCGCCCGCGGCTGCCGACCCGTTGTGCGCGCATTCCGCTTCGACGGCGCCGAGGCAGCCCGGCCGGCGCCGGGCGTACTCGAGGCTCTTTCGCGGGCCGAAGCGATCCTGTTGGCTCCCTCCAATCCATGGGTCAGTCTCGATCCGATTCTGGCTGTGCCGGGGATCCGCGAGCTGCTGGGATCCAAACCGGTGGTCGGTGTGTCGCCCATCGTCGGCGGGCGGGCGCTGAAGGGCCCGGCGGCCAAGATGGCGGCCGAACTCGGCTTGCCGGTCTCCCCGCGCACCATCGCGGCCCACTTTCGCTCGATCCTCGCCGGCTTCGTGCTGGATGCAGCCGACGCCGAGCAGGCGGAGCCGATCGCCGGCTCGGGCCTGCGCACGCTGGTCACGAACACCATCATGCGCGACGGCGCCTCCCGGGCGGCACTCGCGGCCGAGATGCTCGGCCTGGCGCGGGCGCTGGCCGACGAGGGCAGCGAGCCATGACGCTGTGGGCGGTTGTCCCGGTCAAGGCGCTGAGCCGCTCCAAGTCGCGCCTGTCGCTGGTCTTGGGAGTGGAGGAACGCCAAGCGCTGAGCGCCAGCCTGTTGGCCCACACGCTGGACTCCCTGACTCGGGCCGAGGGGATCGGGCGGATCGCGGTCGTGAGCAGCGACGCCCAGGTTCGCAGCCTGGCCAGGGCCCGGGGAGCGGTCTACATCGAGGATCCACCTGCTGGTGGGCTGAACCAGGCCCTCGAGCGCGCCCGGCAGACCGCGCTCGACCAACATGCAACTCGCCTGCTGGTGTTGCCGGCAGATCTGCCGCGGCTGACCGCCGAGGCCATCACCAGCCTGGCCAGCCTCGGGAATGGCGCGCCCAGTGTGGTTCTAGCTCCCGACCGGCACGGCTCCGGGACGAATGCGCTGCTGCTGACGCCTCCCGGTTTGATAGAATACGCCTTTGGACCCCTCAGCTTCATGCGCCACCTGCAGTTGGCCGAAGCCGCCGGCATCCAACCGCAGATCTGCCGCTCTCCGGCGTTCGCCTTGGACCTGGATCTTCCGGAGGACCTTAGCCTGCTGGCAGAGTCGTCAGCGGAGGGGGTGGCGGAAGCGTGATCGCTGATGCTGCACCCGCCTGGAGGCACACACCTGAGCACTGCAGTTCGCGGCTGCAGCCCTCGCTCTGGGAAGGCCCCGCAACCTGCACCTGAGGAGACGCCCATGAGCCAAGCCCGCGTAGCCCTCTACCTGCAAGACTCCCACGACCTGCGCGATGGGTTGGACTACGTTCGCCTGGCGGAACAGGCCGGATTCGAAGCCGTCTGGCAGGCGGAATCGCGCCTGGTGCGAGATGCCATCGTGCCGATGGCCGCCTATGCTGCCGTGACCGAGCGCATCAAGGTCGGCTCGGGGGTAATCAACAACTGGACGCGCAACATCGGCCTGCTGGCCGCTACCTTCCTCACGCTCGACGACCTGGCGCCAGGGCGGATCGTGTGTGGCATCGGCGCCTGGTGGGACCCGCTGGCGAAGAACGTCGGAATACAGCGCACCAAGCCCCTGCTGGCGATGCGCGAGACGGTGGTGACCTTGCGCAGGCTGCTCAACATGGAGCGCGTCACCTTCCATGGAGAATTCGTGCACGTCGACGGGATTGAGCTCGATGTCGTCCATGGACGCCGCGAGGCGCGGGACGTTCCCCTCCTGATCGGCGCCACCGGAATGAAGATGATGGAGCTGGCCGGCGAGATCGCCGACGGCGTCGTGCTCAACTACTGCGTGCCGCCCGAGTACAACGACCCGGCGATCGAGGCCCTCGAGCGCGGGGCGCACGCAGCCGGACGAACGCTCGACCAGCTGGATCGCCCGCAGCTGATCGTGTGCTCAGTTCACCACGATCGGGCCCAGGCGCTGGACAGCACTCGCCAGCTGTTGACGCAATACCTGGCGCAGCAGCCGCACATCGCGCAAGCGAGTGGAGTCTCCCCCGAGGTGGTTGCCAAGATCCAGGCGATCCTGGGCTGGCCCGCCACGCACGAGCAGATCCAGCAGGCCAAGCACCTCGTGACGGACGAGCTGATCGAGCGAATCACGGCCTCGGGCACGCCGGACGAAGCGCGGGCGAAGGTGCAGGAATACCTGCATCATGGCGCAACCTGTCCGATCCTGTACGACGTGAGCGGCGACCCGCACCTGTTGATCGAAACCTTCCGTCCCATGATGGCCGAGTGAGATGGGATCTCGCCGGGGGCTACTAGGGGAATGACAGAACCTGACGGACGCGAACCGCGGCGCAAGCAGCCCAACTCTCGAAGCTGCTTCGTCTGCGGCCTGGAGAATCCGGTCGGGCTGCACCTGGCCTTCTACAGCACCGGCCGCGGCGAGGCGGCCTGTGACTATGTTGCCCCGGATCACTATCAAGGCTACCCGGGGGTTGTGCACGGCGGGATTGTCGCCTCGATGCTTGACGAAATCCTTGGCCGGGCTGCGATGGAAACCGACAGTGACCGGTTCATGATGACCGCCAAGCTGGAAATCCGCTACCGGCAGCCGATCCCTATCGGGGTTCCCCTCCGGCTCGTCGGCCGGCTGGTCAGCCGACGGGGGCGGGCGGCGAACGCCACCGGCCAGATCTTCCTCCCGGACGGGACCGTCGGCGCCGAGGCTGAGGCCTTGCTGGTCGACCTGCCAGGCCTGCCCTCCCAGGGTCAGTCGCTGGAGGACCTCGGCTGGAAGGTGTACCCGGACGAACCCGACTCGGCCCGGGCTGCGACGAAAAGAGGTGTCCGATGACCTCGATCGACTACCATCGGCCGGATTCGCTCGAGAGGGCGTTGGACCTGCTGCTTCGCGCCCAGCCGCTGGCGGGTGGCACGGCCCTCACGCCGAACAGGTCGGAGATCACCGCCGTTGTTGACCTGCAGCAGTTGTCGCTGGATGAACTGGTGGTCGAAAAGGGATCCATCCGCCTGGGCGCCACCGTCAAACTGCAGGCCCTCGTCGATGGCTCGCCTCCGCTGCCGGCGGCACTGGCGGAGGCGGCCAGCCTCGAGGCCCCCTTGAATCTGCGCAACATGGCGACCGTTGCCGGCACGATCGTCGCCTGTGATGGCCGTTCGCCGCTGGTGACGGTGCTGCTGGCAATGGACGCCGTGGCACGGTTCGCGCCGGGAGACTCGGCGGTGCCGGTCGATTCGCTGCTGGCGGCGCGTCCACAGGCGCTGGAGGGCAAGCTGATCACGCGCCTCGAAGCGCGACCTCCGGCGGCGCTGCGCTACCAACAGGTCGCCCGCTCCCCGAAGGACCGCCCGATCGTATGCGCCGCGTTGGGCAAGCTCGAGGGGAAGGGCGGACGGTCCGAGTTCCGCCTGGCGCTCGGCGGGCACGGCTCGCGTCCGGTACGTGTCCCGACGGCCGAAGCGGCGCTGCTGCGCGGCGATCTCGAGGCGGCGGCCTCTGCAGCGGCTGCGGCCTATGCGCAGGCCGACGACGAGTGGGCCTCCGCTGCCTACCGCTCCCATGTGGCGGCTGTGTTGACGCGGCGGCTGGCGCAGGAGGGGGTCAGATGAGGATCCGCTTCCGCCTCAACGGGACCCCGGTCGAGTTGGACATCGCCCCGCAAGCCACCTTGCTCGAGGCGCTGCGCGAGCATCTGGGAATCTTCGGCGTCAAGCACGGTTGCGAGACCGGCGAGTGCGGCGCCTGCGCTGTGCTGTTCGATGGGGTGATCGTCAACTCGTGCGTCATGCTCGTCGGTCAGGTGGATGGGCATGAGGTGATGACCATCGAAGGGATAGGCGAGCACCCGGCGCCGGGCTGGCGTCACACCTCCGGCCTCGATCCGCTGCAGCAGGCCTTCGTTGAGACGGGCGCCATCCAATGCGGCTACTGCACACCGGCGATGATTCTGGCAGCCCGGGCCTTGCTCGAGCGCACGCCCGATCCGGCGGAGGCGCAGGTGCGTGCGGCGATGGCCGGCGTGTTGTGTCGCTGCACCGGCTACATCAAGCCGGTGCAGGCGGTGCTGCGCGCGGCGGCCGTGCTGCGCGGCGAAGCGGTAGAGCCGATCGAGCGACCGCTGCCGGCGCCGCGGGATCTCTTCCCCCCGCCCGGCAGGGAGGCCGAGCCCCTGCAGGGGGGGCGCGGCGATCTGGTCACCCGGCTGCAGCTGCTGCCGCGCATCCAGGTCCCGCCGCAGGCCGAGCCGCGCTCGGTGATCGGCAAGCCCGAGCCGAAGGTCGATGCCGTGAAGCTGGTGCAGGGCAAGCCCGCCTTCACCGCCGATGTCGAGATGCGCGGGATGCTGATCGCCAAGGTGCTGCACAGCCCGCACGCCCACGCCCGCCTCCGCCACATCGACGTCCGCGCCGCGCGCGCCCTGCCGGGCGTGGCGGCGGTTCTCACCTGGCAGGATCTGCCGCGCATCGCCTTCACGACGGCCGGGCAGTCGGATCCGCTGCCGGCGCCGCTCGACACCTTCTCGCTGGATTCCAAGGTGCGCTTCGTGGGAGATCGGGTGGCGTTCGTGGCCGCTGAGAGCGAGGCGATCGCTGAACAGGCGCTGGCGCTGATCGAGGTCGACTACGAGATCCTGCCGGCGCTGCTGGATCCGGCCCAGGCGATGCAGCCCGGGGCGCCGATTGTGCACGACCAGCCGGACTACGTCAACTTCGCCGAATCCGATGCGACCATCAACCGCGTGGCGCAAATCCACATCGACATAGGGAACGTGGAAGAAGGCTTCCGCCAGGCGGATCAGATCTTCGAAGGGACCTACGAGGTTCCCAAGGTCCAGCAAGCCTCGATCGAGCCGCACGTGGTGATCACCTACTGGGACGAAGACGATCGGTTGGTGATACGGACCAGCACGCAGGTGCCATTCCATGTGCGCCGGATGTTGGCGCCCGTGCTCGGCCTGCCGCCGAAGCGCATCCGGGTGATCAAGCCCAGGGTGGGCGGCGGGTTCGGCGGCAAGCAGGAGGTGATGATCGAGGACGTCGCCGCCCACTTGACGATCGCCACGGGCCGACCGGTCCGCTTCGAGTACACGCGGGCGCAGGAGTTCTTCGCCGCCCGCTCACGGCATCCGATGCGCTTCAAGCTGCGCACCGGCGTGAAACGCGACGGCACCCTCACCGCGCATGAAATGATCTGTCTGAGCGACACCGGCGCCTATGGGTGCCATGGCTTGACCGTCGCCGGCAACACCGGCGCCAAGTCGATGGCGCTGTACGTTGGCGATGGGACTTACCGGAAGTCCCCCAACATCCGATTCCATGCCGACGTCGTTTACACCAACACGCCGCCGGCCGGGGCTTTTCGCGGCTACGGTGTGCCGCAGGGCTTCTGGCCGGTCGAGCGCCAGATGGAGAAGATCGCCCGTGCGCTGGACATTGATCCATTGGCCTTCCGGCTGAAAAACGCCATCCGCGCCGGAGAAGTGCATCCATTCAGCGCCGTCTGGTCGGAAGGGCGCGAGCCGCGGCCGGAGGTCATCAACACCTGCGGTCTGGAGGACTGCGTCCATCGCGCCGCGGCCGCCATTGGCTGGCAGGACAAGCATGCCAACCCCGCCTGGCGCGCCGTGCCCGGGAAACCGCACTTGCGCCGGGGAATCGGCGTGGCGACGGTGATGCAAGGCACGGCTATCCCCTACCTGGACATGGGTGGCGCCAGCCTCAAGATGAACGACGACGGTTCCTTCAACCTGCTTGTCGGCGCCACCGACATCGGCACGGGTTCGGACACCGTCCTGGCCCAGCAGGCGGCCGAGGTGCTCGGCGTTCCGGTCGAGGACATCCTGGTCTACTCCTCCGACACCGACTTCACCCCGTTCGACAAGGGAGCGTACGCCTCGAGCACGACCTACATCTCCGGCACGGCCGTTATCCGGGCGGCGCAGATGGCCGCCGACCGGATCCGCCAGCGGGCTGCGCGCATGTTGTCGGCCTCCGGAGAACCGGCATGCACGCCGGAACAAATCCGCCTCGCCGATCGGCAAGCCTGGACGCCTGACGGCCGCTCGGTCAGCATGACCCAGATCGCCCTCAACTCGCTGCACCACGAGGATCAGGAGCAGATCATGGGGATCGGCTCGTATGTGTCACCCGTGGCGCCGCCGCCTTTCGCCGCCCAGTTTGCCGAGGTCACCGTCGACGTCGAGACCGGCCAGATCCAGGTCGACCGGCTGGTGATCGCCGTCGACGCCGGGGTGATCATCAACCCGCTGACGGCTTCCGGTCAGATCGAGGGCGGCATGACGCAGGCGCTGGGCTATGCCGTGTGCGAGGAGATGATCTACGACGACCTGGGCCGGGCGCGCGAAGTCGATCTGCGCGACTATCATATCTTTGCCGCCGACGAGATGCCGGCGTTGGAGACGATCTTCGTCGAGACGATCGAGCCTTCTCACCCGTTCGGCGTGAAGGCCGCCGGGGAGATCCCGCTGGATGGTGTCGCACCGGCGGTCGGCAACGCCGTGCTGGATGCCTGCGGAGCGAACGTCGACGTGATCCCGATCACGCCGGAACGGTTGTGGCGGGCGCTGGCGCCAACCCCGTGACGGAACACTGGCGGCAGCCTCGGCGAAGGGAACCGGGTCCGGAAGGTTGATGGAGCGAATGCAAATCCATGTGATCGGTCATGTCAACCCGGACACCGATGCCATCTCTTCGGCCATGGGCTACGCCTGGCTGCTCCGCTCGCGGGATGGTGTCGATGCCGTAGCTGCGCGCGCGGGGCCGATCAACCCGCAGACGGCCTGGGTGCTCAACCGGCTGGGGCTGGAGGCACCCGATGTGCTCGCCGATGCTTCGCCTCGGTTTGAGGCCGTCGCCCGCCGGCTTGACACCGTCGGATTGGACAGCCCGCTGCGCGACGCCTGGCTGATCGCCAACCGCACGGGCTCGGTTGCCCCGGTGGTCGACGACGAAGCCCGGCCCTTCGGCCTGATCACCGGCATCAGCCTGTTTGACTTCCTGAGCAACCTGGTCGGCACCCGCCCGGAGCGGGAGCAGATGAAGCTGTCGGAGATCTTCGAGGTGCCCAGCCGCGAGGCGGCTGATACCGATGTCCCGAAGTTCATCGCCACCTCCCGCATCCGCGACATGCTGCCCAGGGTGCTGCGCGAGGGGCGAGATGACTTCTGGGTGGTCGACGAACTCGGGCGGTACGTCGGCGTCTGCCGCCGCCAGGATTTGCTCAACCCGCCGCGCCAGAAACTGATCCTGGTGGATCACAACGAAGTCGGCCAGGCGCTGGCCGCCCTGGATGAAGCCGACCTGCTTGAGGTGCTTGACCATCACCGCCTGGGCAACCCGCCGACGCGCATGCCGATCCGGTTCCGGGTTGACACCGTCGGATCGACCAGCACCCTGGTCGCGGAGCGGATCGAAGAGTCCGGGTTGAGCGCACCGCCGCAACTGGCGGGGCTGTTGCTCGCCGGCTTGCTCTCCGACACGCTGCAGCTGACCTCGCCCACGACCACTGACCGGGACCGGCGGGCGGCCGATCGCCTGAGTCGCTGGACGTTCGTCGGCGGGAGTCCGCTGGCCAGCGAGACGCGCGAAAGCTTCGGCCAGCAGCTGCTGCTGGCCGGCGCCGGGCTGACGACGCGCGATCCGGCCGATGTGGTCACCAGCGATTTGAAGCTGTACGAAACTGCCGGATTGCGCTTCGGCATTGCCCAGGTCGAAGTCACCGACCTGGTGGAGATCGGCAGCTTGCTGCCGGTGTTGTCGCAAGCGCTGGATCGGCTGCGCGATCAGCGCGGGCTGGACTTCGCCATGCTCATGGTCACAGACATCGTCGCTGCCTCCAGCCGGATTGTGATGAGCGGCGCCCCGGCCGTACTCGAGGAATTGCCCTATGTCCGGGCGGCGGATGGAACGCTCCATGCCGCCGGCCTGGTTTCGCGCAAGAAGCAGCTCCTGCCGGTCGTGCTGGCACTGCTGGAGGACTAGGTGGGGATCTTCGATCGGTTGGCGGCACTCGAGCGCCAGGGAAGGCCGGCTGCAATGGCGACCATTGTGCGCGATCACGGATCCGTCCCGCGTCGGGCCGGGTCGCGCATGATCATACTGGGTGATGGCACGAGCGAGGGCACGATCGGCGGTGGGGAGATGGAGGCCCGCGTCGTGGCGGAAGCGCTGCGCGCCATGCAGGAGCAGCGGCCGAGCCTGCTGCATTACTCGTTCAGCAACCCGGGTGCGGGCGATCCCGGGGTATGCGGGGGAGAGATCGAAGTGTTCGTGGAACCGGTATCACAACATCCCACGCTGGTGGTCGTTGGGGGCGGACATGTGGGGCGCGCCGTGGCGCATCTGGCCAACTGGCTCGGGTTCCGCCTGATCGTCTCCGACGATCGCCCGGAGTACTGCACGCCGGAGGCCATCCCCGGCGCGGACCTCTATGTGAATGCTCCGCTCTCACAGGTTGCGGAGCAGATTGCCTCGGGTGAGAATACCTACTGGGTGCTCACCACTCGCGAGGTTCCCATCGACGTCGAGGGATTGCCGGCTGTGTTGGCGCGTCCGGCGGCGTATGTCGGCGTGATCGGTTCGCGGCGCCGGTGGGAGACGACGCGCACAGAATTGAGCGAGAAGGGTGTAGCTGCCACAGATCTGGCGCGGATCACCTCCCCGATGGGCCTCGAGCTGAATGCCGACAGCCCCGAGGAGATCGCCGTGAGCATCCTGGCCCAGATCATCCAACTCCGGCGCCAGGGCACCGGTGAGCCGATGGCCCACAATAGACCGGGCGACAGGATGGCATCTGGACGATGAGCTGGAAGATCTACTTCACGCCCCGCAATCTCGATGAAGCGCTTGCGTTGCTGGCCGAGGCGCCAGCCGAGACGCGCCTGGTGGCCGGCGCCACCGACCTGATGCTTGAGCTCGAGCGCGGCCTCCGGCAGGGCGTCTCCCGGTTAATCGACCTGACGCGCATCCCCGGCCTGGATCAGATCCGCCTGGATGAAGAGGGGTGGATCCGGCTGGGGCCGCTGGTCACCCACAACCAGGTGGCGGGTTCGAAGTTGATCCGCGAGCGAGCCTTCGCCCTGGCGCGTGCCTGCTGGGAAGTCGGCGCGCCGCAGATCCGCAACCGGGCGACGGTCGCCGGCAACCTGATCACCGCCTCTCCGGCCAATGACAGCATCCCGCCGTTGATGGCGCTCGACGCTCGCCTGCGTCTGCTTTCGCCTGGCGGAGAGCGCACCGTCGACCTGCAGGCGTTTTACACCGGCGTGCGCAAGACGGTGATGCGGCCGGACGAGATCCTGGTGGAGATCGCCTTCCCGGCGCCGCCGGCTGGGGCCCGCAGCGCCTTCCTCAAACTCGGCCTGCGCCGGGCGCAGGCGATCTCGCTTGTGAACGCAGCCGTGGTTGTGGAGCTCGAGGGTGTAGCCGTGCGTCGGGCGGCGATCGCCCTGGGAGCCGTGACCCCGGTGATCGCCCGAGCGCAGGCGGCCGAGGGCTGGCTGGCGGGTAAGCAACTGAGTGAAGCCACCATCGCCGAGGCCGCCCGGCGGGCGCTGCAGTCTGCCGCCCCAATCGACGACCTGCGCGGATCCGCTGCCTATCGCCGGCAAATGGTCGAGGTGTGTGTCCGCCGCTGCCTGCAGGCGATTGCCGACGGGGAAATGGCGCGCGGCTACCCGGACAATCCTGTGATGCTGGCGGGCGCGGCGGGCACGCCTGCGGCACCGCTGCAAGTGTCTCTGCGCCACAAGGCCGGTGACGAGATCCGGACCACGATCAACGGCAAGGCCTATCGGTTCACGACGGGGCACGACAAATCGCTGCTGCGGCTTCTGCGCGAGGAAGCCGGGCTGATTGGAACCAAGGAGGGTTGTGCCGAGGGGGAGTGCGGCGCGTGCACGGTGTTTGTGGATGGCGTTGCGCTGATGGCCTGTATGGTCCCGGCGCCGCGTGCCCATGGGGCGGTGATCGAGACCATCGAAGGGCTGGCCCACGAGGGGGAGCTGCACCCCTTGCAGCGGACCTTCATCGAGCAAGGCGCCGTGCAGTGCGGCTACTGCACGCCGGGCTTCCTGATGGCCGGCGCCAAGCTGCTCGAGGAGCGTTCTGACCCAAGTCTGTTCGAGATTCAACAGGCCTTTGCCGGCAATCTGTGCCGGTGCACCGGGTACTACAGTATCATCTCGGCGGTGGAACGCGCCGCGGCACTGATGGCCGGGTCGACGTAGCCCGTTGGACGGAGGATCGCGATGGGGCGAGATAGTTGGCGCTCTGCCCAGCAGGATCGTGAACGCGAGATACGCAAGCGGCAGAGCCCGCTGCTGCGGGGTCTGGGTTGCCTGGTGATAGTGATCTTCGGCCTGCTGGCCTACTTCTTCTCCGGCTGGTTCCTGCAGGCCAATGTTGAAAACGCCTGGATCTACCTGCCGCGGGAAATCATCCTGCCGCCGGAACAGCTTCCCTGGGTGCCGCCGGGATTCCTGGTGCGCCTGGTGGTGGCGCTGATGTTCATGGTCGGAGGCTACGGCCTGCTGAGCCTCGTCTACGCCATCCTGTTCCCGATCAAGCCGGGCGAGACGGACGTCCCCAAACCGCCGAAACCTCCCAAGAAGAAGAAGAAACGCTAGGGGCTGCGATGGATCGCACCGTGCCGCGCACGGGCTCGGAAGAAATCGAGCTCTACATCCGCACCTACTACTCCTTGCTGCGTTCGTCGGCGGAGGCTCAGCTGCGCACGCTCGAAGAGACACATGCCGCCATGGGCTCCTCGCTGCATCCCGGCGCGCACGACTCGCAGCCGGAGATGGCCGCCTTCGTGTACAGCTCGCTGCGCCTGCCCGAATGCATCCTGGAGGTCGAGCGGGTGATCCTCGGTCAGACCGAGGCGGTCTTCCAGCAGCACGGCTTCGGCGACGTGGGGGCCTGGAGCCCCGCCTCTGCCAGGGCTCGCCGTCGCCGCTGCTATTTCGACGGCCATGACACCCTGGCCTGCCTGATCGCCAGCGGCACCGACATCGATGACATCATCCCGATCCTGACCGCCTTCCAAATCGAGTGGAACAAGCTGAACGCTCGGATGCAAGGCGAACAGGTGCGGGCATTCCTGGATGCGCCGCAGGATGACGAGGAGGGCCTGGCGACACTGGCCTTTGGCATCGGGATCGGGCGCGAGGACCTGGCGCGTTTGCGCCAGGTGTGGGGCGACCACTTCTGGAGCCTGTTGCGGGCGATCGCCGCCGGTCGCAAGCGGCTGCGCGTTCGTCTGCTGGCTGGATCGCTAACCGACTACCGCAAGGCGACCCAGCTTTGGTGGGATGCCGTACTCGACCGAGCGCCGGAGCTTACCCGGCAGCCGGTCTACTTCATCTCCAGCAATCCGCACAGCCTGGTGAATCTGGTGAGCGGTTTTGCCCTGCGCCACGAGGCCGAACTCGTCGAGGTGCTCCACTGGCCGCGCAACGCCGAGCTGCTGGCGGAGTGGCAGGACATCGAATCGCGCAATGTTCCTTCCAGCCGCGAGAACCTGCTGTACTATGTGCTAAAGAAGCACATGGCCACCGCCGAGGGCCAGGTGCTGGCCGACCTGCGTGCCCGCGATGAGGCTGCCTGCGGCATCCGCCGCTTCGACAGCCAACATGGCCTGGATTCCGAGGTCCAGGTAATCCGGCTGGACCAGGTGCGGCCGGAGTGGATCGATCCCCGGCTGCGCCTGCCTGGCCTGGAGACGCTGCGCCACAGCGACGCCGTGATCATCAACATCGACTACCCGCTGGGCATGGCCGCCTACCTGATCCTGACCTACATCGCCAGCCGGGCAAGCCGGCTGCTGGGGGTCTACGCCATGGGCAAGGCGGCGACGCTCAACGGGGTGATCGGGGACGTGATGATCTCGTCCGTTGTGCACGATGAGCAGTCGCAGAACACCTACTTGCTGGACAACTGCTTTAGCGCCGCCGACATCGGGGAGGATCTGGTGTACGGCACCGTGATGGACAACCAGAAGACGGTCAGCGTGCGCGGCACGTTCCTGCAAACTCCGCGCTACATGGATGTCTTCTATCGGGAAGGCTATACCGTGATCGAGATGGAGGCCGGCCCCTTCCTGTCGGCCATCTATGAGCTCTGGCGTCCGAAGCGCTACCCGTGGAACGAGTTGGTCGACATGCATCACCTGCCGTTTGATGTGGGCTTCCTGCACTACGCCTCAGACACGCCGCTGGGCAAGGGGCGCAACCTGGGCGCCGGTGCCCTCTCGTACTTTGGCATGGATCCGACCTACTCGACCAGCCTGGCGATTCTCAAGCGCATCTTCTCGCTGGAGATCGCACGCCTGCAGAATTCCGGCGATCGGGCGCCGGAAGGGTGACGAGGGAACGCATGACAACGGTGGGCACTTCGACCTATCGGGTGGACGCAGTGGGCAAGGTGACCGGGAGCGCGTTGTATCCCGGCGACATCGACCGGCCGGGCCAGGCCTGGATGAAGATCCTGTTCGCCGGTCGGCCGCATGCCATCGTGCGCAGCCTGGATACCGCCGAAGCCGAGCAAGCCCCCGGCGTGCTTGCCGTGTTCACTGCCCGCGATGTTCCGGTCAATGAGTACGGACTGATCCTGCCCGACCAACCCGTGTTGTGCGGGCCGGGATCCGCCCGGCAGGGCGCCGATCGCGTGCGTTTTGTCGGGGATCAGGTGGCGCTGGTCGTCGCCGAGACCGAGGCCCAGGCGGCGGAAGGCGTGAAGCGAATCTGCGTCGAGTACGAAGACCTGCCGCTTGTGCTCGATCCGATCGAGGCGATGCGCCCTGACGCCCATCGGCTTCATGCCGACACCGAGGGCAACGTCTTCGGCCACTACCGCATCCGCACCGGGGACGTCGAGCGGGCGCTCGCTAAGGCCGAGGTCGTGGTCGAAGGGGAATATCGCACGCCGGCCCAGGAGCATGCCTACCTACAGCCTGAGGCCGGCGTGGCTTACGTCGACGAACACGGACGCGTAACGGTCGAAGTCGGCGGGCAGTGGGTGCACGAGGACCGGGAACAGATCGCCCATGCCCTGGGACTGCCGGAAGAACAGGTTCGGGTCATCTACCCGGCAATCGGCGGCGCCTTCGGCGGCCGGGAAGATATGTCGGTGCAGATCGTGCTGGCGCTTGCCGCCTGGCGGCTGCACCAGCGCGGCCTCCACCGTCCGGTGAAGATCATCTGGTCGCGCGAGGAATCGATCCTTGGCCACCACAAGCGTCATCCCTTCGTGATCCGCGCCCGGTGGGGCGCGACCCGTGAAGGACGGGTTGTGGCAGCGCGCTGCGAGGTCATTCAGGATGGCGGCGCCTATGCCTACACCTCCACCAAGGTCTTGGGGAACGCAACATTGATGTGCACCGGTCCCTACGCGATCGAGAACGTTTCGGTCGATTCGTATTCGGTCTACACCAACCATGTGCCCGGCGGCGCCTTCCGCGGCTTCGGTGGGCCGCAGGGCGCCTATGCCGCCGAGGGCCAGATGAACAAACTGGCCGAGCGCCTGGGTTTGGATCCAGTCGAGATCCGGCGTCGCAACCTGCTGCGCGAGGGGTCGCTGCTTTCCGTTGGGAGTCCCATGCCGCCGGGGGTGACGATTGACAAGGTGGTCGATGCCTGCGCCAGCCAGGCGGGCTGGAAGCGCACGGCAGCCGGCTGGGCACGCCCCAAGCTTTCGCAGGCCGCTTCCCGGCATCTTCGGCGCGGCATCGGTTTCGCGTGCGCCTACAAGAATGTGGGCTTCTCCTTCGGCGCGCCCGAACAGTGCACGGCGATGATCGAGCTGCACGGCGCCGGCGAGATCGAGACGGCAATTCTGTACCACGCTGCGGCCGAGGTCGGCCAGGGCGCCCATACCGTGCTGGCGCAGATGGCCGCCCAGGCGCTGAACCTGCCTATCGAACGCGTCCAGTTGGTGACCGCCGATACTGCGCAGACCGGGAACTCGGGCTCGGTCTCGGCTTCGCGCATGACCTTCATGGCCGGCAATGCCATTCGCGGCGCGGCCGTGGCGGCGCTCGAGCGGTGGCACGCGGAGGATCGTCCGGCGAAGGCGGGCTACACCTACCTCCCGCCGGCGACGACGGCCTTCGATCCGCAGGATGGCCACTGCGATCCCAACTTTGCCTACGGCTATGTCGCCGAAGCGGTGACGGTCGAGGTTGACCTCGAAACCGGCGCTGTCCGCATTCTCGACGTTGTCTGCGCTGATGACGTAGGGCGGGCAGTCAATCCGCAGGGCGTGCGCGGACAGATCGAGGGCGCAGTGGTTCAGGCCCAGGGCTATGCTATGCTCGAGGACTTCCAACAGCCCGGGGGCTTTGTCCAAACGGCTCACCTCTCGACCTACCTGATCCCCACAATCCTCGACATCCCCGACCGCGTGCACAGCGTGATTCTGGAGGAGGCCGATCCACGCGGACCGTGGGGCGCGCGCGGTATGGGGGAGATGCCCTACCTCCCGCTCACTCCGGCGATCGTCGCCGCCGTGCACGATGCCACCGGGGTGTGGTTTGACTCCTTCCCGCTGACCCCGGAACGCGTGCTGCGCGGGCTGCAGGCTGCCGGCACAACCTGATGGAGGCCTCGCCGTTCGTCCTGTTGCGTGGCGGCGGCGACCTGGCCAGCGGGGTGGCAGCGCGCCTGTTCCGCAGTGGTTTCCGCCTGCTGATCACCGAGCTTCCGCAGCCGCGCGTCATCCGCCGTCTGGCTTCCTTTGCCGAGGCGGTGTATGCCGGCCGGACGCAGGTCGAAGGCATCGAAGCAGTCCGCATCGACCAGGCGGCCGAGGCAGCGCGCCTGGCCAATCAAGGCCAGATCCCAGTGCTGATCGATCCGTCAGGGGAAGCTCGCCACCAGCTTCCCCTGCTGGCGCTCGTCGACGCCCGCATGCGCAAACAGCCTCCCGAACTTGGGTTCGAGTCCGCGCCGATGGTCGTCGGCCTCGGCCCCGGCTTCACCGCCGGGATCGATTGCCACGCCGTTGTGGAGACACAGCGCGGCCACTACCTGGGGAGGGTGATCTGGACCGGCTCGGCCGCCCCGGACAGCGGGCGCCCGGGCGAGATTGCCGGCGAGGCGGAAGGCCGCGTGCTGCGCGCGCCAGCAGCGGGGGAGATGTACGGCCGGGTGGCGCTCGGCTCGGTCGTTGCTCCCGGCCAGTCTGTGGCGGAAGTGGGCGGCCGGACCGTCAGTGCGCCCTTCGCCGGCGTGGTGCGCGGCCTGCTGCACGATGGGCTGACTGTCGCCACCGGCGAGAAGATCGGCGACATCGACCCGCGCGGGGTGACCGCCTACTGCCGCGAGGTCTCCGACAAGGCGTTGGCCGTGGGCGGCGGCGTGTTGGAAGCGCTGTTGACACGGGCCGAGATCCGGCAGGCGCTGCGAGGTTGACGTGAGGCTGAGCGATGCGCTGCGCATCTCCTCCCGCTTGTCGTGCGCCTTCGTCGGCGCCGGCGGGAAGTCGGCGTTGATGGGCAGAGTCGCCGCCGAGCTGGCGGGCGAGCTGCCGGTCGTGCTCAGCACGACAACGCGCATCGCCCTGCATCAACGCCAACTTGCCACCCACCACTTGATCCTGCAAGACAAGGTCGAACTTCCGGCGCTGCGACCGTTTCTTGAATCCCCGGGAACCATCCTGCTCACCGGACGCGTAGCGCCCGGTGAGCCGAAGTGGCTCGGGCTGGACCCGTCCATCCTCGAACTTGTGCGCAGGCTTGTGAGCCAGGCGGGCGGCGTGTTGCTGGTCGAGGCCGACGGTGCCCGGGGGAGGTCGGTCAAGGCTCCCGCCGAGCACGAGCCGGTGATCCCGGCCTTCACGGACCTGGTGGTGCTCGTGGCCGGGATCGATGCCGTCGGTCAGCCGATCCGGTCAGCTATTGTGCATCGCCCCGAGCGGGTCGCGGCGCTGCTCGGCGTCCCGGAAACAGAGCGGCTGACGCCGGCCGCCCTCGGCAGGGTGATCAGCTCAGGCGAGGGAGGACTGCAGTCCGTTCCGCGGGCGGCCGAGGTGCGGGCGGCGCTGAACAAGGTGGAGACCGATTCCGGCGAGGCCGATGCCCGCCAGGTTGCCGCCCAGGTGCTCAAGGAGAGCCGGGTGCGGGCTGTGGTGCTGGCATCCGCGCTTGGGGCGCAGCCGGTGCGGGCCGTCATTGGCCGCGTGCCGGGGATCGTCCTGGCGGCCGGCGGCTCAAGCCGGATGGGGCAGTCGAAGCAGCTGCTCGTCTGGAAGGGCCGGCCGCTCGTCTGGCACGCGGTGAACACGGCCCGGCGGGCTGGACTCAACCCGGTGGTCGTCGTTCTGGGGCCCGAGGCCGCCAAGGTGCGGCAGGCCTTGAGCGATCAGCCGGTGGTGTTCATCGAGAACCCGAACTGGGCAATGGGTCAGAGCACTTCGGTTCAGGCCGGGCTGCGAGCGGTCGAGCGGGTGGCGGAGGCAGTGGTCTTCCTGCTGTGCGATACGCCATTCGTCACGCCAGAGTTGATCCAGACCCTGATCGGCGAGCATCAACAGACGCTCACGCCGATCGTTGCCCCCCGGATCGAAGACCGCTGGGCGAATCCGGTTCTCTTCGACCGGCTGACGTTCGAGGCGTTCGCCGGGCTGAGCGGCGACCGAGGCGGCCGGGCCTTGTTCGAGCGCTTCCGCATGGCAGGCATCGCCGCCGACCCACGCATCGGGGTGGACATCGACACCGCCGCCGATTTGCGCCGGCTGGAAGGGGGCGGGTGAAGCGAGCGGGTGTGCCTCGGCGCGCTCGCGCCGCCTCTGACCGCATGCTATAATCCGCCCCGCTCACCGGGGCGCTATGGTTCCCGTCTGGCGCACCCCTCGCCGGGGCCGGCGCTGAACGGCCGCGCGGGTTCATGCTTCACCACCCGCCGCCCGGAGTCCGCGGACTTGGGCGGCGTTGTCGTTGTCCTCCAGGAGGCAGCATGCTCAAGACAAACACTTGTGGCGACCTGCGCCTCGAACACGTCGGGCAGACGGTGCGCCTGGCAGGGTGGGTGCACCGCCGCCGCGACCACGGCGGCCTGACCTTCCTCGACCTGCGCGACCGCTGGGGCCTGATCCAGGTGGTCACCAATCCCGAGGTCTCGCCGCAGGCGCATGAGGCGGCGATCGCTGTGCGCCAGGAATGGGTGCTGCAGGTCGAAGGGGTTGTGCGCCAGCGGCCGGCAGGTATGGAGAACCCGAGCCTGCCAACGGGCGCGGTCGAAGTCGACGTCCGCAGCCTGCGGGTGTTGAACCCGGCCAAGACCCCGCCGTTCGCCATCAACGAGGAGATCACGGTCGACGAGACGGTGCGCCTCAAGTACCGCTACCTCGATCTGCGGCGCGACCACATGCGCCGCAACCTCGAACTGCGCCATCAGGTGGTCAAGCACATCCGGGACTTTCTCTCGGCTCGGGACTTCCTGGAAGTCGAGACCCCGATGCTGTTCAAGACCACGCCGGAGGGCGCGCGCGACTACCTGGTGCCTTCGCGGCTGTACCCCGGCGAGTTCTACGCTCTGCCGCAATCGCCGCAGCAGCTGAAGCAGCTCTTGATGGTGGCAGGCGTGGAGCGCTACTACCAGATTGCACGCTGCTTCCGCGACGAAGACCAGCGCGGCGACCGGCAGCCGGAGTTCACCCAGCTCGACCTGGAGATGTCATTTGTCGAGCGCCAGGACGTGCTGGCGTTGATCGAGGAGCTGTTCACCGGCATGGTCGAGGCGCTGGTGCCGGAGAAGCACCTGCTGGCCAAGCCCTGGCCGCGCCTGACCTACGCCGAGGCATTGCGCCGGTTCGGCAAGGACAACCCCGACCTGCGTTTCGGGATGGAGCTGTGCGACGTCAGCGACCTGGGGGCAGGATCCGGTTTCCAGGTCTTTGAGCGTGCCGTGCAGCAAGGCGGGACGGTGCAGGGCATCAATGCCAAAGGTTGTGGCAGCTACAGCCGCAAGGAGATCGACGAACTGACCCAGTTCGTGGCGCAGTATGGAGCTAAGGGACTGGCTTATCTGGCGGTGGCAGCGGAGGGCGAGCACCGTTCCTCGTTCTCCAAGTTCCTCGCCGCGCCGGTGCAGCAGGCGCTGCTCGAGCGCATGCAGGCGGCCCCGGGCGACCTGCTGCTGTTCGTGGCGGACAAGCCCGCTGTGGCGTACGAGGCCCTCGGCCGGCTGCGCGTGCACTTAGGCGATCGCCTCGGCCTGCGGGATGACAGCCTGCTCGCCTTCTGCTGGATTCTCGATTTCCCCTTCTTCACCTGGAACGAGGACGAGAAGCGCTGGGACCCCAGCCACCATCCCTTCACCGCCCCAATGCCGGAGGACATCCCGCTGCTCGACACGGATCCCTCGCGGGCCCGCGGCCAGCAATACGATCTGGTCTTGAACGACTACGAGGTTGGCGGCGGATCGATCCGCATCCACGAGCGTGGGCTGCAGGAGAAGGTGTTCTCGCTGATCGGGCTGTCCCCCGAGGTGATCCAGTATCGCTTCGGACACATGCTGGAGGCGTTCGAGTATGGCACGCCGCCGCATGGCGGCATCGCGCCGGGCATCGATCGCCTGTGCATGATCCTGGCCGGCGAGCCGAACATCCGCGAGGTGATCGCCTTTCCCAAGAACCAGGCGGCGCGCGACGTGATGGGCGGGGCGCCCTCGGCCGTCGAGGCAGATCAGCTCAAGGACCTGCATCTTCGGCTGATCGAGTAGAAGCTCGCAGAGAACCTTCTTGGGCTCTCTGGCCGGGCTCCCAGCCTCGGGAGACCCCGCCGCAGGAGACTCCAACCCCGCGCTCAGGAGGCATCCCCGCGGGCGGGCATGCCCGACAATGCCCATCCCTGGGTGGCAGGTCGCCCAAGGGGATTCCCGATGTGTCGGATCGCGGTTTGTCCGGTGGATGTTGTCCCCCCCGAGTGCTCCCCCGGCGCACGCGTGGAAGCTCGGCGTGCCCCCCAGGCGCCCAGGGTTGCAGGGCAGGAACCCGCCCTTGACAGGCTGGTTTGTCAACCTCTGGCACTCGTGGTATACAGGGGGTGTCCCTGCTGTGCGCGTGATGCCGCACACCGTATTGAGCCAACACTTACCAAATGGGGCTCGCACTTCAATGGGGCGACGCGATAGGCCTGAGCCAAGGCGAAACCCCGGAGCCGGGCCCCGCCTGCGAACGCAGGTTCAAATACTGGCTGCACACGGCATAGTGGGGCGCTCTTGTTGCCGGCGATGGATTTCCTCCTTCGCCGGCATCTTGATTCCTCAACCCGCGTGTAGTCAGGCTCTCTTGGAGAGCCCTGCAATCCCCGTGCCGAGCCCATAATCCCCCGGCCGTGTGGGCGGAGCCGTTCGCGGACTCGCTTAGCGGACTGCTCCGCGATTCTGACGAACCAGGCGCGCTGCACTCTTGTCGCACGCCTGACCGGCTCTCGATCCTCACATGCCAGTCACCCCGCCGGGTTCCCCGCTCTTCCTGCCTAAGGGAGGCAAGGTCGGATGACCTCACCGACATCGAAGCTTATCGTGCGCGTTGACGCAGGAGTCGGCATCTTCTGGTTCATCGGCTGGTTGTTCACCAGCGCCTTCGCCAGGCTTATCGGGTGGCAGGCGCTGCTGGGCATCTTGTCCGGGCCGTACTTCCTTGGCTCGGCTGCCAGATAGGCTTGGCCGAGTGACCGGCCGGCATGATGGGCGCAGACTCAGGTCGCTGAATTGCCTGCAGAAACCGACTCAACCGGCGGGTGAAGAAGCGCGCACAAGCCTTAGGGCGCGCCGACTGCGCTAAGCGTCAGCTGGTTGGAAGCCGAGCCTGGGGTTTGGTCCTGGCCGAGGAAACCCGTCGCGGCTGGCGAGGCGAGCAGCGGGGCAGGTCCGCCAGCGGCAAGGCGCCGCTGCAGCGTGTGCGCGAGTTGCCTGCTTGCCCAAGGGGCTCTCGCAGCGAGTCTCTTCGCCCCCGGGCGGTGCAGTTCCTTGCCACGCCCCCTGAGTCCTGCTAAACTCACGCAATATCCCACTGACGAGGTCCAGAATGACCACGGATCGTGATAAGGCGCTTGAGGCAGCGTTCGCCCAAATCCGCAAGCAGTATGGCGATGGGGCAGTAATGCGGCTGGGGGATGCGCGGCAGCTGGCGGTGGAGGCGATTCCGACGGGGTCGCTGGCGCTGGACCTGGCGCTGGGGGTAGGGGGGATTCCGCGGGGCCGGGTGACGGAGATCTACGGGCCGGAGTCGTCGGGGAAGACGACCCTGTGCCAGCACATCGTGGCGGAGGCGCAGCGGCGGGGGGGCGTGTGTGCGTATGTGGACATGGAGCATGCGCTGGACCCGGCGTATGCGCTGAAGTGCGGGGTAGACGTGGAGAATCTGTACATTTCGCAGCCGGACACGGGGGAGCAGGCGCTGGAGATTGCCGAGACGCTGGTGCGGTCAGGAGCGGTGGACGTGGTGGTGGTGGACAGTGTGGCGGCGCTGGTGCCGCGGGCGGAGATCGAGGGGGACATGGGGGACGCCACGATGGGGATGCAGGCGCGGCTGATGAGTCAGGCGCTGCGCAAGCTATCGGGGGCGATCAAGCAGACGAACACGGCGGTGGTGTTCACGAATCAGTTGAGGCAGAAGATCGGGGTGATGTTCGGCAATCCGGAGACGACGACGGGTGGGATGGCGTTGAAGTTCTATGCGTCGGTGCGCCTGGACGTGAGGCGGATCGAGAGCTTGAAGGTGGGGCAGGAAGTGGTGGGGTCGAGGACGCGAGTGCGGGTGGTGAAGAACAAGGTGGCGCCGCCGTTCAAGGTGGCGGAGTTCGACATCTTGTACAACGAGGGGATCTCGAAGGAAGGGGATGTGCTGGACCTGGGGGTAGCGCTGGGGGTGGTGGAGAAGCGGGGGTCGTTCTACACCTACGGTGAGCAGCGCATCGGGCAGGGACGGGAGAACGCCCGGCA
>Ga0105106_10000429_pt1 | contig 29891 bp, 26 predicted proteins | sample PPLLaktember2015_5_FD_79109 | JGI IMG/M metagenome (GOLD analysis project Ga0105106, IMG submission 79109) | Freshwater sediment microbial communities from Prairie Pothole Lake near Jamestown, North Dakota, USA - PPLs Lake P8 Core (1) Depth... | ecosystem: Environmental > Aquatic > Freshwater >...
ACCCGACCATGCTCAAGATGCTCGAGGTCCTGAAGATGGGCGGCATCGAGCTCCACCAGGCCAAGTCCGATTTCGTCGCCGGGGGCCGGATCTACAACGCCGGCTCGTTCGTGGTCAAGACGGCCCAGCCCTACAAGACCTTCGCCTGGTCGCTCCTCGAAAAGCAGAAGTACCCCGACATGCGGCAGTACCCCGGCGGACCGCCGGTCCCCCCCTACGACAACGCCGCTTGGACGCTGCCCCTCCAGATGGGCGTTCTTTGCGACGATGTCGAAGAACCCTTCGAAGCCAAGCTGGAAAAGATCGACGCGATCCCCTATCCCAAGGTGCCGGCGCAGGGGAAGAGCGAGTATTTCCTCCTCGACACCCGGGTCAACGCGTCCTATGCCCTGGCCATCGCCCTGCTCAAGGACGGGGCCGAGGTCTGGCGGACGAAAGCGCCGGCCGCCGTCAAGGGGCACAACCTCCAGGCCGGCTGCTTCATCGTCAAGAACTCGGCCGCGGTGAAGAAGGCCTTGCCGGCGCTCGCCGACAAGTTCGACCTCGCCGTCCTCGACGTCGACGACGTCGCGGCGCTGGCCAAAGACCCGGTCAAGTTCCCCCGCATCGGGCTCTTCCAGTCCTGGCGCGGCAACATGGACGAGGGCTGGACGCGCTACGTCTTCGACGACATGGGCATCCCTTACAAGACGCTCCACAACGCCGATATCAAGGGCACGAAAGAGAAGAAGGCCGAACTGCGTCCGGACTTCGACGTCATTATCTTCGCCGACGAGAACACCAACACGATCAAGGGGACCCGCCCGGGCGCCGCGCCCGGCGGGGCGGAATCACCCATGGCCAGGATGTTCCGCCAGAGCCCGATGCCGCCGGAATACGAAGGCGGGATCGGCCAAGAGGGCGTCGACGCCCTCAAGGCGTTCGTCGAGAAGGGCGGCCGGATGGTCGCGCTCAACCGGGCCGTCGAGTTCGCCATCAGCGATTTAGGCGCGCCCGCCCGCAACGCCCTGACCGGGGTCGACCGGACGGCGTTCTTCTGCCCGACCTCGATCCTGCGCCTCCTCGTCGACAACGAGTCGCCCATCGGCTACGGATTGCCCAAGGAAACCCCGGCCATGTTCGTGAACAGCCTGGCCCTCGACACGTTCTCCCCGTCCTACGAGTGGGACCGCAAGGTCGTGGCCGCCTATCCCGAGGACGAGATCCTGATGAGCGGCTGGCTGCTGGGCGAGGGATATCTCGCCCGGAAGGCCGCGGTCGTCGATACGAAGTGGAAAGACGGCCGGATCATCCTCATCGGCGTCCGCTGTCAGAGCCGGGGCCAGTCGCACGGGACATACAAGTTCCTCTTGAACGCCCTTCTCTATCCGGGGATGTAGGCGGCTCGAGCAGGCCGGTCATTCGGCCAGGCCGGCGACATAGCCTGACGCCCAGGCCCAGGCGAGGTTGAATCCGCCCCGGCCGGCTTGGACGTCGAGAACCTCGCCGGCCAGGTAAAGTCCGCGCCGGAGCCTCGATTCAAGGGTTCCCGGCTTGACCTCGCGGGCATCCACTCCGCCCGAGGTGAACTCGGCCTCATTCCAGCCACGCGTGCCATGGACGGGGAACTCCCAGGCCTTGAGGGAAGCGGCCAGGCTGCGGGCCGTGGCCGAGGCGGCGCTTTTTCCGGGCGCGGGGCCTGCGTCGCGGAGGTCATGGGGCATGACGAGGGAGAACTTCTCCGGGAGCAAGCCTGACGAGAGGTTCTTCGAGTCCCATCCGGCTGCCGTTCTTCGCGAAAATTCCTCCGTGACCTGCTCGACGGTCATGAAGGGGAGAAAATCGATGGCCACGGACGCGTCCTTCCGGCCATCGCGGTTCAGGGCGATCGACAGGCGCTCGCTGACGTCGAGCGCGGCGGGTCCCGAGAATCCGTACTGGGTGAAGAGGATCTCCCCTTCCGCCTCTTGTAAGCGGCGGCCTCCGACCCGGCTCTCGATCCGCACCTGCATCCGCTGTCCCTGGAGAAAATGACATATCGGGGTCTTGACGAGCAGGGGCACGGCGCTCGGCACGGGCTTCACGATGCTATGGCCGAACACGGCGGCAAGCCTGTGACAAGAGCCGTCCGAGCCGAGGGCCGGATAGGATCTTCCGCCTCCGGCCAGGACGACGGCGGCGGCCTCGACCTTGCGCCTGTCCGCCGCGCCGATCAGAAAATGTCCGGCCGCGGGGTCGATCCTTTCCACGTCGAACCCGGTCAGGATGGTCACTCCCCGACGGGACATTTCGAGCTCCAGGACCTTGAGAACGGACCCGGCCTGGTTCGTCACCGGGTAGACCCGGCCCGCGTCGTCCGCTTGAAGCCGCAGGCCGAGCCCTTCAAAGAAAGACCGGATGTCCGCCCCGCCGAAGCGCTCCAGGACCGACGAGACGAGGTTTGGGGCGGTCGAAGTGAACGCGTAGGGCGCGAGGCCGTCGTTCAGGAGATTGCACCTTCCGCCGCCCGTCGCCAAGAGCTTCCGGCCGATCCGCGGCAGGCGCTCCAGGACCGCGACCGAAGCCCCCCGCCGGGCCGCGCTCGCCGCGGCGGACAGACCCGATGCGCCGGCCCCGACGATGGCGAGATCAACACGGTCGCGCATGGATCCAGAATATCCGAAGGAAGTTCCGTCCCGGACGCGAGCCTAGGCCTCCAGGATCTGGACGGCCCGTTCGATGTTGGAAACGTCCATGATGACCGAGACGCCGTTGCCCTTGCGGGACAGCGTCCCGTAGCAGTACTCGATGTTGATGCCCTCGTCCCCGAGCTTGGTCGTGATCTCGGCCAAGGCGCCCGGCCTGTTCTCGAGGTCGACCCTGATGACATCGCGCAGCTCGGTCGTATAGTTCAGCTTGGACAGGAGCTTGACGGCCTTGTTGAGCTGCTGGACGACGAACTTCGCCGTGTCATGAAAGACGCCGATGGCATCGATGTTGATCTCATTCTCGGCCAGAAAGCTGCAGATGTCGCCGAGCTGAGAGGGCTTGTTCTCCAGGATGACGTAGATCTCCGTGATCCGTTCGATCATGCACGACCTCCTGTCAGATCAGGATTTCATCACCCCGCGTACTCTATTCATAGCACGATTCGTTTCGCCTGGCAAATGGCCTCCCGCGGCCGGTCCGGGCACGGACAGGATAGGGGGGACGGCCTCTCCGGGGACAGTCCCCCCGGGGCGAAAAGCTAGTCGAAGATCTTGCCGGGGTTCATGATCCCATGGGGATCGAAGACGCGCTTGATGCCGCGCATGAGCTCGATCTGGCGCTCGTCGAGGACGAGCGAGAGGTAGGGCTTCTTGACCAGGCCGATGCCGTGCTCGCCCGAGATGACCCCGCCGCGCGCCTTGCAGTCACGGAAGAGCTCGTCCCGGATAAGGTCCGCTTTCAGGCGCCACTCGCCCTCCGGAACGGGCACCATCGCCCCGGCCTCATAGCGGGCCTTCATGATGTGCGTGTGGACATTGCCGTCGGCCGCGTGGCCGAACGTCGGAAGCCACACGCCGTGCCTGGCCGCGACCTCGCGGACCTTGTGGACGTGCCCGGCCACTTCGGCCCGGGGCACGGCGATGTCCAGGATCTCGACCGTCCCGGACTTGATGGCGTCGTAGATCTTCGAGCGGATGGCCAGGACCTCATCCTGCTTGCTGGGCGTGTCGGCGATGAAAACGTCGATGGCCCCCTTTTCGATGCAGACCTCGGCCACGGCCTGGGACAAGCGGTCCATCTCCTCTTCGGACGGGGCGTCGAGGATGACGAGGAGGTGGGTCCGGCCGAGCTTCGTCGGCCACTTCTTGTGGATGTGCGCCTCGGTCAGGGCGATGGGCTCGATCTCGAGGAACTCCACGGCGAGCGGGACGATGCCCCGCTTCATGATGAGGGGGACGGTCTCGAGCGCCGGCTCGAGCTCCTCGAACGGCACGACGAGCGAACGCATGAGGCCGGGCTTGGCCTTGAGGTGGAGGATGACCTCCGTGACGACGCCGAGCGTCCCTTCAGAGCCGATGATGAGGTGCATGAGGTTGTAGCCGGTGCTCGATTTCTCCAGCTTGCCCCCGAGACGCAGGATGTCGCCCGCCGGCGTGACGAGCTCGAGGCCGCGGACGTAGTTGCGGATGGTGCCGTACTTGACGGCCCGGCTGCCGCCGGCGTTGGTGGCGACGAGGCCGCCCATCATGGCGCTCTCGTCCCCGGGATGCGGGGGAAAATAGAGTCCCGCCTCCTCGACGGCCTTGGTGAAGTCCGAGAGGCGGACGCCGGCTTCGGTCACGGCCATCTGGTTGTCGGCGTCGACCTCGAGGACGCGCGACATCCGCTCGAGGGAGAGGACGATGCCGCCGCAGGCCGGGACGCACCCGCCGCAGAGGCCGGTGGCCCCTCCTCTGGGGGTCACCGGGATGCCATGGGCGTTCGAGGTCTTAAGCACGGCCGCGACCTCCCCGGTCGTCCCGGGGCGGACGACGAGGTCCGGCTCCCGGGCGATCTCCTTCATCGAGAACTCGTCATGAGCGTAATCGAAGGTCCTGTCCGGGTCGGAGAACGCGTTCCCGGCGCCGACGGCGGCATCTATCTCGGCCCGGACGGCCGGCGTGATCTTCGAAGTCATGGCGGGGCTCCTTTCAATCGATGAGCTCGAGTTGGACGGGCATCCCGATCATGATCTGAGGTCGTCCCTTGTACAGCTCGATGAGCCCGGTCGCCTCGATCGTCCGTCCCTCGAAATCGAGAGGGCCGGGAAGCGAACGGAAGACGTCGAGGGGGATGGCGGCGTCGAACGCCGCTTGATCGGCCTCGAGAAGGCGAAAGCCGCTGCGCTTGAACGACCGGCGGCAGCGGAAGCGGACCGTCAGGAGATCGCCGACCCTCCGGCCGGCTTCCGCAGCGGCGATAACGGGGTAGGGCTCCCGGCCCCAGAGGCCCCGGCCGGACTGGCGGGCCTCGGTCTCGGCGGCCTTGAGCTCTCTGCGGAGCGATTCGTCGAAGGGGAACTTCAGAAAAGCAAAGGCATAGCCCTCACGGACAAGGGTCACGTTGAAGGTCTCCCCTCCCGGCATCCGGACGAAGGCCAGGAGGCGTCCATAGGAATCGCGGGCCTCGGGTCCGGGCAGAAGCTCCACCTCGACCCGGTAAAGCCGCGTGAAGGCGTATCGCTTGGCGAGAAAGGCCATGAGCCGGATGTTCTCCCGGGCATCGTCGAGCTCCTGACTGTCCACGCCGATCAGACGGACCCGCTCGGTCTTTCCGCCGGCCAGCCGGACCCTGATGGTATCCCCATCCGTGACCGCAACAACCGTCCCCTTGAGAGCTTCGGCCATAGCGCCGGCCGACGGGACGGCAGCGGGGCTGCATGCGGACAGGACGGCCAGAACGGCGGCGGCCGCCGTGAGGGCCGGGAGGGCTTGGCGGATCCTCAACCGGCCACGAGCTCCCTCGCCGCCCGGACGATGTGGTCGGCGCTGATGCCGTACTTCCGCAGGAGCTCGTCCGGCTTCCCGGAGCGGGGCAGCTCGCGGATGCACAGGTGCGCGAGCGAAGCCTTTCCGGCCAGGGCTTGGGCGACGGCATCGCCCAGGCCTCCCCCGGCAAAGTGGTCCTCGACGACGATAGCCCGGCCGCCGGTCCCGGTGACCTCGCGGGCGATCGTCTTGGCATCCAGAGGCTCGACAGAGTACGCGTCGATGACGCGAAGACCGAAGCCTTCCTTCTTAAGCGATTCATGGGCCTTAAGGGCCTCGTGGACGGTGATCCCGGCGGCGATGACGGTGACCGCATCGCCCTCCCCTTTCCGCAGGACCTTCGAGCCGCCGACGGCGAATGACTCGTTCGCCGGATAGAGGATGGCGGTCGCCGGCCGCGTCGTCCGGATATAGGCCAGCCCCCGGTGCGCGGCCATGGCCTCCACGCAGGCCTCGGCCGACACGGCGTCGCTCGGGTAGAGGACGGCCGCTCCGGGGATGGCCCGGAACATGGCCAGGTCCTCGAGACCCATCTGGGAGGGACCGTCCTCGCCGATGCTCACGCCCACGTGGGAGCCGCAGACCTTGATGTTCGAGGAGGAATAGGCCGCCATGCGGATCTGGTCGTGGGCCCGGGTCAGGAACGCGGCGAACGTGGCTATGAAGGGGACGTAGCCCTTGGCGGCGAAGCCGATGCCCATGCCGATCATGTTCTGTTCGGCGATAAATCCCTGGAACGACCGCCCGGGGAAGGCCTCGAAGAACTTGTCGGCGTAGGTCGAGTTCTTGACGTCGCCGTCGATGACCACGACCGAGGGATCGACGCGGCCCAGGGCCAGCAGCGCGTTGCCGTAAGCCAGGCGTGTCGCCGTCTTCTCGGTGTAGGGCGTCCGGGGAAGGCCCGGGGCGACGACGCGCTTCCGCTTCCGGAAGGGCTTGGGCTTGTGGATGAAGCGCCGGGCATCGATATCGGGCAGACATCCGAGCTCCTCGAGGGCCCGGGCCAGCTCGTCGGCCTTGAGGGGCTTCCCATGCCAGCCGTTCTTGTTCTCGATGAAGCTCACGCCCTTGCCCTTGAGGGTCCGGGCCAGGATCGCCGTCGGCTTTCCGCCCCTCCCCGCTTTCTTGAAAGCGGCGAGGATGGACGCGATCCTGTGGCCGTCGACGGCGACCGTGTTCCAGCCGAAGGACCGGAACTTGCGGGCCAGGGCGGCCATGTCATGCTGGTGCATGGTCGGATCGGACTGGCCGAGCCGGTTGACGTCGACGATGGCGATGAGATTGCGGAGCTTGGCGTAGGCGGCGGCATTGGCGGCCTCCCAGACCTGTCCTTCGGCGAGCTCTCCGTCGCCCATAAGAACGAAGGTCCGGGCGGGCGACTGGTCGAGACGCTGGGCGCAGGCCATGCCGACCCCGACCGAGAGACCTTGGCCCAATGACCCGGTCGCCGCCTTGACCCAGGGCATCCGGGGAGTGGGATGCCCTTCGAGTTCGCTCGTGATCTTCCGGAGGTCGAGGAGATTTTTAACGGGAATGACGCCCGCTTCGGCATAGACGGCCCAAAGCAGGGGCGCGGCGTGGCCCTTGGAGAGGACGAACTCGTCGTTGGCGGGATCGTTCGGGTCCTTCGGGTTCCAGCGCATCTCCCGGAAGAAGAGGCAGGCGGCCAGGTCGGCCGCCGAGAGACAGGTCGTCGGGTGTCCCGAGCCGGCCACGGTAGTCGCGCGCAGGGAGTGGATGCGGAGGCGGGTGGCGATTTTACGTAGATCTTCGGTTCTGGCCATGGCGTGAATTCTCCTCAGTGATCGCGGGGCCCATTCCCCCGAGGGAGGCATATTAACATGAAACGCGGACCGGGCAAAGCCGCGGCCGGGTGGACTCAGAGGATCGGCCAGGCTTTAGGCAGAAAGACCTGTTCGTAGAGGGCCATGGCGTAACGGTCGGTCATGCCGGCGATGAAGTCGCCGACCCTGACGATGACCGGGTCGCCCGCCGGGTAGGGACGGATGTAGTCCTCGGGCCGCTCCATGATATATCCGAAGAGGTCGTTGATGATCTTCTCGGTCTTGCGCAGCTCGTCGCGGGCCGCGGAGTTGAAATAGACGTTCTGGTAGAGGAATTCCCGGAGCTCGACGACGGCCTTCATGATCCGGTCGCTCATGGCGATCCGCTCGAGCTCGGCGGCCAGGCTAGCTTCGACGACGTCCAGGACCATCCGGTCGATCCGGGTCGCGTGCCACTTGCCCAAGACCTTGATGAGACCGGCGGGGATGTCCTCGTCCTTGATGATCCCCGCCCTCAAGGCGTCGTCGATGTCGTGGTTGACGTAGGCGATGACGTCGGAGACGCGGACGACCTGGCCTTCCAAGGTCGAGGGCATGTCCTCGACGTCCTCGTCGAAGATCTCGCCGCGGCCTTTGGAGTGCCTCTGGATGCCGTCGCGGACCTCAAAGGTCAGGTTGAGGCCTTTGCCGTCATATTCGAGCTTCTCGACGACGCGCAGGCTCTGGTCGGCGTGATGGAAACCGTGCGGCAGGAGCTTGCGCAGGGTTTGCTCTCCGGCGTGCCCGAAGGGCGTGTGGCCGAGATCGTGGCCCAGGGCGATAGCTTCGGTCAGGTCCTCGTTGAGGCGCAGGGCCTTGGCGATCGTCCGGGCGATCTGGGAGACCTCCAGGCAATGGGTCAGCCGCGTCCGGTAGTGGTCGCCAAAGGGGGAAAGGAAGACCTGGGTCTTGTGCTTGAGCCGGCGGAAGGATTTGGAGTGGATGATGCGGTCGCGGTCGCGCTGGAAGTCCGTCCGGAGGACGTGCTGGGCTTCGGCGCGGACGCGGCCTTTCGACCTGGCGCTGAGGCAGGCTCTAAGCGATAAAACCTGCTCTTCGGTCTTCTCCAGATCTTCTCGGATGGTCATCGGCACTCTCCGCGACGCCGCCGATTATAACAAATAAGAAGGGGTCAAACCTACTTTTCGTTACTTTTCTGGGAAACGATGACGCAATTTCCGTGCTGTTTGAGAAGTAACGAAAAGTAGGTTTGACCCTTCTTCGTCTTCGGTTTTACCCCAGTTATTTGGTAGAATTGGGGCCATGGGCATCACCGCCAACGTCGAGTCCATCCTGGCCGAGCTTCCGCCGGGAGTCGAGCTCGTGGCGGCCGCCAAGACCCGCACGGCGGCGGAGATCCTCGAAGCCATCGACGCGGGCATCAGGACGATCGGCGAGAACTACGTCCAGGAGGCGGCCGGGGTCTTTCCCGCGATCGGCGGCCGGGCCCGTTGGCACCTTATCGGCCATCTCCAGTCGAACAAAGCGAAGAAGGCCGTCGAGATCTTCGACCTCGTGGAGACCGTCGACTCGTTGCCGCTCGGCCGGGAGATCGACAAGCGCGCCGCCGCGGCCAGCCGGACGATGGAGATCTTCATCGAGGTCAACAGCGGCCGCGAATCCCAGAAGGCCGGTGTCAGGCCCGACGAGGCCGAAGCCCTCGTCCGGGCGCTCGCGGCCCTCCCCCGACTCCGCGTCCGCGGCCTCATGACCATGGGGCCGTTCGAAGGGGATCCCGAGGATTCGCGGCCCTATTTCAAGGAGACGCGGCGGGTGTGGGACGCTCTCAAGTCCGCGGCCATCCCCGGAGTCGAGATGAGGCACCTGTCCATGGGTATGTCGCATTCCTGGCGGACGGCCATTGAAGAGGGCGCGACGATCGTCCGCCTCGGAACCGCGATCTTCGGCCCCCGGCCCTAGTCGGGCGGCTCCTTCCCGTCGCAGGCTTCGATCACCAGGATCTCGCTCCCGGGCAGCGCCGGCGCATCCCCGATCCCCTTCAGCTGCTGCAGGTCCTCGATCTTCTGGATGGATCTGTCGAGCTTGTCGTGGCGCGTCGTCGTCATCTTCCGATACTCCTCCCGGGCCCCGTCGAGCTTCTCCCCCATCTTGGCCATGGCGTCCGTGAACTTCTCCCATTCTTTCTTGAAGTTCTTGACCAGGCCCAGGATCTCGCCGGCCGTCTTCTCCATGCTGAAGTTGTCGAGCGACTGGCGGATGATGGCTAGGATGGCGAACAGGGTGAACGGCGAACAGAGGATGGCCTTGGCCTTGAGGGCCTCGTCCATGATCCCCGGATCGTTCTCATTGATGAACGCGTAGACCTGCTCGTTGGGGATGAAGACGAGGACATAGTCGAGGGTCTTCTCCTCGGGATTGATGTAATCCCGGGTCGTGACCTCCCTGATCCGGGTCCGGACGTCCCGAAGGAACTGCGCCCTGTGGCTCTCCCGCGCCGCCTCCCCGTCGGACTCCAGATAGCGGAGGTAGCTGTTGAGTGGGAACTTGACGTCCATGTTGACCTTGAGCCCCTGGGGAAGCCAGAAGGTGTAGTCGGGACGCGACGCGGCCATGTCCAGGACCTTCTGCTTGATATAGTTGACGCCTTCGACGAAGCCGGCCAGCCGCAGGACGTCTTCAGCCATCCGCTCGCCCCATTGGCCGCGGGCCTTCGTGCTGACCAGGGCTTGCCGGAGATGATCGGCCGTGTCCTGGAGTCGCGAAGTCTCCCGGGCCGCCGTCTTCAGCTGGAGATCCAGCTGCCCGTACTGGCGGGCCCGTTCGGTCTCGAACCGCGACACGAGCTCCTGCATCTTCTGGACGTCGGTCTTCATCGTTGACAGGTTCTGGTCGATGAGCTGCTTCTTCGTCTCGAGGTCCTTCTCGCTGAGGTTGATCCGGCCGTCCAGGTTCTCCCTAGCCAGCTTGAGGAGCTCGCCCGTACTGGCCTTGAGGGCATCCTGGGACAGGGCCCCGAAGCTGTCCCGGACGCGGCCCATGAGGGCTTCGAGGTCCTGGACCTTCTCGGCCTCGGTCTCGCTGACCAGGGCCCGGGCGATCTCCCGCGAGTCCTTCTTGCGGAGGAGAAGGACAACGAGGACGACCAGGGCGCCGAAGACGACGCCGCCCGCGAAGAACAGGATGTCATTCGTCATCGCCGCCGGCCTCCTTGTCCTGCTCCGCGTCTTCCATGGCCTGGTCGATCTCCTGGTCGAGGCCCTCGCCGGCCTCGTCGCCCATCTCGCGGCCCATCTTCTTCATCCACCGGGCCACGCTCTTGGGATCATTCTCGTCGAGCCCGGCCAGCGACGACGGGTCGGCCAAGCTCTCGAGGCGGCTTTCCTCGGACCGCCGGACGGCGATGCGCGAGACGAGCTTGGTCATGTTCCGGCCGCCGCAATGACTGCAGATCGGATCGACGGCCGCGCTCACGGCCAGCGTGACCACGGTCGTCTTCTTGCGGCAGTCGGCGCAGCGGTATTCATAGATGGGCATCTAGACCAGCGCCCCCTCGTCCCAGCCCAGCTTGACGAGCTCGATCCGGGCCGGGTCGCTGACGCCGAGGTGGTGGCGCGTGTCGGCCAGCGGGATGTGGTGCGGCTTCATGGGCAGGGGCCGGTCATCACCGAAGTGCTCGTTACGCTTGGCCTGGATGATGCGCAGGCCCGTGGCGTCGGCGGCCACGGGATCGCGGCTGACGATGAGCCCCTTGTACTCCCAGGTGTATTCCTTGGCGTAATCGTGGGCCCCGACGCTGTGGAAGAGCGGGGTGAACATGACCAGAACGTTGAGCCGGGTCTTGCCCTTGACCGCCGGCAGGTCCCAGATCGCGGCCAGGTCGGCGCAGGTGTCGCCGTGCCAGGCCGAGGGCTGGGGCGTGAACATGATGTAGTTCTTGATCAGGCTCCCGACCCCGGACCAGTTGTGGGTCCGCATGGGCCGGGCGTTGACGAGGGCCGTGGCCTTCTGGAAAACGGGATTACGGAGGACGCCGCGGTCATCGATGCCGATCGCCTCCTCGGAGACGCCCGCGTCCATGACCCGCCGCTTGATCGCCTGCTCGACCTCGGCCGTGGTCGGGAGATAGCGCCAGACGTTCGTCTTGATGCCCACCACATCGTCGGCCCGGATGAGTCTCTTCCAGGCCTTGACGACATCCTTCTCGCCGAGAAGGGCGCAAACGGCGTCGTCCAGCATCTTCTGAACGATGTCGGCCGGGGGCGCCCCCCCGGACCCGAGCGGGCTCGGATCGCGGACGAGCACGACGCGGACCTTTTCCCCGGCCGCCCCGGGCGCTCCCTTGAGCGCGGGGACGAGCGCCCCGGCGAGCGGCGCCGTCGAGGCGACCTTCAGGAAATCCCTTCGCGTGAGGCTTCTCTTGATCATGATCCTATCCCTCCTCTGCTCTTGTCGCTCCGCCCCTGTCAGGCGCGGCCGGCCTTCCCCGGACCCGCCAGGGCTTCAACGGCATCCAGGCGCGCCCCGGCCTTCTCTTCGGTCGCTTCATCGAAGGCGACAGCCAGGAACCTCCCCAGGACGCGCCGGGACGTCCACTTGCCGTTCTCCGTCCGGACGCCCTCTTTGTCCCCCGACTCCGGCATGTACCCGCGGACAAAGGAGTCTCCCGCCTTGCGCGCCGCCGCGGGATCGGCGTAGGCCGCGACGAGGAGCCGGCTCCGACCGCCGCTACCGGAATACTCGGCCAGAACGGCTTCCGCCGTCTGCCCGAGCTCGAGAATATCGGCCTCGGCCACAAAAAAATGATAGTTGAGGACCGAATGGTTGTGGAAATAGCGGACGCCGCCGGCGTCCAAGCCCTCGGACGGCAGGAGCTTCAGCAGCTCCGGCTTCTTCCCTTCGCCGGGGATGGCCAGGGCGGTCGCCCGGCCCAGCTCGAGGACGAGCTCCCGCGTTTCCGGGGTCTCCTCCTCGGCGTAGACCGACACAAAATAGCGGTCCTTCCAGAACGACAGCAGACCCGCCTTGTAGGTCGATCCCTGTCCGACCGCGGCGTCCTTCCCTTCGAGGTCATGGGTAAAGACGCCGAAGGCGTCGCCGGAAGTGCCCATATCGAAGGCGTCCACGACGATGTCGGGCTTGCCGTCCTTGTGGAAGCGCCGGGCCACGAGCCGCTTCATGTTATAGGAGCGGTAGACCTCGCCGGCGCCGTCGATGTAGCCGAAGATCGAGGCCGCGTCGAAGACCTGATCGGCCTCCGAGAGCCAGGGACCGGCCGTGACCGGGATAAAAGAGCCCAGGAGGCGGGCATCGGACTGTTCCGGTTGGCTCATCAGGACGGGTCTTCCTAACGAGGCCAGGGCGGCCGCGAGAACGACGACCTTCTTCATTCCGCCCGATTGTACCATGCCCGCTCCGGGGTGACAAGGAAACGGACCGGCTGGGCCCGGCGTTTGCATATTATGCGGATTCCGTGAATAATATCCCGGAAGGAGAGATGCATGTCTGAGCGTTGCCCGATCGTCCGCGTCCTGCTCATCCTGGCTCTCGCCGCCGTCCTGGGCTCCTGTTCGGCCGATAACGACGAAGACGTGGTGACGCCGATCGACATCCCCGCCGCCTCGATGGCCCATATCGTCCTTGCCTGGAGCGAGACGGGCATGCACTTTCTCAATCCGACCTACGACGCCGGGGTTCTCAGCCCGCCTTACAACACCCTGATCGCCCAGGTCATCAAGCGGGGCGACCCGCCCGAGATCGTGACGGCCGGGGTGACGCTCGAATACCGGATCGTCGGCAACTCCTATTCCTACGGCAAGGCGACGGAGGACCCCGACCCGGTCCGCGATTACGCCCAGTTCTGGGACAACGCCCTTGACCTCTTCGGCGTCGACCTCCTCCCCGACACCGGACTCAATTTCGTCGACGCGGGCCTGCACAACGGGCTCACCGGGACGATGCTCCTCAAGGGCGATCGTTTCCAGGTCGACGGCGTGCCGGTCGTCCCGATCAACGACGCGGGGACCTGGGACCCCTATCAGGTCGCCGAGATCATCGCCCGCGACTCATCCGGGGCCGAGCTGGCCCGGACGACCACTGTGGCCCAGACCTCGGACGAGATCAATTGCGCCAAGTGCCACGGGCAGACGATCGGTGATCTCGAGATCGATTCCGTCCTTCAGGTGCACGACGACAGCCACGAAACCACCTTCGCGGAGGACGGCGAGCCCGTGCTCTGCGCCGCCTGCCACGGCAGTCCCGCGCTGGGGCAGACCGGGGCCGGCTCATCGGGGAAATATCTGTCCTATGCCGTCCACTTCTTCCACTACGATAAGGAAATCGCCTGCTACGACTGCCACCCCGGAGCCGTCACCAAGGCCAACCGGAGCACGGCCCACACGGGCGACGACGGCGACTGCACCCTCTGCCACGGCAGCTTGACCAATCTCGCGGCGACGGTCGCCGCCGGCCGGGTGCCGTGGGTGACCGAGGCGAAGTGCGTGGACTGCCACACCTTCGTGGCCGAGGTCGATACGGGGGCGGCTCTCTACCGCGACGGCGTCGGCCACGGCGGCCTGTCCTGCCCGGCCTGCCACGGGCCCGCGCATGCCCAAACCCCCTCGGATAAGGCCGCCGACAACGAGCAGGCCATCAAGTTTCAGGGGAAGGCCTTATCTCTCGGCAGCTGCCGTGTCTGTCACAGCAAGTCAAAGGGCGGGGGATTGAACGGCATCGTCGCGGCCCACGGCGGCAGCCAGCCGACGTCCTGCACGGTTTGCCACACGGGGCCGATCACGACGACCGATCCCTATAATTTCCCCCACCGGTTCCAGCACAGGAACCGCTGACCCGGGACGCGCCGGCCTCATCCCCGCTGACGGGACATGGCGTCGACATACAGCCTCAGGAAACGGACCGCTTCGTCGGCCCGCCTGAATACCGGGACCCCGGCCTTTTCGAGATGGTTGGCCAGGGGATCGTAAAGCGCCCCGGAGTCGATGTTGACGACGACCGGCTTCGCCGTCGATCGAAAGATCTCGATCGTTCGGGCGGCGAATCCGCCCGGACGGGCGAGATCCTCGCCGTGCCCCGGCCCCGCCGGCAGGGTCTGGAGGGCCTTGGTCAGAGGCACGTTCGAGATGACGGCGCAGTCGACACCCGGGTCATCGATGAACGCCCGGACGCTCTCCATGAACGCGGCCTCGTCGGCGACCGGGGTCACGTCGAGGGGATTGTGGATGTCGAGGAGCTTATCGATCCCGAGCGGCCGGAGGCTCTCGAGGATCCGCGCCTGCGTTCCCGGGGCGAACGCGGCCAGGTCGAGGCCGGCGCCGTCCTTGAGATTGTCGGCCATCATGACGCACTCGAACCCGGCGTTGCTGACGAGACCGACCCGCCGGCCGCGGACCGCCCGCCCTTCGAGCCAGGCGAGCCCCTTCATGAAGCTCTCGAACTCGAAGAGGTCTTCGGCCACGATGGCTCCGGCCTGCCCGCACACGGCTTTGAAGACGCCGTAATCCCCCGCCACAGAGGCGGTATGGCTCGAGGTCGCCGACCGGCCCTCGGGGCTCCGCCCGGCCTTGTAGACGAGGACCGTCCGGCCGGAGGCCGTGATCTCGCGGATGGCCCGGGCAAAGGCCAGGCCGTCGCCGGGCTTGAAGCCCTCCATATAGACGCTGAAGGCGCGGACCTCGGGATCGCCCTTGAGGGCGTTCAGATAATCCGAGGCCGTCAGGTCGAGCTGATTGCCCAGCGAAACGGAATAGACGGGTTCGATCGACGGCAGCTTGCTCATGCGGCAGATCATGAAGGCCCCGCTCTGGCTGATCATGGCCGTCGCCGAGCCGGCCTGCGCCGGCCGCGGCAGCTTGTGGTCCGGGATGAAGAGCGTGTCGTACCGGCCGGGCTTCGAGACGACGCCCAGGCAGTTGCCGCCGTTGACGACCGGCGTGATCCGGCCGCCCTTGCGGCCCTCGGCGAGGAGGTCGCGGATCCGGCCCTCGATCGAGGCTCCGCCCTCCTTCTCGCCCATCCCGCCGGCGATGAGGATGACCGAACGGGCCTTGCCGTGCGTGACGAGGTCCTTCATGACGTCATAGCACTGGTCGGCGCCGAGGGTCAGGACGAACAGGTCGACCGTCTCTGGCATGGACTCGACCGCGGGGACGCAGCGGCAGCCTTCGATCGTGTCGAGCCCCGGCTTGACCACGACGACGTTCTCCGGCGCGAAGCCGCCCTTCAGGATGTTGTTCAGGATGACGTGGCCGATGTTCATCTTCTCCGAGACGCCGATGATGCCGATCGTCGCGGGCTTGAGCAGCCGGGCGACAGCCTCGATCGGGCGGGCGGAGAGCGCGGCCTTGAGGCGGGAGAACCGGCACACGCCGTCGAGAGGCACGAGCCGGCCGCGGCGGACGACAAAGGGATTGACCTCGGCTTCCTCGAGGACGAACGGGGTGGCCGCGGAAAACGCCGAGAAAGCGGCGGCCAGGTCGCGGAATCGCAGCAGCGTATCGACCAGGTGCTGGGGCGCGACCAGGGGCTTGCGGCCCCGGAACTCGACGGCCAGCTTGCCGTAGAAGGCCAGCGGCTCGAGGAGGGCCTGTGCGCCCGCGTCTTCGAGGAGGTGGGCGGAAGCGACGGCCACGGCCCTCCCCTCCTTGAGCCGGGCGTTCATGTATTCGACGTCGAGGCCGCCGGAGCCCATGGTCAGGACCGGCCCGAAATCCTGGGAGTTCCGCAGGCCGAGCAGGATCTCCGATCCGAAGCCGGCGTTCTCGTACCCGACCTTCTCGACGACGAGGAAGCCGCGGACGGAATCCCGGACCGCCTTCCTCTCCGGGCCGCGGCTGCGCGCCACGACCGTCCGGAGCATGGCCGCGCAGGCCCTCTTCACGGCGGCCGGACCGGCCTTAACGACGGCCACGCCGCCGACATCGGACTTGTGGATGACGAGCGGCGAGACGATCTTGACGACGACCTCGGCCGTCCCCAGCGCCCGGAGGTCCTTGCGCCCGGCCGTCTCGCCGGCCGGCACGAAGATGTGGCGGGGGGTCGGGATCCCGGCGTCCTTCAGGATCTCGTAGACCTCGGGCTCGAGCAGGAAATTCCGGCCGTCCTTCTCCGCGCGTTCGAGGACGCGGATGGTTCTGGTCCAGGCGCTTTTCATGTGCCGAGGGCCGCTTTCTTGCCGAGCGCGAAGGCCTTGAGGTTGGCCTCGAGGACGGTCGGCCCGCGGCCGCGGAAGAGCGCGTCGATCGTCCTGAGCAGGCTCTCTTCCTTGAGGATGAGGAAGGACGAGGCGGCGCCGAGGAGGACGATGTTCTGGGCCTTGACCGTCCCGGCCTCCTTGGCCAGCGTCTCAGAGTCGACGATGACGCTCCGGGGCGCCCTGCGGACGGCGTCGAGGACCTGGTCGAGGCCGGGGTAATCGGGGATGTTCTTGAAGGGCGTCGAGCTCGTGACGACGATCCCGTCCGGCCGGAGATAATCGAAGTACCGGACGGCCTCGAGCGGCTCGACGCTCAGGATCATGTCCGCCTCGCCCTTGGGGATGAGATCGCTCCAGATCGTCCCGTCGGACAGGCGCATGTGGGACTGAACGGCGCCGCCGCGCTGGGCCATCCCGTGGACCTCGGCCTGCTTGAAGCTCAGGCCGTCGGCGAGGGCCGCGTTGTCGATGACATAGGCGATGGACAGGATGCCCTGGCCGCCGACGCCCGCGAGGATGATGTCCTGTTTCATGGCCTAGCTCCTTCTCTTCCGCTGTTCCTGGACGCACTCGCGGACGGCGACGATGACGGACAGCCCGCGGTGGCCGATCTCGTCCTTGATGACCTGGACGTTGGTCTCATGGTGTTTCGGCAGCGGCTCGATCGTCCGGATGTGCTCCTTGGCGACGCCGAGGGCCTCGATCATGCGGAGCAGGCGCCCGCCCGAGCCGTAGGTCGGCTGGCCGCCGGTCATGGCCGTCGTGGCGTTGTCCAGGATGATGACGGTCATATCGGAGTCGGCCGCGGCGGCGCTGAGGAGCGGCGTGATGCCCGAGTGGGCGAAGGTCGAATCGCCGATGACCGAAACGGCCGGACGGAGGCCCACGTCGGAGGCGCCGCGGGCCATGCCGATGCTCGCGCCCATGCAGACGCAGCTGTGGATGGCGTTGTAAGGCGGCAAGGCACCCAGCGTATAGCAGCCGATGTCGCTGAAGACGTTTGAGCCGGCCGAGCCCTCGAGGGCCTTGTTGAGCGCCTTGAAGGTGTCGGCGTGCGGGCAGCCGGCGCAGAGCTGGGGCGGCCGGCCCGCGAGAGGCAGCCCGCCCGCCTCGATGGACGGCCGGGCCTCGAGACCAAGGGCCCGGCGGACGATGTCCGGGGTCAGCTCGCCCGAGGCCGGCAGGTTCCCGCTGAGCTTGCCCTGGACCGTTTTGCCGGCGATGCCGAAGAGCCCCTTGATCTGCTTCTCGATGAAGGGATAGCCGTCCTCGAGGACGAGGACCGTATCGACGTGGGCGACGAGCCTGCGGATCAGCCCTTCGGGCAGCGGATAGGTCGAGACCTTGAGGAAGGACGGCCGCGCGGCGCCGGCGGCGACAGCCTCGCGGAAATAATTGTAAGCGATGCCCGAGGCGATGACGCCGAAGGCCCGGTCGCGCTCGTTGAGCTCCAGGACGTTGAAGCGGGACTCGTCGGAAATCCGGACCATCTCGCGCTGGGCGTCGAGGAGCCGGGTGAAGCGCCGGCGGGCGTTGACGGGCAGGAGGATCCAGTCCTTCCCCGCCCCCTTCTTCAGCTCGTTCTGGGGCCGAGGCTCCCGCGTCTCCACCGCCGAGCGGCTGTGCGAGAGGCGCGTCACGAGTCGCATGAGGACGGGCAGGCCCAACCGCTCCGACAGGTCGAACGCATCGCGGGTCATGTCGTAGGCTTCCTGATGGTCCGCGGGCTCGAAACCGAAGATCTGGGCGAACTGGACGTAGTAGCGGCTGTCCTGCTCGTTCTGCGAGCTGTGCATGCCGGGATCGTCGGCGCTGACGACGAGGAAGCCGCCGTTGGCCCCGGTGATGGCGGAGTTCATGAACGGGTCGGCGGCGACGTTGAGGCCGACATGCTTGAAGGAGACGAGGGCCCTTTTCCCGGCGAAGGAGGCGCCGAGGGCCTCCTCGTAGGCCGTCTTTTCGTTGACCGACCAGACGGCCGGAAAGGCCTTGGTCGCGCCGGCCAGCCGCACGAGGTATTCCAGGATCTCGGAGGCGGGCGTCCCGGGATAGGAATAGGCCGCGGAGAGGCCGGCGTGGACGGCCCCCAGGGCCACGGCTTCGTCACCGAGGAGGATCTGACGGGGCATGGGCGGTTCCTTTTTCGACGGAATTTCGACGGACGCGCTCCGGGAAAACGGGGCGAGGAGACGGGCGGCGCGCCGGTCAAGGAGGTAGGATACTCACAGGGCGCGGAGGGTGTCAAGCGGGGCGGCCGGGAAGCCCGGCAACTGGGGGCCGAGTAAGCTGATAAATCCTATGGGCCTGTGTTGATATCTGCGGCAAACCCCTATAAAATGTCTGGGTAAGGAGCCGGCCATGATCAGACTCTCGACCAAGGGACGCTACGGGACGCGCCTGATGTTGAACCTCGCCCGCCACCACGGGGCCGGCCGCGATGCCGTGATCCTGAAGAACATCTCCGAGGACGAGCGGATATCGATCCGCTACCTCGAGCAGATCATCATCCCGCTCAAGATCAACCGCCTGGTCAAGAGCATCCGCGGCGCCGGCGGGGGCTACATCCTGGCCCGCAAGCCCGAGGACATCCGGATCAGCGAGATCCTCCACGCCCTCGAGGGCAACTGTTGCCTCGTCGAGTGCATCGACGATCCGACCTTCTGCGAATTCACCGGGTCCTGCCCGACCCACGACATCTGGAGGAACGCGACCGAGCTGCTCAAAGAATATTTCGATAACATCACGCTCAAGGATGTCATGGTGATGGCCGAGAAGAAGGACAAGAAGAAGGCCAAGGCCAAGAACCGCTGAGGCTCCGCCCTCCCCCGGCTATTCCAGCCCTCTCTCCAAGCCCGCAAAGAAGGCGGGCCAGAACGGATCCTGCTCCGGGACCGCGAGCGTTTCGGTGCGGCCGTCCGCGCGCCGGATCGTCCGCCGCCGGCGGTCCTTGAGGACACGGCCGATGACGGACGCGGCGATGCGCTTCCTCTTCAGCCGGGCCAGGACGCCGGCGCTCTTCTCCGGCCGGACGGTGATGAGGAGGCTGCCTTCGGCGATGGCCCGGACGGGATCGATGCCGAAAGCCTCGCAGACCATCCGGACCTCGTCGGGATAGACGAACCGGCTTTCGTCGACATCCATCCCCACACGGCTGGCCGCGGCGATCTCGTAGAGACCGCCCATGACGCCGCCTTCCGTCGCGTCGTGCATGGCCGTGACGCCGCCCGCGGCCGCCGCCGTGAGGGCGTCCTCGACGACGGTGATGGCCCGGGACAGGGATTTCGCCTTTTCGACGAGCGCGGCCGGGTATTTCGCCCGGAGCTCCTCCTCCCGGAGGGCGGCCAGCAGGCCGGCCGTCTCGATGGCCGGACCTTTCGTCAGGATGACGTCGTCTCCGGCGCGGGCCCCGGCCGGTGTCACGATGTCCCTCTTGCGGGCCACGGCGAACACGGTGATCCCGCCGATCGTCGGCGCGGTGAAGCCGGGATAGAAGCCGGTATGGCCGCCGACGATGGCGATGCCGAGGCCGCGGGCCGCCTGGTGGATGGAATCGATGATCCGCTTGATATCGTCCCGGCCCGTCTCCGGGGGCAGGAGCAGCGAATAGGTCATGTAGCGGGGCCGGACGCCCATGACCGCGACATCGCTCGCCCCGATATGGACGGTGAACCGGCCGAAGGTCTCGAGAGGCAGGCGGGGCATGGTGAAGATCGGGTCCTCGGCGACGACGAGGACGCGGCCCCCGCCGAGGTCGATGACCCCGGCATCGACGCCGGCCATGGGCGGGACGAGGACGCTGGGATCGCGTCGCCCGAACTTCCCCCTGATCAGGGACCGGAACAGGGCCTCGTCGACCTTGCCGATCTTCATGCGTCGCTCCGGCTATCCGGTCGCGAGGCCGGCCTTGCGCTCGGCCGCTTCGATCGTATTCATCATCAGCATCGTGACGGTCATGGGTCCGACTCCGCCCGGGACCGGGGTGATGGCCGAAGCCTTCTCCTTGACGGGTTCGAAATCGACGTCGCCAACGAGGCGGAAGCCCTTGGCCGCGGTCGCGTCGGGAACGCGGTTGACGCCGACGTCGATGACGACGCAGCCGTCGGGGACCATCTCGGCCTTGATCGCCCGCGGTACCCCCATGGCGGCGACCAGGATGTCGGCCTGGAGAGTGAACCGGCTGATGTCCGGCGTCGCGGTGTGGCATACGGTCACGGTCGCATTGGCGCCCTTCCGCTTCTGGATGAGCATGGCCGCCAAGGGCTTGCCGACGATGTTGCTCCGGCCGCAGATGACGACGTGCTTGCCGTCCGGGCCGTAGCCGCCACGGACGAGGAGCTGGACGACGCCGTACGGCGTGCACGGCAGCGGGCACGGCTCGCCCCGCAGCATCTTCCCGACGTTGACCGGGTGGAATCCGTCGACGTCCTTGTCCGGGGAGATCAGGTTGATGACCTTCTCGGAGCTGACGTACTTCGGCAGGGGCAGCTGGACGAGGAAACCGCTGTAGCGGTCGTCGCGGTTGAGACTGTCGACCTGGCGGAGGATCTCTTCCTCGGACGAGTCCGCCGGCATCCGGATGGTCGTCTCGAAGATGCCGATCTCCTCGGCCGCCTTGCCTTTGGCCGTGACGTAGGACACCGAGGCGGGGTCCTCTCCCACGAGAACGACGGCCAGACCGGGCACATGGCCCTTGTCTTTGAGGCGGGCCGCCCGGCCCTTGAGCTCTTCGCGGATCTGGCAGGAAACGTCCTTGCCGCTGATGATCGTCGCCGCCATGGTGTCCTCCTCAGCGATCGTGATGGGTGTCTCCCCTACCTTAAACAAAAGGGCGGAGACGGTCAAGGCCGGCTGGGCCGCGAACGGATCACTTCAGCGCCGGCACATCGGGAGCCGCGGGGACGTCCGGCGCCCCCCGCTCGAGTTCGAAGACCGGGACCGTCTCCTGATCCTGATCCCCGAAGGACATCCGGACGCTGTCACCGGTGAATCGGCCCGTGACGATCAGCCGTTCGCCCCTAAGGTAACGCGGGATCTCCAGGACCATGAACATCCGCCTTTTCGGGGCTTCCGCCCCGTATTCGGCCAGATAGCCGTCGACATAATCGCCCCGGCCGGTCCGGACGAACATCGCCTCTGAGATGATCTTCGCTTTATGGTCTTCGGGCGGGACCCAAGGACGGAGGTCGGATTGACATCCGGCCTGAAGGAGCGCCAGCCCGAGGAGCAGGCTCGGCAGGAGGACCTCAGGGGCGCGGCGCACGGTCGGCTGCCTCCTTCTCCATTTTCCAGACGACAAGGACAAGCGTCGAATAGCCCCTGAGATAGACCCCGGCTTCATCGCGGAAGACGGCCGGGTAGGCGCTGCCGAAGGGCCCTTCGACCGTAACGCGGCTCCCCTTTTTAAAAGAACGGGCCGAGGTATGGAGGAAGAACTCCTGTCCGCTCGAGGCCTCTCGGGCCCAATAGCCGGGGACCTTGGAGGACGACATGACGATCTCCGTGGGATCGCTCGTCAGGATCATCGTCCGGACCCGGCTGCTCCATCCTTCGGTCGGCCCGCTGCGGCATCCGACCAGCACGAGGGCCACCATGAGGCTGATAGCCGACCGGAGAGCGAGACGGGTCCTCATGCTCAGACGTCCTCTGGGAAGCCGATCATGGCCGGCTCCGGTTCTTCCTCGTAGACCAGGGGGTTGTCCTTGAGAAAGCGGGCGCTGCGGCTCCTCAAGAAAACCCAAAGAACGGCCGAAATCGGGAGGAAGGCCCAAAAACGGCCGGGACGGCTCAGGAGGTCCTTCTCGAGGATGGATAGAGCGGAGAGGAGCGCCAGAAGACCGGCGAGATAAGGGGCGCCCCGGGTCTGGAGCTGGAGTCTGCCCGGCACGTGCGAGCTGGCGAAAGGGATCTTGCGGAAGCGATAGAAGAGGGCTTCGATCCCGAGACCCGAGAGGACCAGGCAGAAGACAGCATGAAGCAAGGCCGCCCGCCCGTCCCTCCAGAGCCAGAGATGGGCGACGAAAAGCAGGATCGAAAGGGGCAGGAACCATTGGCCGAAGATCGTCTTCTTGAGACCCACGACATAGCGGCTCCTTTCGGCCGATTCCGTCAACCGGAAAACCCAGTTGCTCTCGAGCGCGGCCGGCACGTCGACCACGATGCGGAGCCCGGCCAGAAGGACGAAAACCAGGAGGAGCGATTGGGCCAGGAAGAAAGAATTGCCGGGGTTCAGGGACTGGATATTCCGTTTATTCGCGACGATCGAGAGCGTCACCAGGGCCGCCCCAACAGCTAGGCCGTTGACGAGCACGGTCCGGTGTTTTGGGCTTGACCGGACCGTCTTCGAAAAAAACGTCCCCACGGCCCTTTCCTCGGGGCTCATGAATATGACCTTCTGGAGCAGGCCGGCGGCGCCCTCCCGGAGCCGGCGCAGCCGGGGCTCCCGCTTCGCCGATTCCAGGGTCTTGCGGAAATGCTTGAGATAGCTCAAGGCGCAGGCCAGCCCGAAGGCGACGAACGATAGCCCGAGCGCCCATCCGGCCGTCCGGGCCAAGGCGATGAATACAGGATCCGTCGTCCCCAGGAGGACCTCGTAAAGCCCGACGAACCACAGGGACGGGATGCGGAAGAGGAGCGGAGACCCATGGTCCTTGAGCTTGGCCAGCGACAGGATCGCACCGCTCAGGCTCCCGGGCTCGACCAGGAACGTCAACAGCAGGAAGATGAAAAAGCCGATCAGGAGGAACCGCACCAGGGCCGAGATCCGGCGGTAGAGCGGGGATGGCAGGACGGCCATGAGGAAGAAGTTGACGAAGACGCAGGCGAAGAAGACGCAGAAACAGGCCGCAAAAACGCTGATGAGATGGGCAACGACGTGCTGGGCCAGGAAGAGCATGCTGTTCGACCGCCACTGGGCCAGGAAGAGCGCGAACGCGACCGAGGAAAGGCTGTTCATGGCTACCGAGAAGAGACCAATGAAAGCGACGAACGAGGCCAGCTTGGCGGCGAAGAGGGTCCGCAGCCGGACCGGCAGGGGCGTCAGGTTGACATAGTCCCGGCGGTCAGGAAAGAGCATCTCCCATTCGAGGAGCGTGACGATGCCGAAGAGGATCATCACCAGAATGAAGATATAGTTCTTGTCTTGCCAGGACGTGTTGACGTCGGGAGAGAACTCGTACTTGAAGAAGACGAGCATCTGGGAGCTCCACCCGACGATGACCGCCAGGATTGACAGGACGGCGATCAGGCGGGCCTTCATCTGGTCCTCGAAATCCACGATGTCGTTCCGGAAGAGACGCTCAAAGAAGTGCTTCGTCAGGATCCCGAGTTGGGCACATTCCTCCCCCAGGGCACGGATGCGGGCCGAAATGGGGGTCACGGCCGTCAGTTGTTCCTCTTCATCGTCTCGACGATCCGTTCGGCGGCCAGCGCCGTATCTTCATGGGCAATCAGCTGGCTGAAGATCTCGTTCAGCGACGGCAGGTGCATGAGGGTCCGCAGATTGGCCACGGAATCGTTGGCCACGATCGTCCCTTGATGAAGGATAATGATCCGCGAGCAGACTTGCTCGGTGACTTCGAGCACATGGGAGGAATAGATGATGATCTTGTTCTCCCCGGCCAGCTTCCTGATCAGGTCCCGGATGACGAGCCCCGTCGTCACGTCCAAGCCCGACAGGGGCTCGTCCAGCAGCAGGATATCGGGATCGTGAAGAAGGGCGGCCGCGATCAGGACCTTCTGCCGCATGCCCTTTGAATAGGAAGACAAGGGGCTGTCCATGTCGTGGCGAAGGCCGAAGATGTCTAGGAACTCCATGATCTTGGCCCTGAGGGGACGGTCGGGCATGCGCCGCAGCCGCCCCACCATGGTCAGATAGTCAAGGGCGCTGAGGTGAGGGTAGATCTCCGATTGTTCGGGAACATAGCCCAGGCGCTTCTTGAACGAGTAGATATCGTCCCGGATATCGCGCCCTTCGAAGAGGATCTCCCCTCTGGTCGGCTCGAGGAGGCCGGCCAGCATCCGGATGGTCGTGGTCTTGCCGGCCCCGTTAGGCCCCAGATAGCCCAGGACTTCGCCGGGACGGACGGAGAAGCTGACGTCGTTGACCACCGTAAAGACGGAGAACTTTTTGGTAACGCTTCGAAGCTCGATCATTCCCCGACAGCTTCGCTTCTCAGGATACCCCCGTCCGGCATGATATTCAAGCCGGGAGCGCTTGAAATGCCGGGAGGCCGCGCGTATAATCCCTGGCGGTTTCGCGCAGGCATCGAGCGTCGATCGGAGGTCGAACGAAATGAGAGTCGGCATCCTGACGGGCGGAGGCGACTGCCCCGGGCTTAACGCCGTCATCCGGGCGGCGACGCGCAAGGGCATCGTCTACCACCATTTCGAGATCCTGGGCATCAAGAACGGCTGGCTGGGCCTCATCGAGGGCAAGATCTATCCCCTCGACCTGAACGCCATCTCCGGCATCCTGCCGCGGGGCGGCACGATCCTCGGGACATCCCGCACCAATCCCTTCAAGGTCGAGGACGGCATCGGCAAGATCTTCTCCCAGGTCGAGAAATTCGAGCTCGACGCCGTGATCGCCATCGGGGGCGAGGACACGCTGGGCGTGGCCAAGAAGCTCTTCGAAAAAGGCCTGCGCGTCGTCGGCGTCCCCAAGACGATCGACAACGACCTCTCCGGCACGGACTACACGTTCGGCTTCGATACGGCCGTCTCCGTCGTCACGGAGGCGCTCGACCGGCTGCACACGACGGCCGAGGCCCACCATAGGGTCATGGTCGTCGAGGTCATGGGGCGTCACGCCGGCTGGATCGCCATCGAAGGCGGGCTGGCCGGCGGGGCCGACATCATCCTCATCCCCGAGTTCCCGTTCGACCTCGACGAGATCTGCGCCCAGATCCAGAAACGCCGGGAGCGCGGCAAGCTCTTCAGCATCGTCGTCGTCGCCGAAGGCGCCAAGCCCCGGGACGCCAGCCTCATCCTCCAGTCGGGCGAGAAGGACTCCTTCGGCCATGTCCGCCTGGGCGGCATCGGCAACATGATCGCCCGCGAGATCGAGATGCGCACGGCCATCGATACCCGGGTCACCGTCCTCGGGCATGTCCAGCGGGGCGGCTCGCCGACGGCCTTCGACCGTATCCTGGCCACGCGCTACGGGATCGCGGCGATCGACCTCGTCAAGGAGGAGAAGTTCGGCTTCATGGTCGGCTTGCGAGGCAACCGCATCGTGACGGTGCCGCTCGAAGAGGCCCTGGCCCAGCCGAAAACCGTGGACGCCGAGCTCTACGAGATGGCCAAGGTCTTCTTCGGCTAGGCCCGATCAACCTTGGCCCGGGAGGCTCACCGCGCAGATCGGGCCTTGACGGAGGCCGGGGGGGTGGGAACTCACCGGTCGAATCACCCCTCGGGAGGATTGCTACCCCCCCGGGGCCCGTCGGACAATAAGGCGGAGATGGGTCGGGCTCTCCTGAAGAGCCGGACGCGCGCGAAAGACCCAAGGAGACGACATCATGAGAAGGAACCTGGCGATTGTCCTCGCGGCCCTGGCGCTGGGCCTGGCCAGCCCTCTGGCCGCCCAGATCCATTTCGAGCTCGGCTTCGGCTGGACGCTGGTCGGGCCGTCCATGAGCACCACCTACGTGAACCAGTACAAGCCGGCGCTCACGCCGCCCGACCGCTACGTGGACAGCTCGGCCTCCCAGACGGTCCGTTTCAACGCCAAGACGACCTACGGGCTGAACGGTTTCTTCAACGTCTTCTTCACCGAGAATTTCGGCCTCCAGGTCCTGGCCGACTACCATCGCCCGAGCCTGGGCGGGTCGAACGACCCCTATCTCGTCGGGATGGAGTTCCTCGCGTTTGACGATACCCCCGAAACCTATGACCGTTCGATCGAGTGGGAGAATTCGACCGGCAATATCACCGAAACGACCTTCAGCCTCAATGCCCTGGCCCATTTCCGGATCGCCGACCATCTCTCCCTCAACCTCTCGGCCGGGCCGAGCGTCTTTCATTTCGAGGGCCAGGCCGGGCACATCGGCTACACCTATTTCGATCTCGCGCTCGTCGGCACGACGTATGAGCTCTCCGGCGGGACGTACCGCATGGTCGTTGACTTCGGCCCGGAAACGAAGTACGGCCTGAACGCCGGCATCGAGGCGGCCTACGAGGCCACGCGCCACGTCATCTTCGCCCTGGATCTGCGCTGGTTCGGCGCCCCCAAGGCGGACCTGGCTCTCCATGTCGTCGAGGACGAGATCATCACCGTACCCATCGAGGAGATCGAATCGAGGATCGGCCTGGGGACCCTGAGCGTCAATCCGTCCTATATCCGGGCCGGACTGGCCATCCGCTTCATCTTCTAGCCGGGGGCCGGCTCAGATCTTCGCCCGCCGGAGCCGGAGGGAATTGCCCACGACCGAAACGGAGCTCATGGCCATGGCCGCCGAAGCGATCATGGGATTGAGCAGGATCCCGAAGAACGGATAGAGCGCTCCCGCGGCCACCGGGATGCCGACGACATTGTAGACAAACGCCCAGAAGAGGTTCTGCCGGATGGTCCGGATGGTCCGGCGGCTGAGCTCGACCGCGGCGACGACCGTTCCCAGATCCCCGGAGATAAGCGTGATATCCGCGGAGGCCATGGCCACGTCGGTCCCCGTCCCCAAGGCCAGGCCCACGTCGGCCTGGACGAGGGCCGGTGCGTCGTTGATCCCGTCGCCGACCATGGCCACGCGACGTCCCTCCGCCTGGAGCCTGCGGATGACCTCGGCTTTGTCGCCGGGCAGGACTTCCGCCTGAACCTCGTCGATGCCGGCCTCGGCGGCCAAAGCCCGGGCCGTCAAGGCATTGTCACCCGTCAGCATGACCACCCGCCGGTCTGAGCGGCGGAGGCTGTCGACGGCGGCACGGGCGCCCGGCTTGAGCGTGTCGGCCAAGGCCAGGAGCCCGGCGGGCTCGCCGTCGACGGCGACGAAGGCAACCGTCTTCCCCTCCCCCGCCAGCCCGCCCGCTTTCGCCGCGAGCGAGGCCACATCGATCCCCTCAGTTTCGGCCAGCTTGAGACTTCCCACGAGGACGCGCTTCCCCGCCACAACGCCCTCGACCCCCATGCCTTCGAGGGCCCGGAAATCCGCCGCGACTTCGACGGGGATCCCCTCGGCCCGGGCCCGGCGCACGACGGCCTGGCCGAGCGGATGCTCCGAACCGTTCTCGACCGAAGCGGCCAGCTTCAGGACCGCTTCGCGGCCGAATCCGCCGGCGGCCAGGACGTCGGTCGTCTCGGGGCGCCCGTTAGTCAGCGTCCCCGTCTTGTCGAAGACGAAGGTATCGACTTTGTGGACGGTTTCCAAGCTCTCGCCGCTCCGGATCAGGATGCCGCGCTCGGCGCCTCGGCCCGTCGCGACCATGATGGCCGTGGGCGTCGCCAGGCCCATGGCGCAGGGACAGGCGATGATCAGCACAGCCACGAAATTGAGCAGGGCGCGGACGAGGCCCGGCTCCGGGCCGGCGAGGGCCCAGACGACAAAGGCCAGGACGGCGATCGCGATGACGGCCGGGACGAAGCGGGCCGCGATGACGTCGGCCAGCCTCTGGATGGGCGCCTTGGACCCCTGGGCCTCTTCGACCAGCCGGATGATCTTGGCCAGGGTCGTGTCCGCGCCGACGCGAACGGCCCGAAAGCGGAAGCTCCCCCACTTGTTGAGCGTCGCCCCGACGGCCTCGTCTCCCGGCCCTTTGTCGACGGGCAGGCTCTCCCCGGTGATCATCGACTCGTCGACGGACGACCGGCCCTCGAGGATGAGGCCGTCGACCGGGATCTTCTCGCCGGGCCTGACGACCAGGACGTCGCCGGCGCGGACCTCCTCGATGGCGACCTCCCGCTCGCCCTCCTCACCCAGGACATGGGCCGTCCGCGGCCGCATGCCCATGAGCCGGCGGATGGCGTCGGAGGTCTTGCCCTTGGCCCGGGCCTCGAGCAGGCGCCCGAATAGCACGAGCACGATGATGACGGCCGACGTGTCGAAATAGACCTCGGGTTCGACGCCGGCCCCGCGGAAGAATCCCGGCAGGACCGTCGCGACGACGCTGAAAAGGTAGGCGGCCGAAGTGCCCACGGCCACGAGAGTGTTCATATTCGCGGTGCCGTGCCGCAGGGCGCTCCAGGCGCCGCGATAGAACCGGGCCCCGAGAACGAGCTGGACAGGCGTCGCCAGGGCCCAGAGGACGTAGTCGTTCTGGAGGAAGGCCGGCATCCAGGGGAACCAGTGCCGCATGCTGCCGAGGAAGATGAGCAGGGCTAGCGCGCCGCCCCACATGACCGAGGCCCGGAGGGACCGGTACTCGCGCTCCGCGCCGGCGCCTGCTTCCTCCGCTGTGACGGCGACTCCGTAGCCGGCGTCACGGATGGCCCGGACGAGCTCCGCGCGGGAGATGTGCCGGGGATCGAAAAGGACCGTCGCCCGGCCCGTGGCCAGGTTGACGGTGGCCTCACGGACGCCGCTGAGCCCCCTGAGGGCCTTCTCGACGTTCCCCGCGCAGCTGGCGCAGCTCATGCCCGTCACGGCCAGGTCGATCCGGACCGCGGACCCCTCGCCGGGCGGCATCGTTCCGATTCCCTGCCGGCCGCTCATCGGCGCGAACCCATCAATCCTTTCCCCGGGATCCTAACCACCGATCGGGCCGTCAGACGTCGACCCGCGGCGTCCGGCCCTTGCCTTTCGTCGATATCCCGAACGGCCTGTAGATCGGGCAGAACCCGGCGAAGGTCGTGATGATGAAGACCGCGGCGATGATGGCCAGGACGATGGCCGCGGTCCCCTTGAGGATCCCGGCGATGAGAAGTACGGCGATGATGGCGGCGGCCCCCAGCCTGAGGATCCTGTCCCAGCGGCCCATATTCTGCTTCATGTGAACCTCCTCCCGGCGTCCCGAATTGTCGCGCTATCTTGATTCTATCACAATCCCTAGTCTTTCCGTAGTCAATCCGGCGGGGATTGCGCCGCCCGGCTCTTTGTGTTATCCTTTTGGGGCTCGAAACGACAAGGAGACGACGATGTCCGGACATTCCAAGTGGGCCTCCATCAAGCATAAAAAAGCCGCGACCGACGCCAAGCGGGGCAAGATCTTCACCCGCCTCATCCGCGAGATCAGCATGGCCGCCCGGGCCGGCGGCGGCGATCCCGACAAGAACGCGGCCCTGCGCAAAGCCATCAACGACGCCAAGGCCGCGAACATGCCCGCCGACAACGTCAAGCGGGCCATCATGAAGGGCACCGGCCAGCTCGAGGGAGCGGCCTTCGAGGAGGTGTCGTACGAGGGCTACGGCCCCGGCGGCGTGGCCATCTTCCTCCAGGCCGTCACCGACAACAAGAACCGGACGGTCTCCGAGATCCGCCACATCTTCCAGAAGAGCGGCGG
>Ga0105106_10000430_pt1 | contig 29878 bp, 26 predicted proteins | sample PPLLaktember2015_5_FD_79109 | JGI IMG/M metagenome (GOLD analysis project Ga0105106, IMG submission 79109) | Freshwater sediment microbial communities from Prairie Pothole Lake near Jamestown, North Dakota, USA - PPLs Lake P8 Core (1) Depth... | ecosystem: Environmental > Aquatic > Freshwater >...
CAGCTCGGCTTTCTGGTAAACATAGCACCAGCTATGCTCCGGCTCCGCGCCGAATAATTCCACCGGCGGGCTGCCGGGGCCGGCTGGCTGGGGCAGGATACGGCTCAAATTGGCCACCGGCAGCGCCTGGCGGGTGATTTCCGGCAGCTCGAGCAGTCCGCTATCGTCGGGTGAGAGCACCCATAGGCAGCGCCCGCCGCCGGGTTTGAAGTACATCACCAGGCTGTTCAGGCTGGAGCCGTTGAATTCAAAGGTGCGGAAGGAATCGTTGAATGGTTTCTCGCGCGCCAGCCTGGGTACTTGCAGGGGTCCGACATCGTGATACAGCTCAAGGAACCAGTAGCCGGCCTGGGTTGTACCAAACGGCTGCGGGTAAAGCAGGTTAAGAGCGATGCTGGTGGGACGCCGCCCCATATATAGGAACAGTTCGTCGGCCGAGAGCAGGGCGGTGCCTGGCTGCAGGGCGGGGGCGCGCCAGTAAAGCTGCCAGAAGAAGCTGTTCTGGCTCAGCGAGGAGCGGTAATAAGAGACGGCCACGCGCAGGTGATAGCCGGTGGATGCGCCGACCAGGGCGGCCACGAGCAGGATTTTGGCCAGGCGGCGCGGCGTGAAGGCTTCCAGGAGGGCGATGATCAGCAGCGACATCCCCGGCAGGGCTGCCAGGGCGAAGCGGCCGCTCTGCAAGCCCAACAAGGACTGGCGATCGATAAGCCATACCGGCAGCGGCCCCAACACCGTCCAGATCAGACCCAATACGGCGGCTGGCTTCCACCAATCTGAACGCGCTGCGGGGGCCATTTCCGGGTTGGCAGGTGAGGATTGCCCATAGCTCCAGCGCAGGAAGAAAAATACCCCCGCTGCAGTGACGAAACCAATCGCCAGGGAGAGCAAAACGGAGCGGTCCGACAGCGCCAGGCTCTCCGGCGTGATGGTCTGGTACCAGGCGCCCAGCAGATTGTGGATCAGGTCCTGCAGCATGGCTTGCGCCAGTTGTAAGATCAGCGCCAGCGGCCCCAGGCCTGCTGTGGCGCTCTCGGAGTTGATGATCAGCTCGGCGGTATGCGATTCGGGCAGGTTGCGCTGGAAGTTAAACCACCAGGCAAACACCCCGCCCAGCCCCAGCAGATAAGGCGCCCAGGACTTGACGACTTTGCCCAGGCTGTGGCGCAGCAGGGCGGGCGCGCTGCCGGGGACTGCCAGCCACAAAAAAACCGGGCGCAGCAGCTCCAGCGACCACAGGTACTCCATGGTCACCATGTGCAGCAGCATGCTCGCCAGGCTGAGTAAAGTGAGCGGCCAGAACCAGCGCGGTCTGCGCAAGGCCAGCAGCATGGCGCCTACCGATAGGAAATACAGCACATAGATCTGCCACTGCTGGTTGAAGGTGATCGCTACCGCTTGTTGGGTGAAGATGGGGTAGATGGCGAATAAAAGCGCCGCCCAGGTAGCTTCCCGGCGGCGGCCCGGCCAGATCAACTGCAGCACGTACCAGAAACCCACCACAGCCAGCCAGCGCAGGAGCAGGCTGAAGATATGCCAGGTCAGGGGGTGGGTGCCCAGCACGGGGATGGTGAGGGTGTAGCTCCAGGCTGAGAGCGGGCGCTCGTAGCGGTAGAATTCCCAGAAGGCCTGCACGCCCTGCAGGCGCGCCGCCGCCACGATCGGCCAATCGTCCCAGTACAGGCGCAGGAATGGGGCAGCAATCCCGAAGCTGAGCCCCAATAACAGCAAAAAGGCCAGCAGGTGGCTGATCCAGGATCTATGCGGGTTGATTTTCACGCCAGGATTGTAACATACGCCATGAGCTCGACGGTTGGGGGTGGTTGGCGGGGCGGTCAGGGTTAATGTACTTCGATCACGCCCTGCGGGCAGGCCTCCACACAGGCATTGCAGCCGGTACAGCGTGATTCTAGCACGGCATGCACGCGCCAATCCGCGGCGCGCACGCCTGTGGTGCGGCCTTTCTGCGGGGCGACCACGAACACCTGCGCTGGGCAGGCCTTCAGGCACGCCAGGCAGTCCAGCGGGTCAGTGCAGGCGCTCACATGCACATGGTGGGCACCTGGATTCGGCTGCCGCCGGCGCCATTCGATCAGGCGCTGGCGCGGCACGAGCTGGATGGCGTCGCGTTTGCAGGTCGTCATGCACACCCCGCAGCCGTAGCACAAGTTGGGGTCCACCAGGCAGCGGTCGTCGCTGGCGGAGTAGCGCACCGCCCCGAATGGGCAGGCCGAGCGGCACAGCTTGCAGCCCGAACAGGCCTCCCAGTCGATCAGCGCCGTGTACTCCGCCGGGAAGAAGGTCTGGGTGATGCCTGCGCCAATCTGCATGCGGTAAGCCATGCAGTCTTGGTCGCAGTTGCATAGCCCGCCGATAAAGGGCGTGTCGAAGGTCCACACCGAGTGCACCAGGCCTTCTTTATCCAGCTTGTGGATGGCGGCGCGCGCCTCCTCCACGCTCAGGTATTCCAGGTGCTCGCCGTAATCGGGCAGGTCGCCCAGGATGGCGTCTGGGTCCAGGTTCAGCCCATAGCAGTAGCGCATCTGGCGCGAGCCGGTGGTCATGCTGCGGCATACACACGGCATGCGCACGGCGCTGCTCATCTGGTCCAGGATCAGGTCCACGTCTTGCAGCGGCACCACCTGCCCAAAGTGGGTCTTCTTCTGGTTGGCAACCACGCGACGGGTGACGATCTCCGGCACAAATGGCATGGCTTGCACGGCGTCCAGCATGGGCAGGGAACGGGCGGTGCGCGCCTCGAAATCGGTGAAGAAGGCGCGGATGTGCTCGCGCCGGCCGTCCTGGCTGAGCAGGTCCTGGGAATAATTCTTCAGCGCCAGGTACCAGGCTTTACCTTCGCCGTGTTCGGTGCAGAATTCACACATTAATCATCCTCGTCTTCGAACAGGTCCTCAGCTACCTTGTCAAAATCGGGCAGGTTGCGCTCATAAGGCATCACCATCAATGGGGAGGAAATCAAAAAATCAGCGGTGGCGCGGTTGCAGGCGGTGGGGATATTAAACAGCACCGCCAGGCGCAGCAGAGCTTTCACGTCCGGATCGTGCGGCTGCGGCTCCAGCGGATCCCAGAAGAAGATCAACAGGTCGATCTCGCCCTGGGCGATCTTGGCGCCCATCTGCATATCCCCGCCCAATGGGCCGGAGCGCAGGCGCGTCACTTCGAGACCGGTTTTTTCGATCACCAGCTTGCCGGTGGTTCCCGTTCCGTACAGGGAATGGTAGCCAAGCAGATCCTTGTTGAATTTCACCCATTCCAGGAGATCATCTTTGCGGGCATCATGGGCGATCAAGGCGATCTGTTTTTTTGCGGGTAGGATTTCAGAAAAATCAGACATCGTGATTTCCTTTTACTTAACCATCAGCACCGTCTGCGGGTCGCTGAGGAAGACGGCGCCCTTTGCGGTGACCAGCACATCCTCCTCCAGGCCAATGTATCCATATCCCGGCACGGCCACACCCGGCTCAACGGCATACACATGCCCGGCTTCCAGGGCGTAGAAGGGCGTGCCACCGTAGCGCTCCCAGGCCGGGCCTAACACGCCAGCGCCATCATGGGTAAGCTGCCCCAGGTGATGCCCGGTGGCGTGTTTGTACTCCGGATAACCGGCGCTGGTGATGATGCCGCGTGCAATCTGGTCCACTTCCAGCCCGGTGATGCCCGGCTTCATGGCGCTTACCGCGGCCTGCAGGGCGCGCACCACGGTATCAAAGGTGTGCTGCACGGGCTCAGGCGCTTTGGTCTCGCCAGGAGCCAGATAATACGCCACGCGCTGCAGATCGGCGCAATAATGTTCCTTCTTGACCCCAAAATCGATGTGCAGGAGCTGCCCGCGCTGTAGCTTGATCGGGCTGGGGCCGACATGTCCAACGGGCGAATCGGGTCCCGCATTCACCGTCGGGCAATCGTGGAAATCCCAGGCGGGGTGCAGCTGCAGCTCGCGGCGCGTGGTGTGCATGAAATCGCTGATTTGCTTTTCACTCATCCCCGGCTGGGCGTAATCGAATGTCCTGGCGAAGATGTCCTGGCTGGCATCGATCGCTGCCCGCAAGCGGCGCACTTCGCCAGGTGTTTTGCGCCCGCGCAAGGCGCGGTTGATCTCCTCCGCCGAGACCAGGCGCTGCTCCCAGGGCGTGCCATCGAAGAAGTGCAGCAGGGTGCGGTGCATGCCCACCGTTAGCCCATCCGCCAGCACATCATCCTCGGAGATATTGATGGCGATCTTGCTGGGGTTGATGCGCTCCAGCGTGTGCAGCAGCGAGCGGCTGATCGCTTCGTGGTAGGGGATCACGGTGGTATACGCGCCGGTGCGCCGGGCGGTTTCCGCTTCAAACGCTCCCACGATGGCATAGCGCTCGCCTTCACGCGTCAGCATCAGGGCGCTGTGCCAGGTGAGGTCGTGCCCGTAGATCAGGGGCAGCACCGGATCGCCTCCGGCTGAGGTCTCGCGCACAAAGGTCAGCCAGCAGTCGATATTCTTCTCCTGCAGGATTTGGATCGCCTGATTGACTTTTTCCTGAACCAGATCGGACATCGAACACCTCCAATTTCAGATCTATCTGTCCCTCTCCCTTCAGGGAGAGGGACGGGGTGAGGGTAAATTATTTATTCCAATACCAAAACGTGCTCCAGCGTGCCGGCGCGCTCGCTGAGCACTTTCACTTTCAGCTTGCTGCCCTTGCGCGCCTGCACCACCCACTCCACGCGGGCGCGGTTATCCGTACTGGTCACGCCCCAGGAGAAGAAGCCGTCCAGCTTATTGCTGCGCCCCTGCATGTGTCCCAGCTCCTGGCGCAGTTTGCCGCTGACCAGACTGGCGCTCTTGGGTAGCTCCAGCTCCACGCGCACCGGGCGCACCGCCTTGCGCTTACGAGCCTGCTCGCTGCTCATGGTGGGCAAAAAACCGCCATTTTCCACCACCAGCTCCACGTGATAGCGACCGTCTGTCAGGCGTTCGGCTTTCAGGCGCAGCACTTCCAGGCGCGGCAGCATCTCTGCCAGGGCCAGCGGGTACTGTACATTGCGCGCTGCTTCTGCGCCGATCCATTTGTGCGGTGGGTTGCCCCAGGTGTACAGGTAATCGTAGCCGCCCAGCTCCACTGGTCCTAACTGGGGGTGCTCGAAAGGATACCAGTCAACATATGCGCCTGGATCGCCGTTTTCATCCACCCACTTCAGGATCTGCACGTCTTCTGCGTGCGGGTGATCGCGGAACCATTCGATAAAATTGCGCTCTTTGATCCCGGCCTCGGTGGGCAGGTCCCATAATTCAACCGTGAAGGCGTACGCCCCCAGGTGATCGTAGACCCAATCATCGAAGGCACCATAGGTCACCTTCTTGGGATGGTATTTGAAATCGTGGTACGTGGAAACGCAGCGGTAGCCGGTCAGCTCCGTGCCAATCTTGCCGATCTTTTTGAACACCCACAGGTCTTCAGTTTCCAGCTCGTCGTCCGGGCGGGTGGAGAAGGGGCGCAGGATCACCCGGCTGAAGGTGTGGTAGGTGATGGCGAAATTGATATTGTTGTGTGAAGTCACAAAATCCACGGCCGCCTTGATCTCCGGCTCGGAAGCAGGGTACGGCCCGGCACCGGATTGCTCGCCTTCTGGCAGCCATTCGAAGGGGAAGTTGCGGTTGAAATCCAGCCCTTCGTAATCCCGCGCCAGCTTGATCAAAGCCCCATCATAGTCCTCGATCAGCCCTTCGGGTAGGATGCGGTAATACTGGCCACCGTGTTCGTACGGCTGGCGTTTTTCCAGCAAGCGCGGGTCCAGGCTGCTGATCTTCCAATCGCCGTTGGGGTCGGGCAGGCGCATTTGCAGCACACGCCCGTCGCCATCGATATCTTGCTCGTGCAGACCTTCGTCTTTATCCATATAGGGGTAAGGGCGCACACCCGAGCGGATGAAGCGCGGCGGGGTGCTCATCGCCCATTCGGCTCCATCCGGGTTTAGGCGCGGGGCAATATAAAAGGTGCTGGTATTCACCAGGCGCGTCAGGCGCTCGTCTGCGCCAAAACCGGTCAGCAGGGTGTGCGCCAGCATTAGAACGGTGGTGGTCCCGGTGATCTCCGTGGCGTGGATATTGGCATCGATCCACATGGCGGGCTTTTCGGTGTCAGGGCCTGTACGCGGGTTGGTGATGGTTAGCAGCCAGAGCGGCTTTTTTTGGTAGCTTTTGCCCAATGTGCTGAGCTTGAGGATATTGGGGTACGCAGCAGCCCACTCACGCAGGGTGCTTTCCAGCTCAGCGTTGGTGAAATAGCGGTTGAAATCCATAGGACCTCCTTGTGATTGGGACACCTCAATTGTACGCACAAACCGGGTTTTTGGGTGATGGAGGCGCGAAAAGTTGCTACCCGTTACCCTGCACAGCCTGAAAGATCTCGTCCGCCTGAAAGATGCGGTTGCGCCCATGACCGGTGATCTCGCGCACCATTCCGGTATTTTCGAGCTTTTTCAGATATTCCTTATTAACACTTATGGCCTTAACTGTAAATATGGAGTATCCATATTTACACTTTAAGCCTAAACTGTAAATTTGACTAATTGTTCTTTACCCCCTGTAAAAAATCGGCTAGTTGGAACTAGCAGGCTGGAACCAGTATTCACGCATCTGATTTAGAAAGTTCACCGTTATTGAATAACCGCAGGTAGAGCCTATTACGGAATCGATATCGCACTTCGGGCAAAGCGCTGTTTCACCGATCCCATTGAACCAGTCGGTCTAGTCTTCAGTCTCACGGGCAGTGAATATCGCCAGGCAGTGAAAACAGCCGCAGAGCTCGCTTTTCAGGATCTCAGCGCGGTGATGGATGGAGTGCCTATGAGCAGCGATATAGGCGGGGGTGATCATAATGTACCTTCTTGTAATGCGCGTTCAAGTAAATCGGCGATTTCCAGATCCATCGCCCACTGCCGCAAGTAGACAAGATCGAGCGCAGCGCCCTGCACCTCTATGATTCCTAGCACATCTCGCCACTGACGATCAGAGACATCGCCTCCCATTCGATACCATTCTAATTTCGCCAGCAAGGTGTCTTCTGGAGATGAGACGAAGGCTTCTACTGGTGGTTCAAGCCATAAGACCTGCCTCCGGGCGCGAGCAAATTGTTGCTCTGTGAAAGGGCGTGTTTTGGGGATGAAAATGTCAACTTTGAAAAAACTCGTACGATGAAGAAGATTAAAACTGGACCGTTGAGCAATGGCTTGATAGATCATTTCTTCATCAAGATAAAAATCCTTAATGAGCGCGGCGGTAAAGGGATTAACCTGTTCGAGTTTGAGATCGGCAATAATATCTGAGTCCTGGGTCATACGGACCATGCCATAAATCGTGCTGGCTAAAGAACCCCCAATCAGATAACGAATACCCAGCCCTTCGAGGACACTGGTAACGATTGACGTAACCTGGGCTGGCTCATTGTGCAACATCATTTTCTCCGAATAATTTACGCGCCGTTTCTATCCCAAGTAATAAATCTGCCAGACGACGAGAGAGCTCAGCCTCACCTGCTTGAGGTAAACGTGTGCGTAAGCCGCTCAACGCCAGTTCCCGAGCAAACGCATTCAGTTCTGCTAGCAGCTCCATTTTTCGCCAGGGCGGCAGTGCTCGCAGTAGCTCGACCTGCAGTGCTTCGATTTTCGGGTCGGTATCGTCGTAATAAGGGGCCATAATTTTAGTATAGCATGATTGCTATTCCCCCCAGAAGATAATCTCCTGGAAGCCCGCCGGGGCGCGCAGCACGCCTTCCACCACCGGGCGCTGCTCGCCATCCACACGGGCGCGCACGGGCTTGAAATCCCCGCGGCAGTGCAGCTCAATTTCACCCTCGCCGTATGGGTAATCGCCAGTGCTTTTGCGGCTCAGCGCCCAGGCGCCGCCCACCGCTTCGAGCAGGAATTCATCCAGCCGTCCGGGGGCGTCTGCTGGGCCATCCCCGGCGTCTGTGTACCACTTCCCTGAGGCGCGTCCGCTGGCATCCGGGGTGATTTCCAGGCCGGGCTGGTAACCAGGCTGCGTCAGGGGCTGCTCTTGCGACGCGTCTTCCTCCAGGTCGTATTGCAGCAGGCTGTGTGACACATCCACAGGCACGATCGTGCCTGCTCGCACCAGCAAGGGCAAGGTTTCCAGGCGGGCTTCCAGGCGCACCTGCCCTGGGCCGCGGTAGCGCGCCCCACTCCAGTAATCGCGCCATTCGCCAGCCGGTAGTACCACGCCGCGCTCAATTTGCCCCGCCTCCAGCACGGGCGCAGCCAGCAAGGCATCGCCCAGCAGGAAGGCATCGCTCACTTCCCACAGGCGGCGCTCGCTGGGATGGTCCCAGAAGAGCGGCCGCACCAGCGGCCAGCCATTCTGCGAGGTCTGCCAGGCCAGGGTATAGAGATAGGGCAGCAGGTGGGCGCGCAGGTGCAGGCTGTGGCCAATGATCTCACTGTAGGGCTCGCCGTATACCCAGGGCTCGCGCCGCGCTGCGCTGCGCGAGGCATGCCCGCGAAAGAACGGCAGCAGGCTGGCAGCCTGGAACCAGCGCGTGAACAGCTCGGCATCTGGATTACCATCGAAGCCGCCAATATCCGGCCCGCTGTACGGCCAGCCGCACAGTCCCAACCCCAGCACGGTGCGCAGCGCCATGCGCAGTGATTCCCAGCTCGATTCGCTGTCTCCGGTCCAGTGCCAGGCATAACGCGGCAGCCCCACCCAGCCAGAGCGGGTGAGCAGCCAGGGGCGGCGCTGGGGAGCATGGCGCAGCAAGCCCTCGTATCCGGCGCGGTTCATCAGCAAGCCATACAGGTTATGCGCCTGACGGTGGTCGCTGCCCTGTCCTTCCATAATATGGCGCACGTCCGGCGGCAGGCTGGGGTCGCCCACGGCGCTGAAGGTGGCAGGCTCGTTCATGTCATGCCAGATGCCGGCAATCCCCTGTGAAAGCAGGATAGGATACTGGTCGCCCCACCAGCGGCGCGCGGCCGGGTTGGTGAAATCGGGGAAGTAAGCCTCGCCCGGCCAGACCACACCCGGGTATGCGCCACCCTTGGCGTCGCTGGCGAAATAACCGTTCTCCAGCCCTTCCTGGCACACCTGGTAATGGGGGTCGCGTTTTACGCCCGGATCGATGATGGTGACCAGCTTCACCCCGCCGTCCTGCTCCAGGTCTGCGGTAAGCTGTTTCAGATCGGGGAAGCACTGGCGGTCCACGGTGAAGACGCGGAAGCCTTCCATATAATCGATATCCAGGTGGATGGCGCTGAGCGGCCAGCCGCGCTGGCGAAAGCCGCCTGCCACTGCGCGCACATCGGCTTCATCCTCATAACTCCAGCGCGATTGGTGGTAGCCCAAGGACCAGCGCGGCGGCAAGGGGGCGCACCCGGTCAGCTCGCTGAAGCGTTCCAGGCAGGTGGCCGGTGCGCCAGGGATGAAATAATAACGCAGCCGCCCGCCGCTGAACCAGGCCTGCGCCTGTCCGGGAGCTGCGTCGGCGTCGAATTGGAAATCGGCCGGGAAACTGTTCTCATAAAAGATCAGGTAGCCGCAATCGGGCTGCAGGGTGTAGTACACCGGCAGCGGGGCGTAGATCGGCTGGTCGCCGGGGCCATACGCGCCGCCTGGATCGGTATTCCACAGCTGGAAACGCCCGCCACGCAGGTTGAGCGGGCCGCTCTGCTCGCCCAGCCCGATCACACACGCCTCCTGCGGCAGGCTGGCGCGTGCCAGCCAGGCCGGGCCGGGGTAGAGCGCGTCGGTCATTGAATGCAGCGGCGGATCGGCGCGCTGCAGCAAATGCCCCTGGCCATCCGAAAATTCCACCGCGCCATCGCGAGTCAGGTGCAGGTCCAGCTCGGTGCTGGTCAGGCGCCAGCCGGAGTATGTCTCACGGATGTGTAGGTGTGGGTCAGGCCATTGCGTCCGGGCGATGGCGTATGGCGGCAGAGATACTCCAGGGCTCCAATCCAGGCGCACGATGCCCGGGTCAAGGAAATCCACCCTCAACTGGGCATGCGCGTAGTGCAGGGTCAGGCCGCTGGCATCGGGTTCGCCGCGCAGCAAGCCGCCCGGGATCAGTACACAGTCTGCTGGCTGAGGTTCTGGCGCAGGTCGGCCCATGGCCCGCCGCAAGCTGTACAGCGCACTGAGCCATACAACCCGCAGGCCGGTGAACCGGATGGCGCGCAAGGTATTGGTGATGATGGACATGGCGAGTTTTCTTTCTTGAGCGTAACGGTTTAGCTGTTTTGTTGCATGATTTGATCAAAATTGCGTTTGAAGTCGGCCGACAGGTGGTAACGCGCCTCGGCAGGCGCCAGCCAGCCCTTGGCTACCCAGGCTTCCAGCAGCTCGCTGGCCTGGCGCGGCGGTAACCCCAGCAGGCGCATCACGTCTTTGGCGGCGATTTCGTTTTGGGTGGCGAATAAGCGCAGCACGCGCATAGCGCGCTTATCCGGTTGGGGGAGGGTGGAAGCCTCTGTAGTGGGTGGCGTGCTGGACGAGCTGGCAAGCTGGCTCACTTCGAGAGCGGCGCTGGCATACGCTACCGCCAGGCGTGTGCAGAAATAGCTCAGCCAGATGGTCAGGTCGGGCGCGGCTGCGGCAGCATGATAGGCGGGCACGTCAGTCGCCAGGAATTCCTCCAGCGCGCCGCAACGCAGCAGCAGATATCCACCCCGGTAGAGCACCCAGGTCGCCAGGGAGCGCCCCAGGCGCGCATTGAAGCCGGAGAAGGGTTGGATGGCATTGATCTGGTAGTGCGCGACGCCCGCCAGCAGGGGTCCAGGCAGCATGCCGCCTGGCAGCGAAGTGGGTTGGTCGATCTCAGGCTGGTTCAGCCAGGCGACCAATTCTGCCATGCGGGCTGAGATGTGCGGTTCTGGAAGGTAAGGGGAGGCTTTGGCGCGCCGTCCGGCGGCGAGCACTGCGTGTAGCTTGCGGATATGCTCTTTATCCAGCGCCGCGGCCTGCGTACTCCATGCCTCTATCTGTTCCAGGGCCTGGTAAGCGCGCTTCAATTGCAGGACATCTACTTCACGCCCGCGCAGTTTATGCCCGTCGATCAGCACCGTGATGGCTTCGTCCAGGCTCAGGCTGCTGCCATCCAGCCAGGTGGAGAAATGCGCTGCACGCACGCGCGCCTGTGTGCGCAGGCGCTCAGCCTGAAGTTTGGGCAGCAGCAGTTGTTCGATTTGCTCCCGCGCTTGTTCAATTGCCTGGTTAGCTTGTTGGATTTCGAGAGTGATCTGGAACGGATAGGTCACGAAGTAAGTATACCAAAGATCACTCCACAAAGTACGCCCGGCAGGCTTCGTCAATCAATTCTTTGCTCAGACGGGGTGGTGTGTTGTCGTAAACGCACAGCGCCTGGATCGTGCGCAGGAGATCGCGGGCATGCACAAATTGGATGGCGCGCCCCGTTTTACGATACCAGGTCTGCAGCAGGTACACGAACATGTCCTTATCCATGGGGATATTATGTTCGCGGCAGTTTTGCACAAAAACCTGGAAGAATAAGCGCTCGTCCGGCCCATTGACCGCCACCTTGAGCTGGATGCGGCGCAGGAAGGCTTCATCCACCAATTCATTGGGATCCAGGTTGGTGGAGAAGACCAGCAGCATGCGGAAAGGCACCACGATGGTTTGCCCCGTATTCAGGCGCAGGAAGTCCACCCGGCTCTCCAGCGGCACAATCCAGCGGTTGAGCAGCTTACTGGGGCTGACCTGCTGGCGCCCAAAGTCGTCGATCAGGAACATGCCCCCATTGGCTTTCATCTGCAAAGGCGCTTCATACATTTTGGCGATGGGGTCGAAGCGCAGGTCCAGGGCTTCCATATTCAGCTCGCCGCCCGCCATGACTGCCGGGCGTTCGAAGAGCGCCCAGCGCCGGTCGACGCGGCTCACCCCACCGGCACGCCCATTCTCCGGAGTGACCTGGCGGTGCACCAGGCGGTCGTGGATCTGGATGATTTGCCCCCCGGCGGTGACGGCATAGGGAATCCAGATCGGGTCGCTGCCGCCGATCAGCCCGGCGATCACCTGGGCGATGGTGGTTTTTCCGTTCCCAGGGGGGCCGTACAGGAACAGGGACGAGCTGGTGTTGATGGCAGGACCAATGCGGCGGTGAAAATCCCCCGGCAGGGTTAGCAGGCGCAGAGCTTCATTTACTTGCTTGGAATCCACCGAGCGGCGCTGTTGGGACTGCAATTCAATCCCTTCGTTGTAGTTCTGGATGGGCACCGGCATCGGTCCGATATATTGGCTGCGCTCGAAGGAATCGCGCGCGCGCTGCTCACCGGCCTGGGTCAGGGTATAGACGTATGCCAGGCGGCCCAGGTCCCCGCTGGCTCTGGAGACTTCCACCAGGTGCTCCTTTTGCATCCATAGCAGCAGGTTATCAATGATGCGGCTGGAGATCTTCAGCACCTCGTTGAAGCGCGTCAGAGAGACATTGCCTTCATTAAAAAGCAGGCGGAAGATCAAGTCGATAATAATACTCTGGGGAACTTTTAGCTCCTCAATTTCATTGGGTTCCACCAGAAGCTGCTTGAGTGGCTGGGTATCGACCATAAATCCTGAACTCCATTGGGTGATCGGCAGGTCGGCGCTAGCTGTCCCGACTGTGCTGGATGCACTGGACCATCACAACTATTTTATCTGCATTAACGGCGCGTATGGCACACAATATTGATAGGCAGATATGTGTAACTAAATTTGGATATGCCTTAGATACCTAGCCAGCGATTTTACCTGAACGGTGCACCTCCTAATAGAATTACTCCGCGGAGCGCCAACCTCGTCCGCTCAAGGCGCCGCGGATGGGTTAGAATCATCTCGGCGTGGCTCCGATATAGGTGCTGCGCAAACCGAGGTCATCATTATGCGATCCGCTGCGCCACTGAGACTGGCTATCCCCTACCTGGCAGCATTGCTCTACTTTGCAGTGTTGTTTGTGTTCTACCCTCACCGCACGATTTTCCAGGCTGATACCGATGAGGGCGTCAACCTGATCAAAGCCAGGCTGGTGCAGAGCGGCTACTCACTTTATCAGGATATCTGGAGCGACCAGCCGCCGGCTTTTACCCTGGCTCTGGCGCAGCTATTTGGCTGGGTGGAGCAGGACCTGCACGCAGCCCGCAACCTGGTATTGATGCTCGCCAGTCTGCTGGTGGGCTGTCTGGCTTACTTTGTGCACAAGGTGTGGGGCGTCTGGGCTGCTTTGCTGTGTGTTTTTCTGGTCTTACTGGCACCGTCCGTCCCTGCGCTCAGCACCTCGGTCATGATTGGGCTGCCTGCCATTGCCCTGGCCGGTCTATCCCTGGCGGCGCTCACAGCCTGGCATAGCAGCCAACGCTTCCAATGGCTGCTGGTTTCCGGCGCGCTTCTGGGCTTCTCGGTGATGACCAAGTTGTTCACGGGCCTGCTGGCGCCCATCTTCCTGGCTGGCATCTGCATCGAGGCTGCCATGCGGGTGTCTAGAGCGGCGCAGCATGCACAGGTACATACTCAACCCTGGCGCGCCATCCTGGCAGTGCTGCTCCCACCGGCTCTGTTATGGAGCGCGGCCTTTGGCCTGGTGGCCGCCGGCTTTACCCTGTTGGTGATCGGTCCCGCCCACCTGGCGCAATTGATCGTACCACACCTCGCCGCCGGGGAGACCAGCTACAACCCCTATTCTTTTTGGGATTTATTGAGCGCCGCTCTGCCCCTGCTGGCGCTGGCTTTGCTGGGGAGCTGGAGCGCGCTGCGGTGTAAACGCTGGCTGGCTTTCTACCCTCTGGCCTGGATGTGCAGCGCCTTCATCTTCCTGGCTTTCCACACCCCAATCTGGTACCACCAGCTCTTACTGATCACCGTTCCAGCCTGTATCCTGGCTGCCGGCGCGCTCGGCGACCTGTTCCAACTCGGCGGGCAGGCTGTACGTCGCGTAAAGATCGCTCCGTGGAACAGGGTCTATGGATTGGCAGTGCTGGGCCTGGCGGTTGCCCTGGTCTGGCTGCGCCTGCCGCCTGTCCTGGACGAATTCAACCACCAGCCGTATTTCATCGCCCTGCAGCAAGCTCATCCGGTGCGTGAGCAGGTTATTCTCGACGAAATCGCTCCCTACCAGCCTTATGCTAACTGGATGTTCACCGATCTTCCCATGTATGCTTTTCGCGCCGAGATCCTCGTCCCCCCCGAGCTAGCGGTGCTGACCTCCAAGCGCCTGGTCAGCGGCGAGCTGCCACAGCAGGAGCTCGCCCGCCTGGTGGCAGCCTACCAGCCGGAGATTATCTTGCTGGGGCGCTTCGACTTGCCCGAATTAACCCCGCTGCTTGGTTCTGACTATACCCTCTACAGCCAGCACTTGAACACGCAGTTGTATTTGCGCAACGACCTGCCTGACCTGAGATAATAATAGGTATAACTCATCTCAAAAACACACCCTCCAATCTATTTTTGAGAAAGCTTCTTGTATTTCACACTGGCTTGCCAGGAGAATTGGTTTGTTTGGGTTCCCCCCGGCGCAATATTTCTCATTGACAGGTTGGCTAAATAGGATAAAATTTATCTAATTTGGTTTGCCTGTCTTTATCCACCCCACTTTTCGTTGTTGAGACAATCTCCCCTGCCTTACCCATTGCGGGTAACAGGCTTTTTTCTAATCCAACAGGACACAATGGAATCTATGAAGGCAGTCTCTGCGCGCTCCTATGGTAGTCGCGACGTACTCGATCTTGAAGAAGCGCCTTGTCCCGATATCGGCCCTGAGGATGTGCTGATCCGCATCGTGGCGACCTCGGTCAACCCATTTGATTGGGCAGTCCGCAACGGTTACCTGACCGATTATTACACATATTCTTTTCCCCTGATCTTAGGCCTGGATGTGTCCGGTGTGGTTGAAGTCGTCGGATCCGAGGCGCGCAGCCTGCAGCCCGGAGACGCAGTTTACGGTAGGGCGAACCCGTCCACGAACGGGGCTTACGCCGAATATATCTCTGTACCCGCCGCGCAGGTAGCGCTCAAACCGCAATCGCTTGATTTTCTCCAGGCTGCCGCGCTGCCGCATGTCGCCATCTCTGCCTGGCGATCATTATTGGAAGCAGCCGGATTGAGCGCAGGGCAAAGCGTGCTGATCCACGGCGCTGCCGGCGGGGTGGGCAGTGTGGCGGTGCAGCTGGCTAAATATCAGAGCGCGCAGGTAATTGCGACTGCTTCAGCGAACAACCTGGATTATTTGCGCAGCCTGGGTGCGGATGAGACCATCGATTATAACGCTGTGCGCTTTGAAGACGTGGTTCATGGCGTCGATGTGGTGCTGGATTTGATTGGCGACATGGGGGATAACACTCAGCAAAGATCGTGGCAGGTGCTCAAACCTGGTGGCATATTGGTATCGCTGGTGCAGTTCCCCTCTCCTGAGACAGCCGCTGCCCACGCAGTGCGGAGTGCGTTTGTGACCGCGGATGTGTGTGATACGCAAATCTTGACCGAGATTGGGCGCTTGATCGATGCCGGGCATATCCAGCCGCTGGCCTCGTCTGTGTACACCCTGGCAGATATCCGCCAGGCGCACGCAGAGAGCGAGAGCCGCCACGTGCGCGGCAAGATCGTCTTACAGGTCGCCGACTTGTAGTGCTGAGCGTTACGATCCAGGCTGATTAAACCCGGACTGAACAAAAGGTCGCATCTGGCCTATTCGCCAGATGCGACCTTTTTAATTTTGGGCATAAACGAATAGTCACACACCAGAAGGCTCAATGGAGTAGAATCTTCTCAAGGCTGCCGTAAAAAAAAATTAAGGAGCGCAAAAATGTTCCTGCTCAATCCCCATTCCCCTGAGCACTATTTTCCAGACGAACGCTCGCGCCAGATCATGCTCCAAACCATTGCCTTCTTTGAGAAGAAGGGAAAGCACAGCATCAAGGAAGATGATCGCAATCGCACCTGGTACAGCGACTTCTTAGAATTCCAAAAGCAGAATCGGCTCTTTGCCACCCTGCTCACACCCAGCCAGTATGGCTTCGACCCTGACTGCCGCTGGGATACCTGGCGTAATTGCGCCTTCAACGAAATTCTGGGTTTTTATGGACTGGCGTACTGGTACACCTGGCAGGTGAACATCCTGGGCCTGGGGCCGGTCTGGATGAGTCCCAACGAAGCCCTCAAGCGCCGCGCTGCTGAGCTTCTGCACGATGGTGAGGTCTTCGCCTTCGGGCTGTCCGAAAGGGCGCATGGCGCGGATATCTATGCCACTGAGATGAGCCTAACCCCCCAACCTGACGGGAGCTACCTGGCGAACGGCGAGAAATACTACATCGGCAACGCCAATATCGCCCCCATGGTATCCACCTTCGGCAAGATCGCCGGCACGGGTGAGTATGTCTTCTTCAGCGCCGACTACCGCCGCCCGAATTACCGCCTGTTGCAGAACGTGACCGCCAGCCAGAATTACGTCGCCCAATATGCCCTGCAGGACTATCCGGTGAGCGAGGCAGATATCCTTTTTAGGGGGCAGCTTGCCTGGGATACAGCCCTGAATACGGTCAATGTGGGCAAATTCAACTTGGGTTGGGCGTCGATTGGCATATGCACGCATGCTTTCTACGAGGCGCTCAATCACGCTGCCAACCGCCGGCTCTATAATATGTACGTGACCGACTTCCCGCATGTGCGCCAGATGTTCACGGATGCCTTGGCGCGCCTGACTGCGATGAAGTTATTCACCCTGCGCGCCGCCGATTACCAGCGCTCGGCCTCCCCCACTGACCGGCGTTATTTGCTTTTTAACCCGCTGGTCAAGATGAAGGTCACCACCCAGGGTGAGGAAGTGATTAACCTGCTCTGGGATGTGATCGCCGCCAAGGGCTTTGAGAAAGACACCTATTTCGAGATGGCTGCGCGTGATATTCGCGCCCTGCCCAAGCTGGAAGGCACGGTGCATGTCAATATCGCCCTGATCGTCAAGTTCATGGCCAATTATTTCTTCAACCCGGCCGAGTATCCCGCGGTTACCCGTCGTGATGATGCGCAGGATGATACGTTCCTGTGGAATCAGGGGCCGGCGCGCGGCCTGGGGCAGATTCGTTTTCATGATTACCACCTGGCTTTTACGGGCGTTGAGCTGCCGAATGTGCAGATTTTCAAGGATCAGATCGCCGCCTTGAAGGATTTCCTGGCGACTGCCACACTGGATGAAGCGCAGCAAAAAGATGTTGACTTCCTGCTGGCGCTGGGTGAGCTGTTTGCCCTGGTCGTTTATGCACACTTGATCTTGGAGAACGCCCGCATTTATCAGGCAGAGATCCAAGACGACCTGCTGGATCACATCTTCGACTGCCTGGTGCGCGACTTCTCCAAACATGCTCTGCAGCTCTACGCCAAACCCAGCAGCACGCCGCGCCAGATGGAGCTTTGCCTGCGCATGCTGCGCAAGCCAGCCAGCGATACCACCCGCTCAAGCCGCTTATGGGAGCAGGTGCTCAGTTTAAAGGATGCCTACGAGTTAGCCTGATCCACAAAAAGCCCATCAGGCTGGTTGTGCTTGCCTAACAGATCAGTAAAGGAACGGTTTTTGCTCACGCGGGTTGGTCAAGGAATGATTACAATCAGGCATTCGCTCAACATCCTGTGTCAACCTTTGAGGTGCTCATGCAAACCCCGATTAACTTCCCTGGATTTGAAACCAACCGCCTGGTGCTCCGGGCAGGCAGCTTTCTCAGCGGTCCGAAGCTGCTGCTGGATGGACAACCCGCCCCGAAAGGGCCGAAGCGCGGCCAGTTCAGCCTGCGGTGTAATGATGGCAGCCATGTGATTGCTCAGCTGAAAAGCGTTAATTTGGTTGACCCTTACCCACAGGTGATGATCGACGGGCAGAAGGTGGTGGTGGGGGAGGCTGTGAAATGGTATCAGTGGTTGTGGGCAGGGCTGCCACTGGTGTTGATCATCATCGGAGGGTTGCTGGGAGGCCTGTTTGGTGGGTTGGGGGCCTTTATAAACGGACGCCTGCTGTATTCAAAGATGAATAGCTTCCGCCGATACGCCCTCAGCGGGCTGGTCAGCCTGTTGGCGGTGGCAGTCTTCTTTGTGGTTGCCCTGGCTTTCAACCTGACTATCCGTGGTTTCGCCTTCAGCACTCCTGAATTATTCACCTCGGAGAGCGGTGGCTTTTCCATTGTTACACCGGTCAAACTGCAGGAGAGCCAGCAAAGTGTAGAGGTCGAATCGGGCAGTATTGAGATCTCTTTGTTTTCTTATGAGCAAGGTGATTCAGCCTATGCAGTGGGTTATTCCGCCTACCCGCCCAACCTGGTCATCGAAACCGATCCTGAAATCATACTGGATGGTGGACGGGACGGAGCCCTGGCCAATATTAATGGCAGGCTGGTGGAGGAAGCCTCGATCAGCCTGCAGGGATATCCGGGTCGGGTGCTGGTCATGGAAGGTTCGGTAGAAACCGGCACACCTCTGACCATTCACAGCCGTTATTACCTGGTCGAAAATCGCCTGTACCAGGTGATGGTGGTCGTACCTGCTGATAAGGAACTGAACGCCGGCCAGCAGGATTTCCTGTCTTCCTTTACCTTACTGAATCCGTGAACCGGCCATTTCCCCGGGTGTGATGCCTCGGCAGCTTGTGGATTATCAATTTACTTTTAGGAGCGCAGCTTGACCCGTGCTTCATCTGTCCGCACCTGCCTGTCGCTAGCAGGACTGATACTATTCGCAGCTGTACTGGTTCCCTATGTACCGGTGCTGGCTTCTCCGATCAGCCAGGGAGCACCTCCCCGCCCGGTCGTGGATATATTCTCACCGCTTGCAGCGTCTCTAGCCGCGCCTCCCACGCGGGCTGCAGGGGTCATCCAGGCCGTGCAGACCCTGACCGACGACTACCTGCTGCACCTGCCGCTGGTGCTTACCCCGTCGGATGATCAACCTTCCATCCCTGCCGACCGCCAGGCCGCCTTGGACCTGTATCTGCAGGAATATCTGTCTTACACCGCCACACCCATCAACTGGACGGGCAGCCACAGCACCTGCGACCCGGGCGCCACCGATCCTGCTTTTCGGGCGGGGGTTTTGCGGCGTATCAATTATTACCGCGCCGTGGCAGGCGTCCCAGCAGGGATCACTTTTTCAGACGTCTCCAATCTCAAAGCCCAGGCGGCAGCCCTGATAATGAGCGCCAACAACGCGCTTGACCATACTCCGCCCACCACCTGGTTGTGTTATTCCGATCTGGGGGCAGAAGGCGCCGGCAGCGCCAACCTGGCCGGGGGCGCCTATGGCTGGAACGCCATCAGCCTGTATATGAAGGACCCTGGCGCCAACAATTCCTTCATCGGTCACCGGCGCTGGATCCTGTATCCACAGACCCAGCACATGGGCACCGGCGATATCCCCTATACCTCCGGGTACATGGCAGCCAATGCCCTGGTGGTGTTTGATGAGCACATGTGGGAACCGCGCCCGCCCACGCGGGAAGAGTTTGTGGCCTGGCCCCCGCCGGGCTATGTGCCTTACCCGGTGGTCTACCCGCGCTGGTCATTCTCCTTTCCCGGGGCGGATTTCACCGATGTTGCGATCAGTATGTCCAGAGCCGGTTCTGCGCTGCCGGTCAGCTTGTCACCGGTGGTGGATGGTTTCGGCGAAAATACCCTGGTGTGGATCCCGATGGAACTCAGTGATGGCGCAGACTGGCCAAAGCCAGCCGCAGATACGACCTATACCGTGAATATCCACAATGTGCTCGTGGACGGGCAGCCGCGCAGCTTTACCTATGAGGTAATCGTGTTTGATCCCGAGTACTGAATTTTAAATTGAAATGATGCTTGAAAATAGTATCATATGATGATATCATTTACTTGTGGATTCCCGGCATCGTAAGACATTGAAAGCCATCTACGAGAAGCCCGAACGCGCCAATATTGCCTGGCGTGATATCGAGGCGCTCTTCGTTGCCTTGGGAGCCGAAATCACAGAGGGCAGCGGTTCTAGGCTGTGGGTGGCGCTCAACCAGGTGCGCGCAGTTTTTCATCGTCCACACCCGGGTAACGAAGCCAGTAAAGCCATGATCAAGTCTGTACGCCGGTTTTTGGAAGAAGCAGGAGTTCGTCCATGATGGAATATAAAGGGTATCAGGGTGAGGTTGAATTTGACTCGCAAGCGGGAGTTTTTCACGGAGAGTTGATCAATATCCGCGATGTAGTCACCTTCGAAGGGCGTTCGGTGGATGAGCTGGAACAAGCCTTTCGCGAATCGGTGGATGATTACCTTGCATTTTGCGCTGCACGTGGAGAAACTCCCGATAAACCATACTCGGGAAAGTTTGTTGTGCGTGTCAGCCCAGAATTACACCGCAAGCTGGCGGTGTATGCACGTGCGGAGGATAAAAGCCTGAACCGCTGGGTAAGGGAAGTTTTGGAAGAAGCAATCCATGAAAATTCTTGAAACCGAACACCTTCTGTTGCGCCATTTAGAGCCTGGCGACCTGGACAGCCTGTACGCGCTGTACTCCGACCCCGAGGTGCGCCGCTATTTCCCCGAGGGCACGCTGACCCTGGAGGAAACCAAAGAGGAGCTGGACTGGTTCCTGCACGGCCATCCCCGGCATCCCGAGCTGGGGCTGTGGGCGACCATTCACAAACCCAGCGGTCAATTCATCGGGCGCTGCGGCTTGCTGCCCTGGACCATCGATGGCGTGTTCGAGGTGGAGATCGCCTATATGCTGGGTAAAGACGGGTGGGGGCAAGGCCTGGCTACGGAAGCTGCTATGGGCATCCGAGATTACGCCTATGAGACCCTGAAACTAAAGCGCCTGATCTGCCTGATCGACAAAGACAACCTGGCCTCGATCCGCGTGGCTGAGAAGATTGGCATACACTTCGAGAAAACTGGTCTGGATGATAAAGGGCCGTTCGTGCTGTACTCGGTCGAGCAAATATCCTGAACTCAGCCTGGCTCTCCAGGGCTGGATTGCAGTTGATCAGAATTATGAAAACCGGTTGCAAAAGCCGGTTTTTTCTTATATCATATGGATCATAGGGTCTCTACTTTCAAGAAAATTCTGATTGGTTAGCGCCGGTCCAGTGTCAACTGTCTGTCCCCATGTATATCCCAGGAGTCCCCCGATGAGCAATTTATCCCCTCAATACGATCAGTCCCTGGACTGGCTGCTGGCTCACCCTGAGCCGGTAGTGCGCTACCTGGCGTTGCGCGACCTGGTCGGACCGGCGCTCGATGACCCCGAGCTGCTGGCAGCGCGCCAGCTCGCCCACCGCCAGGGACCGATGGCCAACATATTGGAGCATATGCACCCCGAAGGTTATTGGGAGAAGCCCGGCCCCGGCTACGGCCCCAAGTACCGCTCCACCGTCTGGGCGCTGATCCTGCTGGCGCAGCTGGGCGCTTCCATAGATGAAGACGAGCGCGTGGCGCAGGCCTGCCGCTACTACCTGGAGCAGGCTTTCACGGAGACAGGTCATATCACTTATAACGGCGCTCCGGGGGGCACCTTCGACTGCCTGCAGGGCAATATGAGCTGGGCGCTGCTGGAGCTTGGTTATGCTGAGCCTGATCACTGGGACCCGCGCCTGGAGGCCGCCTTTGACTGGATGGCGCGCACGGTCACCGGCGAAGGCATCGCGCCTCAGGGGGACAAAACCACCACCGAACGCTATTATGCCTACAAGTGCGGGCCGGATTTCGCCTGCGGGGCCAACAACAACCTGCCCTGCGCCTGGGGGGCGGGCAAGGTAATACTGGCGTTCAGCCGCCTGCCGGCTGAGCGGCGCACCTCGCAGATCGAAGCTGCCATCCAGCGCGGGGTGGAATTCCTGCTCGGCGTGGAGCCCACCACCGCCGCCTATCCTACTCCATTTGGCAATCCGCCCAGCCGCAACTGGTGGAAGTTCGGCTTCCCGGTCTTCTATATCACCGACCTGCTACAATTGGCCGAATCCCTGGTGCAGCTCGGTTATGGCGCGGACCCGCGCCTGGCAGCCACCCTGGATCTGATCCGCAGTAAAGCGGATGCCCAGGGGCGCTGGGCGCTGGAGTACCATTATGCCAGCAAGACCTGGGGCAGTTACGGGCGTGCCGGGCAGCCCAATCCCTATATGACCCTGCGCGCCTTGCGTGTCCTGGATTCTATCTAGGCGTGTAGATGGCCTGAAACTCATACATCCAGGAGGTTGTTTGATCTTAAGGAAGGGCTGGATACCGGCATGGCCCCAGAATACAAACCCATCAGCGATCTTTCAGATTCCAATCTGGCTTATATGGATGTGCGCGCAGAGATCGGTATGAGCGAGCACCTGGGGGGATTCGAATTCACGGATGTGTTGCATCAGCTCTGCCATCTGGAGAGCGCCAACAAAGTGCTCGAGGTCGGTTGCGGTATCGGGGTTGGCAGCGTTTATATCGCCAGGCGCCACAATTGCCAGGTAACCGCCCTGGATATTTCCCCCAAAATGCTGGCCTGGGCTTCGCAGCGGGCTGAACGGGCCAGGATGGGTAAGCGCATACAATTCCTGCAGGCGGATGTCCGCCAGTTGCCCCTCGCCAGCGCCAGTTTTGATGCAGTCCTGGTTGAATCGGTCCTGGCATTTGTCGGCGCCAAAACAACCGCCCTGAGCGAATTGATCCGCATAACCAGACCGGGTGGATATCTTGGCTTGAACGAAGTCTTCTGGACCAGGCAGCCGCCAGCCGAGTTTTCCGAACATGCTCAACAGGTATGGGGTTCAGCTTTGCTAAGTGAAAGCGAATGGCGTGATCTCTGGCAATCGACCCCTTTTGAAAATCGGGTCATCCGTACTCGTCCGATGCAGGCTGGGGTTGATTTACGGGGACGGCTATCGTGGATCGGTTGGCGAACGGTTCTGCCAGCTATGGGGCGTCTGGTCAGGCTATTGCTGAGCAGCCCCCAGGCGCGCGCATCCGTTCGCCAGCAGTTTAACTATCCGCCTGGGATGCTCGGTTATCTGGGTTATGGGTTATTTGTCGCCCAAAAACGGACAACCTGAAGAAGTTGGTGTGTGGCAATATCCGTTATAAAGGTGTAGAAGGAATCATTTATGCGCATCCAGGATTTTATCGGCTGTAAAAGCTTCCCCTGCCAGGATATCGATCCGGCGGGCTATGCCATCCCCGCCATCGAGCTCGATCCCCAGGCTATCTCCGTACTGCTGATCTCCGAGGCCGCCCCACCCAATCCGGCTGATTATTACTACGCCCCCGGCGATCCGGCTTACCAGCAGACCACGGTGCTGGCCTTCAACGACGCCGGGGTGGCGGTGACTTCCATCCAGGACATTCTCAAGCTGGGCGCGTACCTGACCACCGCCGTGAAATGCGCCAAGACAGCTTACGGCATCCAGGCGGCCACGATCAAAGAGTGTTCTTTCATCCTGGAAGACGAGCTGGCCCTGTTTCCCAACGTCCGCGCCTACCTGCTGATGGGGGATGTGGCGATCAAAGCCTTCAATGAGATCGCACGTCGCGCCGGGCTGGGCCGGGTGATCCCGGCCGGCGCCACCTACAAACTGCGCGCGGCCGAATATTTCTACCAGGGGGCGCGCGTTTTCCCGTCCTATCTGCAGGTCGGGCCGAGCTTCAATATCGAAAAATCCAAGCGCCGCATGATTGCCGAAGATATCGCTGCCGCGCTGCGTTGGGCGGCAGCCTGAGGAGTTCCCTTGCAAACGACACCCCGCATCGCCAATCCACTGAAGCTCGTCCAATCCCTGTTCTATATCCATGCTGTCATCTGGATATTGATCGGTATTTTTACCCTGTGGCGCATGAGCCTGGGTGGCTCGCTCAGCCAGATGAGCGCCATCCTGGTGGGCATGCTCATGTTCGGCAATGCCTTTATCCTGCTCCTGGCCGGGATTGGGCTGGCGGAGCGCACCCGCCTGACCTTCCTGTTCGCCTTCCTGATCCTGTCCGTCAACAGCCTGCTGACCATCACCGACCAGGTGGGGCTGATCGACCTGCTCATCTTGGCTCTCAACCTGCTCACCCTGGCGCTGCTGGTCATCAATCGCAAACAATTGGGAATGTAATCTGCCATGCTCAACGCCGTGATGCGCGTCTATAAGCAGGTGGGGCACGTCAAGCTGACTGCCCACCTCTTCCTGCCAGAGAGCGAAGCGGGCGTTGCGCCGCGTCCGGTCGTAGCTTTCTTTCACGGCGGCGGCTGGGTGGACGGCACGCCGCTGTGGGGTTATAGCTGGTGCCAGCGCCTGTGCGAGCACGGTCTGGCGGCGGTTTCTTTCGCCTATCGCCTGGTGGACCAGCTCACTGTGACGCCGTTGGAGTCCATCCAGGATGCGCGCTCGGCGCTGCGCTGGCTGCGCTCCCACGCGGTTGAGCTGGGGATCAACCCCCGGCAAATCATCGCCAGCGGCTTTTCAGCGGGCGGCTATCTGGCCGCTTGCACCGCCCTGCTGGAAGGCTTCGACGACCCGCAAGACGACCAGCAGATTAGCGCCTGCCCGGATGCCCTGATCTTGGTCTCCACCCCGCTGAATATCTGTGCAGATGACTGGTTTGTGGAGCTGTTAAACGGTCGCTACACCTGCCAGGAAGTCTCGCCTGCCAGCCATATCCGCCCCGGCTTGCCGCCCGTCGCTCTCTTTCACGCAGGGCAGGATGAGATGGTGGCTTATGCCAGCGTGGCGCAGTTTGTGGAGCAGATGCGTCTAGCCGGCAACCTCTGCGAGCTATTTTCTTACCCGCACAGCGACCACTTTCTGGGTGGTCCGGAAAGCCCGCTGCGCCTGGAAATCGTGGAGCGCATGGCGCAGTTTTTAATCTCTCTGGGGTATCCCGTGCAGCCGCTCTAGCTGCGCCCCACACCGGTCAATCCCTGGCCAGAACAGGAGGCACAAAATGACTCATCCCAATGTGCTGATCCGCCCTTATGAGGCCGAGGACGCGGCTACGGTGTATAAGGCTGTGCAAGAGTCGCTGGAGGATGTCTCCCAGTGGCTACCGGACCTGAACGCCAGCCTGACCCTGGAAGGCGTCCAGGCATATATCGCCGCCCAGGCTGCGCAGCGCGCCGAACGCGCAGCCTATAATTTCGCTATTGTGGACGCCGACGACGGCAGTATTCTGGGCGGCTGCGGCCTGACCCAAATCAACTGGCAGCACCGCTTTGCGAACTTGTATTACTGGGTGCACAGCCGTAAAGCCGGGCGAGGCGTGGCCAGCGCGGCCACTTTGCAGCTGGCTCGCTATGGCTTCGAGACGTTGGGCCTGCAGCGCATCGAGATCGTGGTCGCGGCGGGCAATCTGGCCAGCCTGCGCGTGGCCGAAAAGGTAGGCGCCGAGCGCGAAGGCTTGCTGCGTAACCGCATCCACATCAATGACGAGTGGCATGACGCTTTCATGCATTCGCTGATCCCCTCGGACCTGGACCAGGAATGAAGATCGCCACCCCGCGCCTGATCCTGCGCGAGTTCGTGTTCGAGGATTGGCCGGCCGTGCTGGCTTACCAGTCCGACCCGCGCTACCTGCATTACTATCCCTGGCAGGACCGCGAGCCGGAAGAAGTGCAGGCGTTCGTGCAGAGCTTTATTGACCAACAGCAGGCGCGGCCGCGCACTAAATTTCAATTGGCGATCACCCTGCGCCAGCCCGGCGCCCCGCCCTGCACACCGGAGGATGAGCTGAACCACACCTCCGTGCAACCGGTAATCGGTAACTGCGGTATACGCCTGGGTGCCCCCGGTGCGAGCGAGGCGGATATTGGCTACGAGCTGGCCCCCGAGCATTGGGGCAGGGGCTATGCCACCGAGGCAGCCCGGGCTATACTCGATTTCGGCTTTCGCAGCCTGAACCTGGAGCGTGTGTGGGCATGGTGCAACGCCGAGAACTGCGCTTCCAGCCGTGTGCTGGAAAAGCTGGGCATGCATCTATCTCACCGCATCGACCAGGATCAATATTTCAAAGACCGCTGGTGGGATACCCTCGCATACGAGATCATTCGCTCGCAATGGGAGGCAACCACAAACCGATGAACATTTTCTTATGGGCTTTACAAGTGATCCTGGCGATCAAGCTGCTCACCGTTACCCTGAACCATGCCATCGCCCCTGATGACGCCAAAATGCAGCCCGGGATTCGGCGCTTCGGCGCGGCTCGTCGGCCGCTCCTGATCCTGGTTGGTTTGCTGGCTTTGCTGGGCGCGGCTGGCTTGCTCGTGCCCGGGTTGGGCTGGCTGGTGGCTCAACTGCCCTGGACGGCAGGGCTGGTGGCCGTGTTCCTGTTCATTTCCATGGGCTTTCACCTGGCAGCCCGCGACGATCCCAAGCTGTGGGTCAGCCTGATCCTGTGCGCCATGGCCGCGTTCCTGGCTTATGGACGCCTGGTGCTCGCTCCGCTCTGACTGGGTGGATAAGTGGGGTGATACTCCAAATACGGTATTTCCCCACCTGTCTTGTCGCTCTTGACAGATTAATGTATCATTAACCTGCCCGCGCTTTCGTGGGGGTCAAACCACATTTCACGAATAAAAATTAAAAAAACATAACCATTAGGAGATCAAAATGCCTCGTAAATGCCTGATCCTGATTGTTAGCCTGCTTTTCTGCGCCTTTCTGCTCGCGCGCTTGTCTGGATTCGTCCAGGCTTCCACCACGAATACCTACACCGTGCCGGTGCTCTCCTCATCCTGGATCACGGGTATTCTCAGCGATGAGGTCGGCACGGCTGGCATCCTGGTGGAGAAGCTCACCCCGGGCGGTGAACCTCTCACGGTGACCTGTAGCCGTGGGCATCTGTACGCTCTCACCCACCGCGGCAGTGAAGTCTACGAGCCGGTCTTCTACAGCCAGTACCTGGGCTGTTCGAGGATTGCCTCCGGGGATCGCAATGGCGATGGAGTGCGTGAGCTGTATGTTGCCACCAATGACCAGCGTTTATTGGTGCTGGACGGCGATGATTTCCAGCAGCTGCGTGCATTCAGCCTGCCGGTTGGCGAGCCTATCGAGGACCTGGCGGTGGGGGATGTGGATGGCGATGGGGTTGTGGAAGTGATAGTGGTCACCTTAAACACTACCCTGGTTTACCACGCCACCACCTTTGCCCTGGAATGGGATGCCCTGAGTTACGGCGGCTATCAGGTGCGCATCGGCAATATCGATACGGATCCCTTGCCTGAGATGGTAGTCAACAATAATACGGCTTACGTTCTCAATGCCAGCCAGCAGAGTGTGGAATGGTCTTACAGCGGCGGCTTTGGGGAGCGGATGGACCTGGGAGATGTGGATAACGATGGGCGGGCCGAGATCGCCTATGTCACTGCCTGGGATAACGCCTATGTGATTGACGGCGACACCCAGACCTATAAATGGCAGCTTACAGCCCTGGGTGATCTTGAAGGGGTCAGGGTCGCCGATGCCAACGGCGATGGGGTTGCTGAAGTCATCATCGGCAATGGCCAGTGGGGCTATTTGCGTGGCTACCGCGGCGCGGAGGGGGATCAATTATGGGAGATTTCCAACCCCGAGCACGGCGTCTCCGGGATTGGGGTGGGCGATACCAATAACGACGGCATCAATGAGGTCGTCTGGGGGGCGGGCCTCACCTCCTCCGGCAGGGACGCCCTGTTCATCGGCGACTGGCAAGGCGGGGGCAGCGTGCTGTGGGCTTCCGATGACCTGGACGGTCCCCTGTACGTGGCAGCCGGCGATCTCGATCAGGATGGGAGCGTCGAGATGGTTATGGCTTCCTACAGCAGCGTCAGCGAATACGGCGGCGGCATGCTGGGGGTGTATGATGGCGCGACCCGTAACCTGGAATGGACTACAACCCTCGGTACCGGCTATTTTCACATTTCACATCTGGCAATCGGTCAGGTGGATAGCGACCCCGCCCTGGAAATTGTGGTCGCCGGGGATAGCTGGTACATAACGACAATCCATACTTACGACGGCCTGACGCACGCTCTCGAATGGGAGAGCCCTGGCCTGGGCAGCGGGCTGCCGTATGCCCTGGCGGTGGGGAATATCGATGGCGACCCTGTGGATGAGATTGCCATCGGGTTGAGTACGGATTACCACTCGCATGTGCAGGTGCTGAACGGCGCCTCGCCGGTGATCCAGTGGGATAGCGCCTCCCTGGATGGCGATATTATCGATCTATCCCTGGGCAACCTGGCTGACGCCAGCAAGGTCAACCTGGCGGTGTTGACCACCCAGAGCGTGTATATCTATGAGCCCGATCCGTGGGTTTTGATGTACCAGCAGCCGGTGGTGAATGGCCAGGCCCTGGCAATTGCCAACGCCGACCTGAGCGGGCAGGGCGAGCTGCTGCTGGTGGCCAATAATGCCGACGGGGTGCCCAGCCTCTTCGCCTACAGTGGCGCGCCTTTCATCCAGATCAAGCAGCATGCCCTGGGTGATGTGCAGGTCAATCAGGTGCTCCCCAGTGACCTGGATGGCGACCTGAACCAGGAATTTATCCTGTTTGGCAGGCAGGGAACCCTCCCATCCAGCCCCAGCCTGCTGTGGGTAGGCGCACAGGATTACCCCACTTTTTGGGAGTACCGCCTGCCCAACCGCGCCTGGGGTAATTTCAACGGCGGCGCGGTGGCGGATGTGGATGGGGATAACCGGGCGGAGCTGCTGGTGGGCAGCGAAATGCTGATCCAGTTGTACGAGGTCACTCCAACCGTGAGGGATATCCAGCTCGCCTACCTGCCCATTGTGCACAAGCCGCGTCCCATGCGCGGGCTGTATGGTACAGTGAGCGAGTTGGGAAACCCGGTCGCGGGGATCCCCTTGCAGGTGCGCTTCTTTAACGGCGCCGAGTGGTCAACGGTAGCCTCGGGGTATACGGCCCTGGACGGCAGCTACTCTTTCACCGGCTTGCCCGGGCTGGCCGCGGGGCAGTATTACTATGTACTGTATCAGAATTCAGATAACAACTCCTACCGCCTGTGGACCTGGCATACAAAGGGGATTGAGAGCTTCCAGGTGGGCACGGAAGCCCACATGGGTGACTTCGACGTGGCAAACATTCCGTTATACGGCCCCTTCAATGGAGATTGGTCGGAGCTGCCCGAGACCTTCGAGTGGCGCGTGCGCTCTGCCTCACCGGAGGATTCCTACGAATTCAACCTGTATGACCCTTACGATGGAGACCCGTATTTCTATACCGATCCGCCGCTCGGATATATCTACCAGTACACGCTGACCAGCCTGCCCGCCGGTTTTAGATACGACACGCTGTATGCCTGGGAGATCTGGACCTACAGCCCGGATGGCGGCTTTGGCGTATCCTTTGAATCATGGGCGGTTTACTTCTACAGCTACAGCCGGGCTGAAAACATGCGCCTCCAGCCCCTGCCGCGCCGCAGCCTGGAAGACCCGGAGGCCCTGCTGGGGCGAAAACCCTAGCAAAGAGAGTCTCTCCTGACTGGATATCCTTATCAGGAGAGACCTCACCTGCTGTACTATCGACCATCTTTCACGTACATTGTTTAAACTGCCCCTAGGTTTTCCCCCGCAGGCTGTGTGCAGCGGCTACTTGATCTTGCCCGTATCCACGCTGGTCTCGCCGGCGTAATAGCTGAAGCGCTGAAGTCAATTTAGCGGATCGAAAAATTATCAAAATACACCCGGCTGGCATAGCCGTCGCCATCCGTGCCCATGCCGAACATCAGCAGGATGGTCTGGCCGCGCCAGAGGCTGACATCGACCTCGAAGGATTCCCAGCTGCGGTGGTCGTAATTGGGCTTCCACAACACGCGCCGGATCACGTCGTCGTATTCCCACATCAGGTACAGGAAAATCGTGTCGGTTTCCACCGCCTCGTCGATCGACTGCGGGGCGGGGGAGAGGCCGGTGGCGCTACTCTCTTCGCTGACGCTGTAGAAGTAGC
>Ga0105106_10000431_pt1 | contig 29714 bp, 29 predicted proteins | sample PPLLaktember2015_5_FD_79109 | JGI IMG/M metagenome (GOLD analysis project Ga0105106, IMG submission 79109) | Freshwater sediment microbial communities from Prairie Pothole Lake near Jamestown, North Dakota, USA - PPLs Lake P8 Core (1) Depth... | ecosystem: Environmental > Aquatic > Freshwater >...
GGCGGCCGCGGTATCCCGCAGTCGCGCCCCGCGGCTCGCATCGCCGCTTTGAGCCCTGCGAAACCTCCGCCTTTCACGATCTGGTAGAGCGCGGCGACCTGCTCCTGGACTTTGCGCGCTTCGAAGTAATCCTCCTTGCGGCAGATGTCGTAGAGCCTCCTCACCAGCACCGGCGCGACGCCCGCGAGCGCGGAGAACTGGCTCGTCGCACCGTTCGCGCCCGCCGATCCCATGTAGGCGGTGCCGCACGCGAGCTGGAAATCGGGTCGCACGCGCTGCGCGCTCGAGAGCACGTTGATCTGGAATTGCCAGTCGTTGCTGCTGTCGACGACGCCGGCGAAGTTCGGCCGCTTCGCGATCAGCTTCAGCACGAGATCCGGCGTGATCTTCGGCCCGCGCATTTCTTCCGGCGCATACCAGAGGAAAAACGGAACGCCGGTCGCGCCGCCGATCTCGTCGAAGTGCGCGAGCAGCATGTCCGCGGGCGGCGTCCAGTAGTACGGCGTGGTGATGACGATCGCTGCCGCGCCGGCTTTGCCCGCGTGCGCCGCACGCTGCGCCGCGATGCCGGTTCCCGCGTCGCTCACGTGCGCGATCACCTTGCCTCGCGCGCGCTCGAGCGCGAAGTCGAGGAGCTTCATCTGCTCTTGGTCGGTCAGGCTCACCGACTCGCCGACGTGCATCGGCAGCGCGAGCGCTTCCGCTCCGTGCGCGAGGTGGAAATCGAGCAGCTTGCCGTACGTCTTCCAGTCGATCGCGTCGTCGGCCAGAAAAGGCGTGACGGGGGTGTGGACCAATCCGGGGGTGTAAGTGGGGCTTACCATCCGTGCGGCTCCGTATCCATGATGCCGAGAGCTTCGAGCTCGCGGCCGATGTGCGCGATGCGCTCCTGGCTCGCGGTCGGGAGCGGCGGCCGCGTCGGTCCCACGGGGCGCCCCATCAGCACCATCCCGCCTTTGAGGGAAGACGGGTACTGGTCGCGGAAAAGGTCCCACAGGAGCGAGAGCTTGAACTGGAGCTCGCGCGCACGCTTCGCGTTCCCCGAAGCACAAGCCTCGTAGAGCGAGGTGCAGAGGTTCGGACAGATCGCGCCGGCCGACGAATAAGAGCCGGCGCCGCCCATCGGAATCGCGGGCGCCAGGAACTCCACGCCCGAGATCATCGAGAAGCCGGGGCGGAGCGCGAGCGCCACGCGCGCGATCTCCATGTATTTCTCGCTATTGAAGCTCGCTTCCTTCATCGCGATGAAGTTGGGCAGACGCTCGATCAGCCGCCGCGTGAGCGCGCCGTCGAACTCCACGCCGTCGAGATAGCTCGGCGAGTTGTAGGCAATCAGCGGCAGATCGGTCGTCGTCCCCAGCCTCACGAAATACTGGTAGAGCGCTTCGCTGCTCGGGTTCCAGAAATACGGCGTGATCGCGATGATCGCGTCGGCGCCGATTTTTTTCGCGTGGCGCGCGAGCTCCATCGAATCCTCGATCGCGAGCGCGCTCACGTGGATCGACACCGGCACGCGCCCCGCCACCACTTTCACCGCGACCTCGGCGAAGGCCTTGCGCTCGGGGATCGAGAGATTCAGCGACTCGCCTTTGTGATGCGGCCACGAGATCGCGGTTGCGCCGGTGCGCACGTGAAAGTCGAGCAGCTTCTCGAAAGTCGCGAGGTCCGGACTGAAATCGGATTTGAGCGGCGTGACCGGACTTTGCAGCACGCCTTTGAAAACGAGAGACATCGTCGCTCCTCTTGTTCGTCAGGTGATTCTAGGTGATACGCTACGCGTTGGCACCTGAGCGTCGTGATCTCGGGTCACAAGATGCAGTTCGCCGTGGACAAGGAGACCAAGCGCTCCTATATCGATCTCGAGGAGCTCGCCAAGCGCGGCGGGCTGTCGTTCGAGTCGCATTACTGACAGCCGGGGAGTCACAGTCGATGCAGGCAGATGTCGTCGTAGTGGGTAAAGGGAATGCCGCGCTGTGCGCGGCGCTGGCGGCGCGCGATACGGGCGCGAGCGTGATCATGCTGGAAGCGGCGCCGGTCGACGAGTCCGGCGGCAACAGCCGGTTCGCGGGCGGCGTGATGCGCTTCGCTTACGATTCGGTCCACGACCTCGAGAAAGTCGCAGAGATCCCGGCAGAGGAGATCGACAGCGTCGACTGGGAAAGCAATACCCAGGACCAGTTCTACGACGACCTCTACAACGTCACCGGTTTCCGCACCGATCCCAGCCTGAGCGAGCTTCTGATCACGCAAAGCCTCGACGCAATGATCTGGCTGCGCGGCCAGGGCGCGCGCTTTCTCCCCAATTACCGCCACCAGTCCGCGGTCGTGAACGGCAAGCGCAAGTTCTTCGGCCGCATGCCGATGATCATGCACGGCGGCGGTCCGGGGCTCGTGCAGTCGCTCACCGATACCGCGGAGAAAAAAGGCGTCCGGATTTTTTACGAGACGCGCGCCGCTGCGCTCGTTTACGAAGGCGATCGCGTGCAGGGCGTGAGGGCGCGCAGCAAAGGTAAGACCGTCGAGTTCCGCGCGAAATCGGTCGTGCTCGCGTGCGGCGGCTTCGAAGCGAACCCCGAATGGCGCACGCGCTATCTGGGGCCCGGTTGGGAGCTCGCCAAGGTGCGCGGCTCGCGCTTCAACATGGGAGACGGGCTGAAGATGGCGCTCGACATCGGCGCGTGCCCGTACGGCAACTGGTCGGGACGCCACGCGGTGTCGTGGGAGCGCTACGCGCCGGAGTTCGGCGATCTGTCGCTTCCCGAAAGCTCCTACCGCCACAGCTACCCGATGTCGCTCATGATCAACACCGAAGGCAAGCGCTTCGTCGACGAAGGCGCCGAGTTCTACAACTACACTTACGCCAAGTACGGCGCGGAAGTGCTGAAGCAGCCGGGCCAGGCCGCATGGCAGGTGTTCGACGCCAAGGTGAAGCCGCTCTTGCGGCCCGAGTACGGCGACAAGGCGGTCACCAGGGTCACGGCGAGCACGCTCGAAGAGCTGGCTGCGAAAATGGAAGGCCTCGCCAATCCGACGGCGTTTCTGAAAACGGTGAAGGAATTCAACGCCGCGGTGCGCACCGACGTGCCTTTCAACCACTCGGTGAAAGACGGCCGCTCGACGGTGGGCATCGAGCCGCCGAAGTCGAACTGGGCGCATCCGCTCGACACGCCGCCGTACGAGGCCTATGCGATCACGTGCGGCATCACATTCACGTTCGGGGGTTTACGCACCGTTCCCGAGACCGGGCAGGTGGTCGACGTCAACATGCTGCCGATCGAAGGCCTCTACACCGCGGGCGAAATGCTCGGCGGGCTTTTCTACTTCAACTACGCCGCGGGCACCGGGCTCGTTTCCGGCACCGTGTTCGGGCGGATCGCCGGTCGGGGCGCAGGTGCGGCGGCCTGATGTTCATCACAAAGAGAAGCGAACAATGAAACTCTGGTACCAGAGCCTCGCGCGTCAGGCGCAGACGATCGATTACGGCGCCGACCTGAAGAAGGTCATCGCTGCCGCCGCGGAACCGGACACCACCGTGCACGTGCAGGGTCTCAATGAGGCCGCCGGCATCGGCGCGCACTACCGGTTTCTCGAGTATCACGACACCCGCGAAGTCATCGATAACGCCCTCAGGGCCGAGAAGGAGGGCTATGACGCCTTCCTCATCGGCAACATCACCGACGCGGGCTTACGCGAAGCGCGCGAGCTCATCAATATTCCGGTGCTGGGCCTGTCGGAAACGAGCTTGCACATGGCCGCCATCATGGGGGCGAGCTTCGGGCTGGTCGCGATCGCCGAGCGCTGGGTCCCCCGGCTCATGGAGAACGTCGAGCGCTACGGACTGCGCCAGAAGCTCGCCGGCATCGCAACGATGGAAACCTCCCCGCTCGATTTGAGAAAAGCTTTTCGCGACGAGACCAGGCGCGGGGACGTGATCGCGCGATTCACCGCCGCTGCCGAAAAGCTCCTTGCCCAGGGCGCCGAAGTCATCATTCCGGCGGGCGGCGAAGTCGGCGTGTTCGTGATCCAGGCCGGCCTTTTCGAGCTCGGACGCGCACCTGTCGTCAACGGGATCTACGAGCTGATCAAGATGGGCGAGATGGCCGTGCGCCTGAGAAAACTGACCGGGCGCTTCACCAGCAAGCGTTTCAGCTACGCTCCGCCCACTGGAGAGTTTCTCGAGAAGATACGGGAACATTACGGTCCCGACGTATATAAGGACGTCCCATGAAGCTCATCGCCCATGCTTTCACTGCTCTGCCGCTGCTCGCGCTTGCGCCGCTCGCGCTCGCGCAAGCCTATCCCACCAAACCGGTCCGCGTGATTCTGCCGGTGCCCGGCGGCGGCACGCCGGACGTCGTGGCGCGGACGGTCACGCCCGGGATGGCCGAGCTGCTCGGGCAATCGCTCGTCATCGACAATCGCGGCGGCGCGGGCGGACGCATCGCCGCCGAGCTCGCGGCGCGGGCTGCGCCCGACGGCTATACGCTATTTCTCACGAGCCCCGGCGCGCTCACGATCGTCCCGCATCTCTCGAAGAACGTGCCCTACGACACGCACAAGGATTTCGCACCGATCGGCCTCGTCTCGACCGGAGCCTTCCTTCTCCTCACTCATCCTTCGGTTCCGGTGAAGAGTGTCAAAGAGCTGATCGCGCTCGCCCGTGCGCAGCCGGGCAAGCTCAACTACTCATCGGCCGGCAACGGCACCGCCAATCACCTCGCCATGGAGCGCTTCAAGAGCGCGGCGGGCGTCAATTTCACCCACGTGCCTTACAAAGGCGCGCCGCAGGCGGTGACCGATCTACTCGCGGGGCGCGTGAGCGTGACGTTGAACTCGATACCGCCGATCATCGCGCACATCAAGGGCGGACGGCTGCAGCCGCTCGGGGTCGCCGGTGCGCGCCGCTCGCCTCTGCTGCCCGACGTTCCGACCATCAGCGAAGCGGGCGTGCCCGGCTTCGAAGCGGGGAGCTGGCTGGGGCTCCTCGCGCCGGCGAAAACACCGAAGCCGATACTCGCGCGCCTGAACTCGGCGATGGTGAAAGCGGTTAACAGTCCGGAGACACGCTCCAAGCTGCAAGCGCTCGGCGCCGAGGCCGCGGGCACCAGCCCGGACGAATTCGCGGCGATGATCCGGCGCGAATGGGCGCTGCACGCCAAGATCATCAAGGCCGCGGGCCTGAAGGTCGACTGAGCGCTATCGATTGCGCAGCGTCGGATCGAAGCGGTCGCGCAGCCAGTCGCCCGCGATGCTGACCGAAAGCGTCGTCAGGAATATGACGGTACCCGGCAGCACCGCGATCCACCACGCCGAAATGAGGTGCGAGCGCCCCGCGCCCAGCATCTGACCGAGGCTCGTGAGCGGCGGCTGGATGCCGAGGCCCAGGAACGAAAGCGAGCTTTCGAGCAGGATCGTCGCGGGGAAGAAGAGCGTGAACTGCACGATGAGCGCGCTCAGGATGTTCGGGAGGACGTGGCGCGCGTATATGCGTGACGGCTTCGCGCCCAGCGCCCGCACTGCGACCGCGTAGCCTTGCGTGTTCGCCGCGACGACGAGGCCGCGCGTGAGCCGCGCATACGCTTCCCAGCCGTGTATCCCCATCACCAGGATGAAGAGCGTCAGGTTGTTGCCGAAGAATGCGAGCACTGCGAGCGCGATCAGCATAAACGGCAGCGAGGCCTGGGCGTCGACCAGCATCATCAGCACTTCCTCGGTCCAGCCGCGGAAATGCGCGGCGATGAAACCCAGGAAAGTGCCGATCACCGCGCCTATGGTCGTTCCGATCACCGCGACGAGGATCAGCAGGATCCCCAGGAAGAAGTTCGGGATGCTGAAGCCGAGCACCGCGAAAGTCATCACGAAGCGGTCGATCACCTTGTTGCGGTTGAGCGCCGCCACGATGCCGAGCGACACGCCGATCAGAAGCGCCACGGTGAGCGCGGTGAGCGCGAGCCGGACGGTCGCCGGCAGCGCTTCGGCGATCACGGCGACTACGGGACGGTCGTCAGCGATCGAAATCCCGAAATCGGCGCGCGCGATGCCGACGAAGTAGCGCAGGTACTGCTCGTAAATCGGACGGTCGAAGCCGTAGAGCTTGCTGTAGTGCGCGACGACCTCGGGATCGGCCTGGTCGCCGAGCATGGTCTCGATCGGGTCGCCGGTCGCGCGCAAAGCCACGAAAGCGAAAGTCACCACCAGCCACATCGTCAGCAGCGCGCGGCCGAGCTTGATCAGGACAAAGCGGCTACCCATGGATTAGCTTCCGTGCGCCACGGGATCGCCTCGGCGCCCCTGCCGGCGCCTCGCGATGACAAACAGCCATCACACCAGTCCTCGCAATGACAGGAAAGGAGGTCTCGGAGGGAAACCTGGGTTTCCCTCTGAGGCGTTCACCGGCGAGCCGAGCGTAGCGAGGTCTCGGGGGGAAACCTGGGTTTCCCCCTGAGGCGTTCACCGGCCGGCCTCGCTGCGCGAGGCGTCCTCGCGCCAGCCCTGGTCGACGTAGCTCGAGCCGCCGACGCGCCAAAGCCTCAGCACCTGGCGATGACGCCCCGTTTCCACCGCATGGTCGCGGGACTCCGGAGCGGGCGGCTCGGACTTGCCGTTGAGCGCTTCGCTCAAGACCCTGCCCGTCATGGTCGCAGGCCCTCTCAAACCCAGGGTGTGCAGGATGGTGGGAACGACATCGACGTGCGAAGCCGGCCACGCCGAAACGTAACCTTCCCTGAAGAGGCTCCCCTGCGCGGCGAGCAGGTTGTTCATCTCGATCTCGTGCAGGCCGCCGTGCGTCCCGCCGCCCACCGGCACTTCGCTCGAATCGAAATAACACGTTCCGCGCCAGCCCCACTGGTTGACGGCGTCGTCCGCGCGCATCGTGTAGTAGACCTCCGGCGCACGCGCGTGCTCGACCATGAGGAGCGTACGGTCGAGAGTTCCGGGAACGAAGCCGTTGAGGCCGTCGCCTTGCGCAGGCGTGAAGACGTGCGCGCACCATGGCTGCTCGTTCAGCCAGTCGGCGACGCGCTTCATCGTGCGCGGCTCGCCGTCCCTGATGCGGATCGCGCCGTAGTACCCCGTGCTCCCCGCGACGCCGCGCGTCTCGGTGTAAGACGTGCCGATCTCGATTCCGGCTTCGCGCATGCTCGGTTTCACGTGCACGCGCTCGCGCGTCGTCACCTGACCGTGATCGGAGCACACGATCATCTGGCACGCTTCGCCGCCCGCGTCGGCCCGCCACGCATCGAGCAGCAATCCGAACTGCTCGTCGGCGTTGCGGATCGCGGCGAGGCTTTCGGGCGAGCCGATGCCGCACTGGTGATACGTCGAGTCGGGATCGGAGAACCAGACGAAAAGCACGTCGGGCTCGATTTCGGGCAGCACCGCTTCGAGCGCGATGCGCATCTGGAGCCGTATGCGCTCGATGTTCGGCTTGGCGCCGGGCGGAATCGGGCCGAAGCGACGCAGGATGTCCTGCGCATACGCGTCGGGGCCGGATTCGCGCCAGTCGGAAAGGCACAGCGTCACCTGCCCGAGCTCGGCGTGGCGCGGGTTGAGCAGATGCGTGGTGCCGGCGGAGCCGGTGCTCACCACCGCGACTTTCATGCCGTGCTCGGCGAGCATCTCGCCGAGCGCGGGCGTTTCCACGAAACGCCCCTGGTATGCGGCCTGCGCGTCGTGGATGTCCTGGTACTGGCCGGTGTGCAGCAGCTTGTCGGCGTAGATGTTCGGGTCGAAGAACTTGTTCGCGATGACGCCGGTCGCGGCCGGCGCTGCGCCCGACGCGAGCGCCGTCGCATTCACGCGCGTGACCGAAGGAAAAACCGAGCGGCTGCGCGGGAAATCACATCCTGCGTCGAGGAAGCGGCGCAGGTTGGGCGCGAGCTCGGGCGTGATCATGTCGCGCCGCATGGCGTCGAAGACGGTGATGATGTAACGGGGCCAGCGCATGGGTTTACCTCCCGATGGTCGGATCGTTGACGAGGAGCGCGTGGACGCCGCCCGCGGCGAGCGCGCTCGCGCGCGCGGCGGTGATGTAACCGGGCGCTTCCTGCCGCGGGCGCAGCCCCGCAGTCACCCAGACTTCGCGCCCGGCGCGGGTGACCAGCGTCACGCGCTCGGGCGTGACCTCGTCTTCCCAGTAGCGGATCGCGCGCAGCGGATGGGCGAGGAATTCGGGCGCGAGCGCCGGCGCTTTGGGCATGCCGAGTATCGCGACACCCGGGCAGCGCCCGGCGACGCCGCGCATGTGCTCTACGCTGCGCGCGCCGTAGACGACCTGGGCGACCATCGCCGTGCGCTCGAGACACGATGCGATCGCTTCCACCATTTCGGGCGTGGTCACTTTCACGTCGAGCATGACCCGCACCCGGCCCCGCGCGATCTCGAGCACTTCGTCGAGCGTAAGCACCTCAGTTCGTCCTGACGGCTTCGACTCCGCCGTTCGTTCCTGTTCCGTTCGTCCTGAGCGCAGCGATAGCGGTGTCGAAGGATGAACGGCCGTACTCCTGCCCAGCGGCATCGCCTTGATCTCCTCGAGCGTCATCTCCGCGATCGGCCGCGCATCGCCCGCCACGCGCTTGAGATCGGGATCGTGCGAGCACACGAGCGCGCGCTCTCGCGTTACGCGCACGTCGGTCTCGATGAAATCGGCGCCGGCCTCGATCGCGCGCTCGAACGCGAGCGCGGTGTTCTCCGGGTACGCGGCGGAGTAGCCGCGGTGCGCGACGATCAGCATTTCAGTATTTGAAGGGTGCAGCCGGAGGGCGCTACTCGCTGCGATTATAACCACGCATGTTGCAGGAGAATGACAGCGCGGCGCCGCCGCGCGGATTACTTCTTGCGCACCAGCGCGCCCGGCATGTTTTTCACCGCGCGCTTCACTTTGCTTTTCACGGGCTCGCGCGGGCGCTTGCCGTCGCTGCTTTTCATTTTGACGTCGCCGCGCGGCCGGTCGAGCCTGACGTCGCCCTGCGGCTCGTTCAAGCGGCGCGTGCCGCCGTCCCACGACGGATTGCGCTCGCGCTCGGCCGTCAGCGCTTCGGCGCGCTCGCGAAGCTCCCTCCCCTCGTCCGCGGTCAGCTCCGACGCCGACGAGCCGGCGCAGGCGAGCGCGAAGATCACTGCGAAAGATGCCGGGTAAACTTTTTTCATGATGCCTCCTCAGAAGTGCGCAACGCCATGAGCGCCGCGAGGGCGGCCAGGGACAAGACGACCGACAAGCCCAATGCAATGCGCGGGCCGTGCGCTTCGAGCACCACGCCGAACGTAAACGGCGCGATCGCCTGCATGCCGCGGCCGAGCACGCTTAAGAGTCCCTGCCGGTGGCCGTAGCCCACCGGGCCGAAAATCGCGAGCGGCAGCGTTCCCTTCGCGATCGTGATCATGCCGTTGCCCGCGCCGTGCGTCATCGCGAAGAACGACGCGACGGCCGCCGGACCGCCGAAGAGCGCGAGGACGATACCCGCGACCGGATGGCACGCAGTGGCGATGCGCGCCGTGACCAGAGGATGGAAGCGGAAGCGCCTCGCCGCGAGAAACTCGAGCAGGCGCGCGGCGACCTGCGCGGGGCCGAGCAGCGCCGACGCGGTGAGCGCCGCGACCGCCGTCGTTCCGGCCGCGAGCAGCAGACCCGGCAGGTGCGCGGCCATCGCAGACGTCACGTACGAGGTCATGGCCCCGAATAGCGCCAGAAGTATGAACGAGCGCCAATAGCCCGGCCATTTCGGCTCGGCTGCGCTCGCCTCCCCCGGCGCCGCCGGCGGCGCGGCGTCCGCGGCGCGGGCGCTTCCCGGCGGTATGCACGCGACGTTGATCGGGAGCGCGATCGCGAGGTGCACAGCGGCCCACACGAAACAGCTCGCGCGCCAGCCGTAGTGCTCGGCGAGGAGCGCGGTGAGCGGCCAGCCCACCGTGCTCGCGAACCCCGCGATCAGCGTGATGCCCGTGATCGGTCCGCGCGCGGCGCTGCCGTGGAGCCGCACCAGCGCGGCGAATGCCGCTTCATACAGGCCCATCGCCATGCCGAGCCCGATGACGCACCACGCGAGAAACAGAACCAGCACATCCGACGCGTAGCCCAGCGTGACGAGGCCCGCGGCGAGCACGAAATTCGAAATGACGAGGATGCGGCGTCCGCCCCAGCGGTCGATCGCGCGGCCCGCAGCGGGCCCGGTCAGCGCCATGACGATCAGTGAGACCGAGAACGCGCCGAACACGGTCGAGGTCGCGAGCCCGAGCTCGCGCGCGATCGGCGCGGCGAGTATGGCGATGAGATACGTCGAAGAGGCCCACGCGATCGTCTGCGTGAAGCCGAGCGCGAGGACCTGGGTCAGCAAATCGTTACTGAGAGCGCGGCGAGACGCTCGCAGATGCGGGCGCGCTGCTCGAGCAGATCGTTGAAATACACGTCGCACGCCGGTATCGGCGCCGGATAGGCGTTGATCTCGGCCTGGATGCGCAGGCGCTCGCGCTCGAGCCCGGCGCGGGTTACCCGCAGTTCGGCGTCTGCTGGCATAACATCCCGATACTAGAATAGTCCGCCACCCATGGGGGAGCCGACATGAGAACTTCGACCGTCCGCATTATGGCTCCGGCATTGGCCGTGCTCGTCGCCGCGTGCCAAACAGCCTCGACGCTTCAGCACACCGCAGACCCGGCAATCACGATCGGCGCGAACGACCTCGGCGGCATCGTCAGGAGCGCGAACGGCATCGAAGCCGGCGTCTGGGTGATCGCCGAGACGACCGGGCTCCCCACGAAGCTCGCGAAAATCGTCGTGACCGACGATCGCGGCCGCTACGTGCTGCCCGATCTTCCGAAAGCGAGCTACGACGTGTGGGTCCGCGGTTACGGCCTCATCGATTCGAAGAAAGTGCGCAGCACGCCGGGCAGGCTCCTCGACCTGCGCGCGGTGGTCGCGCTGACACCGGCGGCGGCGGCCGAATACTATCCGGCGGCGTACTGGTACTCGATGATGAAAATCCCGGAGCCGGGTGAGTTCTCGGCCTCGGGCAAAGGCGCGATCTCGAAAGTGCGCAGCCAGGCGGAGTGGCTCAACGTCGTCAAGACCAACGGCTGCGTCACCTGCCACCAGATGGGGAACAAGGCCACGCGCACCATGCCGCGCGACTTCGCGCACATCAGCTCGTCGACCGACGCGTGGGCGCGCCGCATCATGTCGGGCCAGGCGCAGACCAACATGGTGAACGCTCTCGCGCGCATCGATGCGCGCAAGGCGCTCGAGCTTTTCGCCGACTGGACCGACCGCATCGCGGCAGGCGCGATTCCGGCCTCACGGCCGTCGCGCCCGCAGGGCGTCGAGCGCAATCTCGTCCTCACCATCTGGGACTGGAGCCGCGCGACCGCGTACATGCACGACGAGATCTCGACCGACAAGCGCAAGCCTACGGTCAACGCCTACGGTCCGATCTACGGGGCGCCCGAGGAGAGCACCGACTGGATGCCGATACTCGACCCGGTCACGCACACCGCGACCGAAGTGCTGCACCCGGTGCGCGATCCCGCAACGCCGTCGTCGAAAGTGCTGCCGCTCGCGCCTTCGCCTTTCTGGGGCGAGGCGGCGATCTGGGACTCGAAGACGAGCATGCACAACCCCATGCTCGACGAGCAGGGGCGCGTATGGTTCACGGCGCGCGTGCGTCCTCGCGACAATCCCGCCTTCTGCCGCAAAGGCTCGGGCCATCCGTCGGCGAAAGCTTTTCCGCTCGAGCGCGCGAACCGCCACCTGTCGATGTACGACCCGAAAACCAAAGCGTTCAAGCTGATCAGCACGTGCTTTCAGACGCACCACCTGGTCTTCGCCGAGGACGCCAATCACACGCTGTGGATGAGCGGGGATGCGGCCAACCAGGTCGTGGGCTGGTTCAATCGCAGGCTGTACGAGGAGACCGGCGACGAAGCGCGCGCGCAAGGCTGGACGCCGCTCATCCTCGACACCAACGGCAACGGGAAGCGCGACGACTGGGTCGGGCCCAGGGACGCGCCCGATCCGGCGAAGGACACGCGCATTGCAGCGGGCTTCTACGGCATCGCGGTGAACCCCGTCGACGGGTCGGTGTGGGGATCCGCGCTCGGCTTTCCGGGCAGGCTGGTGCGCGTCGATCCGGGTGCGAACCCTTCGGAGACCGCGCTCACCGAGGTGTACGAGCTCCCGCTCGAAAGTAACGGCTACGGCGTGCGCGGCATGGACATCGACAGGAACGGCGTCGTCTGGGCTTCGTTCGCGAGCGGGCATCTCGGAAGCTTCGACCGCGGCAGGTGCAGGGCGCCCCTCAACGGTCCCAAAGCGACCGGCAAGCATTGCCCCGAAGGCTGGACGATGCATCCTTTCCCCGGCCCGCAGTTCGCGAACGTGAAAGCTTCCGGCAGCGTGGAATCGAGCTATTACACCTGGGTCGACCAGTTCGATACGCTGGGCCTGGGCAGGAATGTCCCGATCGCGACCGCGAATCTCAACGACGGTTTCTTCGCGCTGGTGAAAGGCGAGTTCGTGACGCTGCGGGTCCCCTACCCGCTCGGCTTCTACGCCAAATGGTCCGACGGCCGCATCGACGACCCGGAAGCCGGCTGGAAAGGCCGCGGCATGTGGGCGACGACCTCCACGCGCGCGCCTTTCCACATGGAAAGCGGCAAGGGCACGCGGCCGAAAGTAGTCAAGTTCCAGCTGCGGCCCGATCCGCTCGCGCGCTGAAGCCTCGCACGCGCCGCTCCGCGCGGGGCGGGTCTTGAGATACCATCGCAAGGAATCACGAGCCACACGTTCGACCATAAACCACAGACTGACGACACCCGGGAGCAGAGATGGCTGAAGGCACTATGAATCGCGGCGCATCGCCGCAGAACGAGCTTTCGCTCAACATGAAGCTGATTTCCCAGAACGAGCTCGACGGCTTCGGCGGCATCGGCGAAGGCATGGGCATGCACAAGACGAAGGACGGCCGCCGCATCATGTGGCTGGGGCACGAAGGTCCGCCCAAGAACTTCACCGGCGTCGACGTGACCGACCCGAAGAATCCGAAAGTCGTGGTCCAGACCGATCTTCCGCACAGCAAGATGCGCTCGAACTCGCTCGAAGTCATCGGCGACTACATGCTCGTGTCGCACCAGATCCGCGGCGCCGAGCCGCCGTACAAGCCGGCGGGCTTCACGATCTGGGACATCAGCAAGCCCGAAGAGCCCCGCGAGATCTCGCATTACGACACCTCGGGCCCGCACTCCTATGGCGTGCACTGCGTGTGGTGCGTCGACGGCGAGTTCGTGCACATCTCTTCGGGCGCGCCGGATTTCGAGCCGAACAACATGAAGGACCACCAGATCTATCAGATCGTGGACATCCGCAACCCGTCCAAGCCGGTGGAGGCGGGCCGCTGGTGGTACCCGGGCCAGAAGAAAGGTGAGACGCCGCTTCCGCGCCACCCGAAGTTCGACAGCGGCTATCGCCCGCACAACATCAGCTGGTACCCGGATCGACCGGACCGCGCTTACGTCGCGTACCTCGACGGCGGCGTGGTGGTGCTCGACATCAGCGACAAGGCGCATCCGAAAGAGATCTCGCGGCTCAACTACTCGCCGCCTTTCAACGGCTTCACCCACACCGCGATGCCGCTGCTCTCGCGCGGGCTGATGATCGTCACCGACGAATGCACGCAGGACGACGGCAAGGACTGGCCCAAGCTCTCGTGGGTCGTCGACATGCGCGACGAGACCAACCTGGTGCCGATCTCGACGCTGCCGATGCCGCCGGTGGAAGTCTTCTCCAAGCGCGGCGGGCGCTACGGCTCGCACAACCTCCACGAGAACTATCCGGGCCCGCTCTCGTTCCGCTCCGACACGATCATCGCGGCGACGTTCTTCAACGGCGGCGTGCGCATCTACGACACCTCGAATCAGTACCAGCCGCAGGAGATCGCGTACTTCGTTCCGGCCGCGCCCAAGCTCTCGCCCAAAGGCGCGGTGCAGATCAACGACGTCTACATCGACGACCGCAACCTGGTGTACGTGGGCGACCGCTTCTCGGGCGGGTTGTACATCCTGGAGATGAACGTGTGAGGCTGCTCGCACCTCACACGTTCACTCGGAGTACGATACAGAGGGAAACCCATGGTTTCCCTCCGTAACCTCCTTTCCTTCGGTTTTTGACGTCATTCCGGACAAGGCGGATAGACCGCGATCCGGAATCTAGTGGTGTTGGTCGTCATTCCGGACTCGATCCGGATTCCATCTTCAAGGAGGTGCCAGATGAAAGCTCTGATCGCTGTCCTGGCCCTTCTGCCCGTTGCAACACTCCCGGCATGCAAGGAGCAGACCGAAAAAGCGCAGGCCGACATCAGTAAAGGCAATCCCGAAGGCCAGCAGATGCGCAAGAAGTACGAAGCCGCCAACAAGGAGGCCCAGGAGCAGCGGAACAAGGCCGATCAGTAGCAGCGGGCTTTATTACTCTTTCGGCTTCTTGCTTCGGATCCAGTCCGGAATGACGACAGGAACACACATGCAGAAGAAAATCGCCGTGCTCGGCGCGGGCGCGATGGGCAGCAGCGTCAGCGCCGACTTGACGCAGGCCGGCTACGACGTGACCGTGATCGACCAGTGGCCGGCGCAGGTGGAGGCGATGAAGACGACCGGGCTGCGCATCGAGATGACCGACTGCGTGGTGGAGACGCCGGTCCGAGCGCTGCACCTGTGCGATCTCGCCTCCAGCAATCTCGAGTTCGACATCGTGTTCCTCACGGTGAAATCGAACGATCACCGCTGGATGACCGAGCTCATCAAGCCGTATCTGAAGAAGGATGGCGTGCTGACCGCGATCCAGAACGGGATGAACGACGACTCGATCGCTTCCATCATCGGGCGCGAGCGCACGGTCGGCTGTGTCGTGGAATTGTCTGCAGAGATCTTCACGCCAGGCCGCGTCAAGCGCAATACCACCCGCAAGACGACGTGGCTCGCGGTCGGCGAGCTCGACGGGTTCTACACCGAGCGCGTGAAGGAAATCGAATCGATACTGTCGAGCGTCGGGCGCTGCGACGTCACCAACAACATCTACGGCGCGAAATGGACCAAGCTCATCGCGAACACGATGACCATGGGCCCTTTCGGGCTGCTCGGTCTCGGTAACAGGGAGGCCTCGACGCTGCCGGGCATGTTCGAGGTGTCGGTCAGACTCGGCAAGGAATCGCTCGCCGTGGGCACCGCCCTGGGCTACCGCATCGAGCCGATTTTCGGTTTACGCGCCGACGAGTTCGCGGGCAACGGAGATGAGAACCTCGTGACCGCGATGAAAACGCTGCTCGAGCACGTCAGCAACGGCCGCACCGCGCCGATACACGACCACATGAAAGGCCGCACCAGCGAAATGGAGTTCATCCCGGGCCTCGTCTCGCGCAAGGGGAAGGAGCTCGGCATCGCGACGCCCTTCAACGATGCGGTCGTCGAGATCGACCGCATGATCAACCGCCGCGAAATCCCGATGGACCGCTCGAACTTCGAGCTGCTGAAACAGAAAGTCATTCCAGCTTGAACCCGCTGTCCTTCACCACCTTCGCCCACCGCACGCGCTCGTCCGCGAGCCACTTGGCAGTCTCCTGAGGGGAACTCCCCATCGGCGTGGTGCCCTGCGAGTTCAGGAACGCGATCACGTCGGGAAGCTTAAGTATGCGCGCGACTTCGGCGTTGACCTTCGCGACGCGCTCGGGCGGCGTGCGCGCCGGCGCGAGGATGCCCTGCCACGACCCCGTCACGAAACCCGGGAACGTCTCGCTCACGGTGGGTACTTTGGGATGGGTGGACAGGCGCTTCTCGCTCGATATCGCGATCAGCTTCAGCCTGCCGCTGTTCACGTGCGGCAGCGACTGCAGCATCCCCAGAAACATCGCGTCGCCCTCGCCCGCCATCATCGCCGCGACCGAGCTCGCGCCGCCTTTGGTGGGCACGTACACCCAGTCGATCCCGGCGCGCTGCGCGAGGGAGAGGCCCGCGAGATGGGGCGCGCCGCCGAGCCCGGTGGGGAAGTTGAGCTTGCCGGGCCGCGCCTTCGCGTAGGCGATCAGCTCTTCGGTCGTCGCCACCGGAGTCTTCATCGTCGTCATCAGCATGTGCGGCGAGTACGAGACGATCGTCACCGGCGCGAAATCCTTCAGCACGTTGAACGGGAGCTTGGTGAAGAGGATTGAGCTGATGACGGCGTTGCCGATGTCCGAGAGGACGAACGAATGGCCGTCGGGCGTCGCGCGCGCACCGTGCTCGAGGCCGATGTTGCCGCTCGCGCCGGTGCGGTTGTCGACGATCACCTGCTGCTTCCAGCTCTCGGTGATCTTGCCGCCGATGAGACGCGCGAGTATGTCCGAGGTGCCTCCCGGCGGATACGGAATGATCACGCGTATCGGCCGCGCGGGATAAGTGTCGGTGGTTGCCGCGGATGCCGCTGACGAAAGCAGTGCGGCCGTGGCCAATGCGATTGCGCTCAACGCTTTTTGCATCTTCGCCTCCCTTTTGGCGGTTTATCGGTGCGTCAGCGACGCGCCGTACGTCTCGACGTCGTCAACTCCGCATTTCAATCGATGCGGATATTGGCCTCGCGTGCGAGCTTCGCTTTCTTGTCGAACTCGGTTTTTATGAAACCCCTCTCCCATGCCTCCGTTTTTATTTGGAGGCATTGTTACATGAAAGCGGAACGCGGCTAAGGTTTGGACTTGCTTCCGGTCAGCCGCCACACGACGTTCCCGACGTCGTCGGCGACGAGCAGCGCCCCGCGCCTGTCGAAAGCGACTCCCACCGGGCGGCCGTACGCCTCGTTCTCGGGGCTCACGAAACCGGTCAGCACTTCGAGCGGCGGGCCCGAGGGTTTGCCGCCGCTGAACGGAACGAACACCACGTTGTAGCCGCTGCGCGGCTTGCGGTTCCACGAGCCGTGCTGGCCGATGAACATGCCTTTTCCGTACTGCTCGGGAAGCGCGTGGGTTTCGGCGTAAGCGAGGCCGAGCGGCGCCACGTGGGTTCCCAGCGCGTAATCGGGGACGATCGCTTTCGCGACCAGGTCCGGACGTTGCGGCTGCACGCGATCGTCGAGGTGCGCGCCGAAGTAGCTGTACGGCCAGCCGTAGAATCCGCCCTCCTTCACCGAGGTGAGGTAGTCGGGAACGAGATCGCTCCCGATCTCGTCGCGTTCGTTGACGACGGTCCACAGCGCACCGGTCGACGGCTCCCACGCGAGCCCGTTCGGGTTGCGTAGGCCCGACGCGAAAATGCGGTTCTGGCCGGTCTTCGCGTCGACTTCCCAGATCGCCGCGCGCCCGACCTCGTTGTCCATGCCTTGCTCGCCGGCGTTGCTGTTCGAGCCCACCGTCACGTAGAGCTTCGTCCCGTCGAGGCTCGCGATGACGTTCTTGGTCCAGTGATGGTTGAGCGGGCCGCCGGGAAGGTCGATCACTTTCGTCGCGGACGCCGCGATGCGGGTCTCCCCTTCCTTGTAGGGAAAGCGCACGAGGGCGTCCGCATTCGCGACGTAGAGGTCGGATCCGACGAGCGCCATGCCGAAAGGCGAATGGAGATTCTCCAGGAAAGCGCTGCGGACCTCGGCCACGCCGTCGCCGTCGGCGTCACGCAGCAGCGTGATGCGATTCGCGCTCGGCACGCCGGCGCCCGCCTTCGCCATCACTTTCTTCATGATCCACGCCTTGATGCCTTTCTTGGCGGGCTGCGGCGGCGCGTTGCTCTCGGCGACCAGCACGTCGCCGTTGGGAAGCACGTACAGCCAGCGCGGGTGGTCGAGTCCGGCGGCGTACGCGGTGACGGCGGTTCCGGGCGCCGAGTTCGGCTTGAGACCTTTCGGCCAGCCTTTGGCGGGCGCGATGTGTATCGTCGGCAGCAGCGTTTCGTTGGGCGGCGGCAGCGTCGGACTGGGCCCGACGCCCGCGGAGAAAGGCAGCTTCGCGGTCTCGCCGCAGGCGGCGAGGGCGAGGACGCATGCGGCGATGGAAACGAAGCGCTGAATGGACTGCAGATCGAGAGGGTTCATAGCCCGCGGGAGGGCAATTTTCACGCCCGCTCTATCGTCACTCCTTCGGTAGCCGTCACTCCTTCCCACCGGGCGCATGCACGCCCGGCGTCCATCCCGACTGCGCCAGATGTTTCTGTCCGAACTCCAGCGCGCGGGGCTCGATCTCGGTCGCGAACGTCATGCACCAGCGGTTGAGCCATCCGAGCAGTGCGATCACCGCGACGATCTCGACGATCGCGTCTTCGGAAAAGTGCTTCTTGAGCGCGTCGAAATGCGCATCGCTCACTGCGGGCGGCGCGCTTCCCGCCGCGCGCGCGAGCGCGAGCGCCGCCTTCTCGCCGGCGTCGAAAAGCGGGCTCGTCTCGAACTGCGCCAGCGCTTCGACTTTCCGCGTATCGAGCCCGCCCACTTCCACCGCGTTCTCCGCGTTGTGCGCGGCGCAATATGGATCGCCTGCCGCGGTGCTCACGACTTCGGCGATCATGAACTTCAGCGCTTTGGGAACCTCGCCTGCCTCGATCATGACCGCGGTGTGCAGGTCGCGGTAGGCGCGAAAGACCCTGGGCTTGCGCACCATCGTGAGCCAGCTGTTCGGCGGATAGCCTTTGAGCTTCTTCCACCGCTCCATGTGCTCCGAGACTTCGGCGAACCTCTCCGCCGGTGCCGGGAAAATGCGAGCCATATACGTCCTCAATAAGTGCGGGTAACGAAGCAAGCGCCAGCGAGCCGAAGGAAAGGAGGTTACGGAGGGAAACCATGGGTTTCCCTCTGTATCGTGACATTCTTCCCAAGCGGAGCGGGTTACGGAGGGAAACCATGGGTTTCCCTCTGTATCGTGACATCCGACTTTACTTGATGTTGAGGAGCTTCGCGGCGGTGCCGCCGAGCATGGCGATCTTCTCCTCGTCGCTGAAGTCCGGCGCGTTGAGGATGTGATCGACCGGATTGGGATTCCACGGAATCGGGTGGTCGGTGCCGACCACGAGCCGGTTCGAGCCGACTTCGGCCGCGAGATGGCGCAGCGCTTCGGACGTGAAGACGAGCGTGTCGAAGTACATGTCGCGCAAGTACTCAGTGGGCATCTTCGAAAGCTTGATCGCGGGATTGCACTGATCGGGCCCGACGCGGCAAGCGTGGTCCGAGCGCGGCGCGTAGGACGGCAGGAAACCGCCGCCGTGCGCCGAGCAGAGCTTCAGCCTGGGATGGCGGTCGAGCGTGCCTTCGAAGATGAGCTTCGAGAGGCAGATCGTGGTATCGAGCGGATTGCCGATCGTATTCGAGAGCCAGCCGTTCCCGGCGAGGCGCTTGTGCAGCTCGGGCGTGCTTTGCGGGTGGATGAAGACGAGGACGTCGAGGTCTTCGCACTTCTTCCAGAACGGCTGGAACTTCGCGTCGGAGAAATCGGCTCCCGCGCAGCTCGCGCCGACCGCCGCGCCTTTGAGGCCGAGCTTCTTCACCGCGTGCTCGAGCTGCTCGGCCGCGAGCTCGGGATACTGCAGCGCGACCGAAGCGAAGGCGGTGATGCGATCGGGATAGGTCGCGGCGAACTCGGCGAGGCGCTCGTTGTTGATCCTCGCCACTTCGGCCCCCTTGTCGCGATCGGCGTTGTACCAATAGGGGTTGATGCTCAGCACTTCGACGTCGATGCCCTGCTCGTCCATCTCGCGGATGCGGCGCGCGCCGACTTCGTCGATGCCGGGCCCGCGCTGGTGATCGCGACCGAGCCCCATCAAGGCTAGCGTTTCGGGAATGACGCAGTGGCAGTGCACGTCGATCGTCTTCACGCGCTTGCCGTTCACCTTCACTTCGCGGCGCGGCGACGAAGCCGTGGCCGGCGACCCGCTCGCGCCGCCGCCCGCCGCGGCGTGGCGCGGCTCGTGCGCGAGCTCCACCATGTTGCAATCGGTGAATACGAGAGCCGGCGCCGCGGCGGCATCTTTGTTGGCGACCTCTGTTCCTGCGATCATCGACTCCTCCTGTGTGGTCTGGTTGGGGTGGTAACGCTACGGCCGAGTCCCCGCTGCCTTCAGTGCGGCACGACGTTGATCATGTCGGACGCGCGCCCGTCGAGGAAGCACTGCATGTTGGTCTCGAGGATCGGCCAGGTCATCGCGAGGTTGTCGTCGCTCGAGCCCGAGCAGTGCGCCGTGATCATGACGTTCTCCAGGTCCCAGTACGGGCTCTCGCGCGGCAGCGGCTCGGTGCGAAAGGCGTCCAGGCCCGCGCCGGCGATGCGCTTTTCGCGCAGCGCGGCGAGCAGCGCCTCGTCGTCCACGAGCGCGCCGCGGGCGAGGTTCACGAGAAAAGCCGTGGGCTTCATCGCGGCGAGCACTTTCGCATCGATCATGCTCTCGGTCTCGGGCGAGTTCGGCGCGAGCACGACGAGGAAATCGGCGAGCTTCGCGGCCTCCAGAAGCTCGCCGTAGGTGTACATCCGGTCGAACCCCGGCACCGCGCGCGGCGTGCGCGTCACGCCGAGAACGGTCATGCCGAAAGCCTTGCAGCGCGGCGCGAGCGCCTCCGAGATCAACCCGACGCCGAGGATCGCCACCGTTTTTCCGTAGAGCCTCACCTGGTCCCAGCGCTTCCAGACGTGGCGCTTCTGGTTCTCCAGCATCTCGCGATAGCGCCGCGCGAGATTGAGCATGTACATGAAAGCCATCTCGGCCGTCTGCGGCCCGTGTATGCCGCGGGTATTGGTGACGACCACGTCGGAGCGCAGCGTGCGCGCGGCGACGATCGCGTCGGTGCCCGTGGTCATGGCGTGTATCCAGCGCAGCTTCGCCGCCTGCGCCAGGCGCGCGTCGTTGAACCCGTGGCCCGTGGCGACGATCACCGCGGCATCGGCGAGGCTCGCGTCGGCCTCGGGCAGGTCCATGGCGGTGACGATGTCGAGACCGGCGAAACGCTCGTGCAGCCGCGGCACGAAATACTTGAAATCGCGGTGGGCGAAAAGGACTCGGGTCATGGCGGCGAATGACGACGACAGGCGGGCGAATGTAACACAGCGTCTGCCTGGCGCCATCGGCGCCAATGCTAAGATGTTTGTACGGCATACGCTTTAAGGACGCTGATGGATCCCAGCCTCGACATACACCACGGCGGCACCGAAGTGCCGGCTCCCGCCGGCTTTCGCTGGCCGGGCGGTAAGCGCATCGCGGTTTTCTTCCGCGTCTCTTTCGAATGGTGGTCCGACGGCAAGTGGCCCGGCATCGGACCCATGGGCAATCCGCTCAAACCCGGCGTGCCCGATCTCAACGCGGTGGGCTGGGCTGAATACGGCCACCGCCGCGGCATTCATCGCGTGCTCGACGTGCTCGCGCGGCAGGAGATCCGCGCGACGATCAACGTGAGCGGCATCCTCGCCGAGCGCTACCCCGAAATCGTGCGGCGCATCGCCGACGAGGGCCACGACGTCGTCGCGCACTCCTACACCATGGACGTGATCCACGCGTATCTGAACGAGGAGGAGGAGCGCGCCAACATCGCCCGCACCACCGATCTGCTCGAGCGCGCGACCGGCAGGCGCCCGACCGGCTGGATCAGCCCGCGCAGCACGCCGGGGCCGCGCACGCCGCGGCTCCTCGCCGAAGCCGGTTACGACTGGCACGGCGATACGCTGAACGACGACCTGCCCTACCTCGTGAAATTCGCAGAGCGCTCGATCATCGCCTTCCCCAACAACACCGAGGTGAACGACCTCCCGATGTACATGCGCCACGGGCAGCCGCCGCGCGTGATGCTCGAAGTCTTCGAAGACTGGCTCGCGTGCGCGCGCGACCGCGAGACCGGCGCGGTGCGTGTCGATCCGGCGATACACACCCACGTTTTCGGCAGACCGCTCGGCTCGTCGGTCTACGAGCGCATCATGGAAGTCGCGAAAAGCGCCCCCGACGTGTGGATCGGCACGCGCTCGGAGGCCGCGGCGCATTTCAGAAAAGCATTGGAGTGACGCCGGCAGCGGCGAGGAGCGCTGAGCGCAGCGCTTCAATCCTCTTCATCGCGGCATAGGCCGGGATCCGGAAAACGTCACCCTGGATTCCGGATGTGCGTCCGCGTCGCGGACCTCCGGAATGACGACGGGCGAACGGTTCAGCGGTGCTTTGCGAGGAAGGGCTGGACTGCCGCGAGAAAGCCCGCCGGATTGTCGAGCGTGACGTGGTGGTCGGTGTCCGAGACTTCGGCGAGCGCGGCCTGCGGGCAGCGCGCTTTCACTTCGGCGTAGACCTCCGGCGAGATGCGGTCGCTGCGGTCGCCTTTGACGAGCAGCGTCGGGATCCTGATATCGGACCACAGCGGCGTGCCGTCGAAAACCTCGCGCGTCGCGTACACCGCGCGGTCGAACTTGTGACGCCAGCCGTCCTCGACCTCGCGGCAACTGTGCGTAGCGATGTGACGCACGACTTCGGGCGCGGCGAGCGAGTTGCCGGGGCGCAGGCGATAGCGTCCGATCAGCTCCTCCCTGCTCGCGTAACTTTTACCCCCGCTCGACCCGATGTCGCGCAGCCGGTTGATGCGCTCGGCGGAGAGGTTCACCGTGGAATCGACGACGACCAGGTTCTTGACGCGGCCGGGATAGGTCGCGGCATAGAGCAGCGACACGGTGCCGCCCATCGAATGGCCGACGAGAACGAAATCCTTCAGATCGAGCGCTTTGGCGACCTTGTCGATGTCCGCGGCGTAATCGGCATACGTATACGACGGCGGATCGACCGCATCGCTGTCGCCGTGCCCGCGCAGATCGAGCGCGAGGACGTGATAGTCCGGCGTCAGCCCCGGCGCGACGAAATCGAACCAGTGCCCGTTCGCCGCACCGCCGTGTATGCAGAGCATGACGGGCCGCCCTTCGGTACCGTAATCCAGATAGTGGAGCTTGACCGGCCCTGCGTGGACGTAGCGTTCGGTGTAAGGGGCGGGTCGGGGTGCGCCCGCCGTCGGGGCGGCGGCGCCGTGAGTCTGGGTTTGTGAGGCCATATGGTGGATACGCGAGGTTCGTGGAGGCGCCATTATAGCCAGCGCCGCCGCGTGAGCGTTGGAGGGGAGCGCACGCTCTGACATAAACTGCGGTTCCTCCCGCCAAACAAGAGAGAGCCCGCCATGTCCTGGAAATTCGAGCTGATCCAGAAGCCTTCCGCCATCACCGAAGGTCCGGTGTGGGACGGTGAGCAGCTGCTGTACACGCACATTCACACCAGCCGCATCCTGCGCTACGACGTGAAAAGCGGAGCGGTGACCGACTGGCGCACCGGAACCAATCGCACCAACGGGCTCGCCTTCGACGCGCAGGGAAGGCTATTCGGCTGCTGCTCCGGCGGGCGCTCGATACTGCGCTTCGATCCCGACGGCAAGAACGTGGTGGTGTGCGATCGCGTCGACGGCAAGAAGCTCAACACGCCGAACGACCTCGCGATCGATCGCAAAGGCCGCATCTGGTTCACCAACCCGTGGAACGAAGGCAACATCGACGCGACCGAGAAGCAGGAGCTCGACAACCGGTCGGTGATCCGCCTCGATCCGCAGGCCGACGGCAAGTACACCGCCACGCGCGTCACGTTCGACACGACGCAGCCGAACGGGATCCTCGTCTCACCCGACCAGAAAACGCTGTACGTCGCCGAAAGCGGCTACGCCAAAGAGATCGCCCGCGAGCTGCGCGCCTACCCGATCCGGGAAGACGGCAGCCTGGGCGCTTACGATCTCCTTTTCACGTGGGGCGCCGACGCGAAAGGCCTGCACCGCGGAATCGACGGCATGTGCCTCGACGCCGAAGGCAACATCGTCGCGACCAACGGCTGGGAAGTGAGCGGGCCGGGGCCGATGATCACGGTGTTCTCACCGGCCGGCCGCGTGCTCGAAACCCACCCCGTTCCGGCGAACCGTCCGACCAACATCTGCTTCGGCGGACCCGATCTCACCACCGCGTTCGTCACCAGCACGCAGGGGCATTTCATGAAGGCGCAGACCGATCGCGTCGGTTGGGCGCTTTGGCCGTAGGCCAACGGCCTACGGCCACGTGGCCCACCTAGTGTCATCGCGAGGAGCGCAGCGACGTGGCGATCTCGGGGATCCCCGGGATTGCTTCGTCACTCTGTTCCTCGCAATGACACTTGATCAAAGGTTCCCTTTAGTCGACGTTCACCCCCGCTTCGCGCGCTTGGTCGACGAGATACTCGCGCGCGGTGAGGCGGTCCTCGAGCGAGCCGAACGCATTGGTGTAGTGCCCTTTGAATCCCTTGCCTTCGACGCGCCTGAACATGTCTCCGAAGTCGAGGTCGCCGGCGCCGGGCTTGAGGTGCACTTCGTGGCCGTTGCGCCAGCAGTCGGCGAGGCGCACCTCGCCCACGTGGCTGAAATCGAGCTCGTCGGTGAAGCCGTGAACGCCGTCGGGCACGAGGTGGGCGTGGTTCACCGTGAATGACAGCCTGAAAGCGGATGACGCGAGCAGCGGCCAGTAGTAGCGCCACTCCTCGAGCGTGTGCCCGAGGTAGTGCACTTCCGCGTCCTCGGGCTCCTTGTTGAGGTTCTCGAGCAGGATGCGCACGTTCTTTTTCTCCGCGTAGTCCGCGATGCGCGAAAGCCGCTCGAGCCCCGCTTTCATGCGCACTTCCTTGTCCTTGGTGAAGTGATAGCCCGCGTGCACGACGATCCATTCGGCGCCGAGCCTGGGATAGATGTCGACGTAGCTCCTGAGGTAGGCCTCGACCCCGTCGGCTGCGTGCGGCGCGTATTCGGCGACGTTGACCGCGGACGAAGTGTGCAGGCCGATGTGGATGTCGTGCTTCTCGCGCAGCGAGCGCACCGCCGCGATGCGCTTTTCGTCGAAAGTCGTGATCGCATTGGTCTCGTTGTCCAGCTGGATGTCGAGGTAGCGCACGCCGTTCTTCGCGGCCCACGTAACGCCGTCCTCGATACGCATGTTGCGGGAAAGATCGATGCCGATGCGCTCGCGCAGTTTCACTGTGAGCCCCTTCATCAAGTCCGACATCCAGAAGTACGACGATAGTAGCGTCGCCTTGTCATCGCGAGGAGCGTGCAAGCGCGACGTGGCGATCGCGGGGATCCCCGGGATTGCTTCGTCAGAGTCTTCCTCGCAATGACCTGCTCGGGCAGCGCGGCGCGCTATTCGATCTTCAGCAGCTTCGCCGCGGTCGCGCCGAGGATGGCGATGCGCTCGTCGTCGGAGAGGCTCGGCGTATTCATGATGTGATCGACCGCCTTGTCTTCCCACGGATACGGGTAATCGGTGCCGAGCACGATCTGGCTCGAGCCGACGTTGGCGGCGAGGTGGCGCAGCGCTTCGGGCGTGAAGATGAGCGCGTCGTAGTACAACTGCTTCAGGTATTCGGTCGGTTTCTTCTCGAGCTGCCGGTTGCAGCGGTTGGGGAACGTCACGCAGCCGTGGTCGGAGCGGTCCATGTACGACGCGAGATAGCCGCCGCCGTGCGCCGCGCAGATTTTCAGACCCGGGAAGCGGTCGAGCGTGCCTTCGAATATGAGGTGCGAGAGCGCGATCGTCGTGTCGAGCGGGTTGCCGATCACGTTGTCGAGTACGCCGTTGCCTTTGAGACGCTTCGCGAGATCGGGCGTTCCCTGGGGATGCAGGAAAACGAGGATCCCCATCTCCTCGCACTTCGCCCAGAACGGATGGAACCTGGGATCGGCGAATTCGTCTCCCGCACAGCTCGCACCGACCGCCGCGCCGCGCAGGCCGAGCTTCTTCACCGCGTGCTCGAGCTGCCGGACGGCGAGGTCGGGAAACTGGAGCGCGACCGAAGCGAATGCGACGAAGCGGTCGGGATGCTGGCCGCACAGCGCTGCAAGCCCTTCGTTGTTGAGCCTCACCACCTCCGCAGCCTGGTCGCGGTCCGCGCCGTACCAGTAAGGGTTGATGCTGAGCGCCTCGACGTCGATCCCCTGCTCGTCCATCACGCGTATGCGATCCTCGGGCACGAGCACGATGCCGGGCTGGTGATGCGCGCTCGCATCGTGCCCCACGACCGCCATCGCTTCCGGGATGATGCAGTGGGCGTGAACGTCCACGGTCTTGACGCGGCGGCCTTTGACCGCGACCTCGCGCCGCTTGACTGCGGGCTTCGCTGAAGCGGCGCCAGGGCCGGCGCCGGCCGCCTGCAATTGCGCCTGCTGGGCTTCGATCAGCTCGCAGCTCGTGAAGACGACACCGGTGCGCACGCCAGAGGGCTGCTTGCTCAATTCATGGCTCGTATTCACCCGCGCCCTCTCTCAGATTGTGGCTCGCGTGTTCCCGTTTCACAGTCCACCTGCCGCGGCGCCGTCAATTGGACGCGGAAAGCCCCAGCATCTTCACGAGCTTTTCGTTCTTCACCATCGAATCTTCCACGACTTTGCGGAACTCGTCGGGGCCCCTGATGACGATCTCGGTCGCCTGGAAAGCGAACTGCTTCTTCACGTCGGGCTGCTGCATCGTTTTGATGACAGCCGCACGCAGCTTTTCGTTGATCGGCTTCGGCGTGCCCTTGGGCAGGAAGAAGCCCATCCACCCGCTGTAGTCGAACCCCGGAATGCTCTCGGCGATCGCCGGTATGCCGGGAAGCAGCGGCGTCCGTTTGGGCAGGCTGTGGGCGATCGCCCGCATGCGTCCGCCGCTCACGTGCCTCATCGCCGCCGGCGAAGGAATGAGGGTCCACTGCGATTCGTTCGCGACGATCGAAGCCGCCGACGGACCGCCGCCTTTGTAAGGCACGTGCAGCGACTCGATCCTCGCTGCCTGCTGGAAGTACGCGCCCGAGAGGTGACTTTGCGAGCCGGCGCCCGCCGAGGCCATGTTGAACTTGTTCTGCTTGTTCTTGGCGTAGGCGAGGAACTCGTTGAGCGACTTGATCGGCAGCGACTGATTGACTACGAGCACGTTGGGTGTCTCCGCGAACTGCACGACGTAGTCGTAATCCTTCACCGGGTGATACGGCGGCTTCCGGAGCAGGAGCCGCGCCACGGTGGAAGCGGCGGTGGTCGCGGTGATGAGGGTGTAGCCGTCGGGATTCGCGCTTTTGGCGATCTCCATCGCGATGACGCCGGCTGCGCCGGGCCGGTTGTCCATCACGACCTGCTGCCCGATCACTTCCGATAGTTTCGTGCCGACGATGCGGCCGAGTGTATCGACTGCGCTGCCTGGCGCGTTCGGCACGAGCTGGCGGATCGGCCGGTTCGGGTATCTTTGCGCTGCATCGGCGGCGGCCGCCGCCGCGCCGCAGCTCGAAGCGGCAAGGGCCAGAGCGAGCATCAGATGGGTTGCAGGTTTCATGACTCCCTCTATCAGTTGAATGTGTTGTTGTGCAGACGCCGGGCGCCTGTTGCGGGTCATTCTGTCTCGTTTGCCCGGGGCCGGCAAGCGGCTCGCCCGATGCGCCTGATGCCGGGCGATGTCCGGCAGTCGGCGGCACGCCGCCGAATGGAGCCACGCCCTCCTCGCCTGAGACGGACGGATCGCCCTCCCGCGTAAGCTTGAATTGCCTTTACCATATAGCGATCGCAGGAACGTGCCACTAATCATCGAGGAGCCCATTGTGTTGATCGCAGACGCGCAAGTGCATATCTGGACGAGCGGAACACCGGTGCATATCCACCGTCAGGTTTCCCACTACACCATGGACGAGCTTCTGAAGGACATGGACGAGGCCGGCGTCGATCGCGTGCTCCTTCATCCGCCGAGCTGGGACGTCAACGCGAACCAGGTCGCGATCGAAGCGGCGAAAGCGCATCCCGATCGGCTCGCGATTCTCGGGTTCTTCGACGTGAGCAACCCGGAGAGCCGTTCGCTCGTCGACACGTGGAAGCAGCAGCCGGGCATGCTGGGCCTGCGCTTCGCGTTTCTCAAGCCCGGGGAGGAGAACTGGCTCGTCGACGGCACGACCGACTGGCTGTGGCCCGCCGCGGAAAAAGCCGGCTTGCCAGTCGGCCTGCTGGTGCCGAATCGCGTGAAAGTCGTCGGCGAGATCGCGGCGAGACACCCGCGTCTGAAACTGCTGGTCGATCACATGGGTTGCCCGCGCGGCACGCAGGACGATGCGGCGTTCGCCCACATCGAAGACCTCGTCGCGCTCGCGAAATACCCCAACGTCGCGGTCAAGGCGACCGGCGCGCCGAGCTATTCGAGCGGCCCGTATCCCTACCGCAGCACTCACAAGTACCTGAAGCAGATGTTCGACGCTTTTGGGCCGGAGCGGATGTTCTGGGGTACCGACATCACTCGCATGCCGTGCACGTGGCGGCAGTGCGTGACGATGTTCACCGAGGAGTTGCCGTGGTTGAAGGGGCACGACCTCGAGCTCGTCATGGGCCGCGCGTTGTGTGAGTTCATCGAGTGGGATTTGCCTCAGTGATACGTAGGCGAATGATCCTGCCCGTCTTCCGGCTCGTACCCCTCGCGCTGCTCGCGATCCTGCTCGGCGGTTGCGTCCCGCAACGCAGCACCGACAGCGACCTCGCGGCGCCGCGCTCGCGCGACGAGCTGACCGCGCTCGTGAGCGAAGTGAGGGCGTACGAGCGGCGCATCGGGTTCCAGCCCACGCGTAATTTCCTCACTTTCGCCGCGGAGCAGGAAGCTTTTCCGTTCTGCGGCTACGTCTCGCGTCTCTACCTTCCGTATTCGTACGAGGATCCGGCGATCCAGTGGCTCGATTCGGTGAGCGAGCAGGAATGCGAGGCGCTCGGACACGACGCCGACGTGTCCTTCGGGCAGACCGAAGCGGTGGGCGAGCGCGAGAGCCCGGTGACCGCTTCCATGCTCGCCGCTCCGGTCGACCGGCTGCTTTATCTCGTGATCCACGAAGACTGCCACGACCAGTTCGAGCTGCCGTACGGCATCGAAGAGGCGGTCTGTAACGTCATCGCCTACAACGCGATGGCGCGCTTCAGCGAAGAGCGCTACGGCCCCCTGGGTCGTGAGCGCGAGGCGGTCCAGCGCTACGCGCGCGACGGCGCGAGGCAGTCACACCTGACCGTGGCGCACTACGAGCGGCTGGCGGCGCTTTATGCCCGCCACGATCGCGCGGGCATTTCCGCGCCCGCGCTCCTGCGCGAGCGCGAGCGCGTATTCAGGCGCGCCGAGCGCGACCTCGCGTGGCCGCAAGGCACGATGAACAACGTATGGCTCGCGAACACCATGACCTACAGCCGCCATTTTCCGCTGGCCGAGCGCGTGTTCGCGGCGCTGGGGCGCGATGTGCTGAAGACCGTGGTTTTCTTCAAGACCGTCGACGCGATCAAACCGACCGCCGCCGACGTGATGAAGAAATACCGCCTGGAGAGCGACGCCACCGTCGAGTTCGTGCGCGCTTACGAAGCGGCGATGGTGGAAACGATCGAGAAAGCGCTCGCGGAGGTCGGCAAAGCGCCGGTTAACTGGAAGTCTTGATTGTCATTGCGAGGAACGGCGTGACGAAGCAATCCCGGGGATCCCCGAGATCGCGCTGCGCGCGGCTCGCCGGTTAACGAACAGAGGGAAACCGAGGTTTCCCTCCGTAACCTCCCATCCTACGGTTATGTCATTGCGAGGAGCGGCGTGACGAAGCAATCCCGGGGATCCCCGAGATCGCCATGTCGCCCGTGCCGGCTCCTTGTATGGTGTCGATGGTGCCTTTAAAAGAAAGGCGCCGGGGTGGAGGGACTCGGCTCCTATCTGCCGGTACGCGCCGGACAGCCATCGCGAGCGATCCCCCACCCA
>Ga0105106_10000432_pt1 | contig 29654 bp, 27 predicted proteins | sample PPLLaktember2015_5_FD_79109 | JGI IMG/M metagenome (GOLD analysis project Ga0105106, IMG submission 79109) | Freshwater sediment microbial communities from Prairie Pothole Lake near Jamestown, North Dakota, USA - PPLs Lake P8 Core (1) Depth... | ecosystem: Environmental > Aquatic > Freshwater >...
CCGTCAACGGTCACCAGATTGTTATGGAGCCAATACTTTACGAAGGGTTTTCCGGTTGCACCCTCACTCTGTGCGATTTCACACTCGTGATGCGGGAACTGATTGTCGAGCCCCCCGCCATGGATGTCAAACGATTCGCCGAGATACTTCATTGACATCGCGGAGCATTCAAGGTGCCAGCCGGGGAAGCCCTCGCCCCACGGGCTCGGCCAGCGCATGATATGCCCGGGTTCCGCCCGCTTCCAGAGTGCAAAATCTGCCGGGTGCCGTTTCTCCGCCTTCACTTCGACCCGCGTTCCCGCGTTCATTTCTTCGAGCGTCCGGTGCGACAGCTTGCCGTACGAGACATAGCGGGGGACATCGAAATACACCGAGCCGTTGGCTTCGTACGAGAGACCCCGTGCCATGAGGGTTTCCACGAGAGCGATCTGTTCGGTGATATGGCCCGATGCGCGGGGAGCGATATCCGGACGGACGACATTCAGCGCATCCATGTCTTCGTAGAACATGCGCGTATACAACTCTGCCAACTGCATGGGATGCACGCGTTCGAGTCGGGACTGCCGTACGAGTTTGTCTTCTCCCTCATCGGCATCGTCTGTCAGGTGACCGACGTCGGTGATATTCTGCACGTAGAGGACCCGGTACTGAAGGTATCTGAGATACCGCAGGATGACGTCAAACGACACATAGCTTTTCGCATGGCCGAGGTGCGGGGGGCCATACACCGTCGGCCCGCACACGTACATTCTCACCATGGCCGGATCCAATGGCCGGAATTCTTCTTTCGAGCGCGACAGGGTATTGTACAGGACGAGTGGCATCAGTGGAGTCCCATGAGTTCACGTGCGCCGGCCAGGCCGGCTTCGGTTACTTCAGCACCGCTCATCAGGCGCGCCACTTCGCGCACCTGTTCATCGAGCGTCAGGCGCTGCAGCGTCGTGACAGCGCGGTTGTTCTGTTCGGTCTTGCTGACGGCGAAGTGCGCGTCGGCGAAACCCGCAATCTGCGGGAGGTGCGTGATTGCGATGACCTGGTGAAACCCCGCAAGGCTCTTGAGGCTGGCGCCCACGGCCTGCGCAATGCGTCCGCTGACGCCGACATCGATTTCATCGAAAATGAGCACCGGAAGACGGTCTGTTTTAGCCAGGATGCTCTTGAGTGCAAGCATGACGCGGGATACCTCGCCTCCCGACGCAATTCGTGCGAGGGGCTTTTCTTCTTCCCCGACATTTGTGGAAAGATAGAATTCCACCTTGTCGTATCCCCGCGGGGTCAGCGCGACCATCACCTTCCCCCGACGGACGGCATCGGCCGCCGGCGCACCGTCGTCACCGCGGTCGACAACTTGCTCTTGCTGTATGCGCGTACTGAACCGGGCCTGGGCGATCCCGAGCTTCGCCAGCTCCAGTATGATCGCCTTGTCGATCTTCCTCGCGACATCATGCCGTTTGGATGAGAGCCGATCGGCTATGGCGCCACATTCCTGTCGTGCCTCTTCGACGTCCTGCTCCATGCGGGCAATGATCTGGTCAAAGTTGTCGGCAAGCGCCAGTTCTTCGCCCAATTGCTGCCGGTGGGCAATCACACGATCCAGGGCACCGCCGTACTTCTTCTTGAGAAATGCCAGCCGGCCCAGACGCTCGCGGAGTTGTTCGAGCCTCTCCGGAGCGAATTCCACCCTGGCGTTGTACCCCTGTACGAATTTTGCCAGTTCGTTGACGATAGCCTCGGCAGATGAGCACTCACGAGCGGCATCGGCGAAACGGGAATCAATTTCGGCGAGCGCGTGGAATTGGTTCCTGGCGATCACAAGCAGATCGCGAACAGCGCGGTCACCTTCATAGAGCTGGGCGTATAGATCTGCCGTTGCGCTGAAGAGTTTTTCGCTGTTCTCCAGAATCCGGAGTTCCGTTTCGAGCTCCTCTTCTTCCCCGGATCGCGGGCTGACAGCATCGATTTCTTCTGCCTGGAAGAGGAGGAATTCGCGCTTTTCGAGGAGTTCCCGTTCCCTGTGGCGGAGGTCCGACAACTCAGCGGCGGCTTTCCGAAGCCTGGCATGGACCGCGCGAAACTCATCCACCATTCCACCGAGTCCGCCGAAGTCGTCCAGCATCCCGATGTGCGTATCGACGCGCAGCAAAGATTGGTGTTCGTGCTGTCCGTGCAGGTCCACAAGCAGCTCGCCCGCTTGTTTCTGCAGTGCGAGCGTCACGGGAGAATCGTTGAGGTAGCAGCGGCTCTGAGATTTGGCCGAGACTTCCCGCCGGACGATCAGCTCATCGGCGGGATCGAGATCATTCGCGGCCAGCAATTCCTGGACTTTTGCATTATCTCCCACGTCGAACGTGGCTTCCACCACCGCTTTGTCGCTGCCGCGGCGCACCACCTCAGCGCTTGCACGCTCTCCGAGCGCAAGACTGAGCGCATCGATGATGATCGATTTGCCTGCGCCGGTTTCACCGGTAATGATGATGAGGCCGCTGGAGAATTCGACGCTCAGCTCTTGGATGAGGGCGTAGTTCTTGATGAGCAGAGTCTTCAGCATAAAGCCAATCTACCCATCTTTTGTAAAAGATACAACGCGACTGGATCAGGAAAGCGGGGATGAGGACTCAGGCGGGGAACCAGGTGCGCCGTAAAAATGAAGTTCTGCCACGTCCGGTGTCACACCGTGGAAAAATGCATAACGCAGAAACTCCCGCAGGCCTTCGAGGTCGTCCTCGTTCAGGTCATACGAAAACGCATGGAGATAGTCGGACATGTCGGCGTGTGAAAGCGAGGGGAATGCACCGGGCGGAAGGTTGCCGGCAATCGTATCCAGCGCGCTGATCCCACTGTACGCGCTTTGCACCAGCCACCCCACTTCTTCCGGTCTTAACGCTTCATCGCCACCACACCAGAATCCATGCACGTACGGAAGTCCGGAAATTTCGTTCCATGCCTCCACAAGGTCAATGCGATTGGGGTGCAGCGAGATCTCCCGAAGCGACGCATCACCCACGAGGAGAACGGCATCCGCGCGTGCGAGCGCATCGTTCACCGTGCCGGTGAAAACCTGAAACTTCGGCTCCAGTTCGTATTCTTCCGCGAGAATAATCTTCGCCAGAATGATTTCCGATGACGATGACGGATCGATAGCCACAGTGTTTACCGTTTGAATCTCGTCGTGAAAGACGAGGCTGATCGAGCCGGTTGCCGAGGCGGAGCTGACGCCGACGCCGGGAACGATCCGGTACTCGGAACTATCACGGGCGTAGTCGATAGGGGTGAGAAACGCAGCGTCGAGCTCGTGCTCACGGAGCCTGACCGCATGCTGGGCGGGAACATCCACCTGGCGGGCGAAGAGATCGCGCTCGGCCAGGTGGACAGTCAACGGCTTGGTGTAGAAAACGGAGGGAACGCCGAGTCGTTTGCGTGTGCTCATGCGACCCCCTCGGGAGTGATCGTGCGTCAGGCTGTCGTTTTCTGTCGGATTGCTTTGGCCGCAAGCGAGCGCAGGTAGTACAGCTTTGCACGGCGTACCGATCCCTGTTTGACACGTTCGATCTTGGCCAGGCGCGGTGAGTGCAGAGGAAAAATTCGCTCCACGCCGACGCCGTCAGAGATCTTGCGTACGGTGAAGGTTGCATTCATCCCCGCACCGTGGCGGCCGATCACCACGCCCTGGAACTGCTGTACGCGCTCTTTGTCACCTTCGATGACGCGGACATGCACGTTGACCGTGTCGCCGGGGTTGAAGTCGGGAATACCGCTCTTCAGTTGGGCCGCTTCCACCAGTTTGATCTTTTCCATAATCATCTCCAAAAGGACAATGTCACTTGTTTTCTATGAGATCCTGCCGGCGCTCCCGCGTCCGCCCGACCCGCTGGTCCTGCCGCCATCGTTCGATGTCTGCGTGATTGCCGGAGAGCAGGACCTCCGGGACTCGCATCCCTCGAAATTCTGCAGGCCGGGTATACTGAGGGGCGTCCAGCAACCCGTCCTGAAACGAATCATTCAACAGAGACTCGCCGTCGTGCAGTACGCCGGGTATCAAACGCACGATGGCATCAATGAGCACCAGGGCGGGCAGCTCTCCGCCGGTGAGCACATAATCGCCGATCGAAATCTCCCGGGTCACCAGCCGTTCCCGGATCCGTTCATCAATCCCTTTGTAGTGGCCGCACAGGACGATGAGGCTGGGTTTCAGGGAGAGCTTATTGGCCAGTGCTTGTGTCAGGCGCTCGCCGTCCGCGCTCATGTAAATCACTTCGTCATACGCGCGTTCGCGCTGCAACCCTTCGATGCACGCGAATACCGGCTCGGGCTTCATCACCATGCCCGCCCCTCCTCCGAACGGCGTGTCGTCGATGGATCTGTGACGGTCGGTGGCGTATTCGCGCAGGTCGTGAACGATGCATTCCACGCCTGCCAGCTCCTGGGCGCGCTTCAGCATGCTCTCCTCGAGCGGCCCCCGGACCAGGCGGGGATGGCCTGTGATGACATCGATCCGGATCATGCTCGCATACCCTCGATAACGCGGACCGTAATGGTCCGCGCTTCGGTATCGATGCGTTGAACAAACTCACGGACTGCAGGAACCAGGAGATCCGGTTCCCCGTCGGCACCGATGACGTACACATCCTGTGCGGGAAAGCGCAGGACATCCGTCAGCGTTCCCAAGGGCGCTCCCTGCTCATCGACAACAGCGAAGCCAACGATCTGATGCACAAAGAACGTTCCCGGAGGCAACGGTACTGCTTCTTCCGGGGGGATCATCACCAGCAGGCCAACCAGTTTTTCCGCAGCTGTACGATCCGTGGCACAGGAAAAACGTACCCGGATGCCGCGCGGGGCGACGTTGACGGCCGTAATTTCTGCAGGCGCTGGATTGCCGTCTTCCGCTCCCGTCGCTGACGATTCCGCGACCAAGTACACCCGGCGCAGAGAGCGGAACCGTTCCGGCATGTCGGTCAGGGACTCGACAACGACATCACCCCTGATCCCGAATGCCTTAACGATGGAGCCAACAGCGATCAAATCGTGAACAGCAATACTCACTCCGCGATTTCGAGAATCGCCCGTTTTCCCTGACGTGCCGCGACCGCGGCAAGAAGGATGCGCAAGGATTGGGCTGTTCTCCCTTTTTTTCCGATGACTTTGCCGACATCTGCTTCCGCCACGCGGAGACGAAACACGATCTTGTCTTCACGTTCCTCATACTCCAGAGCGATTTTCTCCGGGCTGTCGACGAGGTGACTGGCAATGAACACCACGAAGTCGTTCATGAACCCTCCTTAGGTCTTCTCCTCTACGTGCAACCTAGCTGCCTCCACCCCCTGAACCCAGGAGTTATGCGCGTCAGGACTGCGGAGCGGCCTCTGCGGCCGGAGCGCTTGCAGCTTCCGGACCCTTGCTCACGCTTGCCTTTCGCTTCGCTGCCGCACGACGGGCCTTCCGCTCGTCATCGTGGCGGCGTTTGTCTGCCTGTTGCATCTGCCACTTCTCCATCGAAGCGGCGATCGTGGCTTCGTCCTTGCCGGCACGGGTGAGTGACCACTTCAACCACAATCCGTTCCGCTGGAACAGACTGCGCACGGTGTCGGTGGGCAGAGCACCTGTTTTCAGCCAGTAGAAGACCCTTGCCTCCTTTGTCTGGATCACCATCGGCTCCTGGCGAGGCTCGTACCGGCCGACCACTTCGAGGAAGTTACCGCTCCGCGCGGTGCGCGAATCGGCGGCCACGATGTGGTACATCGGCATCTTCTTTTTGCCGATCCGTCGCAAACGTAATCGTACTGCCAACGTTATTCTCCTTCTGTTGCCCGCTATGAATGGATGCGCATTGCCCTGGCCGCCTTGTCAAGCCGCCCACCCTTCCCCAGGGTCTTCATCATGCGCTGCATCTGCTCATATTGCTTCAACAACCTGTTGACGTCCTGCACCGTACACCCGCTGCCCGTTGCGATCCTCCGCCGGCGTGTGCCGTTGAGAATCTGCGGCCGCCTGCGTTCATCCGGGGTCATCGATTGGATCATCGCTTCAATGCGCACCAGGGCCGACTCGTCCACCTCCGCGTTCGCCGGCAAGCGGTGTGCACCCGGCAACATCCCGAGTACCTGCTGCAGCGGTCCCATTTTTTTTACTTCTTGCAGTTGCTCGAGAAAATCTTCAAGGGTGAACTGCGACTTCCGGATCTTCTGTTCAAGCGCGACCGCTTTGTGTTCATCGAACTGCGCCTGCGCTTTCTCCACAAGGCTGACGATGTCACCGAGACCGAGAATCCGCGATGCCAGCCGTTCGGGGTGAAACCGTTCGAGCGCATCGGGCTTTTCTCCGGTGCCGATGAACTTGATCGGCACGCCGACCGTTGCGCGCAGGGAGAGGGCCGCCCCACCCCTTGCATCGCCATCCATCTTCGTCAGTACCGCGCCGTCATACTTCAGGCGGTCGTGAAAGGCCTGAGCGGTGTGTACGGCATCCTGACCGGTCATGGCATCCACGACGAACAGAATCTCGTGCGGCTGGAGTGCGGCCTTGATCGCTTCAGCCTCCCGCATCATTTCTTCGTCGACGTGAAGCCGTCCGGCCGTATCAACTATCACGGTGTCGCGTGCGTTTGCACGGGCATGCTCCACCGCGTCTTTTGCCACGGCTACCGCTCCGGCACCCCGCTTCGTAAAGACCGGCACCCCGGTCTCCCGTCCCAGGACTTCCAGCTGGTCGATGGCCGCCGGGCGGTGCACGTCCGCAGCCGCAAGCAGCGGAAACCGTCCCTGCGATTTCAGGTGCAACGCCAGCTTTGAGCAGAAGGTCGTCTTTCCCGACCCCTGCAACCCGGCCACCATGATCACCGTGGGGGGTAATTGCGAGAACGTGATACCGACGTGAGACGTTCCCAGTAAACGTACTAATTCGTCGTAAATAATCTTGACGATAAGCTGGCCGGGGGTTATGCTTTGCAGGACCTCCTGCCCGACTGCACGGCGGAGTACATCGTCCATGAACTGCCGCGCCACCTTGTAGTTGACGTCGGCGTCCAGCAAAACCCGTCGCACCTCACGCAGAGTTTCCGCGACATTTGCCTCGGAAATCTTTCCCTGCCCGCGGAGACGCTTCAGGACAGCGTCGAGTTTTCGGCTGAGATCCTCAAACATAGTCTGCCCCTACACTTGGAACCACCTGTGGGGCGGTTTAGTGCCGAGGATATGTAAGTTACTGAGAAAAGGGAACTTATGCAATAAGAGTACGAACACCCGCCCCGGTCGACTGGTATATCAGGAGGCCCCCCTCTGGGCTTCGGCGCCGGAAACCACCTCCAGCAGCTCTTTGGTGATTGCCGCCTGCCGCGCTTTGTTGTACTGCAGTTGCAGGGTGGAAATCAACTCATTGGCGTTCTCTGTCGCATTGTCCATCGCGGTCATCCGGGCCCCCTCCTCGGCAGCGCTCGATTCAAGCAAGGCCCGCCAGAGCGTGAAGTTCAAGTACCGCGGAAGGAGGGCCGATATCAACGCCTGCTGCGAGGGCTCATAGATGTAGTTCGGAATCAGCCGGGGGGCAGCGGACTGGACAGGTTCTGCCACTGCGGGAAGTATAGGAAGATATTGCACAACCACGATCCGCTGATGCACGGGGGACTTGAATTCGTTGTACACCAGCACGACTCTGTCCACCTCACCCCGCAGGTATGCGTCGGTCAGTTCCCGCGCGATCTTCTGGGCATCGCCGAACCTGAGCTTTGAAAACAGCCCGGGGTAACGGGCAGCCGGCGTCATTCGCTGGCGCGTGAAGAAATCCGCCCCCTTTTTGCCGAGGCAATACAGGCGGACCTGAGTTTGTGCCCCCGCCGCTTTGTCGGCCGCGACTATCTGATCCTGTGCGGTTCTGACGATGTTGGTGTTGAACGCACCGCACATGCCGCGGTCGGATGTGACAACGACGATGCCCGTCGTGCGCACCGGACGCGCCGCCAACAGGGGCTGGCCTGTTGTATCGACAGCCGGAAGCAGATGCTGCAGAAGGCGATGCATTCCCTGGTCATACGGGCGGGCCGCCATGACTGCCGTTTGGGCGCGGCGGAGTTTTGCCGCGGCCACCATTTTCATGGCCCGGGTGATTTTCTCCGTTTTCTTTACGCCGCTGATGCGGCTGCGAACCTCGCGCAGCGTCGGCATTGTCGGTCCGCTAGGCTTTCAGGGAGCTTTTGAATGCCGCCGTGAACGACGTAAGGATGTCTTTCAGGCGTGTTGAGATATCTTCCGTCATCTCCTTCTTCCGGGCGATTTCCAGGAGAAACTCCGCATGCTTCAGATCCATCATGTCCAGGAATTCCTGTTCGTATCGCCCCACTTCTTCGACCGGAATCTCATCGAGGTAGCCATTTGTGCCGGCATAGATTACGACGACCTGTTTTTCCACGGGCATCGGCAGGTACTGTCCCTGCTTGAGCAGTTCCACGAGGCGGGCGCCGCGGCGCAGCTGTGCGAGGGTCGATTTGTCAAGGTCCGATCCGAACTTTGCGAACGCCTCCAGGGCACGATATTGCGCCAGCTCGATGCGGAGACGTCCCGCCACTGCCTTCATTGCTTTGATCTGCGCATGGCCGCCTACACGCGAGACGGAGATACCGACGTTAATGGCCGGTCGTATGCCGGCGTTGAACATGCCGGGCTCGAGGTAGATCTGCCCGTCCGTAATCGAAATCACGTTCGTGGGAATGTACGCGGAGACGTCGCCCGCCTGGGTCTCGATGACCGGCAGTGCCGTGAGACTGCCGCCGCCGAGCTCGTCGCTCAACTTCGAGGCGCGTTCCAGCAGGCGTGAATGGAGATAGAACACGTCGCCGGGGTAGGCTTCGCGCCCCGGGGGACGGCGGAGCAGCAGGGACACCTGGCGGTACGCCTGCGCCTGCTTGGTGAGGTCATCGTACACCACCAGGGCGTGGCGTCCGCTGTCACGGAAAAATTCGCCGAGCGTTGCACCCGCATAGGGGGCTATATACTGCATGGGAGCGGGATCGCTGGCTGTGGCCGCAACGACGGCCGTGTAGTCCATCGCACCTTCCTGCTGCAGTTTGTCGACAACCTGCGCCACCGTCGAGCTCTTCTGGCCGATCGCCACGTAGATACAGTACACCGGCTTAATCCCCTGCTGCTTTGCCTCTTCGGTATGCGTAAAACGCTGGTTGATGATCGTGTCCACGGCAATAGCGGTCTTGCCGGTTTGCCGGTCACCGATGATCAACTCACGCTGGCCCCGTCCGATAGGAATCATGCCATCGACGGCCTTGATGCCGGTTTGCAGGGGTTCTTTCACCGGCTGCCGCTGGATCACCCCGAGGGCCTTGCGTTCAATCGGCATGGCCGTCCCGGTCAGGATAGGTCCGCGGCCATCCACCGGCTTGCCGAGGGCGCTCACAACCCGTCCGAGCATCTGTTCGCCGACCGGCAGTGATGCGACGCGTCCGGTGCGCTTGACGGTGTCGCCTTCCTTGATCTCGCTGCTTTCACCGAACAGAATACAGCCGACGTTGTCTTCCTCGAGATTGAGCACCATGCCCATGACGCCGTGGGGGAACTCTACGAGCTCGCTCATGAGCGCTTTGGTGAGACCGTACACCCGTGCCACGCCGTCGCCCACCTGGAGGACGGTTCCCACGTCATAGATATCAGCTTCTGTTTCGAATCCTGCAAGCTGCTTGCGGAGGATCGCGGAGACTTCTTCCGGTCGGACTTCTGCCATTGCCTGGTCCTTCAATCAGAACTTCATGTTCAGTGCGTGAACGCTGTGCCCTGCAGAAACCGCTGGTGCAAGCGTTCAAGTGTGTGTGTTACCGTGGCATCCAGCACCGTGTCGCCGATACGGATGCGCAGTCCACCCTTGACTGCCGGGTCCACGTCGATGCGCACGCGGACTTTCTTTTGTGAGTACTGCTCGAGGGCAAGCAGCAGGGCTTTGTGTTGCTCCGGCGGCAGGTCCACTGCTGTCGTGACATGCACATTGACGATCCCGAGTCGCTCATCGCGCAGTTCATCGAACTGCGCGACTATGTCCGGTAGCAGGCCTTCCCGTTGCTTTGTAATCAAGAGCTCGACAAACGACTGCGTCATCGGCTGCACCCTGCCCTTCAGCAGAGCCTGAAGCACGCTGCGTTTGCGAGCAACGGAGACGACGGGGCTGGCCAGAAGCATGCGCAAGTCCCGGGAGGTTCTCGTGAGGCTCCCGATGAAGGCCACATCGGCGGCAACCCCCTCCACGGTCTGTTGCCCTTCCGCAGCAGTCATAAGTGCCAGCGCGTAGCGGCGCGCCACACGGGTGTTCCGCATTGCCGTTTACCCTCGGGTGATCTCCCGGATCGCCGTGTCCACCAACGAACGCTGCGCCGGAGTGTCCAGGTTTTTGTCAAGTATCTTGCCCGCGGCACCGATGGCAAGGTCAGCTACCTCCGAGCGGAGCTGCACGAGCGCGGCATCCTTCTCGCGCTGGATTTCTTCCTTCGCCTGTGCAATCATGCGCCGCGCGGCGTGTTCAGCTTTCTCGGCGGCATCCGCCCTCTGCCGGTCCGCCAACGCCCTCCCTTCAGTGAGAATGCGCTGTACCTGTTCTTCGGCGGCGGCGAGCTGCCGGCGGTGTTCCTCCAGCAGCGATTGCGCTTCCTGCCGTGCTTGCTCGGCATGTGCCAGCGAAGCGCGGATTTTCTCCTCGCGGCCCGTCAGAGCCGCCAGCAACGGCTTCCACGCCGTCCAACGCAGGATCATCAGCACGATCACAAACGTGATGATGGTCCAGAGGATCAGTCCAGGATTGATTTGAAACATGAGAGAGTCTCCCGGCCGGTTACGACTTGGTCGCCAGGATGATGCAGATCGCCAGCGCGAAGAACGTCGCGCCCTCGATCAGCGCAGCAGCAATCAGCATCGACGTGCGCACTTGACCGGCCACTTCCGGTTGGCGGCCGCTGGCTTCCATCGCCGCTGCCGCGAGTTTGCCGATTCCGAGTCCTGCACCAATCACCGTCAGTGCGGCACCGATTCCTGCTGCCAGATATCCGAGTGCGTTGGCTTCCATTGTAATCCTCCAGAGAGATGAAGTAGTGAGTGAACGCTCAGTGCCCATGCCCTTCCGCGGCATGCGCTTCCGCCGGCATCCCCAGTCCCATGAAGAGCGACGTCAGCATCGTGAAGATGTACGCCTGCAAAAATGCGACGAAGAGTTCCAGGAAGTTGATCGCCACGACAAAACCCACAGGGGCGACGGCAATGATATACGATTTGAAGATGAATACCAATCCTATGAGCGAGACGAGCACGATATGTCCGCCGGTCATATTGGCAAACAATCGGATGCAGAGGGCGAAGGGTTTCGTGAACAATCCCAGTATCTCAATGGGAATCATGATCGGCCAGAGCGCCCAGTGCACGCCGCCGGTCAAGTGGGCAAGGAAATGGCCCAGACCCTGTGCCCGGATCGCCGACGCCTGGATCATCACGAACGCAACAATGGCAAGGCCTGCGGTGACATTCACGTTCCCTGTCGATGATGCACCGTACGGGATCAGACCGAAGAGGTTCATCAACAGGATATAGAAAAATGTCGTGAGCAGGTACGGCAGGTACTTCAGGCCGTCTTTGCCCATGTTTGGCAACACGATCTCGTCACGGACAAACAGGATCATCGCCTCGAGCATATTGCCGAAGCCCCGCGGCACATCCCGACGGCCGTTGCGGCGTGCGGCCGCAATCGCACCCACACACAACACGACCGCCGCAATCCACAGGAACACCACATGCTTGGTGATCGACATGTCGAACGTGATGTCCGCCACCGTGAACGAAGGAAGATGCGGAAGGTGGATGGTGCCGAACGGCGTTTCCAACTCCGGAGCATCCTGAACGTGATGCAACAGTGACGCAAACACGTTGCCGCCGCCGTGCTCTGCATGCTGCAGGGTGTCTGCCGCTGCCGACATCTCTGATGCAGGTACGTCCATGCTATCCCTGATTGTTAACCTCCACTTTACGCTGGAGATAGAATATCTCCAGTACAAGATACACTGTGGTGAACAGCACCATAGACACCGTCAACGCGACAGCGTGCATGTGGCACGCGAGGATCAATACCAACAACGCCGCGAGCATGATGGCCATCCGCAGCCCCATCCCACCCAGCACCGCCTTGAGAAACGTTGTGTACGATTTCGCAAAGCCGTACTCAATCATGAGAAAGCCAAACAGCACGTTAGCCGTGGTGAGCACGCCCCCCACGATGGCCGCTGTGAGCATTTCGGTGGAACCCCAGGTGAGCAGCGGGTAGAGTGCGACGGCCGAAATTCCACCGAACGTCAGCGCGACCTGCAGGGGGAACCGACGGTCAAGTCTTGTCATCCTTCTCCTGCCTCGCGTCTTCTGTCGCGCCCAGCGCGAGCGCACGCCGGATGAAGCGGACGAACCCGCCGGCGACGCCAAGGCATAGCCCTCCGTACATCCCCCACGGCGCGGTTCCCCAACTGTCGTCCATCCACCGGCCGATAAAGAACATCCCCACGACGGCAATCGCCAGTTCCAAACCCATCGTGAGGTATGGTCCAATATCTTCGCGCCATCCGCGCGTGCGACCCTCCTGCGCGGAGCTCATGATCCATCGCACACTGTCACGCTCGGTTAGTTCCCCTTCTGTGTGGAGGGGGCTGCACTCATCGCACAATGGCCGTCAAACACGGCGCCTTCATCCACCACGAGCTGTGCCGCCCGGATATCGCCCTTGACCATCGATTTTGCTTCTAGAATGAGCTTCTCCGACGCTGTCACTGTACCCACGACCTTGCCGGCCACCGTCACGTTGCGCGCATGGAGATTCCCCTCTACCATACCGTTGCTCCCGAGAGCCACGTTGGCCTTGGACACCAGGTCGCCGACCAGCTTCCCCTCAATCCGGATGCTGCCATCCGTTTTGATCTTCCCTTCCACAACGCTACTGCTGCCCACAAAACTGAGCTCGCTGTTCGCCTGTTTGTCCGCCATGGTTCTCCTCGCTCTTCTCTCTGAGTGTTCTCCGCCCCGTATGTGTTAATGGAGTGTCGTGCGCCTCAACAGATATGTATCCGGATCCTGAGGGATGCCATCTCTCCAGACCTCAAAATGCAGATGCGGACCTTGACTTGTTTGTCCGGATGACCCCAGTAGGGAGACGATCTCCCCGCGCCGCACGGAGGTCCCGATGGTCTTCAAAATCAACTGGTTGTGTTTGTAGACCGTAAGATAGCCTGATCCGTGCGACAGGATGAGCATATTGCCGTCTTCATAACTCCAGCCGGCATACACCACGAATCCATCCGTCGCTGCACTCACGGGTGTTCCCAGTTTTGCAGCGATATCCATCCCGAAGTGGTGCCGGGACGGGTTGAATCCCTGGGAGATGAAGCCGGCCACCGGTTGAAGCATGGGCAGCTGAGCCGCGGCCACCGGGCGACCGGGGACGACAGCGGATGCTGCCTGAGGCACTACCTGCGCTTCGCCCGGGGCCATTTGATCCAACTGCCGAAGATCTTCGCCCAAATTCACCGGGTTTGCCGGTGGAGGCTCGGTCCGGGCCTTTTGGTCCGCCACACGGTTGGCGGTCTCGCTCTGTCCAAGCGCTTTGCGCAACTGCTTGTTGTAGTCTTGCAGTAACGCCACATCCTCCACAAGGGCATTCAGTTTCTGCTGGGTCTCTGTCAGCTGTCTGCCGTACTTCGCTTCCAGTGCAGGATTGGGAATCGGCAGGTACATCACCACCGGAGTAAAAATCAACGCGGCGAGAGTGAACCCTACGCCCGCAAGGAACAGCGAAGCCGCGAGAAGTCCCAGCTTCAACCACCCCGCGCGAAACCGGAAGGGCGCTCTCCCATCTCCTTCAGGAATAACGAGGATGGCGAAACGTCGTGTCCGATTCTTCCGCTTTGCCTCTTGTGCTGGCATCTCTTTTGCTTAAAATCGTACCAATGTAGCGAAAACAGTTACGAAAGTCAACGTCAGGAATGGCTAACGTGTTTTATTACTTACGGTTGCGGGAGATCGTTCCGGAAACTCTCCCATTTTCCGAGGACGAAGTCTTTCATCTTCTGTTTGAAGATCTCGCGATCGAATTTCAACGCAAAAGTGTGCATGGCCACAGGATCAAAGGTTAGCGCATCGAGTTTCAACACCGCCGCGATCAACGAGTCGACGGTCTGTCGTTCGAAGAGTACACCCGTGCGGAGACCGGAGCCCTCCAGAACGGTTTCGAGGGCGCCTCCACGGGCATATGCAACCACAGGTTTCCCGCATGCGATTGCCTCCACCGGAACAATACCGAAGTCCTCCTCTCCGGGAAAAACCACCGCCCGGCAACGCCGGAAATGGTCGCGCACTTCATCGTCCGACCGCCAGCCCAAGAACTGTACAGTGCTCCCCCCTGACTGCCGCAGCCGCGCGAGATCGGGCCCATCGCCGATCACCACGAGGCGCTTCCCCATGCGGTTGTAGGCTTCGACCGCAAGGTCGATCCGTTTGTACGGCACCAGGGCGCTCACGACGAGATCAAATCCTTCATGTTCCGTTACGGCAGCCAGCGCGGTGGTCTCCACGGGCGGATAGATGACTTCCGAGTCGCGACCATAGATGGCGCGTATCCGGGCGCGTATGTTCTCTGAGATGGCAACGAAGTAATGGGGGTTCTTTGCCGTGCGCAGGTCCCACCGGCGAAGGTATCCCACCGCCGCAGCCATTCCCAGACGGGTCATCGGACCCGACCGGCCCGCGCCAAAGTAGTCGTCATATTGCGTCCAAATATAACGCATCGGTGTGTAGCAGTAGCAGATGTGCAATGTGTGGGGCGCAGTCCGGACTCCCTTCGCCGCGCAGTGATTCGAACTGATGACGATGTCATATGCGGAAAGGTCAAACCGGCCGACGGCGGCGGGAAAGAGCGGGAGGTAGTGTCTGTAGTGCGTGGCGGCGAATGGCAAATGCTGCACGAATGTTGTACGCACGGTCATTCGCTCGATGACGGGCGACACCGAACCCCTGACATGCAGCAGCGCATGGAGCGTCGCATCCGGAAATACTTCGCATAACGCCTCGACGCATTTCTCACCTCCACGCATGGACGTGAACCACTCATGCACGATGGCGATGCGCAACGGCCGGGTCATGGTCTCCATGAGCTCTCATCTGAAACCGCAAAGTACGAAAATGGCCGTCCATTGTCCACCGGCGATTGCTTCGTGCATCGCAGGTACGTATATTATTCCATGACTGCGCTCCTCATTGTGTTGCTGTTCATCGTTCTCTTCATGGTGTTCCTTTCGACGGTCTTGCTGATCATCGGCCCGGCGATGCTGCTCCAACCCCACCGGCGCACGCTTGAATATTACCGCCGCTGCACAACAGTGTTGCATCCCTCCGATCTCGGGATGCCGTACGAGGACATTCAACTCAAAACTGCCGAAGGCATCCTGCTGAGCTGCTGGTTGATATCCGCCGGGACGCAGGCCCGTGGCACGGTCCTCTATCTTCACGGGGTAAGCGAGTGCAAGATCGTTGGGCTCCCGATCGCAAAGCGTCTGCATGATGTCGGATTCAATGTCTTCCTTCATGATTCCCGCCGCCATGGCGACAGCGGAGGAAGCGTGTGTACGTACGGCTTCTATGAGAAGCTGGATGTTTCCACCATCATCAATTACCTGGAGACACGGAAGGACCTTCATCTGAAACGGATAGGGTTGATGGGATCTTCAATGGGAGCGGCAGTCGCAATTCAGGTCGCAGCTCTGGATACCCGCGTCGCCGCTGTTGTCGCAGAAAGCGGGTTTGCATCGCTGCGCAGAGTATATGACGAATACCAGAAACGCATCATCAAGATGCCGTGGCATTACCTGCGTAACCTTGTCATCAAGCGTTCGGAGCAGATCGCACACTTCAAGGCATCACTGGTGTCCCCCGTAGAAGCGGTCAAGCAGGTGCATATCCCTCTGTTGCTGATGCATGGAACGGCCGACAACAAGATTCCGTCGTCTGCGTCGGAGGAGGTGTTCCGCAATGCCAACGAACCCAAGGAGCTCTGGTTGATTCCGGGAGCGCGGCACAATGACGTGGTGGAAAAAGGCGGGGACGAGTACTTCACTCGCATTGTGAGCTTTTTCGAACGAACCCTTCCGTAGAGTCTTTCTACATCGAAAACCAGTAAGTCGCCTTCAGCACGATCGCATCCTGCCGCGGCAGGGTCCACGTGTCGCCGATTCTCCGCACTGCACCTGTGCCGTAGTCACCCGTATCCCCGAATCGCCCCTGCGTCCAGACAAAGTAGAATGAACTCCCGGGCAGATACTCCCATCGCAGCAGCACATTCGCGTTGAAATTGACTGCGTTGAAATCATTGCCGCCAAAGAGAGAACCATATGCTCCGGATGCATATGGGTGGAGCCGGCCGTCCGCGGCCAACCACGTATAGTGCCGGTACTCACCGCGGGCAACAAACGATTGCAGGAAGAACTGCACGGAGAGCGTTCGGGTGAACGTGACAATCCCGCGCAGGGACAGGTCAAGCTGTTCAAGGTTCCGTGTGCCGAAGAGGCTGACCGGCACGTTGCTGATCGTATTGTCGATGATGGTGCCGCCGGGATACACCCAGGCGATTGCATTCACCGCGCGCTGGTAGTACATCGCAGGTGAGAGTTCCATCCAGGAGGTCGGGCGCACCGTCAGTGTCGTCTGCAGCGTTGCACCCTGCTCTCCCTTGTCACCGAATGCCATTCCCCCCGTGATGTTCGCGGAAATCGCACGCCGTTCATCGGTCAGCACCGTCAGCGTGAGATCATTGCTCCCCGGCCTGCGGTAGAGGCCGAGAATGCCCCGTTCCTTGTCGTCGTAGGCAGGAAACCGTCGTGTGTAGAGGAGATCGAGTTGCCAGAAATTCCTCAATTCGCCGATGGCCTCCAGGCGCATCACGGCATGAGTGAGCACGGCATCGTCCCAATTCCACCGAACTTCGGGATTGACGTTGAAGTAGTACCTCCGGAAGATGCCCGAGGAGTTGTTTTCACGGTACAACATCTGGAAGTATCCGCCATGGTCGCGCGGTTGCGCAAAGAAACCGAGATCATTGATGGAGAATTCCGGCGTTGCGAAATCATACGAGATCGCGGGAAACCAGTGTTCTGCGCTGATGCGCATCAGGAGCAGCCTGCCCGCGGCGCCATCGTGCAGCACCCCGGAGGAATACCCGCGTGCGCCGGCGAGGTACCCGTCGGCGGTGTATTTACCGCGCGCGAAACGCTGATTCCAGTCGATGCCGCCCGAAAGAGCCGGGTGCATCTTGTCGCGCGCAGCTAGCGTGGCAATGCCACCATACCACGATCCTTCACCGCTTTCCTGTTTGACCCGCAGAATGCTGTAGCTTCCCATCGGCTCCGTCCGCACGGTCGTGCGGCCGTCCGGACTCCAAAGCGTTGCCTGTTCTTCATCCGTCAGCGAGGTCAACGCTGCGATGGAGAGACCGGATGCAGTCCGTCCGGTGAGCTTTGCGGCACCGAGAATCGTGGTGACACGCGGGTTCTCCTCCACCGTTCCGCCGGCGGGTGCGGCCACTGCCGAGCTGCCCACCGGCTCGCGCCCGATGCGCCGCGAAAAAAAGAGTGTCAACGGTGTGTTGTCACCGGCCCCTCCGAACGTGAACATCTGGGCGCCTTCCAAAAAGAAGGGCCTCTTTTCAGGGAAGAGCGTTTCAAACACGGTGAGGTTCAGAACCGATGCATCAACTTCCACCTGCCCAAAGTCAGGGTTGAGCGTGGCATCCAGCGTGAAATTGCGGGCAAGCCCGTACTTCACGTCGAGACCGTACTGAAGTGCATGAGAGGACCGCGCGGGCGGCACAACATTTCCCGTGGTGCTCGTCTGCAGCGCGGAAGCATACGGTGCGATTTCGAGATGGAGGGGCGCATGGATGTCCTGAATTCCCCGGATGGTTCCCCAGAACGGAATCGAATATCGCTCGCTCCGCGGAACCATCACCCATTCAATGGTTTCCCTCTTCCGGCTGATGTACCGGCGGAAGTTGATCCCCCAGGTGTAGACGCCTTCTCGCCGTTCCGAAAAACGAAGGGCACTCCAGGGAATGACAAATTCCGCGGACCACCCCCACGGTCCCTGTTTCGTTTCCACCTGCCATACAGCGTCCCAGGTGATATCGTAGACGGATCCCCCTTGCGACAGCACACCGTCGCTTTGAACCCCCGACACGTTCGTGGAAAACACGAAACCTGTCTGCCTGTCGAAGAAAGAGTCGATCATGACCGTGAATCTGTCCGCTTCCGTGCTCCGGTCCCGCCGGCTCAGCTGCCTCACTATCCCCTGCGGCACCCTGTCACCGCACGCCACGCCGACGAACAGGGCGTTGTCATTGTAGAGCAGGCGCACAGACGTTTCTTCCGTGGGTGCGGCACCTTCCCGGGGATCAAACTGCGTGAACTCCGATGAGGGCTCAGCCAGCTGCCAGCAACTGTCGGTAAGGTATCCGTCGATGCGGGGAGGAACGATGGCACGGGTGGCGGCAATGGAGCGTTGCGTTTTGTCCGGGGTGGCCGCCCCCGCCGGAAGATTGACGCAGAGTGCAAGGGCGAGCAATGCACTGATCAATCGTACGACGTTTTCCACATGCATCGTATGGGGAAACATGTCCACCGGCTGCACCCGGTCGATCGTATAGGCGCCATCGGCACACAACACCTTCAGATCCCGCGCCTGCGTTGCGGGATTGCAGCTCACATACACAATGCGTTGCGAGTGCATCTCCTTGATGCGGGTCACAACCTTCGGATGCATCCCTGCGCGCGGCGGATCGGCGATGATCACCGTCGGCGATCCATGCTCCGCCACCAGGCGGGTGTCATCGACAATCCGCTCCTTCAGATCGCCGAGCAGAAACGTACAGTTGGTGATGCCCTGTTCTGCAGCATTGCGCTGCGCATCGGCGACAGCGCCGGGCACGGATTCGACACCCACGACCGATGCAGCATCTGCAGCAACGTGAAGCGCAATGGTGCCGGTCCCCGAATACAGGTCGAACACGGTATCAGTCGGCCGCAGGTCGGCCATCTGCCGCACCGTATCGTAAAGGCGTTCCGCCTGCAGCGTGTTGGTCTGGAAGAACGAGTTTGCGGAGATGTTGTAGACGCGTGTGCCGAGGCGTTCGCGGATAAACCCGGGTCCGTACAGCACCACCTCCCGATCTCCGGTGGCCACCTGGGATTTCCGCGTTGTGATATTGTTGACGATTGTCGTCACGGAAGGGAATCGGGTGCGCATCATCCCGGCGAATTCGTGCATGAGTTCCGGACGGTCTTCGGAGGTAACCAGGTTGACCATGCGGTCACCCGTATGCCTCCCTTCGCGGATGACCAGATTGCGCAGGTAGCCGGTGTGCGTCAGCGTGGAGTAGATGGTGAGTTCCCGCATTTCCGCGAATTCCCTGACTGCGTTCACGATCGCTGCGCTTTCTGCCGATTGCAGGAAGCACTCGTGGACATCCAGCACACGATCAAAGCGTTGGGGAATGTGCAGGCCGAGGGCGAACCTGTGCAACGGCGATTGCTCGCGGTCCCGGTGCTCGGCCGCATCAAGTTCTTCGCGTGTGAGCCAGCGGACGCCGAATGAAAACTCCATCTTGTTGCGGTAGTAGTAGGGATCGTCCGCGCCGAGGGTTGGCTGCACCTCGATCCCGGCAAAACCGCCGATGTGTTCCAGGGCATCCCGTACTTGCTGGCGCTTGAATTCCCGCTGGGCTGGATAGGCGAGATGTTGCCACACGCATCCCCCGCACGTTCCGAAATACCGGCACCGTGGGGTGACACGGTGCAGCGAAGGCGTCGTCACAGACGCAATCTCTGCATCGGCAAAGTTCTTGCGCACCCTGGTCAGCCGTCCGCACACCACATCGCCCGGAACACCACCACGGACAAACACAACGAATCCGTCGAGCCGGGCGACACCTTTTCCTTCCGCGCCGTACCGCTCGACCGTCATGATCAGTTCGTCCCCGCGCTTCATCGCCGCTCCGTGATTTCGCTGAACTCCGCCATGACCTTCTCAAGTTCTTCGCTGACCCGGCCCCATCGGTGGTACAGGTCCAACAGCTGTTCACCGGTGGATTTGTAGCTGGCATGGATTTCGCGGAGCGCTTCGCCGCTTCGATACGCTTCCGGGTCCGCCATTGTTGCTTCGAGGTCCTTCTTCTTCTGCTCAAGCTGCTCGATTTCCGCTTCCACGCGCGCGAGTTTCTCCTGCAGAGGTTTTGTGCGGAGGTAGCGTTCGTTCCGCAACTCCGCTTCACGCCTTTTGCGTTCCTTGCCGGCAGCGGAACTTGCTATCTCCCGTCCGGCTGCCGTCACGGCCTCCTGGCTCTGGCGGAAGGCAAGGTACTCGCTCACGTTCCCGAGCAGTGTGCGAATGCGGCCGTCTTTGAACTCCACGACCTTGGTGACCAGGGGATCGAGAAAATCCCGGTCGTGTGACACAATCACCATGCTGCCTTGGAACTCCGCGAGGGCGTCCTGCAACACGGCTTTCGAGCGCATATCCAGATGGTTCGTGGGTTCATCCAGCACAATGAGATTGGCGGGGGTCAGAAGCATCTTTGCCAGCGCCAGCCGGCTCTTTTCGCCGCCCGACAGCACGGAGACTTTCTTGAACACATCGTCTCCGTGAAACAGGAAACAACCGAGCAACGTGCGGAGATGTCGGCGGACATCTCCCACCGCAACGGCTTCCACAGTTTGCAGCGCATCATACTCCGGCGTGAGATCTTCCGCCTGGTGCTGCGCGAAGTACGACACCACGACGTTGTGGCCGGGAACGCGCTCCCCCGCATCGACGCCTTCGACGCCCGCGATGATGCGTGCGAGTGTGGACTTCCCCGCGCCGTTCACGCCGACAAACGCAATCCGGTCACCGCGATCGATCTGCAGATCCAGGTGAGCAAATACCTTCAGTGCGCCGTACGACTTCGCGATATCCTTGAGCGTCAGGGAGACTTTTCCGGAAGGAGGCGAAGGGGGGAAGGAAAAATGAATTTCGTCCTCTTCGTCTTCCAGCCGGATAATCTCGAGTTTGTCCAGCTGTTTGATGCGGCTTTGCACCTGCCGCGCCTTGGTGGCCTTGTAGCGGAACCGTTCGATGAAGCGCTCGGTCTGCTTGATCTGTTGCTGTTGATTCCGGAACGCCGCCCGCTGCAGTGCACGCCGTTCCTCACGGGCTTCCAGGAAGAAACTGAAGTTGCCGGCGTAGTCCGTCAGCGTACCGAAGCTCAGCTCGAAGGTGCGCCGTGTCATGGTATCAAGGAAACGACGGTCGTGTGACACCAGCACTACGGCGCCCCGGTACGATTGCAGATACTCTTCGAGCCACTGCAGGGAATCCAGATCAAGATGATTCGTGGGCTCATCGAGCAGAAGCAACGACGGCTGGAGAAGCAGGAGTTTGGCGAGCGCGATGCGCATCTGCCAGCCTCCGCTGAACTCGTCGGTGAGACGGGTAAAGTCCTGTTGCCTGAAGCCGAGGCCGATGAGTACTTTCTCGATGGAGGAGGAGAGGCGGAACCCGTCTGCCGCTTCAAGGCGGTGCTGTAGCTCTCCGAAAATCTCCAGCATCTCGCGGAAGGCGTCGGTGTCGTGCGGGGTCGTTGCCATGGCTTCCTGCAGCTGGTCAAGCTGTTCGCGCGTGCGCACGATATCTGCGAATACCGATTCCACTTCCGTATACAGCGTACGCCCGGCCACTGCCATTCCTTCCTGGGGCAGATATCCGACGGTGACATACTTTGCCCGCGTCACGGTGCCGGCGTCGGGCATGATCTCGCCCAGGAGGATTCGCAGGAGGGTGGATTTCCCCGAACCATTCGCACCCACCAGGCCGATGCGGTCGGTCGGACCGATATGGAACGTGACGCCATCGAGGAGACGGCGGTCGGCATACTGCAGCAATATGTCAACAGCTGATAGCACGTTTGTGGTTTTCGCCTGGCGGGAGGAGACAGTATGGGGCGGCGGGCCCCCCGCAAATCAGCACTGTCACTTCAAGTAGTACTTCAGCGGATTGGGATCGACGCGGCATTCTTCTGCAATCCGGATCCAGCCGATTTTCCCTTCATCGCGCAGCTTGTACAAACGCGGTACCATGCGATCCCGCACTTCGATCGGTGTCATCGGGTTGATGAAAATGCTCGTGCCGCCTTCAAACCCTGCGGTGACCGTCACCCGCCATTTAATCAGGACATGCCACGGCATCTTGTAGATCGCATCGATGGGTGTATAGTACCACTCTTCGTTGCAGGAGATCTGGCTGCCCATCGCCGCGTGGACGGCGTGAACGAGATTGCTCATACCGCGGACTTCTTCATCCGTATGCTCCGAAGGCCGCCCCGCTTGTGACCGCGAGTAGATCTCAATGGTCGGATAGCGATGGCCGATGCCCGCATACGCAATGGCAAAATCATTCTCCGCGAACACGAGGTTGTGATGGGCGGCGAAGTTGACACCGTAGTCATTGAATACGTTGGCATCTTCGCGCAGCATCTTGATCTGGTTCTGAATCGACGCGCCCCACTCATCCAGCGACACCAGCTGTTTGTGCAGATGGTCAAAGGACGCGCCGGAAGACCTCAGCCAGTTCTGGTAGACGCTGATATACCGCACATACCGGTTGTTAATGGTGATATCCCTCAGCGCATCGATGGTCATCTTGAAATACCAGTAGTGCTCCTCTTCCGTCATCTCTCCCGAGGAATAAAGGTCCGTCGTAAGGGTCGCGCCGTGCTTGTAGTGGTTCTTGGCAATGATCATTTCGTGGCAGCCGCCGAAGAACGCATCGGCTATCGCGAGCTTGTCCGCCAGCGGCATCCGTTCGATCTGTTCGTCGGTCTTCCCCTCACGATGCAGCTTGTAGTGCACGATATCCGTCACATGGTTCAGTCCCGTCGGATTCGCCAGGTAGTCTTCCCGCCACTTGAGACGTGCCGCGGGGATCTTGTAGGCGTAGTTCTTGCGCCAGTAGTCCAGCGTTACGATCTCGAACATGTTGCCCGCGCGGCGGAACTCTGCCGTGGTATCGAGGTACCGGTCGGGTGCCAGCAGGTCGATCCGTTGCCAGACGCCGTTCTGGAGGACGAGCCGGGACTTTTCAGGTGCGGTTTCGAAATAGCGGGGAGGACAGAAACTGCAGTAGTCTTCGGGATTGTGAATCTCCAGAGGCTTTGCCGGTGGCTGTGCGTCCGTCGTAATCGGCCGGCTCCGGCGACCAGCAACCGCCCACACTTCCGTGCCGGTGAACGGATTCAATTGCTTCACCGTCCCGTCCGGCATCACGGTATAGTACATTGTCGTTGACCCCATAACCCGAGCCCTCACACACTGGCAGGATACGAGCAGAGTACTCTGCTCTTAACGCCCTGTGGCAGCAGCCAGGAGCGCATTGACTTTGTCGCGGCTATCCGCTTCGGCATAGAAGCGGATCAGGGGTTCGGTTCCAGAGGCGCGCACCAGCACCCAGCCGTTGTCCACGAAGAGCTTGACACCATCGGTATCATTGCGGCCCGTGACCGCACACCCGCCGATTTCCTTCACGCCGCGGCTGTACTTCTTCATGATCGCCGCCTTTTCCCGCTCTGTCACATGCAGGTCTATGCGCTGGAACTCGTGCTGCCCGAATTCATCCATCAGCTCCTGCACGAGCGCACTCAGCGGTTTCCCCCGCACCGCCATGACTTCTGCCAGCAGGAGCCCGACGAAGATGCCATCGCGTTCGGGAAGATGCCCCTTGACCCCGAGCCCGCCGCTCTCTTCCCCGCCGATGAGCACGTCGCGTTCTGTCATGAGACGGCAAATGTGCTTGAAGCCGACTGCGGTTTCATGCAGGACAAGGTGGTACTTCGCGCACTGCATGTTCACCATCTGGGTGACCGAGAGCGATTTCACCACCTCGCCGGTCATGCCCTTTTGCTCGACGAAATACTTCAACAGCAACGAAAAGACCCGGTGAGAATCTACGAAATTTCCCTTTTCGTCCACCGCCCCGATTCTGTCGGCGTCACCATCCGTGGCGATCCCGATGTCGTACCGCCCTTCTTTCATCCGCCCGATGAGTTCCCCAAGGTTCTGTGCGAGGGGCTCCGGATTCACACCGGCGAAAGACGGATTGAATATCTCGTGCATCAGCGTCACACCGGGTAGCAGGCTGTGTATTGAGGACTGTGCGGCGCCGTACATGACATCGTACAGGATCCGCGTGCCCGCCGCCTGGATCTTTCCGATATCGATCTTCGTCGCCAGGTCATCGAGATACCGCTGCCGCATGCTGATCGGCACGATCTTCTTTTTTGCGACCAGTTGGGCAAAGGTGAACTTGCCGGGGGGAATCCGCTTGCGCTTCATCACCCGCGCCAGCTCCTTCTCCAGCACGGCAATCATCTCCGGATGCGCCGGACCGCCGAAATCGCCTTTGATCTTGAAACCGTTCCACTTCGCCGGATTATGGCTCGCCGTGATCACCACCCCTCCCGCCGCCTTCTCCAGCTTTGTTACCAGCGAGATCATCGGTGTCGTCACAATGCTGTCGGCAAGTTTCACCATGATGCCGGCATTCGCAATCACTTCCGCGGACTTCTCGGCAAATTCCCGCGACATGAACCGCGCATCGTATCCAATCACAATGCCGTTCTTGATCTTCTTGTGACGCCGAAAATATCGTGCCGTCGCCAGCGCAACTTTTTCCAGATTCGCAAACGTGTAGTCATCGGCAATGACCGCCCGCCAACCGTCGGTACCGAACTTGATGACCTGGGACATGAGCGTCAGTGTTTTGTGAATGAACTGAGACCCGGATAAATGGCACTGTCGCCAAGTTCCTGCTCAATCCGGATTAATTGGTTGTACTTGGCAATGCGGTCGCTCCGGCTTGCCGATCCGGTCTTGATCTGTCCGGCGTTTGTCGCGACGGCAACGTCAGCAATTGTTGCATCTTCCGTTTCCCCCGAGCGATGGCTGATCACGGTGGTATAGCCTGCACGCTTCGCCATTTCCATCGCATCCAGCGTCTCGGTCAGCGTGCCGATCTGATTCAGCTTGATGAGAATCGAGTTGGCAACCCCCATTTCAATGCCTTTTTTCAGGAACGTGGTGTTTGTCACGAACACGTCGTCGCCGACCAGCTGGATCTTCTTCCCGAGCGCGTCTGTCTGCATTTTCCAGCCCTCCCAATCCCCTTCCGCCATGCCGTCCTCGATAGAGATGATCGGATACTGCTTCACCCAGTTTTCGTAGAACTGAACCATCTGCTGGGGGGTTTTTGAGGATTTGTCAGACTTGCTGAACACATACCTGCCGTTCTCAAAGAATTCACTTGCTGCGGGATCCAGCGCTATGAAGACGTCTTTGCCCGGTGCGTAGTTGGCTTTTGTGATAGCTTCAAGGATCGATTCTACCGCTTCTTCGTTTGATTTCAGGCTGGGTGCGAATCCGCCTTCATCACCGACCGCGGTATTGTATCCCTTTTTGTGGAGAACAGACTTCAGGGCATGAAAGACCTCGGCACCCATCCGCAGCGCTTCTGCAAAGCTGGGCGCGCTGACGGGCACAACCATGAATTCCTGAATATCCACATTGTTGTCCGCATGGCTCCCGCCATTCAGGATGTTCATCATCGGCACAGGAAGCGTTTTCGCGTTGACCCCGCCGATATACTTGTAGAGGGGAATGCCGAGTGAGATGGCAGCGGCCTTTGTAACCGCGAGCGACACACCCAGAATCGCATTGGCTCCCAAATTCGCTTTGGTCGGCGTGCCATCAAGCTTGATCATCATCGTATCGATGCCGACCTGGTCAAGGGCGTCGTAACCGGTAACTTCAGCGGATATTGTGTCATTCACATTCTCCACGGCCTTCAATACCCCTTTGCCGTTGTAGCGTGACTTGTCGCCGTCACGCAGTTCGACCGCTTCGTTCTCGCCGGTCGATGCGCCGCTGGGAACCGCGGCACGCCCGATGACACCGTTTTCGAGTTCGACATCTACTTCAATCGTCGGATTGCCACGGGAATCCAGAATTTCGCGTGCAATGGCATCCGTTATGGTCGTCTTCATGGGATCTCCTTGGGTGGTAGATACTGATATGAATCTCAAATACGACAAAAAACGCTAAAAAGGCAACTGGCGAAACTAGGCGTGGAACGGCCGCTTCAGCTGCAAAGATCGACCGATGGCGGCAACTACTCGCTCACTGCTCAAGCCGGTCATGCATTCCATAAAGCCCGAACCCTCCCGGTTGCAGAAATCAAGGTGACAGGGATGACAAGGGACGTCGTGGCGGAGGGCTCTGTGTCCCTGTTCTTCTGCGTATGGGAACCAGATATTTTCCTCGCCCGGTCCGAAAATGCCGATCGTCGGGGTTCCAACGGCGGCAGCGATGTGCATCGGACCGGAATCGTTGGCCACATATACCGTGCATTGACCCAGGAGCGCGGCAAGCTGCCGGAGCGGAAGTCCGGAGAAGACCGGAAGGGCGACATCCATCGACTTCTGGACTGCCCTGATGACATCATGGTCATTCGGTCCGGCCGTGAGAATTACCTGCGCCTCGAATTGCTTGCTGATGCGCTTTGCGACCTCGGCAAAGTGTTCAGGCAGCCAGCGCTTGGCCGGCCAGGTGGCCCCCGGATGCAAACCGATGACCGGACCCGGCCTGCGAACCACGCCGGCGATCAGGCGCTGCGCCCCGGCACATTCGTCATCCTTCAGGTATATCTCTGTCCGCCCGGAGCTCTGCGGGACACCGATCGCCCTGAGAAATTGCATATAGAATTCAATAGCCGTCTTCGGACCCGCTTCGTCGTGTACGCGGACCGTGAACAGCTTTCCGCGACCCGGACGGTCGAGCCCGACACGCGTCCGGGCGCCGGAGAGGAATGTGAGCAACGCGCTGCGGGGATTACCAAACAGGTCTATTGCGAGATCGAACCGCCGTCGCCGGAGCAGCCTTACCACCCGCGGCTGCTCCCGCCACGCCGGCCGCGCAAAATCGAACGGGATGATCTCATTGAGGTGCGGGTTGTGTTCCAGCAAGCTGGCTGCCTGTGCATCGGCCATGTAGGCGATGAAGGCATCGGGAAACGCCTTGCGAAGAGACCGGACGGCCGGCGTGGTCAGCACCACATCACCGATGAACTTCATCCGGCTGATCAGGATGCGCTTGTACGTCACAGGCGTGGTCATCGGTCCCTCGAGCTCGGTGGTTGTGCGCCAAGCCACTCACAGTACTCCACACGGTCATGCACGATTTCCTGTACGTACGGCCTGGCATCGTAATTCATCGACGTCCAATACCAGGCCCGTGCCTCCTCCGTCCGGCCGCTACGCAACAGCGCATCACCGATGGATCGTTGCCGCAACGCCTCAACGGCGGGGTCATCCGCAATAGTCCCCGCCTGCAGCAGTGCATATGCCGCTTCGTCGTACAATCCCATGCGCAGCAACAGACGACCCCGGAGAAAACTCCTGAGCGGATCCGGCAAAGATCCTCCCATCATTCCTAGCCAGCTGACCCGGGCGCTATCGGACATCTCGTCGACAATATATGGGAGGAACCTGGAGGCTGTCGCATTCTCTGTGAGCGCCCATTGCCGCACAAATGCCGATTCGGTGAGGCCGGGACTGATGTCACCGGCACGCACCTGTGCATACAACGACTCCGCCCGTGAGAGTTTCCCCGAAGCCCAGGCGGCGTCGCCGGCCAGAATTCCAAGAATAAGATACCGCCGCGGCACCGGATCATACGTCGTCACGGAATCATACATGTGGGTGAGCGCACTGTAGTCCCCCTTGCGGAAATATGAGAAGAGGAGTCCGGAGAGTGCTTCGTAGCTCCCGCCCTCAGCGTACAGCGTTGCGTATAGAGCGTGCGCTTCATCGTACCGGCGCTGACGGAGAAACCGCTGCGCATCGCGCAGGCGGCGCGCATGAACGCGGGCGCAGACTTTCCCGAAGATCGGCGGGCGACGGAAGATGACGTCGACTGAGGCACGATCGCGCTCGCTGACCTTCACGCTGTCCAGTGCACGGTGCCATTCTGCAATCAGGGAATCAAGGGGCTTGTCGTATGCTGCGACGTAGTCACCCGAACGGTACACCTGCAACAGCGGCCTCATGCCGTAGGAGTCAACAAGGTGGCGGCAGAATGCTCCCGCCAGCACATAGCTCATCGAAGAGGCCGTCGCCATGAAACCGGCGGGTGTCATCAGTGCACGGATGGACGGCGCAATACCGGCCATCCGGAGTGCCGCGGCGTGCTGCGCAAGGGTCCGGTACGCCCACGATCCTTCCACAGCAACTGCAAGGCCTTCGGTGAGTCCCGGACTGAAGCTCGCCTTCATCACGGGGACGCCGAACGGGGCGGCAACAATGTGCACGAGTTCATGTTTCAATGCGTTGTCGACACTGCTGCGGGTAAGGTGAACTTCACGGCTCCAGGGTTTGGCGACCTCGGTTTCTCCCGCGCCGATAAGGCGCCGTTTCGTGTCAGCAGAAGGATAGACGTACGTCGTGATGTGTTCTGTCCGGGGCAGTGCGAACGCCTCGAGCACCTGCTGCAACCGGAACTCGTGCTCCCTTGCAAGGAAACGGATGTCGTCGGATTTCGTCGCGGCAGAATCAAAGTAGATCGTGAAGTTGCCAGTCTCCACCACTCCGCCCAGCGTCGTACGAATGTACGTCCTGGTGGATTCCCACCCGAGCTGACACCGGAAGATGAACAGAACCGCCATGCCCAGAATCAGCGCCATGCTGACAGCCAGGTAGCGCGTGCCAAAGGTGCGAAGCACGGCGATGCCTTTCACCGTCGTGCGAGTGCCTGGTGCGGTCTGTTGCACAATACTATGGGCAGTCCATACCAGGAACAGGGCCACTCCGAGCGTGAATGCGCGGAAAAGAACCAGAGGCTGGCCGACGGGAAGGAGTTCGTCATAGGTAAGACCCGGAAAGTACCCGTAGAAGAAATTGTAGGAGAAGATTGCCGGTGACCAGTACCCCAGCAGCAGCACATAGACAATGCTTGCACTCGCAAAGCCGGCAAACACCAGACGCGGGTGCGTGTAATGCACCGTGCACATCAGTCCAAGGGCGCTGGCAAATATCACCGACACCACGGGTAACAAGGAAAAAAGTGCGAGTCCGTCGGCAAAGTCACAGTTGGGAACGAAGAGCGCGTTGCCGCTCAAAATCGCCAGGGGAAGCAGGAGGAGGGCCAGCTGGACGGGTAGAACGTTTCCGAACGAGTTCAACGCGGAGAACGGACGGGAGACGGCATCCGAGTGCAGGTACACGGGGCGGAGGAGATGAATGGTCAGCATTCCGGCAATGAGCGAGCCGGCCAGCGCCGTCACAAATGAGCTCTCGAACCCGAGGTAATTGAAGAGAGGAACTCTCGTGCAGGCAATCCCGACAAGAAGGTAGCATGCACCCGCGATCAGGACTGCGCGGGAGCGGAGGTACTCACGGGGAAGAGCCACGACAATCAGAACTCCTCGCCGGCCACGCGTTCGATATCCGCACCGAGAGCGCGGAGCTTCTTCTCAATAGCTTCGTAACCCCGGTCGAGATGGTATACGCGGAGGACCTCG
>Ga0105106_10000437_pt1 | contig 29275 bp, 26 predicted proteins | sample PPLLaktember2015_5_FD_79109 | JGI IMG/M metagenome (GOLD analysis project Ga0105106, IMG submission 79109) | Freshwater sediment microbial communities from Prairie Pothole Lake near Jamestown, North Dakota, USA - PPLs Lake P8 Core (1) Depth... | ecosystem: Environmental > Aquatic > Freshwater >...
CCTTTCAGTAATGCCGCAACGAACACGCCAACCAGCATGATGCCGAGAAAGACTGACAAAGCTTCGACGGGCAGATTAAACCAGATGCTCAAACCCGGCAGCACAAAGACCGCGAACACCAGGAGCAATTCCTGGCGGGAAGGCGGCCCAGCCCATCCCCCGGGTTTCGCAGCCGAGTGCGGCAGCGGTGGAGGTTGTTGGTGCAGCGCGGCGTTCAGCAAACCGCCCAGCTCGTCCAGGGTCAACCGGATCAGAGCCAACTGACCTTTGGACCTGGCATCGTCCAGAGCTTCGGTGAATATCGTTTGCATCTCCTCCGCATACTCAGCCCGGAATTCAGCCGGAAACATGAGTAGAAAAATGCGGTAAAGAGAGAGGCACAATCGGGTTTGCATATCAGGTGACCTTTGGCGTCTCGCTCCAATTATGCGGTCTCGCCCAGGGCGCGCTGCTGGGCGGCTGCTACCAGGCTATCCAGGCGTTTCACCTCGGCGAGCAACACGCTGCGGCCCGTCTCGGTCAGGGCGTACAGCTTGCGTCCCCGGCCCGGGTGGCGGGCTTTTGGCGCCTCGCTGCGCATGATCCAGCCTTGCTCCAACAAGCGCGGCAGGGCGCCGTACAAGGTGCCAGTGCTCAAAGCAACGCGCGCTTTACTCATGTAACTGACGTCTTTCATAATAGCGTAACCATGCTTGGGGCCAGGCGCCAGGCTGAGCAGGATAAAATAGGTCACTTCGGTCAGCGGAATATTCGATTCGGGGTGGGCGTTTGTATTCATAATCCTTCCGGCGAGCAGCAGGTTCCAAAACAAAAATCGGTAATATGTAGATTAGCTACATATTACCGAAAGTTCGGATAAATGTCAATAGGATTTTTGGATTTCAACCGGAGCCGCGCTCCTCGAGCTGTCTTTCCAGCTCTTGTTGGATCACCTGAGGATTGGCCTGCCCGCGAGCGGCGCGCGCCACCTGCCCAAACAACCAGCGCAACAGGCTGGCTTTTCCACCCCAATATGCCGCCACTTGCTCCGGGTGGTCGTCTAGCACCTGTCTCACCAGCGCGGCGATCGAGGCCTGATCCGAGACCTGCCCCAGGCCGCGCTCAACGACGATTTCAGCAGCGCTCCTCCCGCTGGCGAACATCTCCGCCAGCACGGTTTTCCCGGTGCTCTGGGTGATCTCGCCCTGCACCACCATGCTCACCAGCGCCGCCAAAGATTGCGGCGCTACCGGGCAGGCTTCAATCTCAATGTCTGCCTGGTTCAGCAGCCCAAAGAGCTCGCCGCTGATCCAGTTGGATAGCTGCTTGGGAGCCGCTTGTGGGGCAGCCGCCACAGCTCGTTCGAAGTAATCGGCTACGGCGCGCTCAGCGGTCAGCACCTGGGCGTCATACGCACTCAGGCTGTACTGTGTCTGGAAGCGGCGCAGGCGCGCAAAAGGCAGTTCCGGCAAGGTTGCGCGCACCTGCTCGATCCAGGCGGGTTCCAGCACCAGCGGGGGTAAATCTGGCTCAGGGAAGTAACGGTAATCGTCCTCGCCTTCTTTGGTGCGTTGCAGGAAAGTCTCGCCCCTGGCTTCATCCCAGCCGCGCGTTTCTTGCTGCACGGTTTGTCCCTGGCGCAGCAATTCGCTCTGGCGCTGGATTTCGTAGGCCACGGAGCGCTCCAGGGCGCGGAAACTGTTCAGATTCTTGATCTCTACGCGGGTGCCAAAGACGGGGTTAGCCGCATAATGCACGGAGACGTTGGGCTCGATGCGCAGCACCCCTTTTTGCATGTCACCAGAGTTGACCTCCAGGTAGCGGAGCAGGCTGCGTAAAGCAGAGGCATATGCCTGCACTTCTTCGGCGGAATGCAGGTCTGGTTCGGATACGATTTCCAGCAGCGGCACGCCCGCCCGGTTCAGATCCACCAGCGAGTAAGCTTCTTCACCGTGGGTGACATGGGTGAGCTTGCCGGTATCTTCCTCCAGGTGCACCCGCCGCACTCGGATCAGGCGCTCGCCGCGTGAGGTGAGGACGATCAACCGCCCGCGGCGCGCCAGCGGCTGGTCATATTGAGAGATTTGGTAGCCCTTGGGCAGGTCCGGATAAAAATAGTTTTTACGGGCGAAGATGCTGGTGGCGGATACCTCGCACTCCAACGCCATTGCCACCCGCAAGGCGAACTCTACCGCGCGCTGGTTGACCACCGGGAGCACGCCGGGCATGCCAGCGCATACCGGGCAGACCGCGCTGTTTGGCTCTGCCAGGGTGACATCCACCACCGGGCAGGCGCAGAACATCTTGGAGCGCGTCTCTAGCTCGGCATGGATCTCCAGGCCAATGACGGGCTCAATCGACTTATCCATACCGGCGCATGAAGCGCTCCATGCGGTGCAGGGCTTCCTCGATCTTCTCGTAGGCGGTAGCATACGAGCAGCGCACAAACCCTTCTCCGCCGGAGCCGAAGGCCGAGCCGGGGACGACAGCCACGCGCTCCTCGTCCAGCAGCCTTTGGGCGAAGGTTTCTTCGTCCATGCCCGAGGCCCGGATGTTGGGAAAGGCATAAAAAGCGCCATGCGGTTCAACGGTCGGCAGGCCAAGCGAATTCAGCCCTCCCACAATCAACATACGCCGGCGGTTGTACTCATTTTGCATCGCCTCAACGTGCGGACGTCCGTGCAATATAGCTTCCAGAGCGGCATCCTGAGCCATGGTCGGAGCGGACATGATCGTATATTGATGCACACGCAGCAGGCCTTTGATCAGGTCTGCCGGGCCAGCGGCAAAACCAATGCGCCAGCCAGTCATGGCGTAATTCTTCGAGAAGCCCCCCAGCAAAATCGTGCGCGACCACATCCCCGGCAGAGCCGGGAAGCACACATGCGGCACGCCATACACCAATTGGTCATATAACTCATCGGAAACGACCACCAGGTCGTGTTTTTCTACAATGCGCGCCACTTCCAAAAGAGCCGAGCGTGTGGCGACAGCGCCTGTGGGGTTGTTGGGATAACCGATCAGGATGGCTTTGGTGCGCGGGGTGATGGCTGCTTCCAGCGTATCCGGGCGCAGTTGAAAGCCATCTTCCGCATAGGTGGGCAGCTCCACGGGTACGCCGCCTGCCAGAGTTACCTCGGCCTGGTAAGCGACGAAGCATGGGGTCGGCACGATCACTTCATCCCCTGGGTTCAGCAGGGCGGTCATCGCCATGTATAGCGCTTCAGAAACTCCCACCGTGGCGATAATTTCGCTGGCTGGGTCATAACTCACCCCGTATTGGCGCTGTAAATGGTCAGCCAGCGCCTGGCGCAGCTCCAGGCGACCCGAATTGGAAGTGTAGTGCGTCTGGCCTCTCTGCAAGGAGCGAATTCCCGCCTGCAGGATTGGGTCAGGCGTATCGAAATCGGGCTCACCGATCCCTAAGGAGATCACATCTTGCATGGTAGCCACGATATCAAAGAACTTGCGGATGCCGGATGGCTTGAGGTTGACGACACGCGTGGAGAGATATTTTTGGTTCAAGCTGACTCCTTAATTCCCTGGTACATGGATGAACATTGATTTATGGGCAGCGCAATAGCTCGCACCCACCTTTGGCCCTGGCGAAACCGGCTGCTTAGGGCAGGGTTTCGATGGACCACTCGTCGCGAGTCTCATCATAGAAGAGCTCAAACTTCCGCCCATCTTCGGTCAGCACGCGAAAGCCCGTTCCTTGCGGAGTGCGCCAGCGGCTGAGCACCTGGCGCACGCTGCAACGCTCTCCCAGCCATTCCAGCGCCAGGGGCTGGTTCGCGTACGCTGAGCTGGACAGGCAGTAAACGGTCATAAGATTACCACGGTCTGGTCGCCGGCATTGATCACCCCGGCGCGGCGCTGGATGTGCGCCCGGCGGCCGATCAGCGAGTTTTCCAGGATCACATCCATGACGTGCGCTTCGTCTTCCAGAATAGAGTCGCGCAAGATACTGCGCTCTACACGGCACCCGGCGCCCAGTGATACGTTCGGTCCAATCACCGATTGGGTCACCTCTGCAGTGGGGTGAATGTAGACTGGCGGGATAACGACCACATCCTGGCGCTGAAGCGCCTCATCTGAATTGCTATGCCCGTTTTTCAGCAGGTAACGGTTAGTCTCCAGGATGGCTTCGGACGTTCCCGCATCCAGCCAGGTCTCCACCTTTTCGATGCGCATCTTCATACCGCGCTCCAGCATGATGTTGATGGCATCTGCCAGGAAGAACTCACCCTTGAGCTGGAGATCACGGCGCATCTGCTCTTCGATGGCTGAGATCAAATCTTCTGAACGCTTGAAGTAATAAAAACCTACGACCGCCAGGTTGTTATCCATTTCCTCGGGTTTCTCGATCAGACGGTCCACCCAGTTGTTTTCACCCAGCACAGCCACGCCAAAGCGGCGTGGATCGGGCACTGGTTTCACCCAGGCGACCGCTTCAGCCTGCTCGTTGGAGAGGAAGGAAAGGTCCGTCTCGATCAGGGTATCCGCGAAGACCATCAGCATCGGCCCGCCAAGGTACTGGCGCGCCAGGTAAATGGCATGGGATTGGCCGCGTGGGTCTTCTTGCACGATGTAGTGCGATTTCAGGTGCGGGTAATTTTCACGAATGTGGGCCTCGATCTGCTCCCCCAGGTAGCCCACGATATTGACCAGTTCAACATCTTCCGGGCGGGAAAGCGTGGAGAGTGTGCTGAGCACATGATCCAGAACGGCTTTTCCCGCCACGCTGATCAATTGCTTGGGTTTGCTCCAGGTATGCGGTCGCAGGCGGGTGCCCAAACCAGCCATAGGAATGACGATTTTCATGGTGTCAGTCATGCAGGTTTATCTATTCCTCACAATTCGGTTTGTCCGCGATGTTCTTTTTAGCTGTACAATGATGTAATAATTATACCCTCTCTGATCATCCCGGTAATTATGCTAGAATCAGATCATAACTAGAACTCATCTCAAAAATGGTAATTTGGGGTGTGTGCGGCGGCTTTGCCGCACACACCCCAATCCCCTCCTATTTTTGAGATAGCTTCTAGAAATTGCGACGTGTTGAGCGCTGTAGGCTTACAGGCAGTGACGGTTCGATACCTTCAGGAGGGCGCATGATGTCTCGAGGCAGTTTCCCGATGCGATGGATAAAGTTGCTGGTGTTATTCACCCTGCTATTGCTGGTCTTGCCAGGGTTTGCACCGCGGTCCAGCCGGGCTGAGCAATCTACCAGCCCGCTCATCCAGCTCCAATATGCGAGCTTCGATCCATTAGCGGGCGAGCCTTTCATCCCGGACGGGCAGCGCCTGGCTGTGGAAGATCGTGGACCGGCTACCTATATCGTCCAGTTTTCCGGACCCGTCGATGTGCAATGGAAAGAGGCGGTGGAACAAGCCGGGGCCAGCCTGTACGGATACATCCCGGAGCATGCTTTTATCGCCCGTATGGACAGCGCCGTTCTGGAAAGGGTGAATGCCCTGCCTTTCATCCACTGGATTGGCCCATACCACCCGGCTTACCGCCTGGCAGGGCCTTTGCGAGACACAGCCAGCCTGAGCCAGGCCGCCAGTGTGGAGGTGGTGATCCAAATGCTGCCTGGCGCCAGCCTGGACGAGCTGCAGGCGCGCTTGCTTACATGGAAAGGGGTCGTTCAGGCGCAAATCGAAAATCCTGACGGAGGCTATGTCAGAGCTTCGCTTCCGCCAGAGCGTCTTAATGAGCTGGCAGCTATGGACAGCGTGTTGTGGGTGGAGCCCTACCTGGAGCCAAAGTTATTCAACGATACCGGCGGCGGGGTTGTGATGAAAGCCGACAGCGTGCGCTCTTCGTTGGGCCTGTACGGCGCCGGGCAAATCGTGGCTGTGGCTGATTCGGGCCTGGATACTGGCAACACCGCCACCCTGCACCCTGATGTAGCCGGGCGCCTGCTGCAAGCCATCGCCCTGGGGCGCGTCGGCGATTGGAGCGATTACGTCGGTCACGGCACGCACGTGGTCGGCTCGGTGTTGGGCAACGGTAAAGTAGATGGCAGCAATCCCACGGCCCACCAGTACGCGGGCACCTATTCCGGCGTAGCCCCGGAGGCCCAGCTGGTGATGCAATCTCTGGCGGATGCCTGGGGAGGCCTGGGCGGCATTCCTCTCGATCAAGGCCAGTTGATGCGCGACGCCTACACGCTGGGAGCGCGCCTGCACACCAACTCGTGGGGTTCCTCCAGCGCTGGCGCTTACACCTCCGGCAGCCGCCAGGTGGATCAGGCTGCCTGGGAAAAGAAGGATATGCTGGTGCTGTTTGCCGCCGGAAACGACGGTGTAGATGTGGATAAGAACGGGGTGGTCGACCCGGATTCGATGGGATCTCCGGGCACCGCCAAGAACGTGCTCACCGTGGGCGCCTCGGAGAACAACCGCACCTCCATCCCCTATGCCTGGGGTTCTTCTTACGGCGCGCCGATCTCCACCGACTTGCGCGCCAATAATATCAGCGGCATGGCGGCTTTCTCCAGCCGCGGCCCCACCGATGACGGGCGTGTCAAGCCCGATATCACCGCTCCGGGTACCTGGGTCGCTTCCATGCGCACGCGTAAATACGTCTTCAATGACAACCTGGAAGGCAGCACCAGCGGCTACACACCTGATTATGCGGTCAACGGCGGCACGGGCAGCAACGCCTGGTCGCTGCAGACCGACAGCCCGCACAGTCCCACGCATTACTGGAAGGAAACCGTCAGCGGCAGCTTCAATAATGGGGCGGTCACTTTCTTGCTCACGCCGCCCATGGATGTGCGTCCCACCGGGGGCGTCTTCGATGTGCAGTTCTGGCACAAGTACAGCCTGAGCACGGGGGATGGCCTGGTGTTGGTGGTCTTCGATGCCAATGACCTCTCGAACTACGTGGGCTTCATCTTGCCTGAAAGCGGCGCGCTGAGCACTTACGTGCTGCGCCAGGAGCTGTTTTTCTTAGACGATTTCGGGGTCTATCCCTCTGCGGTACGGATCGGTTTTGGCATCCAAAGCGACGGCTCTTCCACAAGCACCTGGTGGCTGGATGACATCCGCGTGGATGGCTCCGATTGGGGTACGCTGAGCAGCGTGGGATTGACCACGGCGGGCAGCACGGTAGACGACGCCTACCTGCTGATGGGCGGCACCAGCATGGCAACCCCGCTGACTGCCGGCGCGGCTGCATTGACGCGCGAGTGGCTGGTTAAGAAACGCGGCCTCACCAGCCCCAGCGCAGCCTTAATGAAGGCTGTGCTGGTCAATGGCGCCGCCGATATGAGCCCGGGCCAGTATGGCACCAGCACCACGCGCGAGATCCCTGCCCAGCGCCCCAATAATGTCACCGGTTGGGGGCGGGTGGACCTGGAGGCCAGCCTCAACCCGCCCGCGCCGCGCCAGGTGTGGCTGCGCGATAACACGGCTGGATTCACGACCAGCGGCGCGACGACCACCTACACCTTTACCGTGGGTTGGCTGGCGGATGTGACAGCCACACCCGGGCTTCCGCAAATCAGCAACCTGGACAGTTCCAAAATTTTGGAAGCGCGCCCGGTGGAGCTCAAAGTGGATGGCATGCCTGAGAGCGCTCCAGGCGCCAGCCTGCCGCTGGAGCCACAGGCGACGGTGACCCTGGCGCTGGATGACGGAGATCACGAGTATAACCTGGGCCTGACCAGCGGCGGTTATTCCTACCAGTTCATCTGGCTCAACCGCTTTACGCCGGCTGCCAGCGAGTTTCCCTTCAGTTTGCAGGAGATTCGTGTGATGTTCGATGGAACAGGCGGTGTAAGTGTGGGGCAGGCCATCGACCTGGCGGTTTACCAGGATACGGACGGCAACCCCGCCAATGGCGCTACCCTGTTGGGCGTGGTGCATGAGACGATCAAGGCCGTGGACGGGACCACCTGGTCGGTGTACACCCTGGCCTCGCCCATCCAGGTCAGCGGGCCTGGAGATGTGCTGATCGCGGTGATCAACCGCTTCGTGCAAGATGGCGTCTCCCCGGCGAGTTACCCGGCTGCGTTAGATGGCACCACCGTTCTGAACCGCTCCTGGGTGGGTTGGTGGCTTGATATCCCGCCAGACCCGCCTGTGCTGCCCACCGACAGCACCTTTGAAGTGATTACGGCGCCGTACAGCGGCAACTGGCTGATCCGCGGCTATGGCACCACCGGCAGCACGCCGCCTCCGCCGCCTCCCGCCGGCTCGCCGCTGCGCGTCACGCTGGCCTGGACGGACTATCCGGGTACTCTGGCGGCGCTGAAGACGCTGGTGAACGACCTGGACCTGGAGGTGATTGCTCCCGGAGGCACGCACTATTATGGCAATGCCGGGCTGTACACCAGCGGGCAGTGCCTGCGCGGTCAGTGGGATGCCTGCAACAACGTGGAGGGGGTGGTCATCGGCGCGGCTGCAGAAGGCGTCTACACGGTGATCGTACGCGCCTACCAGATTTCCAATGGCCCGCAGCCGTTTGCGCTGGTGGCGTCTGGCGATAATCTGCTGGGCAGCGCCAGCCCGCCGCGGGGCATATTCTTGCCAGTATTGATGAAATAAAGAAAGAAACAGGGCGAGCGTCTTAGCTCGCCCTGTTTCTTTTTTAAAGTGAGCACGAGATAAGGAAAGAGAGGCGGGATTTTGTGGGTGTTTCGGGCGGCGAAGCCGCCCGAAACACCCACAATCCTCTCTTATCCCGTACTGAGGTTTTTTTAACTGTGGCCCAGCACGGGGTGGGGTTGGTAGGGTTCTTCGAGTAGGGCCAGCTCTTCAGGGCTCAGGCGGATATCCGAAGCTGCCACAGCCTGCTCCAGGTGCGGCATCTTGCTGGCTCCGATGATGGGCGCACTGACGCCCGGTTGGTGCAGCAGCCACGCCAGGGCGATTTGGGCAGGGGCCACACCACGCTGCTCTGCCAGCTGTTCCAGGCGCGATACCACCTCGAAATCTGTATCCTTGAAGTACATCGATTGGGCAAAATCATCCGTCTCGGCGCGGCGCGTATCACCGTAGCCTTCACGCCGCCGATTGCCTGCCAGGAAGCCGCGCGCCAGCGGGCTCCAGGGTATGACCCCCACCCCCTCGGCGCGGCACAGCGGCAGCATCTCGCGCTCCTCTTCCCGGTACACCAGGTTGTAGTGATTCTGCATGGAAATGAAGCGTGTCCAGCCGTGCAAATCTGCCAGGTACAGGCAGCGCGCAAACTGCCAGGCATACATGCTCGAAGCGCCGAGGTAGCGCACTTTGCCGGCTTTCACCACATCGTGCAGGGCCTCCAGGGTCTCTTCGATGGGCGTTTGGGGGTCATAGCGGTGAATCTGGTACAGATCCACATAATCGGTGCCCAAACGGCGCAAGGAAGCGTCAATCGCCTCCAGAATATGCAGGCGCGAAAGACCGCGTTGGTTGGCGCTCTCTCCCATGGGAAAGAACACCTTGGTGGCAATCACTACCTGCTCGCGGCGGGTGTACTGGCGCAAGGCGCGTCCCAGCAGCTCTTCGCTCATGCCACGCGAGTACATGTCAGCCGTATCGAAGAAATTGATGCCCAGCTCCAGGGCGCGGCGGATGAAGGGTTGGCTTTCGCCTTCATCCAGCACCCACGGTCGCCAGCTGGATGAGCCATAGGTCATAGCTCCCAGGCAGAGGCGCGAGACCTTCAAACCGCTGCGGCCCAGGTTTACGGTTTCCATATTACCCTTCCAGCTCGTTGATCACCCGTTCCATCAGCGCTACCGCCTGGGAAAGTGTACCGGCATCGAAGGCAAAGCGCACCCCTGCAGTTGCATATAACTGCGGCAAGGGGCGCGTGCCGCCTAGCGCCAGGGCGCGGCGATAAGCTGCCACTGCTCCAGCCTGGTCGTCGAGCGCATTACGCCATACCTGCACCGAGCCGAGCAGCGCCATCCCGTATTCAACATAGTAAAACGGGTCCTGGTGGATATGCAGCTTGCGGTGCCAGCCGGTCGTCTTTTCCTGCTCCAGCCCGCTCCAATCGATATCCGGCATGAAACGCTCCCAAAGCGCGTTCCATTGGGCGTCGCAGTTATCCGGGTCGCTGGCAGCGGTATGGTTTTCATAGACCCAATGTTGGAAAGCGTCCACCACTGCCATGTAAGGCCAAAAGAGCAGGCTGCGTTCCAGGAATTCGACGCGGGCGCGGGCGGCATCCTCAATGCTGTAAAACCCGCCCTGCCCGGCGGGCAGATAGGGCGCAGCTAACAGCTCCATACCCATGGAAGCCACCTCAGCAAATTCCATGGGCACCTGGAGCTGCTGGTGGTAAGGCAAATGGCTGCTTTCGAACACATGGAAAGCGTGCCCGCCCTCGTGCAGCATGGTCTGGACGTCATCGTGCACGCCCACTGAGTTGGCAAAGATAAACGGGCGCTTGGCTACGGGAAAATCGGTGCAGTAACCGCCGGGAGCTTTGCCTTTGCGGTTATCCAGGTCCAGCAGACCCTCCCGGCGCATGATCTCGAAGTACTCGCCCAACTTCGGATCCACGCGCTGGAAAATGGCGGCGGTCTTGCTCTCCAGCTCACCAATGGTTGTGTAAGGCTTCAGCGGCGGGCGTCCCAATGGGTCCACCTCCAGGTCCCAGGGACGCAGCGTCTGCAAGCCCAGCCTGCTCTGCCGGCGCGCGAGAATGCGCCGGGCAGCTGGCACCACCGCTTCTTCAATTGCCCGGTGGAAGCTCAGGCAGTCCTGCGGGGTGTAATCGAAGCGCAGCCGCTGCTGCCACTTGTAAGCGCGGTAATCGGGCTTGCCGGCGTTGGCCGCGATCTCACCGCGCAATTTCATAAATTTTCTCCACAAGTCATTGATCGCCTGCCGGTCAGCAAGCTGGCGGGCGGCTGCCAGCCGCCAGGCGCGCTCCCGCCTGGCCCGGTCGCTATCCTGGAAAACCGTCTGCAATTGGGAGATGGTGACTTCCCGCCCATCCCACTCGATTGTCTGGGCGCCGATGATCTTGTCGTAGATGGTGTTGAGTTTGAGCTCTTCACTTAACAGGGGCAGGTTGGCAGGGCGGTACAGGTCGGCCTCAGCGCGCAGGTTGCGCAGCGGCACCTCGAATCCCGGCGGTTCCAGCCCGCTGTTGAGCAGCTTCTCCTTAAGCGGCTGTTCGGCAGCCTGGGCTGCCGGGTAGATCTCATCCAGGTAGGTGTTGTAGCGCTGCTCGGCGAGTTTATCGGTGGTATCCACCGTGATCGCCACATACAGGCGCTGGTAGGCCTCATACACTAATAAGCTGACGCGCGACCAATCTGCCAGCCAGCTCTCGAGGTTGGCGGGGCTAATCGGTCGCTCTGCCAGTTCTTGATAATAGGGCTGGAATTTGGCCCAGGGCCAATCCATCACATCCAGAGCGTTATTGGGAAGCATGGTTCCTCCTTCGATTGATTGTATTAGGCTGGGTCTGGCTCCAGGAGCGGGGCGCGCAGATGCCAATCGGTGACCTGCTGGTAAGCATGCGCAGCCCGAAAGAGCACCTCTTCCTGGAAGTGCGCGCCCATGAGCTGCATGCCCACCGGCAGCCCCAGGGCATCGAAACCCACCGGAAAAGCCAGCCCGGGAACCCCCGCAAGGTTAGCCGGCAGGGTAAAGACATCTTCCAGGTACATGGAGAGCGGGTCATCGCCATGACCGCCGATCTTGAACGCCGTGGTCGGCGCCACGGGGGCAGCGATGACATCCACACCGGCAAATGCCGCTTCAAAATCGCCGCGGATCAGGGTGCGCACCTTCTGAGCCTGCCCGTAGTAGGCGTCGTAGTACCCGGCGGATAGAGCGTAAGTGCCCAGCATGATGCGGCGCTTGACCTCTGCGCCGAAACGCTCGCCGCGCGTGCGGCGGAAGACCTGGCTGATGTTCTCGGCGGGCTGGCGCGGGCCGTAGCGGATGCCGTCGTAGCGCGCCAGGTTGGCGGACGCTTCCGCCGGGGCGATCAGGTAATAAACGGGCAGGGCATAGGCGGTATGCGGCAAGCTGATGGGATGCAATTCGGCGCCTAAGGCTTCCAGGGCGCTCAATGCCTGGCGCACGGCGGCATCTACTTTCGCCTGTAAGCCGGCGATGAAATATTCTCGCGGCACGCCCACGCGCAGACTATCCAGCGGTCTGGATTGCGCCGCGCCGTTCAGGTGCAGGTCGGGTACGGGTAGGTCCAGGGTGGTGGCATCCAGGGGGTCGTGCCCGGCGATGTGGGTAAATACCTGGGCGACTTCCGCAGCGCTGCGTCCAAAGGCGCCCACCACGTCCAGAGAAGAGCCATAGGCCACCAATCCATAGCGGGAGACACGACCGTAAGTGGGCTTGAGACCCGTCACCCCGCAAAAAGAAGCTGGCTGGCGCACGCTGCCGCCGGTATCCGTGCCTAGCGCCAGGGGAGCCAGACGCGCCGCCACTGCCGCAGCGCTGCCGCCGCTCGAGCCACCCGGAACGTGCTCCAGATTCCAGGGGTTATGGGTCACCCCATAGGCCGAGTTCTCGGTGGAGGAACCCATGGCAAATTCATCGGTATTGGTCTTGCCCAGCACCACCACGCCGGCGGCCCGCAGGCGCTTGACAACGGTCGCGCTGAAGGGGGGTGTGAAGTTTTCCAAAATGCGCGAGCCGCAGGTGCAGCGCACGCCAGCCACGGACAGCACATCTTTGACTGCTACAGGCACTCCCAGGAGCGGAGAGATTTGCTGGGTGGGGTCCTTACGCCAGGCAGCCAAACGGCGATCAGCCTCATCGGCCTGGGCAAGGGCCAGATCAGGGGTCAGGGTGATGAAAGCGTGTAATGAGGGTTCCAGTCGTTGGATGCGATCTAAGAAAACCTGGGCCAGGGCGCGGCTCGAGAATTCTCCCCGGCGTAGGGCGGAGGTGATTTCGGAGAGCGATAGCTGGGTCAGGTCGCCCATGCCTACTCCAATACCGGCGGAACGCGAAACTGCCCGGCTTCCACCTGGGGAGCGCCGCGCAGCAGATCTGGGCGCGCCAGACCGGGGCGGGCTTCATCGGCGCGCAAGGCGCTGCGGGAGGGCAGCACGCTGGAGGTGGGCGGGATATCGTGCGTATCCAACGCTTGCAGTTGCTTGAAATAATCGAGGATAGCGGAAAGCTGGGCGCGGTAGCGGGCTTTTTCTTCGTCGCTCAGCTCCAGCCGGGCTAGATCAGCGATGTGTTCGACTTCTGCCGTGGTGAGGGTCATGGCGAGCATTATATCAAGGAACAGGGATTGAAAGTTACCACTCAGCCGCGTACCAGCGCAAGTAATCTTCCACGTGGGCCTGCCAGTAATCCTCTTCGTGATAGCCTGGAAACAGGTGCCATTCGTGGGCGATGCCCTCTTCGGTCAGCACACTTTCAAACCAGGTGGCGCTTTCCAGGATTTCGGGGCGGTCCTTCTCGCCGATATCCAGGTAAAAACGCGGCAGCGATTCGGGGGGGATGTCTTTCAGCCAAACGCGCACCTGGCTGGAATCGCTCCAAAATACTACCGGGCTGTGGGCTCCAATGGCGCCGAACAGATCCCAGCGCGTCAGTCCCAGGTGCACGGCCCAACCGGCCCCGCGCGAGAGCCCGCCAATGGCGCGGAAGGCGCGGTCCGGCAGGCTGCGGTACGATGCGTCGATGTCTGGAACCAGCCGGTCCGCCAACACGTCCCCAAAGGGGTCGTCTCTGGGCGAGGTCCACAGGCGGTCGCGCGGCATGACGATGATGAACGGCGCCACGCGTCCTGCAGCAATCAAGGCATCGGCAGCCTCATCCGCTCCCAGGCGGTCCCACTGTTCGTGCGTGAATGATTGCCCGTGGATCAGGTAAAGCACCGGGTAACGCCGTTCGGGCTGCTGCTGGTAGCAAGGCGGCAAATAGACCAGGTATTCCAACGGCTTGGACAGGCGCTTATCCAGCAGGTAATCGCGCCGGACCTGGCCACCCTGGCTCAGGCAGGCGGGTGCACCCGGCGTGGGTGAGAGCGCCAATGTAGGCGTGAAAGTGGCTGAAGCTGGGGAGGGCGTAGCCAGTAAGACCGGTGGGGTTGTATCTGCCAGCTCAGGCATGCCCGCTGTGATCGTGGGGTCACCGGCAGGCCTGTCTGCCAGGGCAAATGAGACATCGCTGCTGGGCGCGTCCGATCCATGCGGAAGACAGGCGGCTATGCCCAGGGCCAGAAACAGGAGCAAAATCCAGACGCTTGGTCGCTTCAATGGGCTATCCAATACAAATCCATCGCACCGGGGCGGCAATCCCGTCACCCCCAGTGTATCAGAAGAGGCGCGACCCGTCTAGAAAATGGAGCGCCCCGAGGGAGACGCGTAAACAGCTTCGCTCGGGACGTTTTTCATCTTGGAATTTGGCCTCACAAGATGACATTGTGTAAATTGTGGTAGAAACGCCGCGTCAGCGCGGCTCGACCGTGAATTTGATTGCCGTGCGCACCTTTTCGTCGATCTCTACATCTACAAATTCGGGGATCATGATAATGGTATAGCCATCTTCAGCCAGATAGCTCCTGGCCAATGCCATAGCCTTAACGGCCTGGTTGATGGCGCTGGCGCCAATCGCTTGAACTTCGACATGCTTGTTCTCTCGAAATACCCCCGCAATGGCCCCCGCCACGGCAGAAGTGCGCGACCTGCCAGATACTTTGATGATGTCCATGGTGGCTTCCTCCCCTGATGAAACGTTCACGTTGGCCGGATTGGTGGCCGATCTGGGGTGATATCACCTTAATAAACATTGTACAGGATATTCATGGGCGATGCAAGCACAATAACCTGGAATCTTGGTGGATTTCAAATTTTGTTGTAAACTATCCCTGCACGAGATCGACGCAGAGTCGCCAGAGCGCTGAGAGAATCAGGCGCTTTATCTAATCTTGATACCGGGAGTGCGAAGCATGCAAAAACCATCGATTGCCGACCTGGATATACCCACCCGCATCTTGCTGGGTCCTGGGCCCAGTACGGCTGCCCCGCGCGTGCTGCGCGCCATGGCAGCCCCACTGCTGGGACACCTGGACCCGCAGTTTCTGAACCTGATGAGCGAGGTGCAGGACCTGCTGCGCTTTGTCTTCCAAACGGAAAATGAGCTGACTCTGCCCATCTCGGGCACCGGCAGCGCTGGCATGGAAGCCGCGCTGTGCAATTTCATCCAGCCGGGCGATCGCGTGTTGGTGGGCGTGATGGGTTATTTTGGCGAGCGCCTGGTGGAAATGGCTGGACGCTACGGCGCTCAGGTCGACCGCCTGGACCGTCCCTGGGGCCAGGTTTTTGATCCGCAGGATTTTGAGGCAGCCTTGCGCGCCAGGAATTACAAACTGGTAGCCCTGGTTCATGCCGAAACTTCCACTGGCGCGCGGCAACCCGGCATCGCCGAGATTGCCGCCGCCGCGCACCGTCACGGCGCGCTGCTGGTATTGGATACGGTCACTTCCTTGGGCGGGCTGCCGGTGGAAGTGGACGCCTGGGGTGTGGACGTGGCGTACAGCGCCTCCCAGAAGAACCTCTCGGCCCCGCCCGGGCTGGCGCCGTTGACCGTCTCTCCGCGCGCCCGGGAAGTGCTGCGTTCGCGCAGCGTCCCGGTGGGAAGCTGGTACCTGGACCTGACTCTGCTGGATAAATATTGGGGGCACGAGCGGACCTATCACCATACTGCCCCGATCAGCATGAACTATGCCCTGCGCGAAGCCCTGCGCATGGTAGCCGAGGAAGGGCTGCCGGAACGCTTTGCCCGCCACCGCGCCAATGCGGCGCTATTGTGGCAGGGGCTGGAAGACCTGGACCTGCCGCCCCTGGTGGCGCTGGAGCAACGCCTGCCTACCCTGACCACGCCGCAAATACCGCCCTCGATCGATGACGCGGCTGTGCGCCGGCGTTTGCTGGATGAGTACAATATCGAGATCGCCGGCGGCTTTGGACCGCTCAAAGGCAAAGTCTGGCGCATCGGGTTGATGGGTTACAGCAGCCGCCGAGAGAACGTGACCCTTTTGCTGGCCGCGCTGCGGGATATCTTATCGTAGATTGCAGATTGAAGATTTTAGATTTTGTTTCTGCGCTTCAAAGGATCGTACCCTCCAATGAAGGGCTTACCACGAAGGGCACAACGTGTGCCTTTGATAAATGACGATTTGCTATCCTATTTAAATTTGTGACCTATTCTGTAAATAATCCGTTGTACTTCCTGGTGTCTTGGCGACTTTATGGATGAGATTAACGTGGCACGCACCTTCAAGGTGCGTGCCACGTAGCGCCTTGTTCTGTCGGCAGTTGCTCTGCCGACAGAACATTCGTCGCCATTCGGCAGGTACTTTGCTCTCTTTTATCTTTTGTTTTCCTTCGTGCCCTTTGCGGTGATATTTCTTATTTTCTTTTCGAATTGAAAAGCGCCCTGGCGCTACGGTGACGCGTGTGAGAACAAACGAGTGTGTTTCCTTGACTTAAGCCGGGGTCTGCGGCACAATTCTTATTATCATGTCCCGCTGGATACGCTTTTTGTTGGCTTTGATGATTGGGGCGATGGGCGGCCTGTTCTATGGCTGGGTCATCAGCCCGGTAGAGTACATAGACACCACCCCCGACTCGCTCAAAATTGACTATAAAAGCGACTACGTCCTGATGGTCGCTGAGGCTTACAGCGTCGAAAAAGACCTGCTGGCCGCAGTCCAGCGTTTGGGGCTGCTGGGCGGCGTTCCAGAAGAGAACGTGCGCCAGGCTGTGCTGTTTGCTGAACGCGAGGGCTTTCTGGATTCCGATGTTGCATTGATGAAAGCCTTACAAAGCGCACTGGCATCCTGGAATCCGGCGCTGGAGACGCCGCTGCCATGAGGGAAGATCGCGGCCCCTGGTACCTGCTCACCGGCCTGGTGCTCGGCGCCTTCTTGGGTTTGATGTACGCCTGGTTGGTGCAGCCCACGCAATACACTGATACCAAGCCTGCTTCTCTGCGCGCCGATTTCAAGGATCGCTACCGGGCCTTGATCGCCTCGGCTTATATGTCCAATGGCGACCTGGTGCGGGCCAGGGCGCGCCTGGAGCTGCTGCAGGATGAAGACCTGTACCGCATGCTCTCGGAACAGGCGCAGCGCACGCTGGCGGAAGGAGCCTCCATCCAGGAGGCGCGTGCCCTGGGCATGCTGGCAGTCGCCCTGGGCCAGCCGCCGCCCACGGTAGCTGCACCGCAGCAGGCAGCTGCTACTCAGGCGCCGATAACGCCCACCCTCGAGGCGCCGGTCCTGACTCCCACGGTCACATCGATTCCTGGTGAGACGGTAGGTATTTCGGAGACGATTGTCAACACGGAGATCGTGAGTGCCACGCTGCCAGCAGCCTCGTCCACACCCGGTGCGCCCAACCGCACGCCGCGCCCCAGCGCCACCCCCACCTCGGAACCTTCCCCGCAGCCCACGCCCAGCCCGACGCCCGGCGCTCCTTTCGCTTTACAGAGCGAGGAATTGGTATGCGACCCCAGCCTGGATGAGGCCCTTATCCAGGTGATGGTATACGATGCCGCCGAGCAGGGGGTCCCTGGGGTGGAGGTGATCGTCACCTGGGATGGAGGTGAAAATCATTTTTACACCGGGCTCAAACCCGAGATGGGCCTGGGCTACGCGGATTTTCTCATGACCGCGGATACCGTCTACACCTTACGCCTGGCGGAGGGCGGGCAGCCCATACCGAACCTGACCCCCACGGAGTGCGAGACCGCCGATGGGGCGCGCCAGATGGGTACCTGGCTTCTGATCTTTGCCCAGCCGTAAGATTAATCGAATCGTTAAATCGATGTATACGGGGTACGTTTTTGAATTATTTTAGGAGGTAGAGATGAAGGTAGTATTAGACCGGCGCACGTGCAATTGTTGGGACGCAGCTTGCGAGACGCACTTTGGCTGGCATTTCCTGCGCGGCGAGATCACCCCGGTGGACTGCACTGCCGAGGTGTTGGAAGATGGTAAAGAGGCGATCACCTTTATTGTCCACGACCGCGATGGCAGCGTCAAGACCCTGGTGGTAGACGAGAGCAACCGCGATATGGCCTACGACTCGTGGCTACGAGCCTGGGAGCAGCAGGCGAAGAAGGGGTAGGCTCCCACACCCCTCTCCTGGCGCTAGCCTCGTCTAGGCCGAGCGGCGTTCCCACGGAGACCGTGAGAACGAGGGATCGCGGGAACGAGGGATGGAACGGAGACCGTGAGTACAAGGCTCACCTCTCACACCCCTCTCCTGGCGCTAGCCTCGCCTAGGCCGAGCGGTGTTCCCACGGAGATCGTGGGAACGAGGGAAGCTGCGCGTAGGCCCGATGAATCCCTCTCCCCCTCTCCCTTTACGTTCTCAACCTCCAATCCAGCGCCGTGAATCGCTGCGCCACCTTGTTGTTGCGCACCGCCATGCCGATCGCCCCGCGACTCCCCACCAGCACGCACAACTGGCGGGCGCGCGTGATGGCGGTATAGAGCAGGTTGCGCTGCAACATCATGTAGTGTGCAGTCACCAGCGGAAGCACCACCGCGGGGAATTCCGATCCCTGTGCCTTGTGCACCGTCACGGCGTATGCCAGCGTGAGCTGGTCGGCTTCGCTCCAATCGTACCCCACGCGTCGCCCGTCAAATGTCACCACCAGCTGCTGGTCGATGGGGTCGAAATCAGCGACAAAACCGATATCGCCGTTGTACACGTCCTTATCGTAATTGTTCTGCACCTGCATGACCTTATCGCCCTGGCGGAAGGTCTGCCCGTACAGGCGCTTTTCCGGCTTCAGCGGCGCGGCAGGGTTGAGCGCAGCCTGCAGGCGTTCGTTGAGGGCTTGCACGCCCACCGGTCCGCGGTACATGGGCGCCAGCACCTGGATATCCTCCCGCGGGTGCAGCCCGAATTTCTCAGGGATGCGCTGGCAGGTCACCGCTTGCACCCATTGGGCTGCCTCTTCGGGTGACTCGGCGGGGAACAGGAAGAAATCGCCGGGAGCCTGTCCCTGCGGCGCTGGGACAAAGAGCGGCATCTGCCCGTGGTTGATGCGGTGGGCATTGGTGATGATGCCCGAGCCAGCCGCCTGGCGGAAGATTGCGCTCAGACGTGTGACCGGCGCAATCCCGCTGGCGATCACATCGCGCAGCACGTCACCCGCCCCTACCGAAGGCAGTTGGTCCACATCCCCCACCAGCAGCAGATGCGTGCCCGGGCGCAGCGCCTTGAGCAGGTGGTTTGCCAGCACCAGGTCGAGCATAGAGGCCTCGTCTACCACCAACAGGTCGATCTCCAGGGGCTGCTCGGCGTTGTGCTTGAAACCCTCGCCGGGGCTGAAGCCCAGCAGGCGGTGGATGGTGCTGGCGGGGCGACCGGTTGCCTCCGACAGGCGCTTGGCAGCCCGCCCGGTGGGGGAGGCCAGCGCGTAAGCCGGGCGGCGGCGCGCCCTTGAAGGCGCTTCCAGCGCGGCGATCAAGGCCTGCAGGCAGGTGGTCTTGCCGGTGCCCGGACCGCCGGTGAGCACGCTCAACGGGTGCGCCAGGGCCGTATGCACCGCGGCTTGCTGGTCGTGAGAAAGATCAAAAGGCAGTTCTACCGCTTCTGCTGGCAGACTGGCCCCTGCCAGGCGCGGCTGGGCTCCTGCCAGGGCACGCAGGCGTTCTGCCACGCTGGTTTCGCTGGCAAACAGCGCTGCCAGGTAGACGGCGGGCTGCCCGTATACCGCCTGCGCCTCTCCCAGCGCTGCGCTTTGTTGAGTGGCAGCGGGAGGCGTATCAAACGGCAGCACCTGCTCGCGCACGCGCTGCGCCTGCCCCAGGCGCTCGATGGCAGGCAGGATCAGGTCAGGTCCCACCCCCAGTAATGCGGCGGAGTGCTCCACCAACAGGGGGCGTGGGGCATAAACATGCCCCTCATCGGTCATCTCGTTGAGGGCGTACACCACACCAGCTTCCAGGCGCGCCGGGTGATCGGCGGGCAGCCCCAAAGCCTGCGCCAGGCGGTCGGCAGTCTTGAACCCCACCCCGTAAATATCGCGCGCCAGCCGGTAAGGATCGCTTTGCACCACCTGCAGGGCCTGCTCGCCATACTGTTTGTAAATTTTAATCGCCAGATTGGTGCTCACCGCGTGGCTATGCAGGAAGAGCATAATCTGCTTAACCTGCTTCTGCTCCTCCCAGGCACGCGCGATGAGCGCCGACCGCTTGGGACCGATATCGGGCACCTGGTGCAGGCGTTCGGGGTGGTGCTCGATCACCTCCAGGGTTTCGGCGCCGAATTTCGCCACGATGCGCTCTGCCAGGCGCGGCCCAATACCCTTGACCAATCCTGAGCCCAGGTAGCGGCGGATGCCTGCCGCGCTGGCGGGCAGGGTCTGCTCGCAATACTCCACTTGAAATTGTTGACCGTGCTTGGGATGATTGGCCCAGGCGCCGCTCAGGCGTACATGCTCGCCGGGTGAGAGCTCCGGCAAATTGCCGACCACGGTCACCAGGCCGTCGCGGCTTTGTCCGGGGGTCTTGCGAGCCTGGTCTGGGCGCAGGCGCAGCACCGAATAGCCATTTTCGGGATTATAAAATGTGATCCGCTCGACTGAACCAAGTAAAGTGTCCAAGGGTCACGTTTTCCTGTGTCAGGTAAACCGGTACGGGGTGCGATGTGCGGGGTGCGTGAACCTCTTCCGCACTCCGCACTCCGCACTCCACAAGTGATACGGCGTGATCTGACACGTTTTATGGCATGGGGTTGCTGGCGGCCCAATCCGAGCCCAGGATCACGGTCACGTCCACCGGACTGGTGGGATCGTAACGGCTGTAGATCTGTGTGGGCTGGATTTGCATCAATTCAACCAGGTACTTGATCGTGTAAATCTTGCCGGTGTAATCGAAGATCGTGGTGCTGGCATACACCTGGTCGGCGTTGCCTGTGGTCGCCACAGGAATACCCTGAGATTGCAGGTATTCAGTGGTTACGGCTGCCAATCCAGGCGTGACTGTGCCGTTCATCACCATCAATTTAGGCACTTCGGCCTTCACCAGGTCGATAGAGGTCATACTGGCGGCAGCCGGGCTGAGGTACTGGTCTTCGAAGAAGACTTTATCGCGCTCTTTACGAATTTGGTCGGTGATGGGCTTGAGCACATCGTCGCCATTGGGCGATTTCACCAACAGCACCTGGTCAGGCGGGCCGATCACGCCCTGCTTGATGTTCTCATCGGGGATCTGCTGCGCCAGCCATGCCAGGCGAATGGCCTGTTCCAGGGTCAGGTTGGTGTGCACCCCTGCGGAGAGCTCCTGGTACAGCACCGGGGCTTTGGCGATCAGCGTGGGCAATATATTCAAATTCAAAACCCGATTACGGATGCCCATGATCACTTGCTGAGTACGCTGGGCGCGGTCGAAGTCGCCGCCTTCCGTCTTACGCTGGCGGGCGTAAGCCAGGGCGAGGTCACCGGGTAAGGTTTGAATGCCCGGTTTGAGCGTCTTGGTATTGTTATCGCCCAGCGGATCGACAACGATCTTCTCCTTGACATCCACCTTGACCCCTTCGATTTCGTCGATGAAGCGCACAAAGGCGTTAAAGTCGATCTGGGCATAATAATCGATGGGCACCCCCAGCAGCTCCTCAACGGTAGCCATCGCCAGCCCGGCGCCGCCCCCATCCGGGTATTTGAAGCTCTCGCCCAGGCTGTAAGCGGTATTGATGCGCCCGTATTCAAAGCCCGGGATATTGACCCACAGGTCGCGCGGGATCGAAAGCATGCCCGCCGTGCGGGCGATGGGATCGAGGGTGAGCAGGATCATCGTATCGGTGCGCGGAGCCCCTTCACCTGCAGACCAATCGCGGTAATCCAATCCCATCATGAGCATCGTGACGCGGCTGGCGCCGTCCCAGACTTCTGGCTCAGGGCCCTCAGCCTGTTGCAGAGGAGTCTGGATATCCTGGATTACGCCGGTCTCATCCGGCGTGGAAGTGGCGCGCTGGATGGTAATGCCTGGCAGGGAAGTGAGCTCCCAGGAGGTGACGAAATCGCGCACGGCGATAAAAGTCAGATAAGCGGTAATGGCCGCCGCCACCAAAAAAGCTGCCAGCAAGGCTGCCAGCAACCGGTTGGCGGTCTTGGAACGTGTATTGGAAGAGTGTATTTCTGGGTTAGTCATGTCAAGGCCTTCAGCGGGCGCGATTATAACACGGTATAATCGGCTGTTAGGATGTCGCTCATCACTGCCACCAACCTATCCAAATCCTTTGGCCCGGACGATATCTTCAGCGGGGCGACATTGAGCATCCCGCAGGGGGCGCGCATCGCCATCGTTGGACCGAATGGGGTGGGCAAAACCACCCTGCTGCACATCTTGTTGGGCATGGAAGAACCCAGCAGCGGCGTGGTCAGTCAGGCGCGCAATTTGCAGGTGGGCTACCTGCCCCAGGAGGCAGCCTTGCAAGGGACGCACACCCTGTGGCAAGAATGCCTGGAACCCCTGGGAGAACTGCTCGCCATGGAGAAAGAGCTGGCGCGCCTGGAGACTGCCATGAGCGAGCCGCAGCGCGCCGATGAGGCCCTGGCGCGCTATGGGCCTTTGCAGCAATCCTTCGAGGGGCGCGGCGGCTACACCTATGAAACGCGCATCCGCCAGACCCTCAGCGGTTTGGGCTTTACCGTCGAGGATTTCCATCGACCTATCCCACAGCTTTCTGGCGGGCAGCGCACCCGGGCGGTGCTGGCGCGCCTGCTGCTCTCTAACCCCGATCTGCTGATCCTGGACGAACCGACTAACCACCTGGATATCGATGCGGTGGAATGGCTGGAAGGCTACCTGAGCCAATGGGAAGGCGCTACCCTGATCGTCTCGCATGACCGCTATTTCCTGGATAAGGTGGTGGATCATATCTGGGAGATGAGCAAGACCGGGCTGGAAGTATATCGCGGCAATTACAGCGCTTACGTGCAGCAGCGCCAGGAGCGCTGGGATCTGCGCCAGCAGCTCTTCGAGAGCGAAAAAGAGCGCTTGCTCAAAGAGCTGGATTACGTCAAGCGTAACATCTCCGGGCAAAACACGCTGCAAGCTAAAGGCCGGCTGCGCCGCCTGAGCCGCCTGGTGCAGGCTGTCGAAAGCCTGGGGGTGGAGGCCGTGCTCAATAAAAATTGGGCCGAGGTCGCCGCTGAAACCGCCATCACCGCCCACACGATGAACGTCGACGAGGTGGAGCGGCGCATCCGCGGGCTGCGCGGTCCCCGCCACCGCCCGCCGCATCTGCATTTGAATCTGAAAGCCGGGCGGCGTTCTGGCGACCTGGTGCTGCGCACCTACGACGTAGATATCGGCTATCCGGACGAAGGCCGCCCGCTGTTCCACATTCCTGATCTGGTATTGAAGCGCGGCGAATGCGCCGCCATCATTGGCCCGAATGGCGCTGGGAAGACCACCTTCCTCAAGACCCTGCTCGATAAAATGCCGCCGCTCAAGGGAGAAGTGCTGTTGGGCGCCAGCCTGAACATTGCTTACTTTGCCCAGGCGCACGAAGAGCTGCAACCCGAGCGAACCCTGGTGGAAGAGATCGATGCGGTCGCACCGAGCATGCTGCTGGCGGAGATTCGCGATTACCTAGCGCGCTTTCTGTTCGGGGGCGAAGACGTTTTCCGCCAGGTATCCACGCTCTCCGGAGGGGAGCGCGGGCGCCTGGCGCTTGCCAAGCTGTCCTTGAGCGACGCCAACCTGCTGCTGCTGGACGAGCCTACCAATCACCTGGATATCCCTTCGCAGGAGATTTTGCAGGAGGTGCTGGCAGAATTTCAGGGCACGATCCTGCTGGTCTCGCATGATCGTTACCTGATCGATGCCTTGGGCACGCAAATCTGGGAGATCGAGCCGGATGAAGGCGCCATGCAGGTCTTCGAGGGCGCCTACAGCCAGTACCATGCCTGGAAGGAGAGCCAGAAAGCCGGCGCGGAGGCGCTCAGCCGGCAGGCGCCCAGCCCTCAAAAGCCGCGCCCGGGAGGCCTCTCGATCGAGGAGAAGCGCCGGCGCGCCCGCCTGAAGGAGGTCGAGGAGCGCATCACCCTGCTGGAAGGTCACCTGGCAGCCCTTTCCAGCCAGCTCGAAAATCCACCCGCCGATCCCGCCAAGGTGCAGCGCCTGGGCGGCGAGTATGTGCACGTGCAGAATGAGTTGGAAAAATTGATCGGTGAGTGGGAAGAGCTGGGGAATTAAGTCCCGGCTTTCACTGGCTCGTCGCCATTGTAATGCCGCAGCTGAGGCCAGCGGCGCGCGATCCAACTCACAGCCAGGATACAGCCGATCCCCCCGCTGATGATGGCGATCGGCGCTCCGAAAAGCTGCGCAGCCACCCCGGCTTCCACCTCCCCCAATTGTGGGCCGCCCATAAAGAAGATCTGGTTCACGCTGACCATGCGCCCGCGAATGTAATCGGGCGTTTGCAACTGGCGGATGGTGTTGCGGATGATGGTGCTGACCGAATCGGCTGCTCCGATCAGAATCAGCGCCAGCATCGCCATGATAAAAGTGCGCGCCAGGCCGAAAACCACCGTTGCCAGGCCAAACGCGATCACCGCTGACAGAAACACCGGACCCTGGCGGCGGATCTCATCGAGTTGGGAGATGAGCAGCGCGGCTGCCATCGCTCCAATGGATTGCCCCGCCGATAGCCAGCCATATTCTAAAACTCCCAACCCCAGCACATCGCGGGCAAAGATAGGCATGAGTGTGTTGGCGGAGGAAAAAAAGGTGGCAAAGAAATCCAGCAGCATGGTAGAGAGGATAATCGGGTGGGTAAAGATAAAGCGCACGCCCTCGCGGATAGCACTGAGGCTGATTTCTGGGTGATGGCCCGGCGCGGCTTGTTGCTCCACCCGGCCCATCATCAGCAGGGCTAAGATCACCGCTAGAAAAGAGATGGCATTGATCAGGTAGATGTACGCCTGTCCCAGGTAGGCGATCACCAGGCCGCTCAGCGCGGGGCCGACGATGGCGCCGGTCTGGGCTGCGATCGAGTTCATGCTGAATGCGTTGGGCAGGTCGCGGCTAGGCACCAGGTTGGGCACCAGCGCCTGGCGCGCCGGCAGGTCGAAAGCCACAGCTATTGCCTGGGCAGCCGTCAAGGCGTAAATGTGCCACAGGCTGATCTGCCCGCCTAAAGTCAGGTAAGCCAGCATGGCTGCCAGCAAAGCCTGCGCGGTTTGGGTGAGGAACATCACGCCGCGCCGGTTGGCAACATCTGCCAGCGCCCCGCCGATTAAAGAGAAAAGGATCACCGGTAAAATGCGCACCAGTCCCACGGCCCCCAAGGCGATGGGCTGGTCGGTGAGCGTGCGGATGTGCCAGAACAACGCCCAAACCTGCATCTGCGAGCCGGCCATCGAGATCATCAACCCTAACCAGAGAAGACGAAAACGGCGGTGGTGCAGGGCAGGGGGGATGTGAAGTTGCATGGAGCGATCCGGTGTGAGGCGAGTTGAAGGCGATAGATGTCAGGTGTGGTTTGCCGCGCGCCGGCGAGTGACGTTAGCGGGTCTACAGGTCTGCGCTCTGGCTTTGTTGGATTTGCATCAGGTGCTCTTCACTGTGGGCTAGGCTGCGCTCTACCCACCATTGGATCGTGCGCAGGCCCAAGGTGGGATGGCGACCTTTGCGGCTCCAATCCGCCGGAGTTATGCTTTCCAGGCAGGCGATCTCGCTGGAGCGCAATTCCCGGTATTCTGCCAGAATGGAAGACACCGGCTCATCCGGGTTGTAATGCTCGATCATCCAGCCCTCGTCATCAAAATTTTCGACGAACGGGGTGTCCACTGCCAGGATGCGCAACAAGCGTGGCAGATAAGCATGAGCATCGGCATCTCGCAGATGGACCAGGACCTGGTGGAGGCTCCAACCATCTGGCTCCAGGGGGCTGTGCCAATCTTTCTGGGCCAGGGCGTCAACAGCTTGTTCCAGGTCGACGACGATCGCCTGGAAGCGCGCCAGCATGCGTTGGCGATATGCGTATAGATTTTCCATTGGGCTATCCTGGATGCCTCAACACATCACCTTGCCGCCATCGACGTTAATGGCCTGCCCGGTTATATAAGCGGCTGCCGGGCTGCACAAGAATAAGACTACCTGGACCACGTCATCCACGCCTCCCAGGCGCCCCTGCGGGATATCTTCCAACCATTTTGCCAGCATAGCCTCATTTTGGCGCAGCGCAGCGGTCATCTCGGTCTCGATGACGCCCGGGCATACGGCATTCACCCGGATATGATAGGCAGCCAATTCGCGGGCGGCTTCGCGGGTCAGTCCGATCAGGCCCATCTTGCTGGCAACGTACGCAGAACGGTCCCGCAAGCCGTGAGCGCGCCCGGCGATGGAGGCGATATTGACGATCACACCCGCGCCCTGCTCGCGCATCATCCTGCCCACCGATTGGGTAGTGAAGAACGGTCCATTCAGGTTCACGTCGATCGTGCGCAGCCAGTCCCACTCGTCCATATCGAGCAGCGCAGCATGCGGTTCCACCCCGGCGTTATTGATCAGGATGTCGATACGCTCGAAATCCTGGCGCACCTGTTCCAGCATGCCTTGCACGGGCATTTTCTTGGCTATATCACACACGTAATCCTTGCAGAGCCCGCCGGTCTCCCGGATGCCTGCAACGGTCTCATCCAGGTTAACTGGGGTGATATCGTTGGCAGCGACACGCGCCCCGCGGGCTGCAAATGCTTGGGCGATCGCCCGCCCAATACCGCGCCCAGCGCCGGTGACGAGCACCACCTTATCTGCAAATTCGTCCACATGCCCTCCTGATCAAAGTAGAGCGAGTATTCAATTCGCTTCCAAAAACGATCCACCAGCGCATACCGGCAGCTCGCCCTGGTTGGTGTTGGCGTTCACGGGCAGACCCAGGTAAGGGGATGGGTCCAGCGTATTCTCAATCTCCAGCTCGTTCAGGAATTGGCCTGCGCCGTCATCCAGCACAATCGAAAAATGCAGGTGAACGCCGGTTGGATTGTCTGGATCGCCGGAATAATTGCCCTGATAGCCTAACAGGGCGCCGGCTTCCACATACACTTCGTGGGCGCCAGCAGGGAATTCTGATACGATGAATGAATTGCCCTGCGAGTCCGCCATGTGGGTGTAATAGGCCCACACCTGGCGCTGCGGATCCAACGGGTCTTGCGGGATGCGGATAATGACAGAGGATTTCCAATCTGGAAGGCGGCTGAGGTAACCGGGGTAGGCGGCAATTACCGGAGTCTGGTTCACACCCTCGCCGCCGAAGATGTCCAACCCCTGGTGGTGGTGCCCCAGGCGAAAGGAATCATCCCACAGGAAGCCGATCAGGCCATTCGTGGGCAGCATAAAGGGCGCCTGCCCGCAGCGCTCGCCCGCCTGCACGCTCCATTCCGGGTGCGCCTGGGGATCATGGAGCCAGGCGCGCACGCGCAGGGCGCGCGAGGCCCCCGCTGCGCTTCCCCGGTAGAGAAAATAACCGCCAACCAGGGCGGCAATCACCAGGATCGAAATGAATAACAGTAAAGCGTTAGGGATAGATTTCATCAAACAGCGTCAGCCGCCTGGTGGATCAGGCTCTCACTCCCCTAAGCGGGTATGTTTGCGGATGTTATCCAGGTCATCTTCTTTGTGATCTGCCAGGAATAAGGCCATGCGTCCCTGGGTCATGGTTTGCAGCAGCCTGCCGGCCTCGCGTCCGGGCGGCGACATCATCGCCTGCTGGGCGTCATCGAGGGCGTCAAAGAACAATTCGTGCATCAGGCTATAGGATTTGGATCCGTAGAGAGTGGCATCCACGCGACTGGTGGCTTCACGGCGCAAGCCGGGCATCTGCTCGGCCTGGTGCAGGAATTGCGGCCAGGTGGAGTCGAAGACAGGCCAGTCGTCGGGCTGCTCGATTAAAATGACCAGTTTGTGCATAGGTATTTCTCCGGGCTCGATTATACCCGAACTACTCTAACACAAATCTTACCAACGCTGCCCGGTTTCTATGGTATGATTTGCCGGAACGGAGGCAGAACTGTTATGGACGATAAAATTACAATCATCGAGGGGCCTCCCCCGACGTTCGAGGCGGTCTCAGAAGGTTGGGTATTGGGCTTAAGTGAAGGCCCGATCCTGGCAGATATGGCTGTTACCCGCCTTCGGACTTTTAACGGCCCGGCCCTGGTAGAGCGCTGCCACCGCGCCTGGCGCAACCAGCAATCGATCCAGCTTGAATATCGTTCGAGCGACGGCCTGGAACACCAGGCTCCCATCGTAGCTGCCCGCTACGTAGAGATGGAAGACGGACATTTATTGGTGCTGTGGCTGCGCCTGGCGGATGAAGATGTTGAATTGGAGCTGGGCTACGAAGACGATACCGGGGATGATAACGAGGATGACCCTGGTTTTACGGATTTGCCGTAATTGCCAGCCCGGCAAAACGGGTGGCGCGACCCAACCGCCTGCATTTTGAAAGCAACCCACCCCGCCCGCAAGGGCGGGGAAACTGTTAAAGAGGAGGCGTTATGACCACAAGCGAGCCCGTTGTATTGACCGCAATGGAAGAGGGCGTGCTGACCATCACGCTTAACCGTCCCAAAGTCAATGCCTTTAACATTGAAATGATCGAGGCCACGCAGGCAGCTTTCAAGCAAGCCGGGCGCGACCCGCAAGTGCGCTGCGTGCTGCTCACCGGCAGCGGCGCGGTATTCAGCGCGGGACAGGACATCACCGAGGTCAAGCGCGAAGAGGATATTTCCTTCCGCTACCATCTGCTGCGCACCTATAACCCGCTGGTGGTTCAAATCCGCCAGCTTGAGAGGCCGGTGATCGCGGTTCTCAACGGGGCGGTCTCGGGCGCCGCGCTGGGGATCGCCCTGGCGTGCGACCTGCGCATCGCGGCGGACACCGCCCGTATGGTGGTGGGGTTCCTGGGGATTGGGTTGGTGCCCGATTCGGCCGTATCGCTGCTCCTGCCGGCTTTGATTGGCCTGGGGCGCGCCAGCGAATATGCTTTCACCAACGCGCCGATCGGGGCCGAGCAGGCTCTGGCGTTGGGGCTGGTGAACCGCGTGGTGCCAGCGGCTGAGCTGCAAGAAAGCGCCCGCCAGTGGGCGGTTTCATTGGCCCAGGGGCCGGTGGGCGCTTACGGATTGGCCAAGCGCGCTTTCAACAAGGCCGTTCTGGGCAACCTGGAGCAGGTGTTGGATTACGAAGCCCACATCCAGGATATTGCCGGGAGGCGGGCCGAGCACAAAGAAGGCGTGCAGGCCTTTTTGGAAAAGAGACCCGCACGCTACAGCGCTTGAGCGGATCGCTAATACCCGCCCGAAAATACCCGCCCGAAAATACC
>Ga0105106_10000438_pt1 | contig 29266 bp, 22 predicted proteins | sample PPLLaktember2015_5_FD_79109 | JGI IMG/M metagenome (GOLD analysis project Ga0105106, IMG submission 79109) | Freshwater sediment microbial communities from Prairie Pothole Lake near Jamestown, North Dakota, USA - PPLs Lake P8 Core (1) Depth... | ecosystem: Environmental > Aquatic > Freshwater >...
CTACGTGACCCTCGACCTCAACGGGTTCGCGATCGAGGGCCCCAACGTGTTCTTCGGCCCGGGCCAGACCTGCTCGGCGCCCGGCAGCGGAGTCGGCATCTCGAGCCTGGCGTCCAACGTCGCGATCTCGAACGGCCACGTTCGCGGGATGGGGTCGCACGGCATCCAGCTTTCTCCGACCGGGGTCAACTTCCGCATCGACGGGGTGATCGCGGAGCAGAACTGCGGCGACGGCATCAGCGTCGGCAACAACTCGCTCGTAACCGACAGCGTGGCCCGAAGGAACGCCGGCAGGGGCATCAGCGGAGGCGGTGTCGTCCAGGTGCGGAACAGCGTCGCGGACTTCAATGCTGGAAGCGGGATCTTCCAGGGAGGCTCGTCCGGTCGCTGGCTCGTCCAGGGGAGCGTCACGAACGGCAACGGAGCCCATGGGATCGACCTTCCCGACAACAACGGTCAGCTCGTGATGGACAGCACGGCCACCAACAACGCCCAGATCGGGATCAACCTGGGGAACAACTCGCTCGTGCTGCGGAGCACCGGCAGCGGGAACCTCCAGCGCGGGGTCAGCACGACCTCCAGCTGCGGCATCGGCTTCGTTTCGGCGAACAGCAACGGCACGAACGTCTTCGGGGCGCCCGTGCTGATGGCCTGCAACGTGATCGGAGGTGCCCAGTCGTGCCCGCCGTGATGCCTCGTCGAATCGGCGGAGCGCTGCTCCTCCTCACCGGTCTCCTCGCGTCGAGCGCTCGCGCCGTGGACGGCGTGCTCGAGATCAACCAGGTCTGTGCCACCGGTCCGGGCTGCTTCGCCGGAGACGCGCCGGGCTTTCCCGTCACGATCAGCGGAAGCGGGAGCTACCGGCTCACCGGCAACCTGATCGTGCCGAACGCGAGCACGACGGCGATCTCGATCCCCGGGAGCGGCGTCACCCTCGACCTGAACGGCTTCCTGGTCCGCGGCACGAGCAGCTATGCCGGCCCTCCGGCCACCAGTTGCACGAACGCCGGCAGTGGGATCGGTGTCGCGGCCACCGGGAGCGACGTGGCGGTCTCGAATGGCCACGTGAGCGGCATGGGATCGACCGGGCTGAGCCTCGGCACGAACTCGCGCGTCGAACGGGTGACCGTGGAGGACTGCTGCGGGAACGGCATCGCGATCGGGATCGGGTCGCTGGCCCACGAGAGCGTGGTGAACCGCAACTTCGGGAGCGGGATCATCGCGGGCGCGGCGAGCCGCGTGAGCAGCTGCATCGCGACGAGGAATGGGGCGTCCGGGGTCACCTCCTTCGCCGGCGCCACCCGCCTCAGCGTCGAGAACTGCATCGCGACCGACAACGCGGTCGATGGCATCTTCGGCGGCCAGCGTTCCCTGGTGCGCGGCAGCGTGACGAGAGGAAACCTGGACGACGGGATCGCCCTGCTCGACAGCGGGCAGGTGCTCGAGAGCACCGCGATCTCGAACGGGGACCGAGGCATCACGGTGCTCGGCACGATCGTCGACGGGAACTCCACCGCGGTGGGGCTCACCGTCGCAAACGGCAATGGCGGCCTGGAGCTCTCCGGGGGCGTGCTCGTCGGCTGCAACATGTTCGATCTCATCCCGACCTGTCCGCCGTAGCCTCCAGCACGCGCCGGCCCCCTCTGCAGTCCGGCCGCCCGCGTCGCCCTCAGCGCAGGCTCGCTACGAACCGGTTCATGCCGTCCATCTCCGCCTTCACCGCGGCCCGGGCGAGCATGCGCTCCATCCAGCCGAGCAGCGCGACGTGCTCGGGGGCCGGCGGGCTTCCGAGCGCGGCCGCCGTGCGCACGAAGACGAAGGTCGCGATGTCGGCGACCGAGAAATCGTCGCAGAGCCACGCGCGGCCGGTGATCTCCTTCTCGAGCGTGGCGTGGTGGCCGGCGAGCTCGGCCCGCGCCGTCGCGAGCTTCGCCTCGTCGCGCTGGCCCGACGCGGGCGGGTAGAACGACTCGGTGACGAGGGGCCAGATCGACGGGAACACGATTTCGTCCGCCGCGGCCTCGAGGCGCCGGCAGCGCGCGCGGCCTGCCACGTCGCGCGGGTAGAGCGCGGGCTCGGGGTAGCGATCTTCCAGGTACTCGAAGATCTGCGTCGAGTCGTAGACCACGAGATCGCCGTCCACGAGCACGGGCACCTGTCGCTTCGGGTTCAGCGCGACCACGTCGGGATGATGCGGCTCGTAGCGCCGGGCGAGACTCCAGCCGACGTCGACGCGCTCGTAGGGAAGCGCCTTCTCGGCGAGGGCGATGCGGACCTTCGCGGTGAAGAGGCTCACGGGACCGGAGTAGAGCTTCACGGGATCCTCCTGCAGGGCGCGTGGGGAGAGCATTCCGCGCGCCAGCCGCGCGCGTGAGGTCCACTCGGCGCGAAACGCGTGGGGCCACCCGCCCCAGGCGTCGGCGCTCGGCGGGCGCGATACATTCGGCGGCGTGACCGAGGGCGCTCCGCCGAAGCTCCTCCTCGCGGGCGATTGCGATCCGCGCTTCGCCGCGGTGCGCAACGCCTTCGCCGCGAACTTCCGCGACGAGGGCGAGCACGGCGCCTCCGCGTGCGCGATCGTCGGCGGCCGCACGGTCGTCGATCTCTGGGGCGGCCACGTCGACGCGGCGCGCGCGCACCCCTGGCAGCGCGACACGCTGGTGGACGCCTTCTCGGTGGGGAAGGGCGTCCTCGCGCTCCTGACGCTCGTCTGCGTCGAGGCCGGCGAGCTCGATCTCGACGCGCCGGTCGCGTCGGTCTGGCCGGAGTTCGCAGCGGAGGGGAAGGGTCGTCTCCCGGTGCGGAGCCTCCTCGCGCATCGCGCGGGCCTTCCCGCCCTGCGCGAGCCCCTCGCGCCGGACGAGCTCTACGACTGGGATCTCGTCTGCGCACGGCTCGCCGGGCAGCGTCCCTGGTGGGAGCCCGACGCCGCCCACGGCTACCACGTGAACACGTGGGGCTTCCTGGTGGGCGAGGTGCTGCGGCGCGCGAGCGGCCGCCCGCCCGGCGCGCTGCTGCGCGAGCGTCTCACGGGCCCTCTCGAGGCCGACTACCACTGGGGCCTCCCGCACGCCGATCACGCCCGCGTGTCGCCGAGCTTCGTGCCCGAGATCCCGCCCGGCATCGACCCGCTGGTCGCGCTCGGGCAGCCGTCCGTCGATCCCGAGCACGACGGCATGATCCGCAACACCTACTTCAACCCGCCCGGGATCAGCGGCTTCGGCACCGTCAACACCACCGCATGGCGCGAGGCCGTGATCCCCTCCACGAACGGGCTCGGCAACGCGCGCGGGATCGCGCGGATCTACCAGGCGCTCGCGACGCCGGGCGGCGCGGGCGGCGTCTCCGTCTCGGCGGCGCTCGGCGCCGAGGCGGCGCGCATCCACTCCGACGGCGACGACCGCGTGCTCGGAAAGCCGTCGCGCTTCGGCCTGGGCTTCCAGCTCGGCCGGCCGGGGCGCCCCTTCGGCCCGAGCCCGAGCGCGTTCGGGCACCACGGCTACGGCGGCTCGCTCGGCCTCGTGGACCCCGAGGCCGGCCTCGCCTTCGGCTACGCGACGAACCGCCCCGGCGAGCGCTTCCGCACCGCGCGGACCGACGGGCTCCTGCGCGCCCTCTACGCCGCACTCTGAGCCCCGGGCGGAGCGCGGACGCCGCGCCCGCTACCCTGCGCGTCCGCATGCCCCTCCTCTCCTTCGAGAACGTCTCCATCGCCTTCGGCCTCGAGCCCCTGCTCGAGGACGCGAGCTTCCAGATCGACGCCGGCGAGCGCGTCTGTCTGATCGGTCGCAACGGCGCCGGCAAGTCCACGCTGCTGAAGATCGTCGACGGCGAGATCGCGCCCGACGCCGGCACGATCTGGCGCCAGCCGGGCCTGCGCGTGGCGAGGCTCTCCCAGGAGCTGCCGTCGGACGAGGGCGCGACGGTCTTCGACGTCGTGGCCGACGGCCTCGCGGAGACCGGGCGCCTCCTCGCGGCGTACCACCACGTCGCCCACGACGTCGCGAACGATCCCTCCCTGCTGCGCCGGCTCGAGGAGCTGCAGCACGCGATCGAGGCCCGGGACGGCTGGAGCCTCCACGCGCGGGTCGAGAACGTGATCGCGCGCCTCGGCCTCGATGCCGACGCGACCCTCGGCGCGCTCTCGGGCGGCTGGCGGCGCCGCGTCGCTCTCGGGCGCGCGCTCGTCAGCGCACCGGACCTGCTCCTGCTCGACGAGCCCACGAACCACCTCGACGTCGAGGTGATCGAGTGGCTCGAGCAGCAGCTCCTCGAGCTCGCAGGCGGCGTGCTCTTCGTCACCCACGACCGGGCGCTCCTCGGGCGCCTCGCGACGCGCATCGTCGAGCTCGACCGCGGCGTGCTGACGTCGTGGCCCGGGTCCTACGCGAGCTTCCTCGAAAAGAAGGCGGCGCTGCTCGAGCAGGAGGAGCGCCGCAACGCGCTCTTCGACAAGAAGCTTGCGGAAGAGGAGGTCTGGATCCGCCGCGGCATCCAGGCGCGCCGCACGCGCAACGAGGGCCGCGTGCGCGCGCTGCTCGCGATGCGCGACGAGCGACGGGCGCGCCGCGAGCGGCCGGGCAGTGCGCGCTTCGAGGTCGACGAGGGGCAGGCGTCCGGCAAGCTCGTGATCGACGCCGAGCACGTGTCCTACGCCTGGGGTGACACGCCGGTGGTGCGCGACTTCTCGATCCGCGTGATGCGCGGCGACCGCATCGGTCTCGTGGGCCCGAACGGCGCCGGCAAGACCACGCTGCTGAAGCTCCTGCTCGGCGAGCTCGCGCCGTCGTCGGGCCGCGTGCGACTCGGCACGAAGCTCGAGGTCGCCTACTTCGACCAGCTCCGAGGCCGACTCGAGCTCGAGAAGACGGTGATCGACAACGTCGCCGGCGGCCGGGAGCACTTCGAGATCGCCGGTCAGCGGCGGCACGTGATCGGCTACCTGCAGGACTTCCTGTTCGCGCCGGAGCGCGCGCGTCAGCCCGTCTCGGCGCTCTCCGGCGGCGAGCGGAACCGCCTGCTCCTCGCGCGCCTCTTCGCCCAGCCCGCGAATCTGCTCGTGCTCGACGAGCCCACGAACGACCTCGACGTCGAGACCCTCGAGCTGCTCGAGGAGCGGCTCGTCGACTTCGGCGGCACGCTGCTCGTGGTGTCCCACGACCGCGCCTTCCTCGACAACGTCGTGACCTCGACGCTCGTCTTCGAGGGCGAGGGCCGGGTGCAGGAGTACGTCGGGGGCTACACGGACGCGATGCGGCAGCGGCGCGCGGCGCTCGCAGCGGCGGCGAGGGCTGCGGCCGCGCCGCCCGCCGCGCGTCCCGCCCAGCCGGCGCCTGCGCCGAAGCCCGGCCGCCTGAGCTTTGCGGAGCAGCGCGAGCTCGAGGCGCTGCCGGCGCGGATCGAGGCGCTCGAGGCCGAGCAGGCGGCGCTCACGGCGCGCGTGAGCGCCCCGGCCTTCTATCGCGGCGATCCCGCCGAGCAGGCGCGCGTGCAGACGCGCATCGCGGCCCTCGTCGCGGAGCTCGAGGCCGCGTACGCGCGCTGGGACGCCCTCGAGTCCCAGAAGCTCGGCGCTACGGCGCCGGCGTGACGACGAGCTCCACCGTCTCGGCCTTCGGCAGCGCGTAGAGCTTCAGGCGCGGCGCGTTCGGCCGCGACGTGATCGAGGCACCCTGCACGCTGACGCGATAGCCGGTCGGGTAGGTCGCCGCGGGCATCGCGAGCACCGTCTCGAGCCAGGCGCTCTTCCGTCCCCCGGGCTGGCGCGTGCCGTAGGCCAGCTCGAGCCGACGCGTCGCGGGATCGAAGGCGAGACGCGTCGGCGTCCCGTTCACGGCGACGGGGTAGGGCCGCGTGAGCGCGTCCACGACCGGCAGCCGCAGGTTCGCGGGCGTCGGCGGCAGCGTCGTGTTGCGGATCACGTTCTCGTTGTACGCCCAGAAGATCCAGGGCAGGAGCCGGTCGTCGAACGTCGAGGCGGTGCGCGTGATCGCCGCGCCGTCGTTGGTCGCGCCCCACTCCGTCGCGAGGAGGGCATCGCCGGCCTGCTGCGAGTGCGCGATCGCGCGGTCCATCACGCGCACCTCGTCGGCCGGGCCGAACGGGTAGACGTGGAACGAGAAGCCCGCGTTCGGCGTGCCGAAGGCCGGCAGCGCCGAGCCGGTCTGGCCGAAGTTGAAGAGCACGAAGGGCTCGCTGAAGACGATCTGCTTCGCACCGCCGGCGCGCACGGCGTCGGCGACGCGCTGGTAGAACGGCGCCATCAGGCGGAGCTCCTGGTCCGGGCAGCCGGTCAGGCACGGGCTCCAGTCGGCGCCCGGCCAGGGCTCGTTCAGCGCGTCGAAGCCCAGCACGTAGCGCTCGTCGCGAAAGCGCTCGGCCAGGACGCGCGCCGCCTCGGCGAAGTGCTCCTGCAGCGGAACGCCGTCCGGCCCCTCGCGATTCGCCCAGAAGTTCTCGAACGCGCGCTGCAGCGCCGGGTTCGTCAGGTAGTAGGTGGGGAAGGGCTCCTGCGGGTTCGGCAGGCCATCGGTGTAGGTCATCCAGGCGGGCATGCCGTTGCCCCAGGTGACGGGGCCCCAGCCGTCCTGGTGGAAGTCGAGCAGCACGAAGATCCGCTTCGCCGCGAGGACGCTCACGGTCTCCGCGAGCTTCTCGACGTAGGCGACGTCCACCACGCCCGGCGCCGGCAGGATCGCCTCGGGCACCACGCCGAGCCGGAACACGAGCAGGCCGCGCTCCGCCAGGAACGCGGCGTCGTCGGCGTCGAAGCCGCGGGCCGACGGGTAGAAGGGCGCGCTCTTCTGCACGTAGTTGACACCGTGGAGCAGCACCACGCGGCCGGCCGCGTCCACGAGCCAGCGCCCCTCGTGGGAGAGCGGCGGTACCGGATCGCCGAGCACGCGAGCCTGCCAGAGGACGTCGTTCGGGGCCGGCGCGGCGGCGCCTGCGACACCCGGCGGTGCCAGGAGCAGCGAGCTGGCCAGCGCGAGGGCGGCGCGGTGGTGCTTCCCGGGGCGGCAGAGCATGGATCCTCCAGACGGCGCGCAACAGCACGAGGCCGGGCCCCGAGTCGGGCGGCGCGATCCACGATTCTACCGTTCAGAGGCCCGAGCCTGCGTGGGATACTGCGACCCGCGGAGGGACTCCATGCTGCGTACGCTCCTCGTGCTCGCCCTGCTCGCCGTCGCCGCTCCGGCGACTTCCCTCACGATCGACGTCGTCGGAGCGAACGGAGCGGCCGGTACGCCGGGCGTACCCGGCGCCCCGAACGGCGGCCCCGGCGGAGCCGGCGAGGACGCGACCGCCGTCGCCGCCAGCTCCGACCCGACCAACGCGGCGACCGCAACCGCCGGACAGGGTGGTGTCGGCGGCCTCGCGGCGTCGGGCGGCATCGCCGGCCCCGGTGGCGCAGGCGGCGCGGCGACGGCGCTCGCGACCACGAGCTCCACCGCCGACGCTCCGCTCTCCGCGAGCGCGGCGGCGAACGGCGGCGGAGGTGCGATCGGCACGAGCAACTCCGCGGGCGCAGGTGGCGCCGCATCGGCGCAAAGCGACGCCAGCGGAGCGAGCGCATCGAGTCTGGTCTCCGCGTCCGCGACGGCGCTCGCGGGCGGTGGAGGGGAGCGGGTCGGCTTCGGTAGCGCGAGCGCTGGACACGGGGGGGCGTCAACGTCCCAGGCCAACGCGACGAATGCCACCGGTGCCGCCGAGGCGCAGGCCGGTGCGTCCGGGGGATGGGGCGGGAGCGCGGCGGCCGGAGGTGCGCCAGGGCAGGCCGGCGACGCGCTCGCTGCCGCGTCTGCTCGTGCCGGCGGCGAGGGAGACGCCAGGGCAACCGGAAGCGCCGAGGGTGGCCGTGGCGGGACGGGTGCGGGGCGGGCAGCAGGCGCGGGTGGCACGGGAGCCGCGAGTGCCGACGCGCTCGCCGAGGCAGGGCGCGCGACCGCCACCGCGATCAGCATCGGCGGGCAAGCGGGTCCGACCACACAGGCGAACGGGGCCACGGGAGGCGCCGCCCATTCCACTGCGGCGGCAGCGAACACCTCCTCCGCCCCGGTGTACGCCAGCGCCTCCAGCGCGGGCGGAGGCGGCGGAGATGCCACGGGGTCCTCTCGCGTCGGTGGAACCGGTGGAGCGGGCAGCGCGACCGCGACGGGCGCCTCGCAGTCCGGCCACGTCACCGTGATGGCAACTGTGAACGGCGGCAACGGCGGCCGCGGCGGTCTGGGCGCGCGCGCCGGGAACGGCGGCGACGCGGTCACCACGGACGCGGTGAGCGGAAGCACCGCCGGGCTCCTGTTCCTGACCCAGACATCGTCGGGCGGTGGCGGCGGGTTCTGCGACGACTGTGACGGCGGCCAGGGCGGCTCCGCCTCGGTCTCCCTCTCGGCGACGAACCCCGGCGGCGGCGACCTCTTCGTCCGGGGCTCCGCGACCGGTGGCAACGGGGGCGGGTCGGGATCCGGCAAGGCCGGGTCGGGCGGCCGCGCGAACGCGTTGTCGGTACGCGGCACGGCGTCGAACGGCGCCGCGGTCACAGTGATCGGTGAGGCTTTGGGCGGCGACGGCGGAGGCGCGGTCTTCTCATCGGCCCTCGCCGGTCGCGGTGCGGACACGCACCTCGTGAACGCGGTGGACGGCGACACGTCGGGCGCGCTCACGCTGGAGCAGCGCGCAAGGGGAGGCGACGCTGGCAGCGGGGGCGACGCGATCACGGCGCTCGCGGGCGGTGCCGCCTCGAGCAAGCTCGACAAGTCCGGAGCGTTCCGATCCCTCGATGTCCACGCCGTCGCGACCGGAGGCGAGGGACAGACTCGACGATATTCGGCGCCAGCGTCGCTCGCGGGTGGCGACGGTGGAACGGCCGACGCGACCGCCAGCGCACGGAACGATGGCGGCGACGTCACGGTTCGGGCTTGGGCGTACGGCGGTGGGGGCGGCGACGGATCGACACAGGATGGGAGCGCAGGAACTGCCCGCGCGAGCGCCGATGGCGTCGGATCCGGCGTGGTCACGTCGTCCGCGTACGGCGGATCGAAGACCTTCATCGGGGTCGGCGGATCGGCTGAGGCGCGGGCCTCGGCGGTCGGAGCCATCGGGACCGTGACCGCCACTGCGGTCTCGGGCTACTACACCCGCAATCTGTCCGTGTCCGGCGTCGCGGACCTCGCGGGCGCGGCGCAGACGGCCGCCTTCGTCCAGCACACCGGTCGACCCGCAGCACCGTCGCTCGCGGGAATCGAGACGGTGGCGATCGGAAGCGATGCTCCCGACGGGTCGGACTTCGCGTCGTTTCTCGCTGGCAATGCGAACGCCGAGGCCGCGTTCGCGCCCGGGACCGCGCCGTGGCACAGCGCCTTGCTGACGCTCGGGAGCGGTGGAATCGACGACTCGCCGGATCGCACGATCACGCTCTCGGCGCGCGCGACGCTGGAGCGAGGCGTGCCGTCGTTCTTCACCGAACATCACCTGGTGCTGGCCTTCGTCGATCCGATCTTCCAGGGCGCCGGGTTCGATGCGCTACGACTGCGCATCACGCAGGACGGGAACGTCATCTTCGATCTCTCGTTGGGAGATGCGAGCGCGGCGGCGAGCTTCCTGGACGACCGGGTGCTCACGTTCGCGATCCCGCCCGAGGCGATCGAAGCTGGCCACACCACCATCGCGGTCACACTCGATCTCATCGGCGACGAGGTGAGCTCCGCCTTCCTCACGAACGTCGCCGTGGGCTTCAGCCTGGTGCCGGAGCCCGGGACGGGCTCCCTCGTCGTCGTGGGATTGCTGCTCATGACTCGCAGGCGCGGTTCGCGTCGGCCTTGAGGCAGGGGAGCGCCCTCGGTCGGCGATGTCGTACCGTGGTCCGACACCCGAACCAGGAGCCCCACCGATGCCCCGCCTCCACCAGGTTCCCCGCGCCGAGGTCCCGCCCGACGTCGAGAAGGTCTACGAGATGCTCTTCCCCGGTGGACGCGACCCGGTGGCCGAGCCCGGCACCGCGACCGGCACGCCGGGCAACTGGTGGACGGTCTTCGCGCTCGTGCCCGACTGCTTCCGTCACGCCGTCGCGGGCTTCGCCTTCTACCGCAGCCCGCATCGCAAGCTCTCGCCCCAGCTTCGGGAGCTCGGGCAGACGCGCGCGGGCTTCCTGCGCGAGAGCCGCTTCGTGTTCTCGCAGCACTGCAAGGCGTCGCGCGACGTGGGCTTGAGCGAGGCGCAGATCGCCGCGATCCCCGCCTGGTCGACGGCGGAGTGCTTCTCGTCCGTCGAGCGCGCGGTGCTCGCCTACACCGACGAGCTGGTGCTGCAGAACGGCCGGGTGCAGGACGCGACCTTCTCAGCGCTGCAGGCGCACCTCTCCGACGAGGAGATCCTCGAGCTCACCTACATCACCGCGCTCTACGAGATGCACGCGATCATGACCCGCGCGCTGCGGCTCGAGTACGACGACGTGCCCGAGCGCATCACCGAGATCGCCGCGCCCTCCGCCGCCGGCGGCGACTTCATGGCCGGCGTCGGAAAGGCCGACCGCTCCTAGCCCCGGTCGCGGCGCGTCCTCCCGGCTCTCGACAGAGCGCTGGAGCCACGATCCGTACGGGGACCGGGCGCTACGCGCGCTCCACCGCCTCGCGCATCTTCTCGATGCGCGCGGCGGCCTCCTTCGCCTGGGCGTCTCCGGCATCGGTGATGTTGCGGTTGTAGGCCTGGTACTCGGGGATCTCGGCGTCGGCGAGGGGCGCCATCTTCTTCTTGCGCGCCATCGCCGCCTCGAGGTGGGGTGCGAGCGCCTCGAGCTTGCGCGCGACGCGCGCCTCGTCGCCGTCCCGGAACTCGGGCATCACCTCGCGCGCGAAGAGCTCGAGCGACTCGCAGATGTGCTCGTGGCGGTTCTTCCCGCCCTGCTGGATGAACACCACCTGGTCGACGCCCGCGTCGGCGAAGCCGCGCAGGTGCTCGCGAAGCTGCTCCGGCGTCCCGATGCCGCGGTTCGCGGCGTCGTCCGGCAGCATGGGGCGCACCCTCTCGAAGGTCTCCCAGATGTTGGTGCGGCCGGGCTTGTGCTTGCCGAACAGGTAGTGGTGCGCGAGCGCGAAGCCGAAGAAGCGGAAGCCGTCGAGGCCGCGCCGCTTCGCCTCCTCGGCGTCGGGATGGCAGGAGAAGCCCGTCACCATCGCGACGTTCGCGTTGATGGTGTGGCCGATCGGCGTGCACTCGTTGCGCAGGGTCGTGTAGTAGTCGTCGACCCAGTGCTTCGCCTCCTTCGGGTCCACGAACGCGAAGGTGAGGGCGCCGACGCCGAGCTTCGCCGCGAGGTGGATCGTCTCGCGGTTCGAGCACGCGACCCAGAGCGGCGGGTGGGGGCGCTGCACCGGCTTCGGCAGCACGTTGCGGCAGGGCATCGAGAAGTACTTGCCCTGGAAGCCGGGATACGGGTCCATGGCCAGCATGTTCGCGGTCTGCTCGACGCTCTCGAGCCACATCGCGCGCTTGTCCGCCGGCGAGATGCCGAAGCCCTCGAGCTCGGCGCGCGAGGCCGACTCGCCGGTGCCCCACTCGACGCGTCCGCGCGACACCAGGTCGAGGGTGGCGATGCGCTCCGCGACGCGGGCCGGGTGGTTGTAGCCCGGCGGCATGAGCACGATGCCGTGGCCGAGCCGGATGCGCTTCGTGCGCTGCGAGCACGCCGCGAGGAAGACCTCCGGCGCCGACGAGTGGCTGTACTCCTCGAGGAAGTGGTGCTCGACCTCCCAGGCGTAGTCGAGGCCGAGACGGTCGGCGAGCTCGACCTGGTCGAGGGCGTCCTGGAAGAGCTGGAGCTCGTCGCCCTCGCCCCAGGGCCGCGGGAGCTGGTGCTCGTAGAAGATTCCGAACTTCATGGGGGCCTCCGACTCGCCGCGCGCCATGCTACACGGATCCGGGCCGATGGACCTCCGCGATCCGCGCTTTCCGCTCGTCGCCGCCTGCGTCCTCGCGGGCTTCTCGGCCGAGGCGACCGTCGGCTTCGGCGCCGTCGTGATCACCCTGGCCCTCGCCTCGGCGCTCTACCCCGTCGACGTGCTGCTCGCGACGATCGTCCCGCTGAACCTCTCGCTCAGCCTCTACATCGTCGCCCGACACCACGCCCATGCGGACCGCGCCCTGATCCTGCGGCGCATCCTGCCGTCGATGGCCCTCGGCATGGCCGTCGGCTTCGCGATCTTCGAGCGCGCGCCCCGGGAGCTGCTGCAGCGGCTGTTCGGCGGCTTCGTGACCGCGCTCGCGGCCTTCGAGCTCGCGATGCTGCGCACCAAGGCGCGGCGCGGCGCCGCGGGCGCGAGCGGCGGGCGCCGCCGCGCGGTCGAGGGCGTCGCGATGCTCGGCGCCGGCGTCTGCCACGGGCTCTTCTCGTCCGGCGGTCCGCTCCTGGTCTGGTCCCTCGAGCACGCGGGGCTCGCGAAATCGAGCTTCCGCTCGACCCTCGCGATCGTCTGGGTCGTGCTCGGCAGCACGCTGACCCTCGCCTACGCCCTCTCGGGTCGGCTCGACCGCGCCTCGCTGCTCGCGAGCGCGGCGCTGCTGCCGGTGGTCGCGATCGCGATCGTGCTCGGCGAGTGGCTGCACCACCGCCTCGACGACGCCTGGTTCAAGCGCGCCGTCTTCACGCTGCTCCTCGTCGCCGGGCTCGCGAACCTGATCTGACTAGGCCTTCGCGAGCTCCGCCAGGAGCGCCACGGTCTCGTCCACGCGCGAGTAGAACGGCGAGTGGTCGGTGTCGAGCTCGACCGTGCGCGTGCAGCGCTTCGCCATCCAGCGCAGCAGTGTGGGCGGGATCGTGCGGTCCCGGGCGCAGACCACGAAGGTGCTGGGCTTCGTTCGCCAGGCCACGTGCGACACCGACGTGCCGAAGCCCGCCGCCGCCTGGGTGTGGACGTTCGCGAGGGAGAAGTCGACGTCGCCCTGGGGCGACTGGGCGTAGAGCAGCGGCACGGCGACGGCGGGGTCGAGGGCAAGGCGCGATCCGTCGCCGACCGGACGGATCGCGGGGCCGATGTGGTCCTCGTTCGCGCTGCGTGCGACGTCGCCGTTCGCGAGGCTGAGCACCGTCTCGCCCTCGTCCATCGCGAAGGCCGTGAGGTACACGAGATGGCGGACGGCGGGATGGTCGCCGGCCTCGGTGATGACGGCGCCGCCGTAGCTGTGCCCGCACAGCACGACCGGGCCGCCCGCCGCGTCGAGCGCCGCGCGCACGGCGGCGGCGTCGGCCGCGAGCCCGCCGGGCTTCGTCTCGTCGACGCTCGGAAGCGGCACCGCGACCGCGCGCACCCCGGCCCGCTCGAGCCCCGCCACCACGTGCCGCCAGCACCACGGCCCGTGCCACGCTCCGTGGACGAGCACCACCGTCGCCGCCGCTGCTCCGCTCATCCGGTCCTCCCGACGCGCGCGCGCGTCAACCGACGATCGCCCGATAGCCGCGCGTCGCGAGGGCCGCGACGTCGAGGCCATGCGGGCAGGCCCCCGTGCAGGCGTGGTGCGCGCACGAGAGGCACGGCGCCGAGGCGCCGCCCACGCGCCAGAACTCCTCGCGGGCGAGCTCCGGGGCGCCGTAGTCCTCCGCATACATGCGCGCGCGCAGCACGTCCGGCAGCGCAACGCCGAGCGGGCAGGCGCTCGTGCAGTCGCCGCAGCCGTAGCGGCACTGGCTGCGCCCGTTCAGCGCCTCGTAGCGCGCGAGGAGCGCGAGGTCGGCCCGCGTCGCGGCGCCGCTGCCGCTTGCCGCGACGTACTCGTCCACCTGCTCGACGCTCGTCATCGTCACCACCAATGCGTCGACGCTGGCGTTCGAGAGCGTCCAGCGGAACGCGGCCTGGGCGAAGGTCGCGCCGCCCTGCTCGAAGGGGCGCATGTCGTTCAGACGCGCGCCGCGCAGCGTCTTCATCGCCACGACGCCCACGTTCTTCGCCTTCGCCCGGGTCAGCGCACGCGGGAGGTCCGGCTGCACGGCCACGAAGTCGAGGCTCTTGGTCAGGTTCGCGAGGAAGCCGGGATCCTGGCCGAAGTTGTATCCGACGAGGACGACGTCGGCCTGGTCGTTCGCGAAGGCGTGCTCGAGGCATTCGACCAGGTGCCCGCCGTGCCCGCTCATGCCCGTGAAGCGGATCTTCCCGGCCTGCTTCGCGCGCGACACGAACTCGGGCCACTCGGGATTGCGGAGTCGCGCGACGTCGTTCACCGCGTGGTTCAGGTAGACGTCGATCCGGTCGGTGCGCAGGCGCTTCAGGCTGCCGTCGAGGGACGCCATCAGCGCCGCGCGCGTGTCGCTCGCGCCGGCCTCGACCTTCGACGCGATCACGACCTGGTCGCGCTTGCCCGCGAGCGCCTTGCCGAGCGTCTCCTCGCTCGCGCCGCCCTGGTAGCTCTCGGCCGTGTCGAAGTAGGTGATGCCGCGCTCGAAGGCGTGCGCCACGACGCGCTCGTCGCCGGAGAGGCGGCTCGAGCCGAAGCCGATGTCGGAGACCCGAAGGCCCGTGCGCCCGAGCGTGACGCTGCGCCGGATCTGCGGCGGGCCCGCCTCGACCGCGGCGCGCGCCGCACCCGCGCCGACCAGGGGCAGCAGCGCGACGCCCGCCCCCGCCTTCAGGAAATCGCGCCGCCGGAGCCCGCCATCCGACATCGCCCGCACCTCCTGGGGCGAGCCTATCACCCGGGGCGTGGGCTGCGAGGCGCGGCGTCAGGACCCGCAGCGGGAGTCGAACTCCGGCGCGAAGGGGATTGCCTCGATCAAGTCCACCAGCAGCCCGTTCGGGTCGACGGGCATGAAGTGGCGCTGGCCGAAGACCTCGTCGCGCAGCTCCTGGGCGATCTCGGCGCCCATCTTCTTCGCGCGCTCGCGGACGGCGCGCGCGTCCTCGACCTCGAAGCTCACCAGCACGCCGCGCGGCGTCGTGCGCCACGTCGGCGCCTACGAAGAGCTCGGCCTCGCGCACCACGCGCTCTTCGCCTGGGGGCAGGAGCGCGGCCACGCCGAGGCCGGTCCGCTGCGCGAGATCCACCTGAACGATCCCAAGGAGGTCGCGCCCGCGCGCCTCGAGACCGAGGTGCTGCTGCCGATCGCGCTCTAGGGCGCCGTTCCCGGGGCCGCGACGGCCGCGCACGCCTCGTCGAGCTGCACCAGCCCCGCGCCATACACCGGATCGCGTCCCGGATCGCCGAGGTCGAGGGCCGCCGCGACGACCTGGGCCACGGGATCGCTCGCGCGCGCGGCGAGCGCCCGTGCGAGGGCCGCGCTCACGAACGGGGCCGCGTAGGAGGTGCCCGAGCGGAAGGCGCCGTCGCTGCCTTCTGCCACGAAAACGTCCGCGCCAGGCGCAGCCAGGTCGATCGCCTCGCCGCGCGACGCGCGGGACCAGATCGCACGCTCCGCGTCGACCGCGGTGACGCCGATGACGCCCGGAAGCGACGCCGGGAACGCGGGCGGCGTCTCCGGCCCGCCGTTGCCGGCGGCGGCGACCAGCACGAGACCGCGCGCGAGGGCGACCTCGAAGACGCGCGCGAGCACCGCGTCCGGCGGCCCGCCGAAGCTCAGGTTCACGATCCGCGCGTCGTGGCCCGCGACGTAGTCGAGCCCGCGTGCGATCCACTCGCTCGTCGCCTCGTCCGTGCCGCCGCGCGCCCGGGCGAAGACGGCTGCGACGACGAGGCGCGCCCCGGGCGCGAGCCCCGAAAAAGCCGCGACGTCGGAGCGGCCGACGAGCAGCGCCGCGATCGCGGTGGCGTGGTCGCTCGCGGACTCCGTGCGCGAGATCGGGACGATGCGCTCGACCTCGAGCCGCGCGCCTCGGAGCGCCGCGTGGCCGTCGTCGGGCTTCGTGTCGAGCAGGCCGAGCGTCACGCCCGCGCCGCAGTCGGCGCCGGCCGGGCTCCGGGCGACGAGCGCGAGCTCGGGCCGCGCCGGCGCCGGGTCGCCCTGGAGACGGAACGACTGGTTCGGGCCCGCGACGGCGTCGGGCGCGACCAGCGCCACGGCCGCGCGGGCCGCCGCGAGGTCGGGATCGCTCGGCGGCTTCCAGGCGTCGAGCACCAGGTCGAACGCGCGGAGCGCGTGGCGCCGCAGGCGGGTGTAGTCGAGGTCGTCGAGGGCGGGCTCCGTGCGCGAGGCCTCGGCCACGTCGCGCGAGAGCACGAGGAGCTCGCCGCCCCGATCGTGCCAGCGCGACTGCAGGGCCGCCGCGTCGGGAACCGGCACGCTCAGGGCGGGCGGCACCGGCGCGCTGCCGCCGCGCCCGCCTCCGCCGCCGGACGGTGTCCGCGCGGGCGGCGGCGTGCGCGTCACGGGCGGCGCGCTCGAAGGCGTCTGCGCCGACGCGTCGGCGACGAGCGCGATGGCCAGGGCGAGCGCCGCGGCGACGCGCGCCCTGCCGCGCGCGCTGCGCCGCCCGGTCGATGTCATCGCCGTCTGGGCCGGCGGGCGGCGCATGGCCGTCACTCCCGCGCCACGTGGCGCACCACGTCGCCGCGCGCGGCGAGGCGCCCGATCGCGCCTTCGATCGCGGCGGCATCGCCGGGCGCCACGCCGTCGAGGGCGACGCGGTAGACGCCCGCCGCCGACGGGCCGTCGACGATCGTCGCCCGCAGCGAGCGCAGCAGCGTGCGGATCTCGGCTTCCCGCGCCTCGGCGGCGAAGGTCACCTGCAGCACCACGCGGCCGTCCGTGGCGGTCGTGCGCTCGCCCAGGAGCTCGGGGCCGCCCGGCGCCGGCGCGTAGAGCTGGCGCACGATCACGCCGCTCTGCACCACGACGGCGATGCCCGCCGCGATCGCGGCCGCGCGCCACCAGGGGCTCGGGCGGCGCGTGCGCGCCTCCTCGCGCTCGATCCGCTTCAGCGCGCGCCGGAGCGGGAGCTCGCCGGGATCGGGCGCGTCGCTCGCCGCCTTCACGCCGGTGCGCAGGCGCGCGACGAAGTCGAGCTCGTGGCGCAGCGGTTCGTCCTCCTCGAGGGCGCGCTCGAGCGCGGCGCGCTCTTCGGGCTCGAGCGTGCCGTTCGCGAGGAAGGGCAGCAGCTCGTCGCGCTCGCGATCTCCGTCATGCTCCGGCATCGGAGCCCTCCGTCTCGCCGCCGAGGCAGCGCTTCAAGAGCCGCTTTGCGTGGAACAGGCGCGTCTTCACCGTGCCGATCGGGCACGCGGCGATCTCGGCGATCTCGGCGCAGGAGAGATCCTCGAAGAAGGCCAGGTGCACGGCCTCGCGGTGGGAGTCGCCGAGGCGCTCGAGGCAGCGGCGCAGGCGTTCGGCCTCGCCGGCGGCGTCGATCGCGCGGACCGGGTCGACGGCGTGCAGGTCGGGCAAGCCCGCGGCCTCGTCGTCGTCGGCGCTCGCGAGCCCCCGCGCGCCGCGCCGGCGCAGCTCGTCGATCACCTTGTGGTGCGCGATCCCGAACAGCCAGGTCGACACGCGGGCGCGTCCCTCGAAGCGGTCGGCGCGGCGCCAGACCTCGACCATCACCTCCGACAGCACGTCGGCCGCCGCCGCCGGATCGCGCAGCCGCGCGACGGCGAAGGCGTGGAGGCGTCGGGCGTGCCGGCCGTAGAGCTCCGTCATGGCCTCCTCGCTTCCCGCGGCGATGCGATCCACGAGCGCGCGATCCGGGTCCACCGTCGCGGCGTCCTCCAGCGATGTGTCGGACCAGGGTACGGAGCGGTTCAAGGCAGGTCCACGAGAGGAAAGAGGAGGCCGCCACCCCCGGCAGCGGGGGCCGCCGGCGTTTGAACCGCCCGCAAGCCTGCCCCGACGCACGGGCATGACCCTGCGCCCTGCGTGGCGCGCCGGTCGAGGAGGACGCCATGACCCGCCGCCATCCGACCCGATTCGCCCTCACAGCCTCGCTCCTGCTCTTCACCGCGCCCGGTTGCGACGAGCGCAGCACCACGGCTCCCGCGACCGCGCCGCCCGGCGCGGGGAGCGTCGCGACCGACGCCCGCCGCGCCGCCTACGCCGCCGCCGGACTTCGTCTCGAAGCCCGGCGCGACGCCCGGGCGGACGACGGCCAGCCGACCGTGGACGCGCCCTTTGCGCTCTCCGCCCTGGTCGCGCCGTCTCCGAAGATCCAGGTCGCGGAGCGCCTGCTCTTCGCCGGCGCTGCCGAAGCGGACGCTCTGCTCGCGCCCTTCGCCGATCCGGACGACGACCCGAAGCCCGGCGGCATCGGCCTGAAGGCGGGGACGAAGGACCCGGCCGATCCCTCGAGCTTCGACTTCCTGGCGGCGCCGGCGAGCGGTCTCGTGGCCGTGCCCTTCTCGCCGCCGCCGCCCTCGGGCCCGGGTGGCTATGCCGCCGACCTGCCCGCGCCGCCTCCGCCCGTCGGCGCCGACGGCTTCGCCGACCCCGGCGCGCCGGCCGTCCCGCGCTTCGTCGCGCACGACGGCCTCGCGCTCTATGCGCAGCCGAGCGTCGCCGCCGCGACGCTGATGACGATGGAGCGCGCGGACCGCGTGTTCGTGATGCCCGAGGCGCCGGTCCTCGCGGGAGGACAGGTCTTCGTGCGCGCGCAGGCCGCCGACCGGGCGCCGTATCCGGTCGGCTGGATCCCGCTCCACTGGCTCTACACCGTGCCCATCGCCACGACCGAGGACACGCTCGCGGTCTCCCTGCGCTACGGCCTCGTCGCGAAGAAGATCTCCACCTTCTTTGCCGAGAACTTCTATCGCGGCTGCGACGCGATGCCGGGCTATCCGCAGGACGCATGGGAGGATGCCCCGACGCTCGTCGACGCGGCTTCGATCCCGGCGTCGGAGCGCTACCAGTGCGGCGAGCTGCCCGTGGGCGAGATCACCTCCGCCACGCGCAAGCGCATCGCCACGGCGCCCTTCGACACGCCCGAGGTGGACGAGAAGCTCCTGAAGATCGACGGCATGCACTTCGACGTTCCGATCGATCTCTACCGCCTCGACCAGCAGACGCGCGGCGACGACTACGAGATCGCGGACCTGCGCACGGCCTACGGCTCGACCTTCCACTCGGACGTCGAGACGATCCGCCTCTACAACCAGTTCCCGGACGTCGAGCACGACGAGAAGGTGCGGGCGCATCCGAGCGACGCCTGGTTCCAGCTCTCGCACAGCGCGCCGGCGGGCGTCGAGCACCAGGGCGCCCTCGCCTACGTGAACGCCTGCTTCGTGCTGCCGGGCGGGCGGCTGCGCGCCGCGACGTTCCCCGTCGACATCACGCTCCAGGGCCCGCTTTCTTCGTCCCACGTCGAGGCGATCAGCCTGGGCGCGCTGGATTTCTCGTCCTTCCGCGTCTGCACCACGGCCGCGGTGGAGGAGCTCCAGGGCGACATCGGCAGCGTGGTGTCGAACGAAGGCGCTCCGTACCTCCGCATCCAGTTCCTGCGCGCGACGCTCTCGGGCGTCGACGTCGAGTTCATCGAGGGCGTGACGCTCTTCGGCGACTTCTCCGACAACCACGAGCTCCTGCTCGGGACGCTAGTCGGCCTGCTGAACGGGGTGATGACGAGCGATGCCCACGACTTCGGCGGGTTCCTGTGGAGGAACTTCTTCGAGGCGAAGCTCGAGCAGCGTCTGCTCGCCGCGCTGGTCGACGTCGGCCTGCGGCTCCAGGACGCGCTGCCGAATCCGGAAGCCGCGCTCCACACCGCCTGCGAACGCCTCATGCCCGACGCCTACAAGTCGCCGGCCTCGCCCCACTACCCGCTCTACCTGCAGTGCCTCGAGTCGACCCAGGGCGCGGCGATCACGCCGGAGCCTCTCCCCGAATGGAGCAGCTGCTTCGACGGCGATGGCTTCGCCCGCGCGAACGACGGGCGGCGCTGGAAGTCCGGCGGCTCGACCACCTACGTCTACGCCACGGGCGAGGCGACGCCGGCGCATCCGGGCGGCATCGAGGCGATCGAGCGGCCGTGGTGGGTGAACGGCTGCCGCTTCGAGGTCGAGGTCGAGACCCGGGCCGCCGAGCCGTTCTGGCCGGTCCTCGAGTGCGCCGCGAAGACGACCGATCGCCGCCTGAACGACGACGCGCTTTCGGGCCTCGGCGCCGCCCTCGGCAGCGACTGCCAGCTCCCGGCAGTGAAGATGCTCTGCGATCTCTATGGCGACGGCGACGACCTCGCCGGGATGTGGAGCGAATCCCTGGGCTTCGTACCCGACGTCGACGGCGCCTTCGGCTTCTGCGGGCTCTACGACTCGCTGAAGCCCGACGACGGGGTGCTCGACTACACGCAGGACTGAGCCGCCACCCCGTCCGCCCCCCGGCCGGCCCGACCTCCCGTCGGGCCGGCCCTTCGCGCCCCGGGGCCGAATATCGGCGCGATCCTCTGATACGCTCGACGCATGTGCGATTGCCTCGTCGCCGTCGGTGCCGAAGCCGCGGCGCGTGCCACGCTCTTCGCGAAGAACAGCGACCGCAAGGACGGCGAGTGCCAGCCCTTCGTGCAGTTCCCCGCCGCCGCGCATCCGCCGGGCGCCGTCGTGCGCTGCACGCACGTCACGATCCCCCAGGTCGCCGAGACCTATCGCGTGATGGGCCACTCGCCGTGGTGGGTGTTCGGCTTCGAGCACGGCGTGAACGAGCACGGCGTGGCGATCGGCAACGAGACCGTGTTCTCGCGCGAGCCCGTCGAGGAGGAGCCCGGCCTGATCGGCATGGACCTCGTGCGCCTCGGCCTGGAGCGCGGGCGCTCGGCCCGCGAGGCGCTCGAGGTGATCGCGACCCTGCTCGAGACGAACGCCCAGGGCGGCGCGGCCCTCGGGCCCGGCGCATCGGGCTACCACAACGGCTTCCTGCTCGCGGATCCCGACGAGGCCTGGATCCTGCAGACCTCGGGCCGGCGCTGGGCGGCGCGGCGCGCGCGGCTCGACGCCATCTCCAACCATCTCTCCCTCGGCGCCGACTGGGAGATCGGCTCGCGCGACCTCGACTCGTTCGCGCGCAGCGCGGGCTGGTGGCTCGGTGCGGGGCGCCTCGACCTGTCGGCGGCCTATCGCAATCCCGGCGTGCCCGGCCGCATCTCGGAGGGGCGGCTGCGGCGCTCCCTCGAGCTGCTGCGTGCGTCGCGCGGGCGTGTCGACGTGGCTGCGATGCGGCGCTTCCTGCGCGATCACCTCGACGGCGGCGCCGCGCCGCCGGCCGGCGCGCGCTTCGAGGAGGAGCGCTTCTTCACGCTCTGCATGCACGCCGAGCCCGTCGGCACCACGACGGCGAGCCTGGTGGCCGAGCTGCCACGCGATCGCGAGCGGCCCTGGCCGGTCTGGATCTCGTTCGCGACGCCCTGCACCGGCGTCTTCGTGCCGGTCTATCTCGACGGCGCGATCCCGCCCGCGTTCGCGCGCGGCAGCGAGTCGCCGACGGAGGAGTCGGCGTGGTGGACGATGAAGCGGCTGCAGGACGCCGCCCTGCGCGACGCCGCACGCCACGCGCCGTGGCTGCGCGACGCCTGGGCGCCCGTCGAGGCTTGGATCGACGAGCAGCGCCTCGCAGCGGAGCGCCACGCGGTGGAGGCGCGCAGCGCGGGCGACCCGGACGGCGCTGCACTCGTGCTGTCGGAGCTGATGGAGCGCATCGCTGCGCGGGTGCTTCGGGAGGCCGACGCCTTCGCGCTGCGTCTCGAAGGGGGCGATGCGAGCGCAGCGGCTCGCTAGCGAGCGCGACCGGGGCGAAGCCAGGACGACGTGAGTCGGCGGAGCCGCGCTATGCGCTACGCGGCGTTGCGACGATCGCTGCGGGAACGCGGCGCACGGAGCGCGCGGGCGGGAAGTACTCGTCGCGCAGTTCCCAGGCGACGCCGAGCGCGTTCAGGATCTGGCGCTTCGTCGCTTGACGACAGAAGCGACCCTTCTCGACCGCATGGATCGTGCGCGGAGACACGGTTGCCTTGGCAGCCAGCTCGTTCTGCGTCCAGCCCAAGGCCTGACGAGCGGCACGAATTCGGTTCATCGCGGAGCGCCCTCGAGGGGAGAGACGGGATGGCCCGATGGTAGCCCCAGGGCTTCGCCCTGCACCAAGAATTTTCGTCGCAGGACGCGGTCTTCGGCTATCGGGGGCCGGGCGGGAGGTAGGCCGCGGAGGGCGGGTGGATCCAGGCCCGGGCGACCTGCCCGCCGTCGTCGGCGAAGGAGCGGACGCGGACTGCGGGACTGCTCGCCGGCGGCGCTTCGGAGACGAGGCTCCCGGCCAGGACGAAGTTGAAGGCCTCGGTGCCGGCGGGCTCCGGCGCCTCGGAGGGCCCCCCGCCCAGCAGCAGGGCCAGGGCGACGGTCGCGGCGAGGGGCGCGAGGCGCCCGGCCAGCGAGAGCCGAGTCCGACCCGCGGTGGACCTTGCCGGCGCGGAGGCCGGAACGCGCCCCCAGCGGGCGAGAGCCACGAGGCGCTCGTTGGCCGCAGCCTCGGACCGGAGCGGCACCAGGCTCCGCGGCAGGCGGCGCAGCAGGGCGGCGCTCCCTTCGAAGGCCGCGAGCTCCGCCCGACAGGAGGCGCAGCGGACCAGGTGGGCACGCACCCGACGCTCCACTCCGGCCGGCAGGAGCCCGTCGGGCAGGGACGAGAGCAGCCTTCGGGCGCGCAGGTGGATCACGGTCGTTCCCCCTCGAGGCCGTCGAGCACGGGGCCCAGGGCCTCTCGCAGCTCCTCGCGACCGCGCCGCAGCCAGGTGCCGACCGTGGCCATCGGCACGCCGAGGCGCTCGGCGATCTCGTGGTTCGGGAGATCCCAGACGATGCGCAGGGCGAGCGCCTGCCGGTGCTGCGGCTTCACGCACAGCAGCCCGCGCGCGACCGCGCCCAGGAGCTCGCCCTCGAGCACCCGCGACTCCGGCTCGAGGGGCGCCGGCATCGAGGCAGCGGCGACCGCGCTGAGAGCGATGCGTTGCTCCAGCGCCTCACGCCGGCGGCGCGAGCGCAGGACGTTCACGGCGCCGTTCACGGCCGCGCGGTAGAGGTACGTCCAGAGCGAGGAGCTGCCGCGATAGCCCGCGTTCGGGAGCCCGACGAAGATCCGCTGGACCACGTCCTCGGCGTCGGCCGCGTCGCCGAGCACGCGGAAGGCGACGGCCTCGAGGCGCGAGCGGTATCGACGGTGGAGCTCGCCCAGGGCCGACGGATCGCCGTCGAGCCAGAGCCGATCGATCTCGCCGTCGGCGAGGGCGCGAAGCGGCGCCGTAGGCGTGCTGAGCGAGTCGCCCATGCTTTCCCCAGAACCTCGACCCACTACTGGGACGTCCATCGGGCGCGTCCCGTTTCGGCCCCGGGCCTCCGCGGCCCGGGCCGCGTCACTACTGCGGCATCACCGGCAGCTCGTTGCTCGCGAGCCCGCTCGGGTTCAGGAGCTGGAGTGCGTACGCCGCGCCCGCGGGCGGCACGGGCGAGAGCGTCACGTCCACGATCGCGATGCCGCCCGCGCCGGTGCCGAGCGCGATCGTGCACGCGGTGCAGACCGCGCCGTCGACCAGGACCTTCGCCGCCGGATCGACGTAGCGCTGGCCGAGCCGCACCGTGGCGACCCCGCCGGCGGTGGGCCGCGGGAGGGGCGGCGCGCTGCCGGCGGCCTCGGCCGTCTCGGGGAAGAGCAGCGGCTGGCGCGGGCCGTTCGGGGCCACGGCCTCCGGCAGGTCGGCACTCAGGGTGATCACGGCGGTTCCGCCGGCGGCGGCGGACCGGATCTGCGCGCCCGTCAGGACCGAGCCGCTCGCGGTGGTCCAGAGCGCGGTCTCGGGCCGATAGCGGAGCTCCTGGAGCACCCCGCTCGTCGCGACCGCCGTGGCCCGGCCCTCGCGGGCGGCCTGCTCGAGCGCGTCCATCCAGGCGACGGTATCGGGGCTCGTGGCGTTGCTGGCGTCGAGGGTGCGCTGCCGGCCGGCGATGCCCGGCAGGCCGACGCTCATCTCGTTCACGAACTCCCAGATCGTGTCGCCGGGCACGCCATAGAACAGGGCGAAGGCGAGCTCGAAGCTCCCGAGGAAGGTGCCGCGCTCGGTCATGCCCGCTGCGGCGTCGTAGACCTGCGCGCCCGACGGGAAGAGCGGGTTCAGGCCGAGCGGGTTGCAGGGGTCGCCCGTGAGCGGCTGCCCCGGCGGCGTGATGCCGTTCGCGCAATCCTGGGCGAGGCGCAGGCCCTCCTCCGAGCTCATCACGCTGTTCGAGAAGATGATCCAGCGGTCCCACAGGCCGCGGATCGAGGGCGCGTCGAAGCGCCCGACCGTCGGCGAGTTGGTCGAGACCGTGAGCGGCAGCGTGTGACAGCCGGCGGTGTTGTCGGCGCAGGTGACCGGCGCGAAGCCGAGCAGCGGGCCGACGTTGTGGGCGACGCCGAGACCGTCGTCGTCCGTGAAGAAGTCGCGCATGCCCTGGGCGGCCGCGGTCGAGAGCGCGTCGTCCGAGCGCCGGCGCGGCGAGGGCGGGAACGAGACCGAGCCGAGGAAGACCGCCATGTCGTCGCGCTCGGCCGAAGTCAACGCGCCGGCGAGGCCCGAGGGCCCGGTCGCGCACGACGGCTGCGAGCACATCACGCCGGAGAGGCTCGCGTTCACGAGATGGCGGAAGCACGCGGCGTCGCCGCTCGCCAGGCTGCAATCGGGCGCCGTATCGCCGGGCACGAAGGCGCCCGAGACGGGATCGCCGAGGCTGCCGTCCCAGTGCAGCGGCAGCGTGTCGCGCAGGCCGCGCACGGGCATCGTGGTACGCGGCTCGGGACGCACGTTGCCCGGATCGGTGCCGCCGGGTCCGGCGATGGTGTTGATCGTCCACAGCAGCTGGTCGGTGTTGCCATTCGGGTGGCAGGACTCGCAGGAGAAGGTGCCGCTCGTCGAGGCGCGCGCGCTCGAGAACGCGATGCGCCCGCGCTTCACCGCGGTCGGCGTCGGGTCGCTGCCGACGGGGAGCGTCGCGAGCACGGTCGGGCTCGCCGGGCTCGAGACGTCGACGGCAGAGATCGTGGAGTCGACGGTGTTCAGCACGAAGGCGGTCTGCGCCGCTCCGCCCGCGCCCGAGCGCAGCGCGACGCCCTGCGGGATCGCGCCCACGCGCACGCGGCCGAGCACCGCGCCCGTCGACGAGAGCGTGAAGAGCCCCGCCTCGCCGTTCCAGCCCGCGACGCCGTCGGATCCCGCAGCGGTGGCCACGAGCGTCGCGCCGTCGCCCGACACCGCGACGCCATAGGGCGTCGGAAAGGTCGCGGCGCCCGGCGCTGCGGCGTCGAGATCGATCTGCACCGGCGCCGAGAGGCCCGTGCAGCCGCCGCTGCAGTCGAGATAGGAGAGGCGGTTCTCGAACATGCGGTTGCCGAGCGCCTGCAGGCCGTTGTTCACGTTCCGCGCGTCGGCGCTCGTGACGTAGACACGGCTCCCGCCGTTCCCGACCGCGAGGCCGTAGAGCAGCGTCGAGACCCCGGACACCGTCGTCATGGGCGCGAGCGTGGTCGCGTCGAACACGAAGAGATCGCGGTCCGGCACGTCGCCGTCGTGGATCACGCGGCCGCCGATGTTCGGCCCGGTCGCGAAGTTGAAGAGGGTGTCGGGCTGGAACGTGAGCGGCGAGAGGCTGAACGCGCGCGCGATCCGCAGCTTGAACTCGCAGCCCTGGTCGAAGACCGCGGGATTGGTGTTCAGCGTGCGCGTGTCGGTGGGCGAGCAGGTCGGGAACTCGGTCTGGTTGTTCGACTCGAAGGCCGCGACGAAGAGCCGATCGCCCGCCACGGCGAGAGCGCGCGGCGCCTGGGCCGTGAGACCGAGGCGCTGCGGCGCGATCGACGCACGACCCGCGGCGTCGAGATCGAGCACCAGCACCTGGTTCGGCTGGTCGAGGCTCACGAAGGCGCGGCTCGGTCCGGCGAAGGCGATGCCGACGGGCTCGTCGGTGGTGGTGACGCCCTCGGCGTCGAGGCCCTGGATCGTCTGCACGACCTCGCGGCGCGTGCGCGAGACCACGCTGATCGAGTCCGAGACGTGGTTCGTGACGAAGACCAGCTCGTCCTCGTTCGGATCGTTCGGGTCGACCTTCGGCCGCACCGCGACGCCGACCGGGTCGAGGCCGACCTTGATCTTCGCGAGCTCGACCGGAGCCGCGGCGTTCGAGACGTCCACGATCGAGAGCGAGCCGGAGGTGGTGTTTGCGACGTAGAGACGTGTTCCGTCCGCGGAGAGCGCGACCGGGTTGGTCTGCGGGCTGGTGAAGAGCGCTGCGCCCGAGCCCGGGAGCGTCACGGCCGGCGGCGGCCCGCAGTCTGCGCCGAGGTTCGCTCCGGCGGCGAGCGCAAGCAGGACACCGACGAGGCGGGATGCGCCTCGCCCGCGGGCGACACGATCGAAGGACATGCTTCCCCCAAGGACGAACGCGTCACGGGTGAGTGCCCGCGAAGCCGCCCGATGATACGCCTTGCCGGGAGCGCTCCTCGCGGAAATCGCTCCGCCCGATCGCCCCGTCGCCGCTACTTCGCGAGCACCGGCAGCTCGTTGCTCACCCAGCCGCCGGGGTTCTGCATCTGCAGCACGTTCATTCCCGGCGCGAATCCCTGGGGCACCGAGACGTCGGCTGCGGGCGCGCCGGAGGCGGCGACCGCGGGCGCCCAGGCGCAGGCGCCGCAGAGCGAGCCGTTCACGAAGATCCGGGCACCGGGCTCCAGGTACTTCGCCCCGACTCGGAACGTCGCCGGCGCGTTCGGCGCAGGCTTCGGGATTCCCGGAGCCTGACCGTTGGTCAGCGCCATCTCGGCGGCGAGCACGTCGGGGTCGATGTCGAGCAGGGGCTGGCGATCGGGGCCACCGCCCGTGATGCCGGCCGGCGGCGCGGCGGTGAGCGTGAAGACCGCGTTCTTCGACTGCGCGAGCGAGCGCAGCTCCGCGGTCGCGAGGCGCAGGCGACCCGACGCGTTCGCCCAGCGCGCGCTCGCCGGGTCGAAGCGCAGCTCCTGCAGCTCGGCGGTGCGCGCGATCGCGACCACCTTGCCGTCGGCCGCCGCCTGCTCGAGCTGCGCGATCTGGGCGAGCGTGTCGGCGGCGTTCGCGTTGTCTGCGCGGAGCTCGATCTGGCGGCCGACGAGGCCCGCGAGGCCGGTGCCCATCTCGACCTGCATCTCCCAGATGTTCTTCGCCGGCACGCCGTAGGCGAGCGCGAACACGGCTTCGAAGGTCGCCATGAAGGCGCCACGCTCGGTGTAGCCCTCGGCCGGGTCGTAGATGTGCTCGCCGCTCGGGTAGAGACCCGGCGGCATCAGGGCGATCGGGATCGGCGAGGCGATGTTGCACGGGTCGCCGCTCACGAGGCCGCCGAGCTTCGGCCCGGGCGCGTTGCCGTCCGCGCACTCCTGGGCGAGTCGCATGAACTCCTCGCTGCTGATGACGCCGTTCGAGAACAGCAGCGAGCGGTCCCACATGCCGCGCGCCGTCGGGGCGTCGAAGAAGCCCACGACGCTGGAGTTCGTTCCGGTCGTGAGCGGGAGCGAGTGGCAGCCGATCGCGTTGTCCGCGCAGGTGACCACGCCGAAGCCGATCGCGCCGCCGATGCCGCTGCCGATGCCCTTCGCATCCTCGTTGGTGAAGAAGTCCTGGAAGCCCAGGTTGGCCTGCGCGCTGAGGCGATCCGAGGGTCGGCGACGCGGCGGCGGCGGGTAGGAGACGGCCTGGAGGAAGACCGCCATCTCGTCCCGCTCCTGATCGGTGTAGGAACCCTTCAGCCCCGACGGACCGACGGGGCAGTTCGGCTGCTCGCACATCACGCCCGAGAGGCTCGCGTTCACGAGGTGGCGCATGCAGCCGACCTCGCCGTCGACCGCGAGGTCGCAGTCCGGCGCGGTGTCGCCCGGGATCAGGTTCGGCCGCCCGGAATCGAGGTCCGGCTCGCCGACGCCGGGCAGCGGGTCGGCGAGCCGGCCCTCCCAGTGCAGCGGAAGCGTGTCGCGCAGGCCGCGGATCGGCTGGGTGGTGCGCGGCTCCGGCGGTTCGACGCCCGCGACGTCGTCCGGCCCCTCGACCGCGTTGATCGTCCAGAGCAGCTGATCGATGTTGCCGTTCGGGTGGCACGACTCGCACGAGAACGTGCCGCTCGTCGAGCCGCGGGCGCTCGAGAACGCGATGCGTCCCGCCTTCACGGCGGCCGGCGTCGGGTCGGAGCCGACGGGAATGGTCGCCTCGACCGCGGGGCTCGCGGGGTTTCGCACGTCCACCACGGAGAGCGTGCTGTCGACGGTGTTCAGCACGAAGGCGCGCTCGGCGGCGCCGCCGGGCCCGGAGCGCAGTGCGACGCCCTGCGGGATCGCGCCGACGACCGCGCTGCCGAGGACTGCGCCGTCCTCGTCGAGGGTGAAGAGTCCGGGCAGACCCGGCTTGCCGTCGGAGCCGGCCGCCGTCACGACCAGCGTCGCGCCGTCGGCGGAGACCGCGAGGCCGTACGGCGTCGGCGCCGTCGCGCCGAGGGACGCGGCGCCGGCGTCGAGATCGACCGCGACCGGCGCGCCGCATGCGCCGCCCGCGCAGTCCACGTAGCTCAGGCGGTTCTCGAACATGCGGTTGCCGAGCTGCGCGAGGCCGTTCAGGTGGTTCCGTCCGTTGGTCTCCGTCACGTACACCCGCCCGTTCGCGCCGGTCGCCACCGCGTAGAGCAGGGTGCCGAGGTGCTGGATCGCGTGGGCAGGCTGCACGCCGGGCGTCGCGCCGTCGGAGTCGAAGCCCGGCGCGGCGAGATCGAAGACGAAGAGGTCGCGGTCGGGGATGTCGCCGTCTCGGATCACGCGGCCGCCGATGTTGGGATCCCGCGCCGCGAAGTCGAAGATCGTGCCGAGGTCGAAGGCGAAGCTCGGCGAGAGCGTGAGGCTGTCGATCAGGTTCGTCCCGAACTCGCAGCCGGCGTCGTAGGGATCGCTCGGGTCGAAGGGCGCGGCCAGCGCGAAGCGCGGGTCCTGCTCGCTGCAGCTCGGGAACTCGGTCTGGTTGCCCGACTCGAAGGCGGCGACGAAGAGCTTGCCGCCCGAGACGGCGAGCGCGCGCGGCGCCTGCGCGGTGATCGGGAGCCGGACCGGCGCGATCGACCAGCGCCCGGTCGCGTCGTCGCAGAGCCCGTTGCCGTTGCCGTCGGCGATCGCGAGCTCGATCACCTGGTTCGGCTGGTCGAGCGTCACGAACGCGCGGCAGGGGCCCGCGAACGCCACGCCGACGGGCTCGTCGGTCGTCGTCACGAGGTCGTCCGGCGTGCTTCCGCCGTCGGCGTGCTCGAGCTCCTGCAGCGTCTGCAACACCGCGCGCTGCGTGCGGCTCACCACGGAGACCGAGTCCGAGATGTGGTTCGTCACGAA